>Ga0315295_10000881_pt1 | contig 25563 bp, 28 predicted proteins | sample YL17G14_0_MG_FD_204453 | JGI IMG/M metagenome (GOLD analysis project Ga0315295, IMG submission 204453) | Sediment microbial communities from Yellowstone Lake, YNP, Wyoming, USA - YL17G14_0 | ecosystem: Environmental > Aquatic > Freshwater > Lake > Sediment | place: USA: Wyoming | collected... | reverse complement strand
ATCGTTTTTGAAAAGGAACTCGATGTCTCCGAAGGCGGCAGAAGGCCGGTGCTCCTTGATCTGAACGCGAATGCCGGATATGTGATCGGTGTGGGCCTGAACCTGTTAAACATGGTCGGCATCCTGGTGGACCTGAAAGGAAACATCATCACCAAGACGCAGATCACCCGCCCCAAAGCAACGGTCAAAGAAATTTCGGAAAGCCTGTTGGAGATCGTGCGCGAAATTTTACGCCGCTCAAAAGAATACACCCCAAATATAAAAGGTATCGGAATAGGGATCGCTGGGCTCATCAATAAGAAGAGCGGCTCGGTTCATTGGCCGCAGAAAATGGACCATTATTACACCTATGCATCAGTCGACCTTCCCCTTAAAGACCTGATGGAAAAAGAATTCAACCTGCCCACCCTGATCGAGAATGACGCGACAAGCGCCTGTTTCGGCGAACACTGGCTGAGCCTCGAGCAGGAAACAAGAAACTGTATTTATATGTTTTCAGGAGTCGGCTGCGGCATCATGATAAACGCAGAAGTCTACCGCGGATCGCAAGGTTACGCCGGGGAAGTGGCGGTTTACAACTATAAGGAACAGGATCTTTTCAGCTGTCCAGCGGCCCAGGATTGTTTCGTCAAGCGATGGGACGTGGACCTGGGTATCATTGATGACGTAAGAGGGGTCCTGTCTTTCGATAAAGAAAAAGCAGCTAAGTTCTTCAGGCTCACCTCAAGCAATATAGACAATATTGATTTAAAAAGCGTTTTTATCGCCGCAAGGGCAAAAGATGAGGTGGCGCTTGCAGCATTGGAGAGAGCGGCCTGGAGACTGGGGATAAAAGTTTCCTTCCTTGTAAATCTGCTTAATCCTGAAGTCGTGGTCATTGGCGGAGGATTCGAGGAAGCAGGAGAGGATTTTCTGAATAAGGTTTCGCAGACGGTCAGAGAGTGGTCATTCCGCGAAGCAACGGACGATTTGAAGATCATTTATTCACAATTAAGGGAAAATGCAGTAGCGCTGGGCGCAGCAAGCCTTGTGATGCAGAAAATGTTTGCCCAGGCATGGTAAAAAAAAGGGGGGGGAGATGGAAAAGAAAGCTAGACTAATTATAATGGGCCTCGGTGGGGTGCTGGTCATCATCCTTGTGCTGCTTATCGGCATAATGGGCCAGAAGAATTCGCTGATGAAGGAAAAAGAGCTCCTCACGGCGGAGAACAGCAAGTTGACCGCAAGAATGCAGAGTCTCGAGAGCGGCCTGCGTGATTCCAAGAACAAGGTCAGTTCACTGCAGAGCGAGTTGGACAGCGTACTCAACTCCAAGCAGGAGCTGGAGAGGAAATATGACCTGGCCAACAAAGCCAAGGACGACCTTATTGCTAAAATGAATGAATTAAAAGGAGGAGCAGCTCCTGCGCAGCAGCTACAGGTTCTCGCTCCGCAGTCAGACACCTATTGGGCGGGAGTCCTGAAAGCAAAGACAGACCTCGAGATCCAGCTTGGCAATATGAGCAACCAGTTAAGATCGCTCCAGATAAACAACGAACAGCTGATGAGAGAAAAAAGCAGCCTGGAGCTGGAGCTCAGCAACATAAGGCGCGAGAAGGAAGATGTAAGGCGCGAGCTTGAGTATAATAAGAAGATACTTGACAGCATAAGCCAGGAGCTGGTCAGGGAAAGAAATGATAAGATCCAGGTACAGGAAAGCTTTAAGTGCATCAAGAGCGAAAACACGGTCTTGAGCCGCCAGCTTGAAAGCCTGAATGCCCGCAAGATCTCACTTGAGAAAAGATTGCAGGAGCTTCAGGAAGGAAAAGACTCTGTCGAGCGCCAATTCACTGAGATGCAGACAATGCTGACAGATAAAATTTCCCAGGTGAACGGTCTAAGGGAAGAGCTGGATGCCATCCGTCAGAGCGCTATAACAGGAAAACTCGGCGCGCCAGTCGCTTACCCTAAGAAGGAATCCGTGGAATTGCCTCCGATAGTGGTGCGTCCTCCTCAAGTCCAGTGCACAAAAGAAACAGGCGCCCCTTATCAGGGAAGAGTCCTTTCCGTCGTCAAGGACAGCAATTTTGTAGTGATTGACCTCGGCCAGGACGCCGGCGTGAGAATTGGCGATACCTTTCAGGTATATAAGGGCGACAAGTCGGTTGCTACGGTAGAAGCTATGCAGGTGCGCAAGAATATTTCAGCTTGCGATATAAAGAAGCAATGTGAAGCAATAGACGTAGGCGACACTGTCAGATAAAAATTAAGGCAAAAGGCAGATGTAATCGCCCCCCCTTTTATTTCTGCCTTTTCACATATAAATGACCCGTATCAAGAAAGTCCCTTCCAAAACTATCTCCATCGAGGATGTTGCCCGTCTCGCAGGAGTGTCAATCACCACCGTCTCGCGCGTAATCAATAAGATAGGCACGGTCAAGGAGAAAAACCGCATCAGGGTGATGGAAGCGGTAAAAGAGCTCAAATTCCAGCCTTCTGTAATTGCGCAAAGGCTTGCTTCGGGAAAAAGCAATTGTATCGCCCTGGTCATACCGCGCTATGAGGGCGTTTTTTATTCCTTCTATGCCCTTGAATTGATCCGCGGGGTAGGAACCATGTGCTCCGAGTTTAAATTGGATTTATTACTGCATCTTACCGATGAGCGCACGAAGCTTAACCTGAGAGGGATCGGGGGGATAATTTTTGCCGACCTCATAGCCAACCGCAGCCAACTGGAAGAGGCAATGGCAAATAACATCCCTTGCGTCGTGATAAACAATTATGTGGACGACCTCGATGTTTCCTGCATCGCTATAGACAATAAAAAAGGAGCCGAAGAGGCCGTGAATTATTTGATCGGCCTCGGGCACAAGAGGATCGCGCATATCACCGGAGCGCTTGTAACGCAGGCGGCACAGAAGCGCCTTGAGGGCTACAAATCGGCCCTGCAGAAAAATAAAATCCCATTTAATCCGGCTTACGTCTTTGAAACAAATTATTCGCGCGGACAGGCGCGTAATTCCGCGGAGGAGTTGCTTAAAATGGAGAAGCCAGTGACTGCGGTATTCGTTGCCTCCGATGCGATGGCGCTTGAAGTAATGACCGTTGTGCGGGAATCCGGTAAAAATATCCCCAAAGATATATCGATCGTGGGTTTTGATGATAATCCTACCGGGCTCGATGCGCCGGTAGCCCTGACAACTGTGAAGCAGCCGTTGATCAAGATGGCGGAGGATAGCGTTAAAGAGTTAAACCGTCTTATGTCTGTTAAATTAGCCAGGCCCAATAAGGTTGTCCTCCCCGCAGAGCTTGTCATCAGGGATTCTACGCAGGCTGCAATTTCAGCATAACACCAAGAACTCCTCGACGCGCGCTGTCCACAATTTATAGTATGTTTCTTTCTCGTTCATACAACCTGTTGTATTTTTTCATTGACAAAAAATTTTGCTGTGGTATGATCAAGTGTTAAAAAAATCCACCCTTAACATGAGGATGATAAAATGATGAAAGCAAAACTTTCAGAAAATGCCCAAAAGGTGCTTGAGCGCAGGTACCTGAGCAAAGACGAGCAGGGCAAGGTTGTCGAGACGCCGGAGGAAATGTTTATCCGGGTCGCGCACGCCATTGCCATTGCAGATGAATCATACGGCAAGAGCAAGCAGGAGGTTGAAAGGCTCGAAAAGGACTTTTACAGGGCAATGAGCGCACTGGAATTCATGCCGAATTCTCCCTGCCTGATGAATGCAGGCAAGGACCTCGGGCAATTGTCCGCCTGTTTTACTCTTCCCATAGATGATTCAATGGAATCGATATTTGAGACGCTTAAAGTCACAAGCCTTATCCACAAATCAGGTGGAGGAACAGGATTTTCTTTCTCGCGCCTGCGTCCCAAGAGCGCGGTAGTCAGGACTACCGGCGGCGTCGCATCCGGGCCGATTTCATTCATGAAGGTCTATGACGCAGCCACCGAAGCCGTAAAGCAGGGAGGCACACGCCGCGGCGCAAACATGGGGATCCTGCGCGTGGATCACCCCGACATAACGGAATTCATCACCTGCAAGGACCAGGATAAGCTCATAAGCAATTTTAACATCTCCGTCGCAATCACCGACGAGTTCATGGAGAAGTTAAAGAACAATGAAGATTACGATTTAATCGATCCTCACACCCACAAAGTCGTGAAACGTCTTAATACAAAAGAGGTATTTGATCTGATCGTCAAACAGGCGCATAAAAACGGAGAGCCGGGGATCATCTACATCGACAAGATCAATCAGTATAATCCCACGCCGCGCCTGGGAAAGATAGAAAGCACAAATCCCTGCGGAGAGCAGCCGCTATTGCCTTATGAAAGCTGCGACCTGGGCTCTATCAATTTAGACAGGCTTTTTAAATCAGTGGGAGCGCGTTGCGAGATCGATTGGGAGAGATTAAAGGAAGTCACGCATATAGCAGTGCATTTCCTCGATAATCTGATCGATGTAAATAAGTTCCCTCTTGCGCAGATAGAAAAGGCGACAAAACAGACCCGCAAGATCGGCTTGGGCGTCATGGGCTGGGCAAGCCTGCTTATACGTTTAGGTATTCCTTATAATAGCGAAGAGGCAGTGGCACTTGCAGAAAAGGTGATGGCGTTCATATTAGAGGAGTCGAACAAGAAATCCCTGGAATTAGGCAAGGTAAAGGGGGTGTTTCCGGCGTTTAAAGGAAGCATTTATGACAGAAAAGACGGCTCAACAAAGATGCGCAATGCAACCCTCACCACAATCGCTCCTACGGGGACCATCAGCATCATTGCCGGGCCTTGCTCTTCGGGAATAGAGCCTTTATTTGCCATTTCCTATTATCGCAACGTAATGGATAATGATAAATTGGTTGAGGTAGAGCCGTTATTTGAAGATGTTGCCAAGGAAAGAGGATTTTACAGCCGCGAATTGATGGAAAAAATCGCAGAGAAATCTTCACTCCAGGAAATTGATGGCGTTCCGGAAGACGTAAAGAGGGTTTTTGTCACGGCGCATGATATTTCTCCCGAATGGCACGTGCGCATGCAGGCTGCCTTCCAGAAATACGTGCATAACGCCACTTCCAAGACCATCAACTTTCCCCACGAGGCCTCCATTGAAGAAGTCAGAAAATCCTACATCTTGGCTTACGAGCTCAATTGCAAAGGCATCACCATCTACCGCGACAGAAGCCGCGAAGAGCAGGTTTTGAATGTCGGCAAGCAGGATGCCAAGAAGGAGCAGCAGGTTGCGGTCCAGGCGCAGAGGGAGATCGCCCCGCGCCCGCGCCCCGAGGTGATCATCGGCACGACCACCAAGGTTTCGACCGGCTGCGGCAATCTTTATGTGACCATAAATGTCGACGAAGAAGGTAGGCCTTTTGAGCTCTTCACCCAGATGGGCAAGGCCGGCGGCTGCGCCGCAAGCCAGCTTGAGGCGCTTGGCAGATTAGTTTCTTTAGGTTTCCGTTCGGGCATCGAAGTAAAATCCATTATAGAGCAATTGCGCAATATCAGATGTCCTTCGCCTTCCTGGGAAAAGGGTCAGAGAATTTTTTCCTGCGCGGATGCGATTGCCCGCGTGATTGAGAGAAGGTTAGTTAACGCTCCATCGTTACAAGCCTCGATTACAATTCAGTCAGTAGCCATGAAGCATTCGAGTGAAGATGAGCGCGCCCCCGTGGATTTAGATGACCGCGGCGAAATCGTCGGAGTTTGTCCGGATTGCGGCGGCGCCCTTCGGCACGAAGAGGGATGCGTCAAGTGCTACGCCTGCGGTTTCTCGAAGTGCTGATATGAAAAAAATCTTATACATAGTACTGGACGGCTTGGGAGATTTGCCGATCAAGGAATTAGGGGATAAGACCCCTCTGGAAGCCGCTGCTACGCCTAACATGGACCGTCTGGCGCAGCAGGGCGAGACCGGCATTATGTATCCGCTGGGAAAACCGATTGCGCCCGAATCAGACATTGCTGTCATCAGCCTGTTAGGGTATGACGCGCATAAATATTACACAGGACGCGGTCCGCTTGAGTCTTTCGCTGAAGGATTGACCGTTAATGACGGCGATGTGGCTTTCCGCGTGAATTTTGCGACAGTTGCCGAAGACGGAAAAACAATCAAGGATAGAAGAGTCGGAAGGAATCTTACTACGGAAGAAGCTACCGCCTTGTCCAAAGAGATAAATTCAAAAGTAACATTGTCTAACGGCACATTTGAGTTTAAGAATACCATCGGCCACCGCGGCATCCTGGTTATAAGAGGCATTCGCTCAAGATTATCCGGCTGGATCACAAATACTGACCCGGCATATGAGCGCGAAGGAGTTTTCGGTGTCGCTAAAGAGAAATTTGATAATTTTGTCGCCGAATCCGCTCCCATGCCCGGCTATGAGAATTCACCCGAGGCAGTCGAGGCAGCCAAACTATTGAATGAATTCACGCAGAAATCCAATAAAGTCCTGAATGAATCGGCAGTAAATAAAAAGAGGGTGGCCGAAAATAAAATGCCCGGCAATGTAATTTTATCACGCGATGCCGGAGACCATCTGCCGGAATTCCCGAATATATTTGACCTTTTCAAGCTGAGATTCGGCTCATTTGTGCAGATGCCTGTTGAGAAAGGCATCGCGCTCTTGACCGGCATCGACATAATCGACGTGCCGCAAGGCACCGGGCACCTTGATGTAGATTACCCTATCTGGGCGAAGATGGCGCTGGACTCGATTAAAAGATACGACGGCATCTATATCCATATAAAGGGACCGGATGAGCCGGCGCATGACGGAAATTTTAAGCTCAAAAAAGATATCATTGAGGCAATAGATAAATATTTCTTCGCAAACCTCTTATCCGGTCTGGATATTGCCAATACCATTCTGGCGGTAACCGCTGACCACTCTACCGTTTGCGCGATCAAAGCGCATTCCCCGGACCCCGTGCCATTTTTGCTTTCAGGCGGCAATATCAAGCCTGACGGCTCGATGAGCTTCTCCGAGAAGGCGGCCAGCCACGGCTCGCTAGGCACGATCAAAGGCGTCGATATCATGCCCCTGCTTGTAAAGAGCGCCCAATAGTAGTATAATAGCTTAAGCTCTAAACACTAAACTCTAAATCCTAAACAAATCCAAAACCCAAAATCCAAATTCCCAAAACAGACTAAGTTTTGAGTTTGGAATTTTCAAGTTTTGAGTTTGTTTAGAGTTTAGGGTTTCGGATTTAGGATTTAAAATGGAAAAATACGACATTATAGTTATCGGAGCCGGACACGCCGGCATTGAGGCTTCCATTGCAGCAGCGCGGATGGGGTGCAAAACGCTGTTACTGACCATGAATGCCGAAACAATCGGCCTGATGAGCTGTAATCCGGCTATCGGCGGAGTGGGTAAGGGCCAGCTGGTCAAGGAAATAGACGCTTTGGGTGGGCAGATGGGAAGGGCAGCTGACGCCTGCGGGATACAATTCAGGATTCTTAATGCCTCAAAGGGTGCTGCAGTGCAGTCATCGCGCTGCCAGATTGATATGGACATGTATAACGAGTATATGAAGAAACTGGTTAAGAATACCGAAAATCTTTCTATAAAAGAAGTAGAGGTAAAGAGGCTAATAATAAAAGAAGGAGTGGTGCGCGGCGTAATCACGCGAGAAAAAGAAGAAATCGAATCAGGAGCTGTTGTGATTTGCGCCGGCACTTTTTTGGACGGCTTAATTCATGTGGGTCTTAAGCATTTTGAGGGCGGAAGAATCAATGAACCTGCGGCACTTGGCTTGGCACAAAACTTGAAAGATCTGGGTTTGGACCTGCTCAGATTTAAGACCGGGACTTGCCCGCGCCTGGATAAGAATACGATAAATTATTCCAGCCTCATTGAGCAAAACGGCGATGATCCGCCACAGCCATTTTCATTCTCTACTAAAGAGCTGAAGCAGAAACAAATCCCTTGTTATATCACCTATACCAATAAGAAGACACACCAGATTATCCGCGACAATTTAAACCGTTCGCCGCTTTATGCCGGTATCATCAAAGCAACAGGCGTGCGCTATTGTCCGTCAATCGAAGATAAGGTTGTGAAATTCAGCGAACGAGAACGTCATCAGATATTCCTGGAGCCGCAAGGATTAAATACAGACGCTGTTTATCCAAACGGCATATCCACGAGCCTGCCGGAAGATGCGCAGTTGGAGATGATCCATTCCATTGAGGGCCTGGAAAAGGCAGAAGTTATAAGGTTCGGTTACGGAATAGAGCATGCGGTTGTCGAGCCCACGCAGCTAAATCCTTCCCTAGAGACAAAACTGATAAAGAACCTGTATCTGGCCGGGCAGATCAACGGCACGACAGGATATGAAGAGGCAGCGGCACAAGGGCTAGTCGCAGGGATCAATGCGGCGCTATGCATCAAAAGCGAGGAGCCGCTCTTTTTAGACCGCGCTTCCAGTTATATCGGAGTCTTAATCGATGACCTGACCACCAAAGGAACAAATGAGCCGTATCGCATGTTTACTTCGCGCGTTGAATACCGCCTGATTTTGCGCGAAGATAACGCTGACTTGCGTTTGCGAAAAACCGGCTTTGATTTAGGATTGGTCAGCAAGCAAGAATATGCAAAGTTGAAGGATAAGGAAAGGGCAATAAAGGAAGGGATTGATTTGCTGAAAAATACCCGCATTAAGCCCTCGCAGGAAATCAACGCTCAGCTTGAAGCCCTTAACACAGCAGCGATAAATAAACCTTGTACTCTAGAGGAATTATTAAAAAGGCCTCAGGTAGATATCGACCATATCCGCAATCTTGACCATGTCAAATTGGATATCCCAGAATCTGCTTTGCGCCAGGTGGAAATTGAAGTAAAATATTCCGGCTTCATAGAAAGGCAGCTAAAGGATGTGGATAGATTCAAGAACCTGGAGAAAATTAAGCTGCCGCTTGATTTGGATTATTCTGATCTGGAGGGACTCTCGCGCGAGATAAGAGAGAAGCTGAATAAATTTAAGCCGATTAACCTGGGCCAGGCTTCGCGCATTTCCGGAGTAACGCCTGCGGCAATCTCGCTATTAATGGTTTATTTGAGGAAATTCAATGGATAAGAATAAAAATTATCTAAATCTTAAGAAGTTCTGCCAGAATCTGGGCGTTGACCTCTTTGGTGTAGCTGACATAAGTAAGATAAAAGGAGATTTCCTGATTTCTCAGGACCTGCTTAAAAGATTTGATAGGGCGGTGTGTCTGGCCGTCAGATTATCCGGTTCTATTTTGGAAGAAATAAAGGATGCGCCGACGCGGCTTTATTTCCATCACTACAAAACGGTAAATGTTTTCTTAGACCAGGCAGCGCTGAAAGTAGCTAATTTCATCCAGAACAAGAAATATTCTGCCATACCGATTGCGGCTTCGCAAATCGTAGATTGGCAGAATCAAAAAGGCCATCTATCGCACAAGCAGGTTGCTTCCTTAGCCGGGCTCGGGTGGCTGGGTAGGAACAATCTATTGGTAAATAAAAGACTCGGCAGCCAATTCCGCCTGGTTACAATCCTGACGGATATGCCCTTAAGGGCATATAGGCCAGTAAAAGAAGACTGTGGCGCCTGCAAGCTTTGCATCGCAGTCTGCCCTGCCCAGGCGATAAAAGAAAATGCTTCGGATTTTGACCATATCAGGTGTTTTGAGAAATTAAAAGAGTTTCAGAAACAAAAGTTAGTCGACCAGTATATCTGCGGGGTCTGCGTAAACGCCTGCCGTCCCAAGGAGAAGAAATGAAAGAAGTGTATCTTACCAGAAAAGGCCATCAGAAGTTGATGGAAGAGTTTGAGTATTTAAAGACCGTCAAGCGCAGAGAACTGGCTAAGGCCATCGGTCAGGCAAGGGCGCATGGAGATATCTCTGAAAATGCCGATTACGATGCTGCAAAAGAAGCGCAAGGGATGAACGAAAAGAGGATTGCGGAGCTTGAGCAGAAATTGGCTGGCGCGCGCATACTCGACGATCATGACATCAAGAGTGATGAGGTTTTAATCGGGGCAACCGTGAAACTAAAGGACCTGGATACCGATGAAGAACTGGAATACATGCTTGTTGCCGGAGTTGAGGCAGATTATTCCCAGAATAAGATCTCCGTAAATTCCCCGGTCGGAGAAGGACTCTTGCATCATAAGGAAAGCGATACCGTTGAGATAAAGGTTCCTGCAGGGACCTTGCGTTACAAGATCTTAAAGATATCACGGGAATGAAAAACAAAGCCTTAAACACAAACTGGCAGACCAGTATATCTGCGGGATCTGCGTCAACGCCTGCCGATAAAAAATTGTTGCAAATTAAGGCTTTTTCGTATAAAATGGTTCAAAAGGAAAATCCATGAAAAAAACAAAGCTATTGGTCATACTGACAGCTATCTCGTTATTATACTTTCCGGCAAAGGTATTCTACCGCTTTTACAGGGTAAGCTACATATTATACTTTCAGAAGAAACTCGCGGAACTATTTGAGATTTTCAGGTCTCTCTATCTATATGAAATTGTCTGGTATTTAGCGTTTATCGCACCCCTCGTCATTGCAATGGGGCTAGTGATGTTCAAGAAGTGGGCATACCAACTTCTGATGCTTTTCTCCTTCTTTTATATTATCCGGATTATGTATTCCCTAGTCCTGAGATTGACGCATGTTTCCCTATTGGGCCAGGAAAAATTTCTATTAATCGGTTCATTAGTCTTTAAATTCTGTTATTTCCTGGTAATAATCTGGTATTTTACCCGCCCAAAAGTTAAAGAACTTTTCAAGTAACTCCCTGCAAGCCTGTTCCCCGAAAACGCATTTGGTAATTCGTCCTAAAAATAACTATAATTTCGAAGCGGAAGTGGTATAATCAGGCAATAAGAAAATCAAACCATGCTTAAGATGAATAAGGGTTTTACAGTAATAGAGCTGGTGATGGTTATTATCATCATTGGTATTCTCGGAGCGGTCGTCGCTATCCCAAGGCTTTTTGATCTTACTGATAGCGCGTTGATCGCTGCAGAGAAAGGAGTAGTAGGCGGGGTGCGTTCTTCGCTTTATTCTTACTACGCCAATTACCATTCTTACCCTCTCACGCTGGATACGGCTTCTAACGGCCCCTGCACCCGAACAAACCCATGCTTTACAAACGTACTCGGAGTTGGCGGGATAACAAAGGACTGGATTAAGTCCGGCAATGCCTATACAGGCCCCGCAGGAAACCTGTTTACGTACGATCCTGTCGAAGGCAACTTTATGTAATCCGATATGAGAAGATTCTTTTTGTATTTATTGCGCTGGCAGTTAAGCACTCCCATTTTGTGGCTGGTTGTCAGGCGCATGGGGACAGGCCTGTGGGCGACGGTAGTCGCCAACCTTATAGGCGGGGCGATATTCTTCTGGGTGGACAGGTTTATCTTTACTTCGGCTGTCGCGGAGATCTGGCACATCAAAGAAGGGACCTGCGACAAATGCGGGGCAAGATCCCATCTCTGGAGGCTGGTCAAGGCCGCAGGTTATGATAAGAGCAGCGCAAGGCCGGTTTTTCTTTGCTTAGAGTGTTCCAGGGAGAAGACCGAAGAATTGAGGGCAAAAGGCATACCGGTAAGGGGCAAGAGCAGGTAGTTTTTATTAAACAAGGGAGAGTGGATGAAAAAATCACCTATTGTTTTAGCTTTTTTTGTTTTATTATTCACGCTTTTTGTAACCGGTTTGATGGCGCAGGAAGGGGCCGATGTATTGGAGGAGCCGGCAATCGCCGCCCTGCCGATGATGCAGAGCCTGTCTATGGAGGGACTGCCTGAAGATAAGTTGGATGTTATTTCAGCAATGATCGTCGAGGGCAAGCCAGAGAGCGATATACTGCGCGAGTGGAAATCTGCCTTGAGCCTGAACGATAAAATGGATGTGAGTTCAGCTGTCATTTACATCACCCAGAAGTCCACGATGCTCTGGCACAGCCAGAATCAGACTTTTACGGGCGAAACAGGTGCCGGGGGAATGACACAGGATAATATGAGCGCGATAAATTCATTCACGCAGAAAATGTCTAAAATAGTCCAGGAAATGGTCAACGTGGCGGTTAATAGATAAGGAGGCATAAGGCATGATGAGGCTATTTGCAGGAGTAATAACGGGAATTTTTTCAATGGCTGTCTTAAATCTATCCGGCTGCAAGACAATTGAAACGGCGCAGGAAAAAGAAGGCGGGATAAAGGCCCAAATCGAATACGAAACTGAACCGAGCCTGCCCCAGGGGCTTGAGCAGGAGATAGAGGAGCACGGAGAGCCGTAACCAAGCATAAGAAACCAGAGCCTTAAAACATGGATCAAAAGAAGCTTGCGGTTATCCATATAGTAAAGAAAGAGCTCGGTTTAAGCGACGAGGAATACAGGCAGATACTTCAGAAGGCAGCAGGTGTTTCAAGCGCAAAAGACCTTGACGAGGGAAAGTTCCGCAAGGTAATGAACTATTTTGTGCGCAGCCATTATTACCAGCTTAATCCCTCGGGGCTGACTATCAGGCAGAAGCTCTATATCAAGTATCTTGCGCAAGAGTTGGGCTGGGAAGAGGGGCACCTCAGGAATTTCCTGCACAAATATTATCACAAGTTTGATATTGAGGAACTGACCAAAGAAGAGGCGATAAGAGCCATCGAGTCTTTAAAAGCAGTCAAGGTGCACCATAAATAATTAAATTCGGCATGGCAAAGACAGAACCCAGAGAATAGGCAACTTCGCTGATAAAGGAAGTTGCCTTTTTTTAAAAGGAGGCCGGTATGCAGGTTGAAGAATTGAAAGGCAAGCTCGTTCTTTTTAAGTTTTCCGAAGAAATAAGGCCGGATCTGCCGCTCTTCCAGATTTACAAGGACGAATTATGGGCGCTTGTGACCGGCGTGGATAACGAGGGGCTCTGGATCGAGAACCCGCGATATGAGCTGGGGATCTGGTGGGATAAGGAGGGCAACCTCATACCTCCGAATAAACAGGTGAAGGAAAAGGTCAAAGCCAGTATACTTATCCCCTGGCGCTTCATAAAAGCGCTGATGAGCGTGGAGGATGAGCGGTTCCAGCAGATTAAAAGCCAGAGGTTTCCCGGCTTTCAGGTGTATAAGTAGGCTAAAAAAGGAGACAAGCGATGAATATCAGGTTTTTAGTTGTGATTCTTTCCGTGGCCCTGCTTTCTGCGGGTTGCGCTACAACAGCCTCGAAAGAGAAGGCGGCTGCCGAAAAGAAGATAAAAAAGTATTCTGCAGACCTGAATGGAGACGGGAAGGCGGAAATTGTTGAGGCGCAAGACTTGCTTGACACCGAATCCGCGACTGTAGTGGCTGCTAAAAAACAGCTCAAAGGAAAAGTGCAGGAGGTAATAGATACTTTTAAAGTGCCGGGAAAAATCAGCAGGCTAGAGATCGTAGAGTTGTATCTTGACTCAAGTAAACAGATAGCCTTGATCTTTAAGGACAATAATGATGTTTTTCACGTAGCGATCTACCGGTTATTAAACGATAAATTTTCCCAGATGTTCGCAGGAGACAGCAAATACGGCGTTGATATGCAGTTTAAAGGCGCCGTCCCGAGAATAAGAATAGCAAGGCCTCCGCTCGGGGGTAAAGTCTCTCCGAATCTGGTCCCGGAATGGGATGATTGGGTCTGGACAGGCGATAAATTCATTAAAGATCAGATTTGAGGAAGGAGGAGGCATGCAGGTTAAGATCGGCCATCTTCAAGTGGACATGTTTAAAATAAAGAACCGCAACGGCTATGCCGCGGTCTGCTGCGACCATCTGACTGAAGGCAAGAGCCAGCAGGAAGCCTATGGCCGCATGGTCAAGGCCTTGCGCAGGACCGAAAGAAGGAAGAAATGAGCAAAAGAATCGGCATAGTAGGCTCCGGAGTGGGAGGATTGGCAACCGCGGCCCGTCTTTCCAGGCAAGGGTTTGGTGTAGAAGTATTTGAAAAACTGCCGGAATGCGGCGGGCGCAACCACATGCTTGAAGATAAGGGTTTTAAATTCGATATGGGCCCTTCCTTCGTGCTGATGCCGGATCTTTTTGAAGAGGTCTTTTCTTACTGCGGATTGAATTTGAAAGATCACCTCCACCTGAAAGTCCTTGACCCCAGCTATAAGATTTATTTTGCTGACGGAGATTCCCTCACCGTCTATCAGGACAGCGAAAAAACAAAGGAGGAACTGGAGAGGATAGAGAAGGGTAGCGGGCGCGGGTTTGACAAGTTCATCAGAGAAACATCCAAGATCTATAAAGCCGTGCGGCCGCTTCTTTATAAGTGTTTTACTCCAAGCGACTCGTTTAATCCTGGATACTGGGGATTGATCTCCAAGATCAGGGCGCTGGATACTTACTGGAAACTTGCCAAGAAATATTTTAAAAGCGATAAACTCTGTTACGCGCTTACCTTTGAGGCGATGTTCATGGGAGTATCTCCATTTGAGGCGCCGGCCTTCTACAGCGTGATAAGTTACGCTGACCACGTCCAGAAGGTATTCCATCCGATGGGCGGGATGTATCAGATACCGCTGGCCCTTGAGGCCGTAGCTAAGAATCAAGGCGCTAAATTCCACTACCACTCTGAAGTAAAACATATCAGGAAAGAAAACGGGTTTTTCCATCTTCATACTAACGAAAGAAAGATGACTTTTGACAACGTGGTCATCAATGCTGATTACGCGTATACCCTGAGCCATCTTTTGGGCCGGCGCATGCCAAATTATAAATACTCCTGCTCCGTGTATCTGTTGTACCTGGGCTTAAAGCGCAAAGTAAAAAGTTTCGCTCACCATAACTTATTTTTTTCCGGCGGCCTGGAAAAGTACCTCAATCAGATTTTTAAGGATAAGATCGTGCCAATAGATCCCTCTTTCTACTTGCACGTCCCAACGGTAACTGACCCGTCACTGGCTCCGGAAGGAAAAGAAATTTTCTACATACTTGTCCCTGTATCGAACCTGCAAAATACCAAAGAGGATTTATCAGAACACGAAGACAGATTGCGCAAGCAGGTTTTTACAAGGATCAGTGAGATTTTAGGGGAGGGGCTCGAGGACTTAATAGAGGTAGAGCACAGATTCTACCCCAGGGATTTTATCGATAGGTACAACATACAATTCGGCGCGACATTTGGCCTTGCCCATAATCTTATGCAGAGCGCTTTTTTCAGGCCGCCGAATTTTGACTCTAAGATCAAAGGATTGTATTTTGTGGGGGCAAGCACCCAGCCGGGAGGAGGATTGCCGGTTGTCATTGCCGGCTCAAAAATAGTAGCGGATTTGATCAGGCAAGAGAAGAGATATAATTAAGGATGTCCTTGATGGTGGACTCCGGAGTGGAAGCCCCTGCAGTGACGCCCACGTTTTCAGCGTTTCTGAACCAAGCAGGTTTTATCCCGCCTTTAGAATTGACCCAGAAAGAGCGTTTATTGAGCGACCTGGATATCTGGTAGAGCCTTTTTGTATTGGCGCTTGATTTTGAGCCGATAATGATCATCACGTCATTTTCAAGAGGCATCTTTTTGATCTCTTCCTGTTTTATCCTTGTGGGCCGGCATATCGTGTTAAAGAACCTGAGATCTTTGATGTATCCTTTGAGGATCTCCACAGTCTTAAAGACTTCTCCCAGGTTCTGCGTTGATTGAACGACTATGCAGGCTTTTTTGATCGATTTAATCTCTTCTAGCGGCAGGCTTTTGGAAGTATCGATCACCAGAGCTTTGCGCTTAAGCTGCCCCACGATCCCGTGTACCTCATCATGCAATTTATCCCCTATGACTATGATCTTGTACCCGAGGTTTTCCTGATATTTCGCGATTTTATGTATTTCTTTCACCATCGGGCAGGTGGCGTCTATGATTTTATAGCCGAGTCTAGCGGCATTCTTGTACACCTCCTGGCAGGCTCCGTGCGCGCGTATCAAAAGAATCTTGCCCCTTCCGTTGCCAAGAGCCTTTACTTTTTTTATTCCTGTCTTTTCGATCTCTTTGACGACCTGTTCGTTATGCACGATGTCACCCAGCATGTAGACTTTATTCCTGCTTTTAGCCGTTTTGAGGGCTATATCAAGGGCGCGTTTTACGCCGAAGCAGAAACCGGCAGATTTAGCCAGTCTTATTTCCATCGGATTCACCTCTTGAGTAAGATTCTTAAGACCAAAGCCAGCTTCTTCATTTTGTTTACACGGGCCCTTTGAGTATAGATATCGTAATCATTCTTTTCTATTGAATCCAGTATCCCGCAGTACAGTTCCTTGGCAACAGAAGCCACGAGTCGAGAGCGGCTCTCAGGGATCAGGCTGATTCCTTCCTGAGCCATTGCGTAATAAAGTCGTGCGCGCTTTATCTGGAACTTCATGAATTCCTTGAAATGTTCGTCTATCTTCTGGGACGAAATATCATTTTCGCAAACTCCGAATCTTTGCATTTCATCAAGAGGCAGATAGATCCTGCCCCTTTGGAAGTCTTCCTTGATATCCCTTAAGATATTGGTAATCTGCAGGGCGATCCCGAGGCTCACGGCATAAATTTCAGCGATCGGCTCGGTATATCCGAAGATCTTTAGCATGATGAGGCCCACAACCCCGGCAACCCTGTAACAGTAGACCTCCATTTCCTCAAAATTACGGTAACGTTTAATTTCCAGGTCCATGTTCATGCCTTCTAAAAGCTCTTCAAAATATCCCTTCGGGATATTGTATCTGTTTATGGTCTCCCGGAAGCACAGAAGCAGGTTATCGTCTAAATCCCCGCTGGAGTAAGCTGATTCAATGTTTTCTTTGAACCCGCTCAGGTTCTTCGGCGCCTTGTCCGTGGGGTTATCCACGCTTTCATCGGCTATCCGGCAGATAGCATAGATAGAATAAGTCGCCAGCTTCTTATCTTCGGGAAGGAACCTCGAGGCAAGATAAAATGTCTTCGCGTGTTTTTTAGTGATCGATTCAGCTTCTCTATATCCGGATTTTAATCTATCCATGGCACTCATTCTACAACTAAACACATGCAAATCCAAGCCAAAGTTTTGTTTGCCAAGGGCCTGAATCGGGAATAAAATATAGCTATGTCCCAATACGCATTTCTATTATTTGTTTCCGGGATAATCCCCTTTATAGTGAGTTTCTGGCCGCCGCTAGCATTCTGGCGCAATTGGCGCTCGCTCATCTTTAGTATCTCCTTGATCTTAGTCATTTTCGGTGGCTGGGATATATTCGCTACCTTTCGGGGGCACTGGTATTTTGATCCCGCAGGAGTCTTTGGTTTAAGGATAATAAATCTTCCGCTTGAAGAAGCATTGTTTTTTGTAGTGATACCATTCTGCTGCATCTTCACATGGGAAGCGATAAATCATATCAAGGGAAGGATGAAATGAAGGAATACACCGCGCTTGCCATAGCCTCGGTTATTATGACTCTGGCCATTGACAGGGCCGCCGGGGCAGGCGTCTTCAGGAGGAAAGAGTTTTATCTTTTTCTCTTGGCGATGGCTTTCTTTAAGTTTCTCGTAAACGGATTTCTTACCGGCAGGCAGATAGTCTTGTATAACCCGGAATTCTTTTCAGGATTCCGCCTGGGAAGCATACCGGTAGAAGATTTTTTGTTCGGTTTCAGCATGGTGAGCCTGACTATAATCTTCTGGGAATCCTTTAAGAAGAGAGGGGCAGCATGAAGAAGATAATTGTTTTAATTCTTTTCATTTTCTTTTGTTTCAGATCTGCTTACGCGCTTGATTGGAAGAAACTGCATGATGAGGCTGATAAATTGACGCTCCCGGAAGCGGCTGCTTCTTCAGAAAAAGACCCTGGTTCGGCAGATAGGTTATATTCACTGGGTTTAGTCTGTCTTAATCTGCACAGGGATAAAGAGGCGAAGGAGGCCTTTGAGAAAATATTGCTTGAATCCGGCGATAGGGTCGAAGCGAAGTGGGGCGTCGCGGAGGTGCTGCGCAGGCAGCATGATATAGAAAAAAGCGAAAGGCTGCTCAATGAAGTGATACAAAAAGACGGTAATTTCTCCCCTGCCTATATCACGCTGGCATATATAAAATACACTCAGCTCAAACTTAATGATGCGGTGCGCCTTGTAAGCAAAGTCATCGGGCAGGGAGCGGAGAATGTGGATCTGAGCAATTATGTCAGGGCGCATCTCATATACGGCGGCACAAAGGGCCTGATCGCTCACCGGGGAGGCCCGTTTTCCAAGCTCGTGAACGGCATTGTCGTGCTGGGCTATCTTAAAAAAGCAGAGAGCCTCCAGCCGGACAGCGCAGGAGTGTTGCTGGGCGTGGGCAGTTTTTATCTTCTGGCCCCGACTATCGCGGGCGGCTCCCTGGAAAAGGCAGAGGATTATTTGGAAAGATCTGTCTCCATGGACCCTTTATTGGCTGACACCTATGTAAGGCTTGCCCAGCTGTATAAATTTAAGGGCAGCGACCGCGAATACGAAATAAATATTAACAAAGCCCTGGAAATAGACCCCGGGAATGAGCTTGCCCTTGATATAAAGAGCGGTGAGTGCAGATTTGTCTGTACTAGATAAGAGAATTTGCCCTAGACGCTGAGGATTTTCTTGGAATAGCTGTCCAGTAATTTCTTGTAGCGGGGTTTTAACTTTGAAAGACTCAGTAGTTCATCTGCTTTGCTGATAAGGCTATCGACTTCATTCCTGGCATAAGCAAGCGCGCCTGATTCGATTATGATCCGGCGCATTTTTATAAGGTCAGCCTTATTGATTCTTTCTTTGGCAAGGAGCTTCCTGATAGCAAGTTTTTTTTGTGTCCCTGCATTATGATAGGCGCTCCATATAAGGATTGTCTTTTTTGCCTCCTGCAAGTCAGTGAGCGTTGATTTTCCGATCTTGCTCACCTTGCCGAACATCCCGATGATGTCGTCTTTTATCTGGAAGGCCCTGCCTAAATATGCGCCGTACTGGAAAAGGATATCCGCCTGTTTCCGGTCGGCTCCCCCCAATATGGCTCCCATGGATAGAGGGCAGGCAAAGGTGTAGAAAGCGGTTTTTAAGTCGTAAATCTTATTGATATCCTGCTTTTTGATCTGCCGTATATCTTTTATTCCGAAGATGAGTTCGATGAATTCTCCGCATCCGGTGTAAATAGCCGCTTCAATCAGCCTTCTTAAAGCCTTTTCCTTGCGTTCCGGGCTCTCCTTAATAGACAGGAACGTATGTAGAGCCATGGCGTACATCACGTCCCCGGCCACAATACTCAGGTCTTCCCCGGAAAATTTTATGTTCCTGTGTTTCTTGAGGGAGGCGCCCAGCAGCCTATGCATGGTGGGTTTGCCCCTACGCAGATCCGATTTATCGATGATATCGTCGTGGACAAGCATGAAGTCATGCAAGAGCTCCAGGGATAGTGCGCTTGCGTACAATCCCGGAGCCTTTTTATCGGAGAAACCCAGGTAGCCTATCACAAAGAGCGTCGGGCGCACGCGCTTGCCTTCCCTTAAAACGAACTCATTTATGCTTTCAAAGAGAAGGGGGGAGATCCTGCTCAGCGAGAAGGATTTGTTGAGCTGCCGCAGGTATCTGGCCAGCTCAATATCCAGCTTATTTTTCATTTTATTTGACATGCATTTATGTTAACATATACAGGTAGAATTGCAAATAAAACTATGGGCCGATTAAAGAACCTGATCAGAGCCTTGCGCCTTCCGTTCGCTACTGCCAGCGTCCTGCCGTATATCCTGGGTTCAATCATTGCCCGCGCAGAATTCATCCCATTAAATTTTATCTTAGGGTTTATCGCGGTATTATGCACCCATCTAAGCGCAAATCTTATAAATGACTACGCGGATTCCAAAAGCGGGGCTGATTGGCAGGACAGGAGTTTTTACAGGTTTTTCGGGGGCTCTAAGCTTATCCAGGAGAAAGTCTTTTCTGAGAGGTTCTACCTTGCTGCCTCAGTATCTTGTTTTTCTCTTGCTTTTATCAACGTGGTTATTCTTGCCTTTATCCTGAAGAGCCTCTCCATTGTGATTTTTTACCTCGGAATACTATTGCTGGCTGTTTCGTACTCCCAGAAGCCGCTGCAGTTTTCTTACCACAGGATAGGGGAGGTCATAATTTTCCTCCTCTTCGGGCCGGCGCTGGTCATGGGAGGTTATTTTATACAGACGAAAATTTTCCCTACCATGGAAGGATTCATCCTGTCGCTTCCCTTCGGATTCCTCACCACAGCCATCCTGTTTGCAAATGAGATCCCCGATTTCCCCGAAGATGCAAAGACAGGGAAGTTTACCTGGGTCTCTGTTTCCGGGCCAAAGAACGCATACATGATTTATTATTGCCTGGAATTTTGCGCCTTCCTGGCCATAGTATCATGCGTAGTTTTAAGGTATTTGAGCCCGATAGCGCTTCTTTCGCTGGTATTCATATTTCCTGTATTTAAGGCCGCTGATATATTGAGGAAATTCGCTTTCGATAAGAAGCGCTTGATCGAATCAAGCAAGCTGACCATCATGGTGCAGACAGTTGTAAGTATCATATTGATACTGGGAGTAGCCATATGAAGGTTTTGATTATAGGCGGAGGCTTCGGCGGCTTATCAGCTGCCTACAGGCTGGCAAAATCCGGCAGGGACCTGGAAATAACTCTGATTGATAAGAAAGCTGTCAGCGATTTCCTTCCTGTTATGCCTGATTGCCTGGGCAGGGGCATCAATCCGGAGCCTTTAAGTTATAGAATCGAAGAAGCGGCTAAAAGTTACGGTTTTGCGTTCATAAATAAAGAGGTGACTTCGCTTAACCTGGACAAAAAAGAGGTCCTGGTTGCAGGCGAGGCCTTTAATTATGACTACCTTATTGTCGCATGCGGCAGCGAGACTAATTTTTACGGCAACGAGAACATCAGGCAGAATGCGTATAAGCTGGATGAAGTAGAAGACGCAAAGAAGATAATAGGGGCGCTAAAGAAAGGCGGATTTGAAAATTTTATCATCGGAGGGGGAGGATACACCGGCATAGAGGTCGCCACGAATTTAAGAATTTTCCTGGATAGGAGCGGCCAGGAGGGTAAAATCACTGTTATTGAGCGCGCGCCCTCGATTTTAGGCCCCCTGCCGCAATGGATGAAGGATTACGTCGGGCTTAACCTGCAGAAATTAAGAGTAGAGGTCCTGGCCAATAGCGCGATTGAAAAGATAGAAGGAGGCAGGGTATATGCTGCGCAAGGCAAGGTTTTTGAGCGCTCCATGGTGATCTGGGCAGCAGGCGTTAAAACCCCGGTTTTTATCCAAGCCTTAGCTGTCGAGAAGAATCCGCAGGGCAGGATAAAAGTAGATGAGTTCCTGAGATTGAACAATAATTGTTTTGTAGCGGGGGACGCCGCATATTTCGGTTATGAAAATGCCTTCTTAAGGATGGCCGTGCAATTTGCCATAACGCAGGGTGATTGCGCTGCCAGGAATATTGTAAGGAGCATAAAAGGTTCGCCGCTAATTAAATACAAGCCGGTAGATTTTGGCTACATCATCCCAATGGCGAACAACAGGTCCTGCGGCAAGGTCTTTGGCATGAATCTAAAAGGTTTCCTGCCGACCATGCTCCATTTCCTGATGTGCATCTACCGCTCGAGTGGCCTTAAGAATAAAACAGGCATAATCAACGGAATTTTAAAAGGAGGGGCATGATGGCGGATTTCGCGCTTTTAGTCTTAAGGACAAGTATAGGAATTGTATTTATACTGCATGGCCTACAGGCAGCTTTTGGTTTGCTTGGCGGTCCGGGTATAAGCGGATTTTCCGGTATGCTGACCGGGCTGGGATTTAAGCCAGCGATTTTCTGGGCTTATATCGGGGCCTACACAGAGTTATTAGGCGGGTTATTCCTATTGCTGGGGATCTTTAGCAGGATATCCGCTTCGCTCATCATTATTTTCATGGTAGTAGCTGCGTGGAAGGTACACTGGGCGAAAGGTTTCTTTATCCAGTCGGGAGGCTTTGAATACACTTTTGTCATAATCTGCGCCTGTATAGCGCTTATGCTTCTTGGGCCCGGGAGATTCAGTATCATTAAAAAGTTATGATGAAAAAAGTAGTCTGCCTAGCCGCTTTGTTATTCATATTCTGCGCGCTGGCCTTTTCCCAGAACGGCGATTTAGAGATGCGCATATTCAAGATAAAGTACAGGAGCCCGGAATCGCTCTATGATGCCGTAAATACACTGAAGAGCGCAAACGGAAGGGTCAGTTTTGATCCCAATTCCAACAGCGTCATAGTCCTGGATTATCCGGACAATATTGAACGCATAGAAAGCCTTATTGATATACTGGATGTAAGAGAGAAGCAGGTTGAAATCAAGGTTTCCATCATCGAAACTACCGAAGAATTCCTTGAGAGCGTGGGGATAACCGGGGCAAGGGTCATCATCCCGGCGGAAAAATTCTTTGCAATAGCAAGCTTCATCAAGAATGATAAAAACACAGAAATCCGTTCAGAGATGACAATAAGGGCCCTAAGCAACCAGCCGGCCTATATCGGCGTAGTAAGTGATGCAGTCATTGATGAAGAAGTTACTGTGTTCGAAGACGGGACAGAAATCATACAACCCTTAAGGAAGCCAATAGGCAAGACTCTGGAAGTCATACCGCGGGTCAGTGATGACGGAATGATTTCCCTGATCTTGAGGCCTACGCTAAGCACGCTTGAAGAAGACACGACACCTTACGAAAGGACGGTCCTCACCCGCGTTGAAATCGCTGACGGCGATACTGTAGCAATAGGAAGCCTTGACGAAAGCCAGGAGTCCGGTGAAAGCGCTGATACCTTTTTCGGAATACCGGTTTTTAGCGGAGCACAAAGGCAAGAAAAGAAGATCGTGATGTTCCTAACCGCTTATACCGTAGAGTAAACATCTTATAAAAGAAACAAAACTCTTGATATTCCAAGGTATTATGCATATAATACTTTCCTAATTCCTGCCAAAGACTTAAACTGAATATAAAAATGAACGAACCGGTTGCCGCGCAAAAGAGAGAAATAATCACCGACCATGATATCTATCTGCTCAAGGAAGGTTCCCACCTTCGTTTGTACGACAAGCTAGGCGCTCACCTTACTTCCATTAACGGCGTTGCCGGGACTGCTTTCGCGGTCTGGGCGCCGAATGCCGAACGTGTTTTTGTATCCGGGGACTTTAATGACTGGAACAATCAGGCTGATCCTTTGACCTTGCGCCAGGATAATAGCGGCGTCTGGGAGGGTTTTATTCCCGGGGTAGGAAAAGGCAATCTTTACAAGTTTCACATCGTATCCAGGAATCAGGGGATGCGCGCTGATAAGAGGGATCCTTTTGCTTTTTATTCGGAATTGCCGCCGGAGACAGCTGCTATCGTCTGGGAACTGGATTATTCCTGGAGCGACCAGCAGTGGATGAAGAGGCGCAAAAATGCCAACGCCCACGACAAGCCGATGTCCATTTACGAAGTGCACCTTGGCTCATGGCGCAGGGTCCCGGAAGACAACGACCGTTTTCTTACTTACCGCGAACTCGCCCCGCTTCTTGCCAGTTACGTCAAGACCATGGGTTTTACCCACATAGAATTATTGCCGGTGATGGAGCATCCTTTTTACGGCTCGTGGGGGTATCAAACCGTCGGTTACTTCTCGCCGACCAGCCGTTACGGCACCCCGCAGGATTTCATGTATTTCGTGGATTATATGCACCAGAACGGGATAGGCGTCATCCTTGACTGGGTGCCTTCGCATTTTGTCTCGGACGGATTCGGCCTTGTTTACTTTGACGGCACGCACCTCTATGAACACGCTGACCCGCGAAAAGGTTTTCACCCGCAATGGAACTCATACATCTTTAATTACGGCCGCAACGAAGTGCGCGCGTTCCTCTTAAGCAGCGCTCTTTTCTGGCTGGATAAATATCATGTGGACGGCATTCGCGTGGATGCTGTCGCCTCGATGCTCTACCTTGATTATGCGCGCAAGCCCGGAGAGTGGATACCTAACCAGTACGGCGGGAAAGAAAATCTTGAAGCGGTTTCATTTCTTAAGCGCATGAACGAGGCCATTTACAAAGAATTCCCCGATGTCCAGACTTTTGCCGAAGAGTCTTCAGCTTATCCGATGGTCTCGCGTCCTGCCCATAGCGGAGGCTTAGGTTTCGGCTTGAAATGGAACATGGGATGGATGCATGATACGTTGGAATATTTTTCCAAGGACCCGATTTACCGTTATCACCATCATAACCAGTTGACCTTCAGCATCTGGTATGCATTCTACGAGAATTTTTTGCTTCCTCTTTCGCACGACGAGGTTGTGCACGGCAAATGCTCGCTAATAAACAAGATGCCCGGAGACAAGTGGCAGAAATTCGCTAACCTCCGCCTTCTTTACGGCTTCATGTTCGGCCATCCCGGGAAGAAACTTCTTTTCATGGGGTGCGAGTTCGGCCAGCATAACGAATGGTACCACGAGACAAGCCTTGATTGGCACCTCTTGAACGAGCCGCAGAATCAGGGCCTGGTCAGGTGGTTGCGCGAGTTGAATCATTGCTACAGGAATGAACACGCGCTCTATGAAAAAGATTTTGAAAGCAATGGCTTTGAATGGATAGATTGCCAAAACTCCCGCCAGGGCATCATAAGCTTCATAAGGCGCGCCAAGACTACAAATGAAATAATCCTTGTAGTGTGCAATATGACACCGGATGTCTGGAAAAATTACCGCATCGGCGTGCCTGAGGCCGGAGACTGGCATGAGATTCTAAACAGCGACGCAAAGGAGTATGGCGGAAGCGGCGCAGGAAACCCCGAAAGCGTTAAAGCAGATCCTGTTTCTTCACACGGAAGGAAATTCTCCTTATCCCTGAATATACCTCCACTTGCTGCAGTATTTTTCAAGCACGAACCATCCGAGAGCGAAAAGCAAGTTTAAATTATAAGGCAAATGAAAAATATAATAATCATAGTCTTATGCGCAGCTGGATTGCTGGGTTGGGTGATGTTCGTGCACCAGAACATCAAGTTTGACGAGACGGCCCAGCGGATAGAGCAATCCTTAGTCGAGCAGCTTGTGTACAAGAGCGAAGCGCAGGAGCGGATCAAAAGGGAAGTCCTGTCCCGCGAGCAATCAAAAGACTTTCTTTCGCAGCAGGAGTACATGCGGCAGTTTGAAGATAAGCTTTCGCAGCGCCTGGACCTTTACAACACGCAGAGCGAGGGATTCAAAAAGCAGCTTGAGGATTCGCTTAATAAACAGCTTGATGATTACAAGCAGCAGCAATCAGAGCATTGGGCGCAGCTTGAAGAGTTTAAGATTAAGCTTGAGGGCTCTGTGGGCCGGAGCCTGGAAGAATTCAAGCAACTTCTATCTGGCTACCAGGCGCAGCTTGAAGAGCAAAAGGAGTTGCTTGATAACTACAAGACGCAGGGAGAGGAATACGCAAGGCAGCTGGCACAATACAAGGAGAGGTTGGCTGGTTACGAGAAGCAGCTGGCAGATTACAGGCAAAAATTAGAGGCAGATAAGCAAACCCAACAATAGGGCCTTTAAAAAGAGGGGTCATATGAAAAAATTTTTTTTCTTAGTCTGCATGATGCTAGCACTTGGAGGC
>Ga0315295_10000880_pt1 | contig 25564 bp, 20 predicted proteins | sample YL17G14_0_MG_FD_204453 | JGI IMG/M metagenome (GOLD analysis project Ga0315295, IMG submission 204453) | Sediment microbial communities from Yellowstone Lake, YNP, Wyoming, USA - YL17G14_0 | ecosystem: Environmental > Aquatic > Freshwater > Lake > Sediment | place: USA: Wyoming | collected... | reverse complement strand
GCCGGGCTGGCTCCCCTCACCGGGATACCCGGGACCGTGGGCGGGGCGCTCCGGATGAACGCCGGCCCCGCCGGAACCAAGGGCCAGGTCGGGGAGAGCGTGAAATCGGCCCTGATCCTCGAGAGTTCGGGCCGGGTAACGACCTGGGACCGGGAAGATCTTAAGTTCGGTTACCGGACGAGTTCCCTCCGGGAACGGGATTTCGTCCTGGAGGCCATCCTGGAGCTCAAGCCGGGCGCGCCGGAGAAGATCCGAAAGGAAATGGAAGCCATCCGGGAAAAGAAGAAATCCAGCCAGCCCTGGGATTTGCCCAACGCCGGATCGATCTTCAAGAACCCGGAGCGGGGCAAGGCCGGCGAGATGATCGAGGAAGCGGGTTTAAAAGGGGTGCGGATCCGGGGGGCGCAGGTTTCCCCGGTTCACGCCAATTTTATCGTGAACGTGGGCGGGGCCACGGCCAGGGACATCCTTTCCCTGGCCGGGATGATCCGGGACCGGGTCAAGGAAAAGTTCGGGGTTCTCCTGGAAATGGAGCTGAAAGTGGTCGGGGAAGACTAAAAAGTGGCAAGGGGCAAGGCGCAAAGAGCAGAGAGCAAAGCACAAAGCGCAGGGCGCAAGGCGCAAAGAGCAAAGGGCAAAGGCGAGAAGTAAAAGGCAAGAGAGAGAGGAAGGCTGGGATGCTGGGAAGCTTGGAGGCTGAGAGGCACAACGATTCTTATTGTTTTCACAAAACCCCGGGGGGTGGGTTCTCGCGACCCAAACTCTTAGTAAACCAGGCTTCGATGAGCTCGATGAATATTCTTTATTACACAACGAAAGCGAGGCCCTGCGGGACCGCCGCCCGGGATTACGCAATGGCACGCATTGTTTGGGGAGCGAAACCTGCCCCCCAAAAAATAAATATTTTATCGAAAAGTAATTGAACCGACAGCAGGTAGCAGCAACAGGTTGCATGAAAAGAAAATGAAGAAAAAGGGAAAAGAGATCAGGATCAATAAGAAGAGCCGGATCGGGGTGCTTTACGGGGGGCTTTCCGCGGAGCGTGAGATTTCCCTGCGCTCCGGGCGGGCGGTGCTCGCCGCTCTCCGGGAGAAGGGTTATCGGCCGGCGGGGATCGACGCCGGGCCCGATCTCGCCCTCCGGCTGAAAAAAGAAAAAATCGAGGTGGTTTTCCTGGCTCTCCACGGCGGCTTGGGCGAAGATGGCTCGATCCAGGGCCTCCTGGAAACCCTGGGGATTCCCTATACGGGTTCCGGGGTCCTGGCGAGCGCCCTGGGGATGGACAAGCTGCTCTCCCGGATAATCTTCCAGGCGCGGGGGATTGTTGTCCCCCGCTATCTCTGGATGCATCAAGCCGCGCCCCGGGTTTCCCCGCAGGAAATTAAAACCACGCTTGGGGGTTTCCCGGTAATGGTCAAACCGCGGGCCGAGGGCTCCAGCCTGGGAGTGGGGCTGGCCCGGAACGAGCGAGAGCTCCGGGATCGAATCCGCGCCGCCCGGGCCTACGGGGGAGACCTGCTGATTGAAGAATATATTTCCGGGACCGAGGTGCATGTCGGAATCCTGGCCGGGAAGGTGATGGGAGAGGTCGAGGTGGCGCCCCGCGAGGGTTTTTACGATTACCGCGCCAAGTATACCCCCGGGATGACGGAATATATCATCCCGGCCCGGGTCGGAGCCGGCGCCCGGCGGGCCATCTCCGCCGCGGCCCGGATGGTCTACCAGGCCCTGGGCTGTTCCGGGGTTGCCCGCGTGGATTGCATCTTCAGCCGCGGGAAGCCCTTCATCCTCGAGGTCAACACCATCCCGGGACTGACCGAAACCAGCCTGATCCCGAAAATCGTTCGGGCTTCCGGCCTGGATTACCCCGGCCTGGTCGAGGCCATTTTAAAGACCGCTAGTTTAAAGAGTTTCCCCTCACCCAACCCTCTCCCTCGAGGGGAGAGGGCGGGGGAGAGGGTGACCAAGCCAATTAAATTAATGAAGGAGGTCATAAATTGAAAAGTTTGCTTTACCTCATTTCCGTGGGCGGGATCGCCGCGGCGCTCTGGTTTACCACCACCGGTTACAGCCGGCCGCAGATCTCCCTGCCGGTTTCGCAGATCCAGGTTCAGGGCAACCAGCGGGTCCAAACCGAGGAGATCCTGGCCCGGGCCGAGATCAGGAAGGGGAACAATCTTTTAACCCTCTCCCTGGACCAGTCGGCCAAAAGGCTCCTGGACCTGGCCTGGATCAAGGATGTCTCCCTCTCCCGGGTCTTCCCCGACCGGGTGGTGATCAAGATCGTGGAATATCGCCCGTCGGCCCGGATCCAGCTGGGGGAAAACGTCTGGGGCCTGGTCGAGGAGGGGGGGAAAGTCATCCCGGTTTCCCCGGAGGAATTTGCCCGGGAAGCCCCGGGGCTTTTCGAGATCCACTACGAGGGGTCACTGCCCCCGCTCGAGGCCCTGCAGAGCGCGGTGGCCCTGATCCACACCCTGCAGACCGATCCGAAGCTCCTGCCCGCGATCAACGGGATTCTGTTCCGCCCGGGGATGGGATTCTGGTTTACCCTCGGGTTCGAGACCCCGCTCTGGGTGAGAGTCGGCTTCGATGATTATCCCCTGAAGCTCGTCCGCCTGAAGAGGATCCTGAATACTTTCCAGCCGGACCCGCGGGTCTGGGAGGAAATTGACCTTGATTACCCGGACCGGGCGCTGGCCCGGCCCCGGCTGATTTTGGACGAAACCAGCGGGGGAGGAGAGGGATGAAAAAGAATGAAAACCTGGTAGTGGGTTTGGATATCGGCACCACCAAGGTCTGCGCCATCGTGGGGGAGGTGCACGAGGATAACATCGACATCATCGGCATCGGCACCAGCGGCAGCAAGGGTTTGCGCCGGGGGGTGGTGGTCAATATCGAGAGCACGGTGGGCTCGATCCGCAAGGCGGTGGAAGAGGCCGAGCTCATGGCCGGCTGCGAGATCACGGAGGTCTACACCGGGATCGCCGGGGGCCATATCCGGGGTTTCAACAGCCACGGGGTGATCGCGATCAAGGACAAGGAGGTGCGGGAAAGCGACATCCGGCGGGTGGTGGACGCCGCCGCCGCGGTCGCGATTCCGATGGACCGTGAGCTCATTCACATCGTGCCCCAGGAATTTATCGTGGACGACCAGGACGGGATCAAGGAGCCCCTGGGGATGTCGGGGGTCCGGCTCGAGGCCAAGGTGCACATCGTGACCGGGGCGGTGGCCTCGGCCCAGAACATCATCAAGTGCGCCAACCAGACCGGCCTGAACGTGTCCGACATCGTTCTCCAACAACTCGCCTCCGCCGAGGCCTGCCTGACAGTCGATGAGAAGGAGCTGGGGGTGATCCTGGTGGATATCGGGGGCGGGACCACCGATATCGCTCTTTTCGGCGGGGGAAGCCTGCGGCACACCGCGGTCGTGGCCCTGGGCGGCAACCACATCACCAATGACCTGGCGGTGGGCCTGCGCACCCCTCTCCCGGAGGCGGAGCGGCTGAAAAAGAAATACGGCTGCGCCCGGGCCAAGATGGTCAAGGAAGACGAAACCATCAAGGTGCCCGGGGTAGGGGGCCGGGAGCCCAAGAACATTTCCCGCAAGGTGATCGCCGAGATCATCGAGGCCCGGGTGGAAGAGATTTTCTCCCTGGTCCAGCGGGAGATGATGAAGACCGGGATCGATTCGCCGCTGGCCGCGGGGGTGGTGATCACCGGCGGCTCGGCGGCCCTGGACGGGATCGAGGACCTGGGGGAGAGTTTTTTCAACCTCCCGGTCCGGATCGGCTACCCCACCGGGATCGGGGGGCTTTCCGACGTGGTCAACAGCCCCATGTATTCCACCGGGGTGGGCCTGATTCTCTACGGGGCCCGGAACCGGGTGAACTCCCGTTTCCGGATCCGGGATGAAAACATCTTCGGGAAGGTCCGGAACCGGATGCGGGAATGGTTTTCGGAGTTTTTCTTTAAACGGGCATGAAGATGAAGCAACAGGAACTTTTCATTAAAAAGGAGGCGGAGATGATCGCATTGGAGGAAAATTTTGGGCACAGGGCCAAGATCAAAGTAATCGGGGTCGGGGGCGGCGGCGGAAACGCCATCAGCACGATGGTGGAAGCCAGCCTGGCGGGGGCCGAGTTTATCGCCGCTAATACGGACGCGCAGGCCCTGGACGCTTCCCGCGCCGCAATCCGGATGCAGCTCGGCAAGGAGCTGACCCGGGGCCTCGGGTGCGGGGGCAATCCTGAGATGGGCCGGAACGCCGCCCGGGAGGATTATGAAAGGATGAAGGACATCCTTTCCGGGGCGGACATGGTCTTTATCACCGCCGGGATGGGCGGCGGGACCGGGACCGGCGCGGCCCCCGTGATCGGCGAGCTGGTCAAGGAGCTGGGGGCGCTTTCGGTGGGGGTGGTCACACGGCCGTTCGACTTCGAGGGTCCCAAGCGGAAGAAACAGGCCGAGGATGGGATCAAGGCCCTGGCCGCCTGCGTGGACACCCTGATCGTGATCCCCAACCAGAAGCTCCTGGCCCTGGCGAGCAAGAATACCACGCTCAAGGAAAGCTTCCGGAAGGCGGACGAGGTCCTGCTCCAGGCGGTCCGGGGCATCACCGACCTGATCATGGTCCCGGGGCTCGTTAACCTGGATTTCGCCGACGTGCGCGCGATCATGACCGGGATGGGAATGGCGGTGATGGGGACCGGGACCGGGGTCGGGGAGGAGCGGGCCAAGCAGGCGGCGGAAACCGCCATCTCCAGCCCCCTGCTCGACGATCTTTCCATCAGCGGGGCCAAGGGGATTTTGCTCAATATCACCGGGGGGTCGGACCTTTCCATCCAGGAAGTGGAGACCGTCGCGGGCATCATCAACCAGAAGGCGATGGAGGGCGGTAAAGTCGCGGACGACCTGCATGTCATCTGGGGGACGGTGTTCAATGACAACATGAACGGCGAGATCCGGGTGACGGTGATCGCCACCGGCTTCGGGAACGGGAAGCAGAAGGTTACCGAGGTCCGGAACAGCCCGAGGAAAGAGCCTGGTCTTTTTGTGGAATCGACCTCCAATGAATACGACCTCCCCACCTTTTTGCGGAAGGAGAAGAAGCTGAATATGCCCGACCCGGTCACGATCAACGAGAGCTACGGCTCCATGGCTTTTGACAAGGACGAATATGACATCCCGGCCTATATCCGGAAGAACGGTCTTTCGTTTAAGGGATAGTTTATCGAATGCCGATCCCAATCCTAAACCCTCTCCCTCGAGGGAAGAGGGCAGCCTGCCCGCCGGAGCCTTGGCGCAGGCGGGGGGTGAGGGTGGATGGATTGATTTTAACCTTTATAAATATAAAGAGTTTCTGACTGCCTCATCTCTTTTCCGTCTCCTTTGTAATCGGGGCCGGCCCTTACCTCCGGGGGCCGGCCTCCTTGTTTATATCCCCCTCAACCGAAAAGTATGGTAAAATAACAAAAACAACTGGTTAAATGGGCCAAAGTTTTAATCAAGAAAGGATCTGAATCATGAAAAAATTGATCGGGGTGGCAATGGTTATTCTGTGCTTAGGCTTTTTCTCCGTGCCTGCGGCCGATGCGGGTATCGGTCTGGGCGCAAGCCTGGGAACGGGATTCTTTCGTAGTAATGGCTCGACCAATCGCATTCCCACGAATGTAGAAGTGATGCCCTTCATTAAGATAGCGATTGTGTCCATCGATCTCGGGATACTTTTCGACTTGGAAGAACTGCACAACACCTCGCGCCATTACACGCTTCGGCCCGGCGCCCGGGTGGATATCCCCCTGGTATATCTCCGCGCGGCGGCCCCGCTCCAGTTAAATGATGGGTTTGATTACGGAATCCTCCTCGGAGTCGGCCATAACTTCAGCATCGCGAAGGTGATCGGGATATTTGTCGAAGCGGATGTCCACATGACTAAGGAGCTTGGCTTCGATGCCGTCCCGGTCGAGTTCCGCGCCGGCGTCCAGTTCAGTATCTAAACTCTTTTGGTTTCCCCTCCCTTGGAGGAGAGGGGCTCACCCTGAAGGCTCACCCTGAGGGATGAAGGGGAGGGTGAATATTAGGATTTTTTCTTGGTAGCCGCAGCCTTTAGGCTGCGGTTTTTTTAAACACTGTCATTCTGATCCCGCCGCTGGCGGGAGAAGAATCTTTCTGGTCTTATTGATGGGTTTTTATAGTTTTTAGATATTCTTTTATTTCTCACTTTTCACTTTTTACCCTTCGACTTAACTCAGGGCAAGCTTTCACTTGCAATTTGTGTTCATCAAGAAATGCAATCAACGCCCGGCTAAATTCCTCCGGTTTTTCGACGGGGATCATGTGACCGGAGTCGAGGATGTGAACCCGGCGGGAGCCGGGGATTTTTTGCTCCAGTAATTCTCCGTATTTCGGCGGGGTCAGCAGATCATCCTGGGCCGAGATTATCAAAACCGGGGTTTTTATCTCACCCAGCCGCTCAATCACATTAAAAACGTGGCAGGCGCGGAAATCGCCGGCCACAACCTCAGGTTTTTGCCTGGCGGTGTCTTCCAGGCAGGGTTTAATTACTTCCATCGGGGTTTTGGGGGAAGCCGAGAACTGGCCCATTAACTCGATAAATTTAGGAAAATCATTTTGAATGGATTCGAATATTATCGGAATGACACGCAGGCGGGCCCCGGTGGAAGAGAGGACCGCAGCCCGAAAGCGTCCCGGATGGTCAAACAACAACTGCTGAGTGATCGCCCCTCCCAGAGAAAGGCCGACGGGGATGGCGTCGGGTGCGACCGAAGAGATAAAATCTGAAACCGCATTCGCGTAATCTTCGATTTTTTCCATCCCCGGTTGCTTACTTCTGCCATGTCCGGGTAAATCAATCGCAATTGTGTTAACACGATCCTTGAGTGTAGCAACCTGGTTGGACCAGAAATTGGCCGACCCTCCGGCGCCGTGGATAAAAACGATTGTGGTCTTGGCTTGATCAAGCGGCCAATGGCCCGCGACAAATGTTAAACCTCCGGCTTTAAAATCTTTCATCATTAAATATGCAGCTCTTTCTTGATTTCCTTGGCCAGCCAGGAACGGATCAAGGTTTGGTAGGGCACGGATTTCATGGTGGCGATCTTTTTGATCGCCTGAACATGAAGCGGATCCAATTTAATAGTAATATTTTTGAGTTGGTGTTTTCTTTTGCCGCGAAGAATACTTTCCCTGAGCGTATCCTCAAGGCTTAATTCAACCGGTTCATCTTCAATTTCCCTTAAGATATTACGGCGGTCATACCAAGCCGCGCTAGGATTAAGTTTTTCAAAAGCATTCAAATTATTTTTATTCTTCATATAAAAATTATCACCTTATAATCTTTGGGTCAATTAATAATTTGGATCGATATTAGGCAAGAAAGCCGCTCCTACGAAAAACTTGAATTTAATCTTGATCATTGTAAAGACTGGATTCCGGGTCAAGCCCGGAATGACAATCAAAGTAAAAGGACTTTCGACGCATTAAACTTACTGTTTACATTCGCCATCTTGAGTTTTCCGCCGGGTTGGTGTTTAAATAAGCCACGAATTTGGGTGCAGACAATTAGGTGTTAAATGGTTACTGTAGTTGCCCGATTTACTTGTCCCGACTTCAGAGGGATTTATCCCGAAAAATGAGGGATCGGGCTGAGAAAATATTTAACCGACAGAGCCTCATAAATGAGGCAACTACAAAATAACCTAATAAAAAGAGAGTTAAACATCTTTTAACTTATGAATCCGCTTAAAGAAATCATGAATCCGCGCTCGATCGCCTTCCTGGGCGCTTCCAATAATTTATTAAAGATGGGGACGATGCAGCTTCTCAACCTGGTTAATGCCGGCTTCCAGGGTCCCATCTACCCCATTCATCCCGAGCAGAAAACCGTTCTTGGCTTGAAAGCCTACCCGAGCGTGGAAAGCCTTCCGGAGGTTCCCGAGCTCCTGGCCATCGTCCTTCCGACCAAGATCGTCCCCGATTTCATCGAAGCCGCCGGTAAAAAAGGCACGCGCCGGGCGGTGATCATCTCCGGCGGATTTTCCGAGGTGGGGGAAGAGGGCAAGGGTTTGCAAGCCAAGTTGAAGGAAACCGCCGAGCGATATGGGATTCGTTTTGTCGGGCCCAACTGCATCGGCCTTTTGAATACCGAAAACAACCTCAACACCACGCCTTTCGCTTACGAGATCGGGGCTGGACCGATCGGGCTCGCCTCGCATTCCGGGACCTATTGCTGTCACACCTATTCCTACCTGGCGAATTTGGGGACGGGTTTCGCCGAGTCCGTCAGTCTGGGGAACGAAGCCAGCATTGATGTGGTGGATGCAGTGGAATATTTTCTCGATCGACCCAAAATAAAGGTGATCGCTCTTTACCTGGAAGGCATCCGCCGGGTTCCCGAGTTCATCCAGACCGCCCGCCGGGTGGCCAGGGAGAAACCGATCATCGCGCTTTACGTGGGAGGAACCGAGGCGGGGGCCCGGGCGGCTTCCACCCATACCGCCGCGATCTCGGGACCGGCCTCACTTTTCCGGGGGATTCTGCGGCAGGCCGGGGTGATCCAGGCCCGGAATACCGAGGAGCTTTTCGACGGGGCCCTGGCCCTTTCCACCCAGCCCCCGGGCCGGGGTAAGAGGATGGCGATCATGACCAACTCGGGCGGCCCGGGGGCGGCCATGGCCAATGCCTGTTCCCTGACGGGCCTTCAGGTTCCCGAGTTTTCACCCGAGACCCAGGCCCGTTTACGAAAGCATCTGCCCCAGACCGGAACCTGCCGGAATCCCGTGGATGTCACCTTCAGCGTGAATATGGACGCTTTTTACGTTCACCTCCCGACGATTCTGCTCGAAAACCCGGAATACGACGGCCTGCTTTTTTACGGGGTCTTCGGCCCGGAATATCTCCTCGAACAGAAGAAAAAAATCGGGAACTTGATGGAGATGCCGACGGACGACATGCTCTGGCACCTGGGACTCGATAACGCCCGCCAGTTCGCCGGGCTTTTACGGGGATTCGGGAAGCCGGTGATCGGGGCTTCTTTCAACGGTCTGAAGGACATGGCCATCAAGGCCCTGGTGGAAAATGGGGTCCCGATTTATCCCACCCCGGAAAGGGCTGTCCGGGCCATGGAGATGCTCGTGGAATACGCGCAAATAAAGCAACGAGAAATGAGTCGATAGACCAACAGACCAACAGAAGTGACGATTGACGATTAAAAACCAGAGAAACCGGTAAACGGAAAAAGAAGATGGTTTGGTGGTTAGGTTGCTAGGTGGTTGGAAAAACCAGAGTAACCAGAGAAACCAAAAAAACTTTCAATTACCGAGGGAGGAAAAAATGAGCGAGAAGAAGGATTTTTCGACGCTGGTCCCCTTTATCGAGGACACCATTCCCATCGTCAAGTACGGGGGAGTCAAGGTCGAGAAGCTGGAGGAAAGGGACATCATCTTGAGCATGCCCACGGAGAAGAACCTGAACCATGTCGGGATCATGTACGCCGGTTCGACCTTCATCCTGCTGGAGATGTCGGGGGCGGCGCTCTTCGCCACCACTTATGATATCTTCAAGTACATCCTCATCAACAGCGGGATGTCCATCAAGTACCTGAAGCCGGCCACCACCAAGATCTCCTGCCACCTGAAAATGACCCAGGAAGAGGCGGACAAGATGATGAAACCGATCGAGGAACGCGGCAAGGGAATCTGGCCGTTGAAACTCCAGGCCGTGGACGAGAACGGCGTGGTCGTAGCCGAGGCGGAGTGCAATTATTACGTGAAGGTCAATCAGTAACCAGTGGCAAGAAGAACAAGGTTGCTGGGTGGCTAGGTGGTTAGAAAAAAATGCGGAATGCAGGTTACCCTTCGACTACGCTCAAGGCATGCAGGGCAGGCAACAATCAGATAATGACCAATAACCAAATTCAAAATTTCGAACCCGAAACCCGAAACCCGAAACCCGAAACCCGAAACCCGAAACCCGAAACCAGTACCCGGCGACTGGTTACCGGCCACATGTGACTTAATTGCCTTCACGAAAGCCCAAGTTTCTTCTCGTCAATCCCTGGATCTATGATTTTGCCGCTTACGATCTCTGGTCTCAGCCCCTGGGACTGCTGTTAATCGCCGCCCGGCTGAAAGCGGCCGGGGCGGAGGTTTCTTTCCTTGACTGCCTCGATCCCGCTCACCCCGGTCTGAAAGGTTTTATGAACCAAGCCGGCCGGAGGTTCGAGGAAGCCCGGCGCCGTTCTTTTGGGCAGGGGAAGTTCTTCAGTGAAATCATCGAAAATCCCAAAGCCGTTTCTGGGATTCCCCGTTATTACCGCCGTTATGGGGTCCCGCCCGAATTATTCCGGGACGATCTGGTCCGGGCCGGGGAACCCGACCTGGTTCTGGTCACCTCGGGGATGACCTACTGGTATCCGGGGGTGACGGCGGCCATCGGTGCGGTCAAGGAAGTTTATCCGCGGGTCCCGGTGATCCTGGGGGGAATCTACGCCACGCTCCTTCCCGAACACGCCCAACAATTTTCGGGGGCTGACCAGGTTTTGGCCGGAAAAGCGGAAGAAAAATTATTCAAGCTTTTAGGAGAGATCGTGGGGGGAGAGTGGGAAGCCCAGACCGGGGCGGAGGAAATCTGGTGGTCATACCCGGCGCTGGAGTTGAAACGCCGACTGGAATCCATCCCGGTCTTAACCAGTCGGGGTTGTCCCTTTCGCTGCGGCTATTGCGCTTCCCGGATTCTTTTCCCGGGTCACTTCCGGAGAGAGGTTTCCGAAGTGTTGGCCGAGATCCAGGACGCGAGCCGGCAGTTCAGGGTCCAGGACGTGGTTTTTTTTGACGATGCCCTGCTCGCGGGTGGAGGGGATTATCTGATCGGGCTTCTCCAGGGCGTATCGGAACTAAATCTCAACCTGAGGTTTCATTCCCCCAACGGGATCAACATCCGGGGGATCAACGCAACTTTGGCCCAAGGGATGAAAAAGGCGGGTTTCAAGACCCTGAGGTTAAGCCTGGAATCGGGTGACCCGGTTTTCCAGGAGAAAACTGGGAGGAAGGTGAATAACCGGGAGTTTGAACAGGCGGTTAAAGATCTTCGCGATGCCGGTTTTACCCAGGACGAGATCGGGGTTTATATCCTGGCCGGGCTTCCCCGCCAGGAAGCCCGGGAGGTTTTTGAAACCATCAAGTACGTCAAGGGAGCGGGGGCAAGGCCGGTGATCGCCGAATACTCACCCATTCCGGGGACGGAACTCTGGCTGGAGTCGGTAAAGGTTTCTCCTTTTGATATTTCCCATGAGCCGCTTTTTCATAATAATACGCTACTACCCTGCCGGTGGGACGGATTCAGCTACGAGGATCTGGCCCGATTAAAGCTGGAAACCAAAAGAGTTGAGGATTTAGACGGATAAATTTATTATAATAGGGAAGATTAAAAGGAGGTGTTTATATTGCCTACTTATGAGTACAAGTGCAAGTCCTGTGGCCACGAGTTTGAGGCGATCGAGAAGATCACCGCTTTTTCCCTGCAGACCTGTCCGAAATGCAAGAAGGGCAAGGTGGAGCGGCAGCTCAACCCTTCCGCTTTCATTCTCAAGGGCACGGGGTGGTATGTAACCGACTACGCCCGGAAAGACGGGGGAGAGGGAGCTTCCAATAACAGAGAGGAAAAGAGCGCCCCGGCCGGGACCGCCCGAACGGAAAAAAAAGAGACCAAAGAAGCCAGGGAGACCAAAGAAGCCAAAGAAACTAAAGATACAATGGTGACCAAGGAAGCTCCCAAGGATTCAGCTTCCGATTCTTTGAAAAAGGCTTCGAATTCCTAGAGAGGCTGAAACCATCAGGTTGCGGGCTAGAATGAAAACAGGGTGAAGGGGAATCCGGATAAATAAAGGGGGGAAGATGCCGAAAAAGATTTTAGTCGCGGACAGCAGCATTACGATCCAGAAAGTTTTTTCCTTCACCTTTAAGGGACCGGATTATTCAGTTGCCGCGGTGGGAGACACGGCAACGGCGCTGGCCAAAGCCAAAGAGATGGTCCCGGATTTGATCGTTCTGGATCTTTCCCTTTCCCCGAAGAAAGGCTACGAGGTTTTCCAGGAAATCCGCAAGAATTCCCAGCTGCAGAAGGCCGTCGGGCTGATTCTGGTCAGCGCCAACGAGACCTTTGACCAGGAAAAAGGCAGGAAGGTGGGGGTGCTCGATTTCCTGGTCAAGCCTTTTGATACCCAGACTTTGACCAACAAGGTCAAGGAACTTTTGTCCCGCCCGCCGAGAATCTCCGAGCCCGTTACCGGCCCCCAGAATCTGCCCCCTCTGACGATGGCGGATGAACCTTCGCTGATTCGTTTTACCCGCTCCACGCTCGAGGATAAACCCAAACACCCGGTCCCGGTTGCCGCGGCTTCTGATGAAGTCCAGGCCGTTGACCAGGACCTCGAGCCGGAACCCGTAGAATTTGCCGAGGTGGAGTCCCTGGAGCCGGAACCGGAGCTGGAGCCGGCCGCTTCCCTGGGGCCCGAATCCGAACCCGAGTTTGTTTCCCTGGATCAGGTTGATCTGGAACCGACCGAGCTGGAAGGGGAAAAACCGACGGAAGCGAACGAAGAAGAGCTGGAGCTGGAAGAAATCGTCCTGGACGAGGAACTGGCCCACGAAATGGAACCGGAGACCCTGGAGGTGGAATCCCTGGATCTGGAAACCCGAGGGGGAGGAATGGACGATATCGTTTTTGATGTCGTGGAGGATGGCTCGGCTCCCCATTTTGAAGCCAATCCGAAAAAACCGGCGGCCCCGGATCTCTCCGCTCTGGATGATCTTCCCCTGGCGGAAGCCGAGGAAGTCGAAGAGCTTCCCGAGCTGGAGGAGGTCGCCCCGGTTGAGGAGCTGGATTTGGAACCGGCCCCCGAGGCGCTCGAAGAGGTCCCTCCCGAAATCCCTTATGCCGAAGCGGTGGAAGAGGAACTGGGACTGGAGGCCGAACCGCCGGTGAGCCCGGAGGAAGCCCAGCTGGACCCAGGAGAAGAGCTGGAAGCCGAGCCGGAGCTGGAAGAAGCCCAGTTGCAGGAGTTGACCGAGGAAACCCCGGCCCTGGAAACCGAGGACTTGGAACTCAAGACCGAACTGCTTCCGCCGGGGAACTCGGAGCTTATTCCGACTGCGGAGCAGGGACCGGAAAGCGCGCTCGAACCGGTGGAGATGGAATCAGAACCGGCGGCTCCGGATGGAGCCGGGCTGGAGGGGGCAATCCCGACGGAACTGGAAGAGGAGATGCCGGAACAGGAATTTATCGCCATCGAGAAGCCGGAACCCAGGCGGGCTCCCCCCGCTCCGAAGCTGTCCGGGCCGGGCGGACCGGGCGGACGGGAAGCCAGGCCGGAAGAAGAGAACCGGCTGGCGGCCGAGACATTCGAGAAGGTGGCCTGGGAGGTGGTTCCCGACCTGGTGGACCGGCTGGTCCGCGAGATGGTTAAAGAGAGGATTGAGAAGGTAGCCTGGGAAGTGGTTCCCGACCTGGCGGAGCGATTGATCCTGGAGGAGATCAGGAAGCTGGAAGCCCAGGCGGGGAAAGAATAGCTCCTCAAGGGGTCAAGGGTTCCAGGACTCCGTCCCGTAGGACTACGTCCCGGAGGGGGCCGAGGGTTCAAGGGTTCGAGTAGGGCAAGGCTTTAGCCTTGCGGGGAAGCAGAGATTGGTGAATAACAAATGCTGAGAATACAAAACCAGCAAACAGAAATCAGTAGCCGGTCACCAGTAGCCGGTCACAGGTAAAAAATAGAAAACCTCAAATCGCCGGCCGCAAATCGAAAAAAATAATAATAATCAAGTCCTCCGGCGGTTAGCCGGAGATTTAATTTCTAAGTAAGATGGATAAATATTTTATCTGAGGATGGAGAGGAAATGAAGGAAACGGAAAACCTGGCCCAGGGTTATGATCCCCAGGGCGTGGAAACCCGCTGGTACCGCTACTGGGAAGAAAACGGTTTTTTTCAGGCCGAGCCGAAAGCCGACCGCCGGCCTTACACCATCGTGATCCCGCCCCCCAATATCACCGGGTCCCTGCACATCGGGCACGCCCTGAACAATACCCTCCAGGATATCCTGGTCCGTTACAAGCGGATGGACGGCTACGAAGCCCTCTGGATGCCGGGGACCGACCACGCGGGGATCGCCACCCAGAACGTGGTTGAGCGCGAGCTCGCCCGGGAAGGGAAGAACCGCCTGTCCCTCTCGCGGGAGGAATTCGTCGCCCGGGTCTGGAAATGGCGCGAGGAATCCGGCCGGACCATTCTCCAGCAGTTGAAACGCCTGGGCTCCAGCTGCGACTGGCGCCGGGAACGGTTCACCATGGACGCCGGCCTTTCCCGGGCGGTGCGGGAGGTTTTCGTCCGCCTCTACGAGGAAGGCCTGATCTACCAGGGCGATTACGTGATCAACTGGTGCCCCCGCTGCCTGACCGCCCTCTCGGACCTGGAGGTGGAACCCCGGGAGACCCCCGGAAAGCTTTTCTACCTGAAATACCCGCTCCGGAAGGGGGGGACGATCACGGTTGCCACCACGCGCCCGGAAACGATGCTGGGCGATACCGCGGTGGCGGTCAATCCCGAGGATGAACGGTTCAAAAAACTCGTGGGGGAAAAACTTCTTCTGCCCCTGACGGAGCGGGAGATCCCGATTATCGCCGAGGCCCAGGTGGACCGGGAATTCGGGACCGGGGCGGTGAAAATCACCCCCGCCCACGATTTCAATGATTTTGAGATCGCCCGCCGCCACGGGCTCCCGAGCGTGACGGTGATCCTGCCCGACGCCCGGATGAGCGAGGAGGCCGGGGCGGCCTACCGGGGGCTTGATCGTTTCGCGGCCCGGGAAAAGGTGCTCGCCGATCTCCGGGTCCAGGGCCTCCTGGAGAAGGAGGAAAATTATCCCATCCGCCTGGGGCACTGCTACCGCTGCGCCACGGTGACGGAACCCCGGCTCTCCCGGCAGTGGTTCGTCCGGATCCAGACCCTGGCCGACGCGGCCGTTAAAGCGGTGCGCGAGGGGAAAACCCGGATCGTGCCCGAGACCTGGGAGAATAATTATTTCGGCTGGATGGAGAATATCCGGGACTGGTGCATCTCCCGCCAGCTCTGGTGGGGGCATCAGATCCCGGCCTGGTATTGCGGGGAATGCGGAAAGATCACCGTCGCGCGGGAGGATCCGCAGGCCTGCTCCCACTGCCGGGGCTCGAAACTCCGCCAGGACGAGGACGTGCTGGACACCTGGTTCAGCTCCGCGCTCTGGCCCTTCTCGACCCTGGGCTGGCCGGAGCAGACCCCGGAATTGAAATTCTTTTACCCCACCTCGGTCCTGGTCACCAGCTTCGATATCCTCTTTTTCTGGGTGGCCCGGATGATGATGATGGGAATCAAGTTCATGGGAGACGTTCCCTTCCGGCATGTTTACATCCACGCTCTGGTCCGGGACGAATCCGGCCAGAAGATGAGCAAGTCCCGTGGCAATATCATTGACCCGCTGCTGATTATCGACAAGTACGGGGCCGACGCCTTCCGGTTCACCCTGGCCGCGCTGGCCGCGCAGGGCAGGGATATCCGGATCTCGGAGCAGAAGATCGAGGGCTACCGGCATTTCGCCAACAAGATCTGGAACGCTTTCCGTTTCAGCCTGCCCCGGCTGGCCCCCGGTCCGGGTTTTTCCGCCCCCGCGCTGGTGCTGGCCAACCGCTGGATCGTTTCCCGGCTTCACCACCGGATCGGCGAGGTCCGCGAGACCCTAGACGGCTATAAATTCAACGACGCGGCCTCCGTGATCTACCAGTTTTTCTGGCATGAGCTCTGCGACTGGTATCTCGAAGCGGTCAAGCCGATTTTTTCCGAGGGCCAGGAGCCCGAGATCGCGGAAACCCGGTCCACGCTCGCGTACGTCCTGGCCGAGAGCCTGAAACTCCTGCATCCCTTCATGCCCTTCATCACCGAGGAACTCTGGCAGAAACTGCCGGGCCGGGAAGGGAGTATCATGGTCTCGGCTTATCCCCGGCCAGAACCGGGCCTCTTCTGCCCGGAGGCGGAGGAAAAACTGGAACTCCTGATGGAGGTGGTCCGGGCGGCCCGGAACCTCCGGAGCGAAAGAAAAATCGCCCCCTCGGACTGGATCATGGTCAGCCTTTTCCCGGAAGCGGGAGCCAGCCGGAGGATTCTGGAAGAGAACCTGAAACTGGTCTCCGCGCTGGCCCGGGCCCGGGAGGTGAAGCTTTTGTCCGGCGCTTCCGAGCTGGGGGGTGCCCCGGCGGTGGCGCGGGACGTCCTGGTGGAGATCGGGGTCGGGGGCGCTTCGGGCCGGAAGGAAGAGGAGAGGTTAAAGCAGGAACTGGCCAAGCTCCGGGAGGCCATCCGTCCCCTGGAGGCCAAGCTGGATAACCCGGATTACCGGGCCAAGGCCTCGCCGGAGGCGGTGGCCAAGACCCAGGGCCGTTATGAAGATTTGATGATCAAAATCAGGAAAACCGAAGAGGGGCTCAAGCTCCTGGAGGGAAAGTCTTAGAAGCAATTTCTTCCTTCAGTGTAAAATCAAACCCTATCGGCCACAGACCATCCGTGATTTCATTTTATGGGTGTGTTGGCTGGCATAGGGGAGACCCTCTGTGGTCTCCCGTCTGGACCGTCAAATCATAATAGTTTCCCCTCTCCCCACCGTGGGACTCGTCCTGAGGGGCACTCGTCTTGAAGGAGAGGGCAGGGTGAGGGGGCGATCATTTCCTTTGTCGAAAGAGGGGCTAGGGGAGATTTTCAATCAACCATGAGCCATTAGCCATCTGTTATAATCCGTATGCAATATGCCATTAGCTATCGGCTATTTGAGATATTTTTTGACAGACATGTTTTATTAATGAGAAAATAAAACCACAGCTTTTAAAAAAAGGGGGTGGGTCTGGGAAGTTACATCGATTATTTTTGAAAAAGTGGAAAAATATTATTGCAAACACCAAAGTAAAGACTTGACCCCAGAAGTGTGTTTGATCCGGGGGATCATTGATCATGATTGAAACAAAAATTGTGGTATGTAGCATGTGCGATCTAGCCTGTTCTCTCGAGGCCCACGTGAAGGACGGGAAGTTGGATCGATTGACCGGCTTTAAGGATCATCCGCTTTGGCCGAACGTATTCTGTAATAAACCAGCGAGGGCCAAAGACTGGTTTTATAATGAACATCGTCTCCTTTATCCGCTAAAGAGGAAAGGGAGCCGGGGCGCGGATGAGTGGACCCGGATTAGCTGGGAGCAGGCGATGGACGAAATTTCCGAGCGCCTGAAAAAAATTGTTGACGAGCATGGTCCAGAATCATTTGCCTGCGCGACTTCGGAACATAACTGCCAGGTAGGTAGTGGCGCGACCCGACGTTTTATGAATCTTCTGGGGAGCCCGAATTATATCAGCGGAACCTCGATGTGCATGGGAAATACTGCCGCGGTCAACAGCATGACCTGCGGGGGGTATCCGTTCTCTGATTTTGAACATACCCGCTGCATAGTGTATTTCGGGCATAATCCCAAGCCGAATGTCTGGGCCGGGGAATATAAGCGGCTCAAGGCCGCCCTTGACCGGGGCGCGAAACTGATCGTCATGGATCCACGCAAAAGTCATTGCGCAAAAATGGCCCACCTGCACCTTCCGCTAAGGGCGGGCACGGACGCCGCGATGTCTCTGGGATGGTTGAATGTGATCATCTCCGAACAGCTTTATAACCAACGATTTGTCTCGGAGTGGTGCACCGGTTTTGAGGACCTAAAAAAACGAGTGGAGGAGTTTCCGCTTGAACGGGTGGGAAAAATAACCGGAGTTTCCAGAGGCCTTATCCGCGAAGCCGCCCGAATGTACGCTATGAACACCCCGGGAGTTATTCCCTGGACGGTCATCACCGACCAGCAGAAGAACAGCACCTCCGCGCTTCGTTGCCAGGCCATTTTGAGAGCATTAACCGGGAACCTGAACGCTCCGGGAGGCGACGTTATCCTTTCGCCAAACCCGTTGATAATTTCCGAATCGGAACTGGAACTCCACGAAGTACTTCCCCAGGACAAAAAAGACCTGCAACTAGGCGCACGGACTCACCCGGTAATGACTTACCGCGGCCAGAAGGCGCTTAACGAGCCACGTAACAGAGTATTCGGCCAGCCATACCTAAATATCTGTAAAGGAGCATACATGGCCCATCCACCCGCGGTATTCAGGGCCATGCGGGAAGGCGATCCCTATCCGGTCAAAGCCTTTTTCTCCGTTTCCAACAACACGCTCATGCAGTTCACCAACCAGCGGGGCATTTATGAAGCGCTCAAAAATCTCGACCTGTTCGTGGTCAATGAAATATTCATGACGCCCACCGCGCAGCTGGCCGATTACGTGCTTCCCGGAGACAGCTTCCTGGAACGTGACGCTCTATTCGGCGCGTGGGATTGGGTCAGTAGTTATATGGTGTCCCGGAAAGCTATTGATCCTCCTGGTGAATGCAGGGACAGTTATTACTTCTGGCGTGAAATCGCGGTTCGTATGGGGATGGAGGAACACTTCCCCTGGAGGAACCTTGAGGAACTCTACGATTACAGGGTTCACAAAACAGGCTTGACATGGAAACAGCTGTCCGAGAATTTCTCCTGCTTTCCCTCTGTGCCACCAATCGTGGTTAAATTCGCGCCCCCGTTTCTTAAAACGCTGAACAGACTCGGCCTGCTTGGTAAAGTGCAATCCCTGACCATATCCGGGATGCGCAGTAAAAAAGAAAAATGGGAAAAGTTTGAGCGTGCCGGCGACAGGAAGCGGGCAGCAAAATATCTGGACAAGGCTTCCTTCGCGCCATATCCCCACAAGAAACTGGGATTTGCCACCCCCAGTGGAAAGGTGGAGTTGTCTTCCAGCATCCTCGCGGACCTCGGATTCGATCCGCTGCCTTATTGGTCCGATATAGAGCATACCGGCGCCTCGTCCAGCGATGAGTTCCCCTTGCAACTCTTCATCGGTTTACGTGAAGACGGATATTTCCACACTGTAGGACGGCATGTCGAAAAATTTCGGGAACGCAATCCGGAGCCGCTGGCAATTCTGAACACGGATACCGCACACAAGTCCGGGATCGAGGACGGCGCCTGGATATATGTCGAGACCAGCTGGGGCAAAGTGCAGATGAAGGCGAAATTAAGCGATGATATTCACCCGGATCTTGTGAGAGTTCCCCATGGATGGTGGAAACCCGAAGAGACCAAAGGCGAGCCGGGACTTTCCGGCGTGTGGAAATATTCCGACGGCATCCTCCTCGATGATGATCCATCCTACCTGGACCCCGAGCAGGGACTACCGGATTTACGCGGTGGCAGAAGATGTCGAGTGCGCCTGATGGAAGAGGAAGGATGATTTTTAAAGGCCCTATTTAACCGCCATCAAATCTTCCTATCTAGCGTCCGGTATTGCACGGCCTCGGAAAGATGTGTCACCATCGGATTAAAATGTCCTTAGATCATCGGAAAATTATGTCACTTCTGCGGGAGCCTATACTTCTTCTTGGGAATTATATCATTCCTGAGAGGGGGAGGGACTGCTGGGGTCAGATAACATGAAAAGCGGCGACCTCCTAAGCCTCTGATAAAATCAGAGGTAGCCAACAATGATGAAACTTCTAGGGTCAGAAACCTCTAGTGAAACCTCTAGGGTCAGGTCTTTACTTTGGTATTTGACGGGAGTAGGATGAAGATATGGCCAGACCATTGAGGATTAATTACGAGGGAGCGGTATACCATGTGACCTCTAGGGGAAACGAGCGGAAGAATATCGTTATTGATGATGACGATCGGCGGCGGTTCGTAAAAGTTCTTCTGGATGTGGTTGATCAATTCGGGGTGGTTTTATATGCCTGGGTCTTGATGGATAATCACTATCACCTGCTTCTGGAGACACCGAAGGCGAATTTATCATTGGCGATCAGACATTTAAATGGGGTCTATACGCAGGGGTTTAATCGTTACCATAAGCGGGCGGGGCATTTATTCCAGGGGCGCTTTAAATCCATCCTGGTGGAAAAGGAATCGTATTTGTTGGAGCTTTGCCGGTATGTGGTTCTAAATCCTGTCAAGGCGGGGATGGCAAGCCATCCGCGGGATTGGTTATGGGGCAGTTACCGGGCGACGGCGGGAGAGGAAGAATGTCCCAAGTGGCTGGAAGCGGACTGGATCTTAAGCCAGTTCGGGAGGGGATTGGAACAGGCGCGGGAATCGTATCGGGGATTTATGGAAGGCGGGATCGGCAGGGAGGAGAGTCCCTGGAGCGAATTGCAGGGGCAGATATATTTGGGAGGGGAAGGATTTCTGGCCGGCATGCAGAAGGATATTAAAAAGAGGAAGGATGACCGGGAGATCCCGGAGAGGCAGAAACGGCCGACGGTTTTACGGTGGGAGGGTTTGCTGGAGGGCGTGGCGAATTATTATGGGGTGGAGGCGGGAGAGTTGGTGAAGAGCACGCGTCGTCCGGGCGAGGCGCGGCGGGTGGCGATATTTTTATCCCGGCGGGTTTTGGGATTAAGATTGAAGGAGATTGGGGAGAGGTTCGGCCTTGGATATACCGGCGTGAGCAAGTGCGTGAGCGCAATGAAAAGGAAGGTGGATGAGGATTTGAAGTTTCGGAGAAAGGTGGAGAAAATAGTCTCAAACAGCAAAGTAAAGACCTAATCCTAGATTTGCTATCCCTTCCTTATTTAAATCCTTCTCTTTGATAACGTAAAATCCTTTTTCGGGTGGCTAAACATTCCCTAAAATAGCTTGCCCTTTCCGGATTTTCATAATAGGCTTTTTCAAAAAATAGGGGGAAAGGAATGATCAGAATCAATCAACTTCTGCAGGAATTTCTGATGGAGGATATCGGCCGGGGGGATGTCACCATGCGGGTCCTTTTTTCCGGCGAGGAGCGGGGCCGGGCCCGGATCGTGGCCCGGGAGAACCTCGTCCTGGCCGGGGGGCCTTTCGCCAGCCGGGTTTTCTCGCTTCTGGACTCGGGAACCGAGGTCAAGATCCTGGCGCCGGAAGGGGAGAAGGTAAAGGCGAAACAGCCGGTCATGGAGGTTTCGGGCCGGCTGGTTTCCCTGTTCTCGGCGGAACGGGTGGCGCTCAACCTTCTGCAGCACCTCTCCGGGATCGCCACCCTGACCCGTTCTTATGTGCGCGAGCTGCGCGGTCTGCGGACCGTGCTGCTCGATACCCGCAAAACAAATCCCGGTCTCCGGGTGATCGAGAAATACGCCGTCCGGATCGGCGGGGGCCGGAACCACCGTTTCGGGCTGGACGACGGGATCCTGATCAAGACCAACCATATCCGGGCCGCGGGCGGGGTGGCCGAGGCGGTGCGACGGGCCCGGCAGCAGGCCCCCCATCACCTGAAAATCGAGGTGGAGGTCAGCAGTTTCCGGGAACTGGAAGCCGCGGTCGGGGCGGGGGCGGAACTTGTGCTCCTGGATAACATGAAACTATCCGAGATTAAAAAGTCCGTGGCCCGGTTCGGGTTCGAGATCTCCGGGGGGATCACCAGGGAAAATATCCGCCGGCTGGCGCAGACCGGGGTGAATTTCATTTCCTCGGGGGCCATCGTTCATTCCGCCCGCTGGGTGAATATCGCGATGGAGCTTATAGAATAAAATGTCTAATTTCTAATGACGAATGTCTAATCAATGTCTAAAAATAGAATATCTAATGAATAGTGTCTGATTAATGTCCGAACCAAACCACTAATTTCTAATTGACCTAATGAGTAATCAATGTCCAAATCACAATGCCCATTTTGATTTTTGGGATTTCATTAGTAATTAGTCATTGAGAATTGATTAGGAATTAAAAATTAGTCATTGGTTTTTGTTTAGTAATTGGTCATTGGTGTTTGATTAGGAATTAGAAATTAGCCATTAGTCATTTTATGGATTGCTATCATCTCCCGGTTTTGCGCGGGCTGGACCCGCGGCGCGGGGTTTCCGGCCTGGAGCTTTCTCGTAAACTGGGATTGTCCGCCTCGGCGGTCGCCAAGTCGATCGGCTGGCTGCGGGCCCGGAATTATCGGATCGAGGGCGGCTATGCCGGCGGTTATCTCCTGGGGGAGGGCGCTTCTTCGCTTTATCCCTGGGAGGTTTCCGCGGGCCTCGCGACCTCCGGCTTCGGGAAAAAGGTCCACTACTTCTCCGAGCTTGATTCCACCAATTCCCTGGCTTCTGAACTCGCCCTGGCGGGGGCGTCCGAGGGGGAGGCCGTCGTGGCCGAGACCCAGAATCGGGGCCGGGGGAGGCTGGACCGGGTCTGGATTTCTCCTCCGGGTGTGAACATTTACTTTTCCCTTATCCTCCGCCCGCAAATGCCGATGGAGCGGGTGGCCCAGATTTCCCTTCTCGCCGCCCTGGCCCTGGCCCGGTCCTGCTCCCGGGTCTGGTCAATCTCACCGGGGTTGAAATGGCCGAATGACGTCTTCCTGGGAGGGAAAAAGGCGGCGGGCATCCTTTCCGAGGCGCAAGGGGACGGCGGCGGGGTTAGATTCGTGATCTGCGGGGTTGGGATCAACGTGAATCTCGATCCCGGCGATCTTCCCCCGGAAGTCAGGGAAAGGTCCACTTCGGTGTCGGCATTTCTCGGGCATCCGGTTCCCCGGCCGCAGTTGTTCCGGGCCTTCCTGGAGGATTTTGAGGAGATTTATTACGATTTTTTAATCCGGGGACTGTCACCCTTCATTCCGGAATGGAATCGGTTGTCGATTTTAGAGGGAAAAAGAATTAGAGTGAGCGGGGAGAGAGAACTGGAGGGAGTGGTCGTCGGCCTGGATCCTTCCGGGGCTTTGAGACTGAACGATCAAGAAGGAAAACCCCGGATAATCCTGGCCGGGGATGTCAGTCTGATTACGGCCGATAAGGAGGGAAAATGTTGTTAGTTATAGACGTGGGAAATACCAATACCGTGATTGGTGTTTATGCGCGAAAAGAGTTGCGCTGTCACTGGCGGGTGGCCACCAACCGGCAGATGACCGTGGATGAAAACGGGATCCTATTAAGCAGCCTGATCATGCGGGCCCGGCTCCCGATCCACCGGTTGAAGGATGCCATTGTTTCCTGCGTGGTTCCCCCGATTCACCCGGTTCTGGAAGAAACCCTGAAAAAGTATTTCGGGATGCGGGTCTGGTTCGTCGGTCCCGGGATAAAAACCGGAGTCCCAATCCTGATGGACAACCCTCCCGAAGTGGGAGCGGACCGGATCGCCAACGCGGTGGGCGCCTATCATCAGGTCCGGAAGAAACTTATCGTAGTGGATTTCGGCACCGCCACCACCTTTGATTGTGTTTCCGACCGGGGGGAATACCTCGGCGGCGTAATCGCGCCGGGATTACAGATCTCGGCCGAAGCCCTTTTCCAATCGGCTTCCAAGCTTCCCCGGGTCGAGCTGGAAAGGCCCAAGACGGTGATCGGAAAAAACACGATCGAGAGCATGCAGTCAGGAATTATCTTCGGATATACGGAAATGGTTGATGGGATAGTCCGGCGGATAAAAGCCAGCCTGGGCGCGGACACGCATGTGATTGCCACCGGCGGCCTGGCTTCACTGGTGGCGGAGGAATCCAGTGAAATAAACGTTGTTGATGAATACCTGACTCTGTCGGGTCTCAGGATTATTTATGAACTCAATCGCGGGAAAATGAAAACAAAACAATAACCTATTGACCTTACTGATATATTCAAATGATAATATAATTTGTTACATTAACATTAATAGTAAAAACTATGGCAGACAAAGGATCAAAAACTTCAAGGGGAAAAAGCTTAAGCGACGAGCTACTCAAGGATGATTTCTTCAAACCTCCGGTAGATGAAATCATGGAGGAGGATGTATCCAGCGAGGCCGTCGAGGAAGTTTTACCGATAGACGAGATCCTGGAAGAGCCGGGGCCGGTCGCGGAATCAGCCAGGTCCGACCAGCTCAAGGGGGTCCCGGTCAAATACCTGATTATCGGGGGAGCCGGTCTTCTGGTGCTGATTTTCGTTGGATTTTTGCTTTATTTCCTGATTTTTTCCAATCTGAAGATAAAAACGGCGGCAGTGGTTAGCCCGGGTGAAACCTTTCCCGTGGTCCAGGCTCCGGCCCAGCCGGCCCCTCCGTCCCCGGCCAGTCCCCAGGTGAATCCGCCGGCCGCGCCTGAACCCACCCCGGCTCAGGCGCCCCCGGAAACCAAACCGGCCGCGGCCCCGGCGCCCAAGCCCGAGCCGGAAAAGAAACCGGTGCAGGTGGCGGCGGTACCGCGTTTCACCTTGAGCCTCGGGATTTTCACTGAAGAAGAGGAGGTAAAAGCCAACCTAACCAAATTAAAGGGGCTGGGACTGGAACCGGTTTCAGAGGAGAAAACCGTTACCACGCAGAAATATTTCATCTACCTGAACGAGAAATTAACCCAGGGACAGGCCAAGGCCAATTCCTTTAAACTTAAAATGATCAACAAGATTGAAAACGAAATCGTTCCCCAGCCGGACGGGACGGCCAGGGTCAGGGTGGGGCCGATTACGGATAAAAACCAGGCGACGGAAATGAAGGGTCGAATGGAAGGAGCCGGTTATTCTTCGGAGATACAGACGGAAGAATCCAAGGGCAAGGGTTTCCTGCTCAAAGCCGGCAGGTTTGCGACCCGGGATGAAGCCAACAAAACGATTGCGACCCTGAAGCAAAAAGGTTTGAAGGCCGAGATCGTCAGCCTGGACTGAAATGATCATAAGGGGGATGTTTGGAGGAATTCCAGATTGAAAAAGCCAACCTTTCCCCTGCGGCGCAGACTTACCTAGAGCCCGATACCCCTGCAAACGTAAAGCTTTTAATCGCCCGGGGAACGGTGCCACTCCCGCCCCGGGAACTGGTGATTCTGCAGTATCACTTCCAGCAGGATTCCGATGCCGAGGTTCGGGCTGAATCCACCCAGAGCCTGGCCGGCATCCCGGCCAATATTCTCCGGACCATTCTGGGTTCGGACATTCCCCCGGCGATCCTGGATTTTTTCGGCCACCGCCTGCCGGGCAACCGGGAACTGCTCGAAACCCTGATCATTAATCGCCGGACTCCCGACGAGACAGTCGCTTTTCTGGCTGCCTCCGAAAAGGATGAATACATCCTGGAGATGATTGCCAACAACCAGGAACGGGTGGTGCGTCACTCGCTGATCGCCCGCGAGATTTTTCAGAGTCGTCATGTCCCCCGCACGATCAAGGAGAGGCTCAAGGGATTCCTGAAAACCACCTTCCCGGTCCAGGGAGATGAGGCGGGGGAGAAACCCCCGGCGATCGAACCGGCCCAACCGGCCCGGGGGGAACCGGGGACAGGTTTGGAGCCGACCGTCCCGGATCTCGCTCCTCCGGAGGCGGAGATGATCGACCTGGAGCAGAAAATCGCTCCGCCCCCCCTGGTCTTGGAAACGGCTCCGCCGCCGGTGCCGGTACCGCCGGGACAGACCCCGGATCACAAAACCCAGGTGGTGGAGGTAGAGGGGGAATGGAACGACATGATCGAT
>Ga0315295_10000879_pt1 | contig 25574 bp, 22 predicted proteins | sample YL17G14_0_MG_FD_204453 | JGI IMG/M metagenome (GOLD analysis project Ga0315295, IMG submission 204453) | Sediment microbial communities from Yellowstone Lake, YNP, Wyoming, USA - YL17G14_0 | ecosystem: Environmental > Aquatic > Freshwater > Lake > Sediment | place: USA: Wyoming | collected... | reverse complement strand
CGAGCGCGAAGCCGCGGAGGCCGAGGCCGCCAAGGCCGTCGGCTCCGAGTTCACACCCACGCTCAAGGCCCCCTACCGCTGGCGCGACTGGGCCGCGCCCGATGGCGCCAAGCGGAAGGCACTCAAGGATGGCGCGCTGGGCGGCATCCTCTCGTTCGTCAACGACGACCTCCTCCCGCACCTGCGTGCCCTGGAGGAGAAGGCCGGCGCAACGCCGCGCCAGAAGATCGTCGCCGAGATCATGGGCGGGGTCGAGAAAACGCGCATCGACACGGAGAAGAACTTCCTCGACGTCGTGGACAAGGTGGACGAGATCACCGCCGAGGCGGTGGACCCGACCCACGTGTTCACTCTGTCGCAGGTGTACGAGGGGCTGTTGCTCCAGATGGGCCAGAAGAACAACGACGGCGGCCAGTTCTTCACGCCCCGTGAAGTCATCCGCGCGATGGTGCGCGTCGTGGACCCCAAGGTGGGCGAGACCGTCTACGACCCCGGCTGCGGCACCGGCGGCTTCCTCGCCCAGGCCTTCGAGCACATGGCAGGGCCGAACAACGAGAAGGTGGTGCGCCCGGAGGACCTGGAGCTGCTCCGGAGGCGCACCTTCTACGGTCGCGAGAAGGACAACGTCATATACCCGATCGCCCTCGCCAATCTCGTCCTCCACGGTATTGACGAGCCGCGCATCTGGCACGGCAACACCCTGACACGCGCCGAGCAGTACGGCGGCCTCTTCGCCGACGCGCCGCCCCTCTTCGACGTCGTCCTGATGAACCCGCCCTTCGGCGGCAAGGAGGGGAAGGAGGCGCAGACCCGCTACGCCTACAAGACCGGGGCGACGCAGGTGCTGTTCCTTCAGGAGGTGATGGACTCCCTCAAGCCCGGCGGGCGCTGCGGCATCGTGGTGGACGAGGGGGTGCTCTTCCGCACCAACGAGAACGCCTTCGTACAGGCGAAGCGGAAGCTGCTGGATGACTTCGACCTGTGGGGCCTCGTGAGCCTGCCGGCTGGCGCCTTCGTGAATGCCGGCGCCGGTGTGAAGACCAATCTCCTCTTCTTCACGCGCGGCGGGCCGACGGAGAAGGTCTGGTACTACGACCTGTCGGACGTGAAGGTGGGCAAGAAGTCGCCGCTGACCATCGCGCACTTCGAGGAGTTCTTCCGCCTCCTGCCCGCTCGCGCCGACGGCGACCACAGCTGGACGGTCACGCGCGCCGAGATCGACGCGCGGGGCTTCGATCTCAAAGCGGTGAATCCGCACGCCAAGTCGGTGGAGGACACGCGCACGACGGAGGAGCTGCTCGACATCATCGAAGCCAAGGGCAAGGAAGTTGCGGTGGCTATCGCTGAACTGCGGGCACTGACAAGGGGTTCATTCGATGAACCCTCGGAACCGCGATGAGCACATACTACTTCGCCTTCGGCTCCAACATGGTCACCGCGCAGATGGCCGCGCGGTGCACGGGCGCGGAGTTCCTCGGCGTCGCCGTCCTCGAGGACCACCGCTTCCGGATTGGACGGCGCGGGTACGGCAGCGTGGTGCCGGAGCACGGCGCGGCGGTGTACGGGGTGCTGTGGGGCCTGCGGGAGGAGGACGAGGCCGCGCTCGACGTCTACGAGGGCGTGCGCCACGGTCTCTACCAGAAGGCGCGGCGGACCGTGCGCACCGACGCGGGTGACGACCGTCCGGCGCTCGTGTACGTCGCCACCGACCCCACGCCTGGCGCCGCGGTGCCCGGGTACATGGAGAAGATCGTTGCCGCGGCGGAGGAACACGGCCTTCCGCAGGCATACCGCGAGGAACTCAGGGGCTGGCTGCCGTGATCCCGCGCGCCATCGGCACGCGGTGTGCGGGACTCTCAGTTGATCGACTTGGTGCGCCGTTCCCGGCGCACGAACGCGCGAGAAACCACGAGGAGGGCAGGAAGGCACCCATGAGACTGACGACGCTTGCGGCAACGCTCGCGGCGCTCGCCCTGGTGAGCGCCGGATGCAAGGGCGGCGGTGAGGCCGCCGTGCAGATGGACACCACACAGCTGGCGCTCTACGGGCCGCTCCCAGAGGTGATGGAGGCGGCGGCGAACCCGATCACCGACGCCAAGATCGAGCTCGGCCGGAAGCTCTACTTCGAGACCCGGCTCTCGGCGGGCAACGACATCTCCTGCAACAGCTGCCACCACCTCCCCGACTACGGTGCGGACACGGGCGCCGTGAGCATCGGCCACCTGGGCAAGAAGGGCGGGCGCAATTCGCCGACGGTGTACAACGCGGCGGGGCATATCGCCCAGTTCTGGGACGGCCGCGCGGCCGACGTCGAGGCGCAGGCGCTTGGTCCGATCCTCAACCCGGTCGAGATGGCGATGCCGGCATCGCCGCAGGTGATCGGCCGCGTCCGGGCCGACGCGGAGTACCGTCGGCTCTTCGCCGCCGCGTTCCCGGATGACCGCAACCCGGTCACGTACGAGAACCTCGGCCGCGCCATCGGCGCGTTCGAGCGCAAGCTCGTGACGCCCTCGCGCTGGGACCACGTCTTCCACGGGGTGGACACCGCGCTGACGAACGCCGAGAAGGCGGGCTTCAACACCTTCACGACGACCGGTTGTCCGACGTGCCACATGGGCGTGTATGTGGGCGGGGCGATGTTCCAGAAGGTCGGGCTCGTCACCCCGTGGCCCGACACGGCGGACGTCGGCCGCGAGGCCGTGACGCACCAGCCCAGCGACCGGTTCTTCTTCAAGGTCCCCTCGCTGCGGAACATCGACCGGACGGCGCCCTACTTCCACAACGGGGCGGTGCGCTCGCTCGACACCGCGGTCGTTTGGATGGCGCACCATCAGCTGGGCAGGACGCTCACGCCCGAGCAGGCGGCGTCGATCGTGACGTGGCTGCGCTCGCTCACCGGCGAGATCCCGACGGCGTACATCGCGCCGCCGGCCGGCGTGATCGCCACGCACTAGCTCCGGGGCAGTGGGATCGGGCAATAGGTGATGGCTGGCAGGAAAGAGGTGATGGGTGGCAGGGGCGCGACATCGGCCCCCGTCACCCATCACTCTTCCGTGCCCTCACCAATCACCCATCACTCATCACCCATTACGTCCTGAAGACATACGACAACTTCACGAAGAAGCCGTCAATCGTGCGGCGGAGGTCGCTGCCGAACGCGAACGCGTCGGGCTCGGTCAGCGACGAGCCGTAGCCGAGGTAGATGAGTGTGCCGGGACCCGGCCGGTAGGAGAAGAGCCAGTCCACGCGGAGGTCGTTGGTCACGTTCCGGTCGGCGAGCGCGCCGCCGACGAGGGTGGGCCGGCCCGAGTAGGGATCGCGCAGCGCTTCCCTCTGGCGGGCGGTGTACTGGCCCACGAACCGGACGAAGATGGACCGGCCCGCCTGATACTCCACCTTGAGCCGCGGGATGTCCTCGACGCTGAAGCGCGAGCCGTCGCGCGCGCGGTCGATGACGTTGCGCACGTACTGCCCCGCCACCCGCACCTGCGGTGTCGGCCGCCAGTTCAGCGTCGCCGACAGCCGGCTCTGACGCCCTTCCGCCGCTTCCAGGAAGATCGCGGTCTGGTCGAGGTTGGCGCTCACGGACGCGGAGAAGGTGCGGAAGACGGGTGTGCTCGCACGCAGGCTGCCCGAGTAGAGGCCGTCGAGCTTGTCGGGCACTTCGAACGCCACGGTATCCGCCCCGTCGAGCATGCCGTACGCGGCATAGCGGTCGCGCTCGAACTGATAGAAGGACCGCGTCGCGCCGGCGGCGAGGGACCAGCCGCCGCGCAGCGTCCAGGTGGTGGTGACTCCATCGCTCCCTTCGAGCGCGCGGTCGAGCGCGAAGTCGTCCCAGGCGAACACCCGGCGGTCGCTGATGAACGCCGTGGCTGTCTCGAGGAGCGCACCGCGCCGCCCGTAGAAGGTGAGGCGGTTCGATGCGTGCATCTGGACGACGCCCACGCGGCTCACGAAGCCGGCCCTGGCCCGGAACTGGGGCGCGATGCCGGTGACGTTGTAGTTGAAGCCCCAGGCGCGGCCCGTCCGGTCCCACGTGGCGGCTAGGAGCGGGCCGGCGCGGGCGGTGCCCGCCGAGTCCGTCCACGACTGCGCCGCCTGCAGCTCCACGAAGTACATGCGCGAGTGCACGATCCGGATGTCCGCGCCGGCGAGGCGCGAGTGGTCGCTGCCGTCCTCGCGCGTCGTGCCCACGAGCCCGAAGCTCGAGTTCCTGCCGAGGTCGCGGCGGAGGCGCAGCACGCCGACGAGAGGGTGGCTGCCGGTGAGCGAGCGCGCGCCGGCATCCTGCGCGACGAGCGCGCCGACGTTGGTCGAACCGAGCTTGCCCGCCAGCTTCGCGCCGAAGTCGGGGTTCACGATCTGCCGCGTGTAGATGAGCTGGTTCGGGCTGTCGAACAGCTCGAGCCCTTCGAGGAAGAAGGGCCGCTTCTCCGGGAAGTAGAGGGCGAAGCGCTCGTTGATCGTGACCTGCCCCACGTCGGCCTCGACCTGCGAGAAGTCCGGGTTGATGGTGCCGTCGAGGCCGAGGTTCGGGGTGAGGCCGTAGCGCACGTCGAGCCCGAACTCCGTGGTGTCCCGGTACGACCAGCGGGAAGCGCCCTGGCTCCCGGTGGCCCGGCTCGTCAGCACCGGGGTCGCCGAGAGCACCAGGCCGCGGTGCAGGTCGTGGAGCCCGTCGAGCCAGCCGGACTGGTTGAGGAAGCTCGCGCTGGCCCGCACGACGGGCGTCCACGAGTCCTGGTAGCCGCTGTGTTGGGTGCGGCGCAGGACGTTGATCCCCCAGTTCTGCGGGTCTGAGTCCTGGTAGCGCAGGCTCTTGAACGGGATCCGGATCTCGACCTCGTAGCCCCACGGCGTGAGGTGGCCGCGGGACTCGAAGACGAAGTCGGGGTTCAGGTCGACGTTCCCATCCAGGATGTTCATCTGCCCGAAGCCGCCACCGCCTTGGAACATCCCGCCGGCGCCGCCGGAGAACTGGTCGCTGCGGATGCCGTCCTGTTGGGCGCCGAAGGGGTTCACGCCGAAGAGGAACGCGCGCCGCCGGTCGTTGTAGGTGTCGAGGAGTATCTGGACGTGGTCGTCGCTGCCGATGTTGTCGCGGTCGGCCCGCGTGGCGCGCACCACGTCGCCGTGCGACTCGTAGGCGCGGATGCCGAAGTGGATGGCGGTGGGCCCGTACCAGACGAAGACCTCGGTCCGCTCCTCCGCCGGCCGGGAGTCCACCGGCTGATACTGCGAGAACCCGGTTAGCCGCGCCGCGCGGGCCCAGGCTGCCTCGTCGAGCACGCCGTCCACGTGGACCGTCTCCTCGAAGCGCGGGATCTGCGCGTGGAGTTGCCGTGCGCGGCCGTCGTAGGAGGGGCCGCTGTCGACCACGACCTGACTGACCAGAGCGATGGTGGCGAGGGCTGTGAGCATAGGGCGTGGAATCTAGCCTGGGTACCAATCAGTCAGCAGTAGGCAGCGCCGAGTGCTTCCGCCCACCGCGTACTGTCCGCTGGGCAATGAGCAGTCAGTGTGCGGTTACTCGTATCTCAGTGCGACGATGGGGTCCATCGCCGCGGCCCGCCGCGCCGGCCAGAGCCCGAAGAACAGTCCCACGCCGAAGCTGAAGAACAGCGCGAGCATCACCGACGCCGGCGACACCAGGGTGTTCCAGTGGAAGATCTTCGCCAGGAGGATCGCGCCGCCGCCGCCGATCACCACGCCGAGGGTGCCGCCCACCAGGCACAGCACCAGGGCCTCGACGAGGAACTGGAAGAGGATGGCGCCGCGCGTCGCGCCGAGCGCCTTGCGGACGCCGATCTCCCGGGTCCGTTCGGTGACCGACACCAGCATGATGTTCATGATGCCGATGCCGCCCACCAGGAGCGACACCGCGGCTATCCCCGCGAGCAGCATCGAGAAGGTCTGCGTCGTCTGCTGGACCGTCTCGAGGATGTCCGCCTGGTTGCGGATCATGAAGTTGTTCTCGGCACCCGGACGGATGTTGTGCGTCCGGCGCAGGACGCGCTCGATCTCGATCATCGCGACGTTCATGTCCTTCGCGTCCGCGACCTTGATGTTGATGCTGCGCACCCGGTCGCTGCCGTGCACCCGGTAGCGGGCGGTGAGGAGGGGGATGAAGACCTGCTCGTCCGGGTTCATGAAGGAGTTCTGCGCGCCCTTCGCGGCGAGGAGCCCGATGACGGTGAACGCGATGCCCCGGATCTCGATCTGCTGGCCCACCATCGCCTGGCCGTTGACGCCGAAGAGCTCGGGCACCCCTGCGCCCACCACCGCGTAGCGGCGCCGGGCCTCGTTGTCGCCCGCGGTGAAGGCCCGCCCGGCCGTCACGGTGAAGTTCCGCACCGGGAAGTAGTCGGGCACTGTCCCGGTGATGGAGATGTTCGAGTTCTTGTTGCCGTACTTGACCTGGAGGTTCCGCGACAGCTCGGGCACCACGGCGACGATGTGGCGGGCCTTCACCCGGATGGAGTCGGCGTCGTCGATCGTCAGGCTGACGCGCTGGTCGCTGGCCACGCCGCGCATGAAGGCCTGGCCCGGCATCACGGTGAGCAGGTTGCTGCCCAGCGCCTGGATGTTGTCCTGCACCGCCTTCTGGGCCCCGGAGCCGAGCGCGACCATCGTGATGACCGCGCCGACGCCGATGATGATGCCCAGCATCGTCAGGAAGCTGCGCAGCTTGTTGGCGCGGATGGCCGCGAGCGCGACCATCCACAGTTCCCAGAGGATCATCTAGTGGTCTCCGCCGGGCCGCCCGCCGCCGGGTCCGCCGCCGGGTCCGCCGGTCGGCGCCTTCGTCATGCCGGGCACGCCGCCGCCCATCTGCGACATGCGGTTCCGCATCTGCGTCTGCTGATTGACGAGCGACGCCGATGGTAGGAGCAGTACGGTGTCCTGCTCGGTCAGGCCGCTCACCACCTCGCTGTAGTCCATGTCGGTGTAGCCGGTCCGGATGCGCTTCGGCGTCGGCTGGCCGTTCTGGAGCACGAAGACGATGTACGATCCCCCGAACTGGAAGCTGGAGCCGGAGCCGAACCGCCGGCGCTGCGCCCCGCCGCTTCCGCCCTGCTGCTGGAAGCCCTGCATCACGCGCGTCGCGATGGCCTGTTCCTGCGGTGTGAGGGTGCCCCCGCTGAAGCGCCGGCGCAGGATGTCGCGCGCCTGCGCCTCGGTCACGCCGGGGGGCAGCCGCATACCCGAGCCCTCGCCCGCGCCGCCGGCCGCCGCCGGAGCGCCGGCCATCGGAGCGCCGCTGGCGACAACTGGAGCCTGCCCCGGCGCGCCGCCCTGCCCTGCGGGTGCGCCCGCCGCCGCGGCGCCCTGTGCGCCGGGCATCCCGCCGCCCTGCTGCTCGCGCATCCGCTGGAAGGCTTCGCGTATCCGCACCGACGCGGTGGATTCCGCCGGCGTGAGGGCCTCGCCCGCCTGCCGCTTGCGGCGGATCTCGGCGCGCATCTCCTCCGTGACGCCTTCGGGGAGGGGGACGTTCATCCTGGCGCCCGTCCCCGGATCGCCCTGGGCTCCAGCTCCTCCGGCCTGCATCCGGGCTGCTGGAGGCGTGCCGGCGTCGGGAGGGGTGGCGGCCTGGAGCGCGGCCGGCTGGCGCGCGCTGGAGCCGGTCGCCACCTCGCCGCGCGCCGGAGACTGCGCGTCGCCCATCTGCATCCCGCCGCCGGCCTGCGGCGGCACCGCCGCGGCGGCGCTGGCCGCGCGGCCCGGCGCTGCGCGGTCCCCCGCCTGCCCACCGCTGCCCTGCTGGCCGCGGGCCGTCGCGGGATTCTGCCGGTCCAGCGAGTCCTGGCGCGCCAGGGTCGCCTCGACGTCCTTGGGATCGATGCCCAGCACCTGTGCCGCGGACTCGACGTCGCGCTGCGTGCGCAGCGCCGCGTTCGGGATGGCGAGCACGTTGGAGCGGTTGGCGACGTGGATCTCGACCGACGCGTTCATCCCCGGCCGCAGGAACCCCTGTTCGTTCGGGATCCGGATCAACACGGGGAACATCGTGACGTTCTGCGAAACCGACGACTGCGGCTCGATTTTCAGGACCGTACCCTCGAACGGCCGGTTCGGGTAGGCATCCACGGTGATCGTGGCGCGCATCCCCGCCTGGATCTTGCCGATGTCCGTCTCGTCCACGAGCGTGCGGACCTGCACCTCGCCGAGGTCGGCCATCCTCAGCAGGACGGTGCCGCCCGACACTTCCCGTGTCGCGGAGGCGATCACCTGGCCCCGCTCGACGCTCTTCTGGATGATCGTGCCGGTGATGGGGGCGCGGACGTTGGTGTCGTCGAGCTGGTCGCGCGCCGTCTGCAGCGTCCGCTCGGCCCGCACGGACGAGGCGCGGGCGTTGGCGTACTGCAGGTTCGTGTTCTCGTGCTCCTGCTCGCTCACCAGCTGCGCGGCGAACATCTGGTCGGCGCGGCGCTTCTGCGCCTCCGCGTTGGCCAGCTGGGCGCGCGCCACATCGAGGTCGGCCTCGGCCTGCGCGACGGAGTTGTTCGGGTCGCGCGGGTCCACTCGGACCAGCAGGTCGCCCTGACTCACGATGTCGCCGGTCTCGCCGCGAAGCTCCAGGATCTCCCCGGAGGCCTTGGACTTGACGTCCACCACGAGGATGGGCTCAACCGTGCCGGCGGCCTCGGCAGAGACCACGATGTCCCGCCGCTCCACCGCCACCGGCTCGTAGAGGGGCGCCGGCTCGTCCTTCTTGCAGGCGCCCAGGAAGACAAGGGCTGCGGCCGCGCAGGCCAGCTTCGTCGAGTGCTTCATACCGTCGTTCCTTCCATCAGCGTATCGCGTTCGATCAACCCGTCCTTGATGTGGACCTGGCGTCGCGCGTGGGCTGCGATGTCGTGTTCGTGCGTGACCAGGATGACCGTCTGGCCCGCCCGGTAGAGCTTCTCGAGCACCTGCATGATCTCTTCGCCCGTCACCGAATCCAGGTTCCCCGTGGGCTCGTCGGCCAGGAGGATGCTGGGGTTGTTGACGAGCGCCCGCGCGATGGCCACCCGCTGGCGCTGGCCGCCCGAGAGCTCGCTCGGCTTATGTTCCATGCGGTCGCCGAGGCCGACCGAATCGAGCGCGGCGGCGGCCCTCTCGCGCCGCTCCCGGGAGCGCACGCCGCCGTAGATGAGCGGTAGCTCGACGTTGTGCAGCGCCGTGGCGCGCGGCAGCAGGTTGAACGTCTGGAACACGAAGCCGATCTCGCGGTTGCGGATGCGCGCGAGCTCGTTGTCGCTGTGGTCGGAGGCGCGCTGGCCGGTGAGCCAGTACTCCCCCGACGTCGGGGTGTCGAGGCAGCCGATGAGGTTCATCAGCGTCGACTTGCCCGAGCCCGACGGGCCCATGATGGCCACGAACTCGTTCCGCCGGACCTCGAGGTCCACTCCGCGCAGGGCGTGCACCACCTCGGCGCCGATCTCGTAGTCGCGGACGAGGCCCACGGTGCGGATGATCGTGTCCCGCTCGGCGCCCGGCGCCGCGGGGCGGGCCTGGGGGGCGACAGCCGTACTCACAACGGATGCCCCACGTATGCCTCGAGCTGGGCGCGCGCCACGAGGTAGTCGTAGCGGGCGCTCACCAGGTCCACCTGGGCCTGGTCGGCCGAGACCTGGGCGGTCAGCACCTCGACGATGGTCGACGTGCCGAGGCGGTAGCGCTCCCTCTGCATCCGCAGGTCCTCTTCGGACGCGGCCACGGAGGTCCGGGCGATGTCGATCTTGGCTGCGGCGGCTTCGAGCCCGGCGAGCGCCTGCGTCAGGTTCGCGTCGAGGAACAGGCGCGCGTCGCGGAGCCGCGCCTCGGCGGAGGTCACGTTCGCGGACGCGGTGACCATCTGCGTCTCGCGCTGGAAGCCGTTGAAGATGGGATAGCTCAGCGAGATTCGGATCTGCAGGGAGCCCGTGAACGGCATTCGGTCAAACCCGATCGGAGTGGTTCTGGCCGTGTCGGTCGGGGCGTAGAGGGGTATCGCATTCGGCGTCAGCCTGTCGTTGAGCGCACGGCTCCAGTTCTTGCTGAGTGTGCTGGAGATCGTGGGCATGTACTGCGCCCGGTTGGCCGCGAGGGAAGCCCTAGCGGACAAGACCGAGGCCTGGGCCTCGCGCACCGTCGGCGCCGCCGCGAGCGCCTCCCGGCGGATGGCAGCGGTGTCCAGCGACCCGAGCCTCACCTCGAGTGTTGTGTCCGGCACGGGGGCGACGAGCATCTCGAGCCCGACGGCCCGGCCGAGGTTCGCCTGCGTGGTGCGCAGGTCCGCCCGCGCTTGGATGAGCTGCAGCTGGGCGTTGCCGTATTCCACCCGGGAGCGGAGCGAATCTGAACGGGTCGTGGCTCCCAAACGCAGCTTCTCGGACACGAGGTTCAGCTGCTCGCCGGCTCTCCGGAGGCGCGTCTCGGCGACCGTGACGAGTTCCGCGGCCGCGAGCGCGTTGAAGAACGCCTGCTTCGTCGAGAGCGCGACGGCGTACTCCTGCCGCAGCAGCGCCGCCTCGTTCAGGTCGGTGGTCGCCTGAGCAGCCCTGCGATTGGCGCCGCGCTGGAAGCCGGTGAACAGCGGCAGGGAAGCCGAGAGACCGTAGCTCTGGTTGTAGGGCTTCTCACTCGCCGCGGTATTGCGCTGCTGCGTAGTCGCATCGAGGCGCTGCGAGGTCCAGGATTCGCTCGCGCTCGTGCTGATGCTCGGGAGGAACGCGCCCAGGGCCTGGCGCTCTCCCGCCCGCGCGGTGCGGACGGCTTGGCGTGCCTGGACCGTGGACGGCGAGTTCTGGGCGGAGAGGCGCAGGGCCTCGTCGAGGGTCACGCGCCGCGGCCCCTGCGCGGCGAGCGCGGAGGCGGCGAAGCAGAGGACGGCGGCGGACAGCAGGAGGCGTCTAGTCATCGTTGTGTCGTTCCTCGCGTTGGACGGCGCTGTCGCGGCGCGAGAACCGCGCGCGGTCTCGTTCCATTAGACGTTCGTAGGTGGCCTGTTGTTCGGCTGTGAGCTGCGCGCGGATGTCGTTCCTCAGCTGCTGGCGCAGTGAGTCCATCTGCGGCCGGACGGTCGCGAAGATGGCGCGCATCTGCGGGTCGTAGCGCCGCAGGATGGCGGCGACCGAATCGCGCTGCACGGTCGTGAGCTGGAGTTCGCGCGCCAGCCGGTCGGCGGGGCCGCCGCGTGCGGCGCGCTGCGCCGCCGTGCGGGACTGCGTCATCCAGCGCGTCCCGGCCGAACCGAGCGCGATGCCCGCGACGAAAACTGCGATGAGCAGGCCGATCGCGAAGGCCTTGGACTGGTTGAACATCACGCGCTCCTAGTTCCCCAGGGCCACGGAGAGGACGACCTCCGAGTCGTTCGACGCGGCGAGGAGATCGGCCGCAAGACCGCTGTCGGCGGTGGCAACGGGTCCCAAGCTCCAAGGGCGGCTCGGGACCACGACCGCGAAGGCGAGCAGGAGCAGCGCGGCGATGACCCACGGGCGCGCCCAGATCTCGAGGAGTGACCAGGTCGGCCCTTCGGCGGCGGCCTGGCGGCGGCGTGCGAGCGCGCCGGAGGCCCGGAACAGCACCGCCTCCGTGAACGCCAGCCCGTCGTCTCCGGGCGCGAGGTACCGCTTGAGATGCTCGTCCATCATCGCTCCGTCTCCGGGCCGTACACCCGGAGCACTTCACGCAGGGCGCGTCGTGCGTGGAAGACGTCGGACCGCACCGTGCCCTCGGGAACCCTCAGGATCGCCGCGATCTCCGCGTGGGCATACCCCTCGACGTCGAACAGCGTCAGCGCCGCCCGCTGCCGTGGCGGCAGGCCCGCCAGCGCCGCGGCCAACTCCCGCCGGATTTCGGCCGCCTCGGCGGCCGCCGCTGGACTCTGGTCCGGCGACGCGTAGAACGGCTCCAGCGGCTGGGCCGCCCGGACCGTCCGCCGGCGCACCAGGTCGATGGCCGCGTTCGACGCGATGCGCATCAACCAGGGGCCGAACGGGCGGGACGGATCGTAGGTCTCGAGGCGGTCCAGCGCGGACAGGAACGTGTCCTGAGCGGCGTCGTCGGCATCCTCGGCGTTCCCCGTCACCGCCCGGGTCACCCGCCGGACCGATTCCTGGTATCGCATCACCAGCGCGCCGAAGACCTCCCGGTTGCCAGCGACCGCCCGCGCGACCAGCGCGGCATCCGGCTCCACAGAGGGTGTACGCACCGGAGATGCTGGGCGTTGAGGGGGTGGGGGCTAGCCCGGCAGGCCGAGCCCCAGCTCGCGCTCGATCGGCCGCAGGGCCCCGATCACGAACTGGAGGTGCTCGTCGAGAGGCACGCCGAGCTCCTCGGCGCCCTGCCGGACCTCGTCGCGGTTGACGCCGCGGGCGAACGCCTTGTCCTTGAGCTTCTTCTTCACGGAGCCCACCTCGAGGTCGGCGAGGCTGCGGCTGGGTCGTACCAGCGCGCACGCCACCAGGAAGCCGCACAGCTCGTCCACGCCATAGAGCGCGCGGGCCATCAGGGTGTCGCGGGGTACCCCCGTATAGGATGCGTGACCCAGGATGGCGCGTCGCACCGCCTCGCTGACGCCGCGCGCCTCGAGGATGCGGACCCCCTCGGAGGGGTGCTCCGCGGTGGGGCTGCGGGCATCGTTGGGGAAGCGCTCGTAGTCGAAGTCGTGCAGGATCCCGACGACCCCCCAGAGGTCCTCGTCTTCACCGTATTTCCGCGCCTCGGCGCGCATCGCGGCCTCGACCGCGAGCATATGCTTCCGGAGGGCGTCGGACTGGGTGTATTCGTGCATCAGGGCCAAGGCGTCGTCGCGAGAGACTGTCATGGATACCAGGGGTTGGGGGTTTGCCTTCAGCCTTCAGCCGTCGGCCGTCAGAATCGCTCAGCGCGTCAGTTGCTGACGGCTGACGGCTGACGGCTGGACTCAGGCCCAACGGTCCATCCACAGCTGGAACATCACCAGAGGCCACAGCCGGCGCGCCTGGTTGGCGGCGCCGGACCGGTGCTCGGCGAGGAGGGCCTGCACCGCGGCGGGCCGGAGCCACCCCTGCCCTTCGAGGCGCGAGGGGGCGAGCAGCCGGTCTACCTCGTCCCGCAGGCCGAGGTTGATCCACGAGGCGACGGGCACGCTGAGCCCGCGCTTGCGCCGCCACAGGACTGAGGCCGGCAGCAGCGGCCGCGCGGCCTCCTTGAGGACCGTCTTCGTGGAGAGCCCGCGGACCTTCAAGGCACTCGGCAGGCCCAGCGCCAGCTCCATCACCTCGCGGTCGAGGAACGGCGCCCGGGCCTCGATGGAAGCCAGCATCGTGGCGCGGTCCACCTTGGTGAGGAGGTCATCGGGCAGGTAGGTGAGGAAGTCGAGGAGGAGTATCCCCGCCAGCGTGTCGCCGGGCACCGCGGCGAGCTCCCCGCGGCGGCGGAGCTCCGCGAGCGCCGGCTCGAGCGCCGGTGCGGCGGCGGGCCCGAGCAGGTTGGGGAGCGACGCCTGCCCGAGGGCGCCGAACCACTCGAGGTGCCGGTCCACCGGCGTCAGGCCCGCGTGCGCCACGAATCGCTTCAGCAGGAACTCGATGGTCACTTTGCCGGAGGAGGACGGCCACGCGAAGACCGCCGTGCGCACGGCGGCGCGGAGCCATCCGGGCAGGGCGGCGAAGCCGCTGGCCGCGCGATGGCCGATGTAGGTCGGATACCCGCCGAAGAGCTCGTCGGCCCCCTCGCCCGAGAGGATCACCTTGACGTCCCGGCTAGCGGCCTCGGACAGCAGGTAGGTCGGCAGCACCGCCGGGTCGCCGAGGGGCTCGTCGAGCCGGTCGCCGATCACGTCGAGCGCGCGGCGGAGGATGTCGGGGTCGGCGGGCACCGCGCGATGCGTCGTGCGGAAGTGGCGCGTGATGACCGCGGCGGGTCCGCTCTCGTCGTACGACGGGTCGCCGAACGAGATCGTGTAGGTGCGGATGCCGCCCGGTGGGAAGTGCTCGGCGGCTAGTGCGACGAGGAGCGACGAGTCGAGGCCGCCGCTCGTGAAGATGCCCACCGGCACGTCCGCCATCAACTCGCGCGCCACCGCCCGGCGCAGCGTGTCGCGGACCGCGCCCGCCGCGTCGGACAGCGCCGCAGCCCGTTCACCCGGGGCGGCCCCCTGCGCCGCGACGTCCGGGGCGCTCCAGTACGGCGCCACTGTCACGCCGGAGGCCTCGGCCGTGAGGAGGCACCCCGGCGGCAGCTTGCGGATCGCGCGGTGCATCGTGAACGGCTGCGGCACGTAGCCGAGCGCGGCGAAGAGGGCGACGGCTAGCGGATCGAGGTCGCGCCGCACCGCGGGGTACGCCAGGATCGCCTTGGGCTCCGAGGCGAACGCCAGCTCGCCGTCCACGTCGGCGTAGAAGAGCGGCTTCTCGCCGCTGCGGTCGCGTGCCAGGAGGAGCCGGCCGGCGCGGGCGTCCCAGATCGCGAGAGCGAACATCCCCTCGAGGCGGCGGATCGCGTCGGGCCCATGGGCCAGATAGAGCGGCAGCACGCTCTCCACGTCGGAGCGCGAGCGGAACGGGTAGTCGCGCGCCGCCGGGTCCCGCCGGAGCTCCGCGGAGTTGTAGATCTCACCGTTGCAGACGATGGACACGCGGCCGTCGGGCGACGTGAACGGCTGGTCGCCGCGAGCGAGATCCACGATGGCGAGGCGCCGGACCTGGAGCGAGGCCGCCGGCGTGTCCACGCTGCCGGCACCGTCGGGGCCGCGGTGCGCGAGCGTCTCGCGCATTCGCGGCGGCGCGTCGGGATGGAGGAGAGGCCGGCCGGTGCGCGAGACGACGCCGGCGATGCCGCACATCAGCGTGGCCCTTCGGGCATCGCGGCCGAGTCCGGCATCAGGGCGTTCCCGGTCCGGCAGGGCCCGTACGCGAGGAACTTCCCGTCGGCGCCGCCCGCCGCGATGAACGGGAGCGTGCGGGAGATCTCGGCGACCTCCGGTCGCCCGATTCGTGCCACGAACACCGTCGGCTCAGCGCACGCGGCCAGCGCCTCGCGCCACCACCCCCCGGGGCGCAGCGGCGACCCCGGGAGCCCGCGGAACTCCGCGGCCCGGCTCACGACGTAGTTGCTTGTCATCTCCACGGCCGTCCCGCTCGAGAGAAGGACCGGACGGTCGAGGTAGTAGCGGAGCGACGTCGGGTACGCGGCGACGCCGACTACCCGCGCCCCCGGTGCGACCGCCTCGATGCTCGCCGCGAGGTCCCGGGAGGAGCGGTTCCGTGCCACGGCTTCGAGGAACGGGCCGGCTGCGAACGGCGTGGCCGGCACCGGGAGGGCGAGTCCCGCCGCCATGACCCACACGAGGCGCAGCCGCGCGCCGAAGAAGGTGACCGCCCCGCCGAGCGCTAGCGCGGCTCCGAGGCCTAGAGTCACGCCCGGCAGGTGCAGACGAGCCTGCGGCGAGAGCGGCACCTGCACGAACGCGACATCCGCCAGCACGAGAATCGCGACGCCCAGGACCCCCATCACCGCCGCCACCGCGATCGTGCTGCGCGCCGCCTGCCGGAGAGCACCCTCGTCCTGGAGCGCGCGGGCGAGCAGCATCGCGGCCGCGAGGGCCACACCCGGCAAGGCGGGCAGGTAGTAGCCCGGGAGCTTGGACTGGGAGAGCGAGAAGAAGACGAGGGGCACGAGGGCCCAGGAAGCGACGAACACCACCGGCCAGCCGTCGCTCTCGCGGCGGCGTGCGCGCAGGCGCACCGCGCGGATCGCACCGGCGATCGCCGGTCCGATCCACGGGAAGCTGCCCGCGAGCAGGACCGGCACGAAGTACCAGACGGGGCCGGGGCGCCCCGCGCTCTTGGTCGCGACCCGCTGGAGCGACTCGTACACGAGCGCGTAGGCCGGGAAGTCGGGCCGGCGGATCGACACCGCGATGAACCACGGCAGGCCGGTCACGAAGATCCACGGCCACGCGCGCAGGCTGAAGAACGGCCGTAGGGGCCGGCCGGCACCGAAGCCGAACGCCGTAACGATGAGCAGCGGGACGATGATCGCGACCGGGCCCTTCGTGATCGCCCCCAAGCCCATCGCCGCCCACGCCAGAGCGAACCACCCCCGCGCGTTCCGGTCGCCGGTGAGACCGTGCCACGCGGCGAAGAGGGTGAGCGCCTCCAGGAACGCGAGCGCCGCATCGAAGATGACGGTGCGGCTGAAGGCGAGCGCGAGCGGCATCGTCGCGAACGCGACGGCGGCGATCTCGCCGGTGCCCGGTGCGCCGAGGCTCCGGCCGAGGCGCCACACGAGCGCGATTGTGCCGAGCGTGAAGAGGAGCGACGGCAGGCGCGCGGCGCGCTCCGACTCGCCGAAGAGGGCGAGCGACGCGGCGACGGCGGCGAAGTACGTGGCCGGCTTGTCGAGGTAGGGGAGGCCGTTCAGGTGCGGCAGCAGGTAGTCGCCGGAGCGCGACATCTCGCGGGCGACCTCGACGTTCCGGCCTTCGTCGGGCTCGAGCAGCGGGTAGTCGCCGAGGCCCCAGAAAAGGGCGCCCAGCACGAGGGCACAAGCCACGAGCCAGGCGCGCGGCACCACGGAGCGGCTAGTTCCGGGCGTTCGGCGGCGCCGGTGCGGCCGGCGCGGGGATCTGGCTCACCGTGATCGGGACGGTGGCTTCGAGGGAGCCGTCCACCGCGATCTCGAAGGTGTAGGTGCCGGGCCGTTCGAGCGGCACGTCGAACGCGAGCACCGCGCCCGCTTCCACCTCGAGCACGCCCGCGGGCGGCTCACCGATCTGCACCGAGCCGTCGCCGCGCAGCACCTCGCGGCCCCCGTCGTCCACCAGGCGGATCACGATGGGGTGCTCGCCGATCTCGGTCCGCCGGCCCTTCAGCCGCAGCACGAGGTGCAGCCGCGGGTGGACGGCCGGGAAACTCGCCACCCAGATCCGCTCGAAGATGCCCAGCACCGACAGCTTCCCGTGCTGGTCGATGAGGGCGTAGTCGCAGGCGACGGCGAGGCTGGCGATCACACGTCGCTCACACGGATGGAATGGACGACGTCCCCCTGCGCGATCTTCAGGACGACGTCCATCCCCGTGTCCACCTTGCCGAAGACGGTGTGGACGCCGTCGAGGTGCGGGGTCGCCGTATGGCACAGGAAGAACTGGGATCCGCCGGTGTCCTTGCCCGCGTGTGCCATCGAGAGCGAACCCGGCTCGTGCTTGTGGGGATTGCCCTTCGTCTCGCACTTGATGGCGTAACCGGGGCCGCCCGTGCCGGCGCGCGGGCTGTTCGGCTCCTTCGAGAGCGGGTCGCCGCCCTGGGCCATGAAACCCTTGATCACGCGATGGAAGCGGGTCCCGTCGTAGAAACCGCCGTTGGCCAGCTTCTCGAAGTTCACGACGGTGCCCGGCGCCTCGGCGGGGAAGAGCTCCGCTTCGATCCGGCCCTTCGCGGTGTCGAACGCGACGCGCTTCTTCACGCAGGCTCCTCTCCAGGTTGCCGTTCGTAGAAGGTCGTGAATTCCAGAAGCTTGAGCTTCCGCACGCCGGCCGGCAGCTGCACGACGGCGACGTCCCCCACCTGTTTCCCCATCAGTCCCCGGCCGAGCGGTGAGGCGACGGAGATCTGCTCGCCGTCGAAGTCCATCGCGTCCGGAATGACCAGCTCGTACCTCTCGCGCGTCTTGGTGGCGACGTCCTCCACGATCACCTGGGAGCCGAGGCCGACCCGGTCCGTCGGGATCTTGGAGAGGTCCACCTGGGAGAGCTTGGCGAGGCGCGAACGCAGGTGCGACAGGCGCGCCTGGACGAATCCCTGCCGCTCGAGGGCCGCATGGTAGTCGCCGTTCTCACGCAGGTCGCCGTTCGCGAGAGCCTTCTGCAGCGCGTCGGGGAGCGTGACCGACAGCTCGTGGTTGAGCCGGCCCACTTCGTCGGAGAGCTTCCGCTTGATGGCTTCGAGCATCCGGGAAAACCTACCTGCTCCGTCCGAAAGACTCCATAGTCCGGCGGAGTTCGGACGCTGTCCGGGCGGGTGAGGCGCAGGCACTTCCGCTGCAGACCGAGGCGAACGGCGGGGATAGGTGATGGGTGATGGGTGATGGGGTGAGCACCACGACCTTCCGGGGCCGGTAGGTCGCGAGGGCCATTGTGGCCAAGTCAGTAGTAGTAGTGTCTGCTACTACTATCGTGCTCCCACCGCTCAGGAACCAGTCGGCCGCACGGAAGTAGGTCGCCGCGTAGAGGCCCAGGTCGGCGGCACCACCGGCGAACGCCCGCAGCGCGGCCTCCGCCTCGGCGCGGTATTCGAGCTCTCCGGTGGCAGCGTGGAGCCGCAGGAAGACCAGCGCGGCCACGGCATTCGGCGAGGGTGTGGGCGCGTCCTGGATGGGTCTGGCACGCTGGGACAGGAAGCCGGTGCTATCGGCCTCGGCCGTGTCGTAGAAGCCGCCTCGGGGGTCCCGGAAGCGCTCGACGATGAGCTGCGCAAGCTGCTGCGCCCGCTCCAGCCACTGCACCCCGCCCGTGTGCTCGAAGGCGGCGATCGCCGCCGAGGCGGCCTGCACCTGATCGTCGAGCAGGACCGCCGGCGCGGCCGCGCCGGCGCGGTGCGCCATCCCGACCCCCTCCTGCCACGCCTCCGACCACAGCCGCTCCAGCGTCCGCAGCGCGAACTCCCGGCAGTCGTGGCGGCCGAGCACGCCGGATGCCTCGAAGAACGCCTCCGCCATCATCGCGTTCCAGTTCGTGTAGACCGCGCGGTCCACGAACGGCGCCGTTCGCCCCTTGCGCGCCGCACGCATCTTCGCCGCGGCCAAAGCGAGGAGCGCCGCGACATCGGCCTCGCCGACCCCCATCTCCGCGGCGACCTGCGACGTGGTTCGCGCGACGTGCAGCACGTTCCGCCGCAGGTCGTGGTGCATCTCCCCCTGGGGATCGATGCCCCAGCGGAGCCTCGCGGCCCCCCGCTCGCCCTCCGGGAGCACGGCCTCCGCCTCTTCGACGGTCCACGTGAAGTAGTCGCCGTCGTCGTCGAGGCTGATGTCGGCGTCCTGCGAGGCCGCGAACCCGCCGTGCTCGCGGTCGCACATCACGTCCAGGTTCCAGCGCACGATGCCCTCGGCCACGTCGCGGTAGAGCGGCGTGCCGAACGCCGCGTACGCGTGCAGGTACGCCTTCAGCAGCTCGGCGTTGTCGTACGACATCTTCTCGAAGTGCGGCACGATCCAGCGGGCATCCACCGAGTAGCGGTGGAAGCCGCCGCCGAGCTGGTCGTGCACTCCGCCCAGCGCCATTCCGGTCAGCGTACGCTCCACGATCTCGTGCATCCACGGCGCGCCTGTGTCCCACCAGCGGGCGAGGAGGAACTCGATGGCCGAAGAGTGTGGGAACTTCGGCTGGCTGCCGAAGCCGCCGTTCCGGAAGTCGAAGACGCCGGCCATCCGGTCGGCCGCGGCGTCCAGCATCGCCGCGGAGAGCTCGCCCGGTTCCCCCTCCACGAGCGATGCGCCGACCCGGCCGCGCAACTCCCCGGCGGATGCCCGCACCCGGTCGGGCTGGGTGCGGTACGCCTCGAGCACCCGCTCCAGCACGGTACGGAACGCCGGGCGGCCCAGCCGCTCGTCGGGCGGGAAGTACGTCCCGCCGTAGAAGACATCGCCGTCGGGCGTGAGGAAAGCGGTGAGCGGCCACCCTCCCTGGCCGGCCAGCGCCTGGACCGCGCGCTGGTAGCGGGCGTCCACGTCCGGCCGCTCGTCGCGGTCGACCTTGATGCAGACGTAGCGCTCGTTCAGGAAGGCGGCGAGGCCGGGGTCCTCGTACGACTCCCGGTCCATCACGTGGCACCAGTGACACCACACGGCGCCGATGTCGAGCAGGATGGGCCGGTCCTGCGCGCGGGCCGCCGCGAAGGCCTCGTCCGACCACGCGTACCAGTGCACCGGCTGGTGCGCGGCGGAGGTGAGATAAGCGGAAGCTGCGCCGGAAAGCCGGTTCATCGGACCGTGCGCGGCGTCACGCCGCGGCCGACGGGCAGAGGTCCGCGAGCGGGCACTCGCCGCACTTCGGCCGCCGGGCGACGCACACGGCACGGCCGTGGTGGATGAGGAGGTGCGGGAAGAGCGTCCATTCGGTCTTGGGCACGAGGGCCACCAGGTCCTGCTCGATCTTCTCCGGGTCAGTTTGCCTCGTGAACCCGAGCAGTGCGCCGATCCGCGCGACGTGAGTATCCACCACCACGCCCTCGTCCTTCCCGAAGGCGTTGCCGAGGACGACGTTGGCCGTCTTGCGGCCGACCCCCGGCAGGGTGAGCAGATCGTCCATCGTGTCGGGCACCCGGCCGTCGAACCGCTCCACGAGCGCGGCCGCCATCCCCAGGATGCTCTTCGTCTTGTTGCGGAAGAAGCCGCTGCTCCTGATCTCGGTCTCGAAGACGGCGGGATCGGCGGTCGCGTAGTCGTTCGCGGTCCGGTACGTCCGGAAGAGGGACTTCGTCACCTGGTTGACCCGCGCGTCGGTGCATTGCGCCGAGAGGATCGTCGCGACGAGGAGCTCGAGCGGATCCACGTGCTCGAGCGAGCAGCCCGCCTCGGGGTAGCGCCGCTTGAGGCGTGCGATGATCGGCCCGATGCGCTGTGCGGCAGGCGGCGCCTTCGCGCGTCTCGTCTTGGCAGCCCGGACCCCGGCGGCCGCGTCGTTCGCGGTACGCCTGCGCCTCTTTTCCCCCGTGCCCGCTTTCCTACCGCCGCGCTTTGGCATACTCCAGGAACCCCTCCGCGTCCCGCGTATTCAGGATGTCCTTCGCTTCGAGCCAGCCCTTCCGCGCGATGCCCACGCCGAGATCCGCGTTCGCGAGGCCGGCGAGGCTGTGCGCATCGGTGCTGACGGCGATGGCCACGCCGGCATCGCGGGCCTCGCGGCAGAGTCTCCAATCGAGGTCGAGCCGCTGCGGATCCCCGTTGATCTCGATGGCGACGCCCGTCTCGGCCGCTCGCGCGATGACACGATGCACGTCCAACGGATACGGGTCCCGCGTGAGCAGGAGCCGGCCCGTCGGGTGCCCGAGGATGGTGAGGTGCCGGTCCGCCATCGCCCTCAGCACCCGTTCCGTCATCGTCCGCTCGTCCAGGTCGAAGCGCGAGTGGACGGAGCCGATGACGAAGTCGAAGCTGTCGAGCACCTCGGGCTCGTAGTCGAGTGTGCCGTCGGCGAGGATGTCGGCCTCCATCCCCTTGAGGACGCGCAGGCCGGGCGACGCGCTGTTCCAGGCGTCGATCTCCTCGTGCTGGCGCGCGACGCGCGCGGCGCTGAGGCCGCCGGCATAGGCCGCCGCCTCGGAGTGGTCGGTGATCCCGAGGTACGCGTACCCCAGGGCGCGGCACGCCTCCGCCAGCTCCGCGACGGAGTTCGTGCCGTCGCTGTAGGTGGTGTGACAGTGCAGGAGGCCGCGCAGGTCGGAGCGTTCGAGGAGCCGCGGCAGCGGACCCGCGGCAGCGCGGGCGATCTCGTCGGTCCCCTCGCGCAATTCCGGCGGTATGCGGGCCAGGCCGAGGGCCTCGAACAACGTCTCTTCGTCGGGGCAAGGGACGAGGGCGCCGTTCTTCGTGAGGCCGCTGGCGTCCAGGGCGAAGCCGCGCGAGGCCGCGTGCGCCACGAGGAGTGCGAGGTGTGCCGTGCTGCCGGTCGCCCAGACCAGCGCGTGGCCGTACCGCGGGGGCGCGGCGCAGTAGACGTCGGCCGTCGTGCCGTCCGCGAAGTGGATCGTGATTCCAGCGGGGTCGGTCGCGACGACAGAGTGCGCGGCGCCGCTGCGGACCAGCCGCTCGCCGAGTTCCTGCGGCAGGGCGGTGGTGGCGACCGCGAGGTCCACGTCGCGGATCACCTCGCACCGCCGGCGCACGCTGCCGGCGATCTCGACGCGCGCGACGCCCGGCAGGGCGGCGAGGGTCTCGCGCAACTGCTCGGCCTGGCGCGCCGCGTGATGCGCGAGACGGAAGGCACTCGTGCGGCGCAGAAACTCCAACCCCTTCAGGACCTTCGCCGCGGTCTTCTCGCCGAAGCGCGGGAGCCTCGCGAGACGGCCGTCGCGGGCCGCGGACTCCAGCTCGGCGAGGGATGCGATGCCGAGCTCCTCGTGCACGGTGCGGACCTTGGCGACCCCCATCCCCGCGATGCGCAGCATTTCGACGAGACCGGGCGGCACCTTGCCGCGCAGCGTCTCGAGCGCGCCGGAGCGTCCGCTCGCGAGACACTCGCGCACGACGTCCAGCGTCGCCGGGCCGATGCCCTTCGTCGCGGCGAGTTCGCCGGAGGTAAGGGCCGCGTCCAGGTCGCCCGGGAAGGCCTCTACGGTGCGCGCGGCGTTCTGAAAGGCGCGGACCTTGAAGACGTTCTCGCCCCGGAGCTCGAGGAAGGTGGCGATCTCCTCGAGGACGCGCGCCACGGCGTGCTTGTCCATCGTCGGGAACCTATGCCGCGGCTGCGGCGCGGGCGAGCAGCGCGAGCGCGAGCAGTTCCTGCGGGGTGACGAGGGAGCGGAGCCCGGCGCGTTCGCCGGACGGGAGCGCGCTGGAGAAGGGCGCCGTGCCGTCGGGCCGAGGCGCGGGCGGCGCGAGGGGCAGGGGCGCGTCCGCCTCGATGGTGGTGAATCCCTCGCGGTCGGCGCGGAAACCCAGCACGGCGAGGACCGTAGCCCTCGAGTCGCTGAGTGAGACGAAACAGCCGTCTAGCGGCTCGTGCGGCTCCCCGGGGGCGGGCTCCGCCCACACCGCCCGCTCGGGCAGCTGAACGTACACGACGCCCGGAGCCGTCGGCGGGTGGCCGAGCGGCTCGAAATCGGCGAGGGCGCGATCGAGCATCGGCCGGTTGAGGGTCGTGACCGGCCAGCCGGCGTCCCAGAGCAGGAAGAGCATCTGCAGCAGGGCGCCGTAGGCCAGCACGGCGTCGGCGGAGGCCTCGGGTGGCACAATCTCGCGCAGCAGACCGCCGGCGGACGCGACCATCAGGAACTCGTCCCGGTTCGCGGCGTCCACGCGGTCGTGCCGCACGGCGGTCCGGATTTCCTCGAAGCGGCTCTTCCCGATCGCGTCGAACAGGGCCGTCCAGGGCAGCGGGCGCGGGGTCGTCACGGCTCCCTCGGAAGGAAGGCATCGAGCACGGCGACGAAGCGGCCCGTCTCCTCGGTGTAGAGCGTGTGCCCGGAGTCCTCGAAGACCACGAGCCGCGCGTGCGGCAGGCGGGCCGCCAGCGCCTCGGAGGCCGCGAGCGGGATCGGATCGTAGCGCCCGTGGAGGATGAGCGTGTCGGCGGCGATCGTGCCGAGCCTGCCGCGCACGTCCATCCCCGCCAGGCTGCGCCACACGGCGTGCTGCGCGCGGGAGTTGACGCGGAACGGCGTGAGGCCTACAGCGCGCGAGGGCTCCTTGAAGTAGCCCGCCACGGACAGCTCGAATGCTCGGCGCCAGAAGGCCTCCGGGTCGCTCTCGCGCAGGCCGGAGGAAAAGAGTGCTTCGCGGGCCGCGGCGACGACGGGGTCGGCCTGACGGCGGGCGAACTCGGCGTCGTAGGCGGCCCGGGCCTCGGCGTACGTCGGCGCGGGGCTCACGAGCGCGAGCTTCCGGACTGCGCCGGGGTGCTCGAGCGAGTGGAGGACGGCGAGCAGGCCCCCCCACGAGAAGCCGAGGACGCACGCGGGTCGCGGCGTGAGGCCGTCCAGCACCGCCTCGAGGTCGGCGACGTGCTCGAGCCAGCCGAGCAGCGTGGTGCGCGGTACATCGGATCGGCCGCCGCCGCGCTGGTCGTAGAAGAGGAGGGTCCGCCCCGTGGCGAGGAGGTCGAACTGCGGGCGCAGGTAGTCGAGCGACGCGCCCGGGCCGCCGTGCAGGACGACGACCGTGGGGCCGCCCTCACCCACCCATCGGGCGAAGAGATCGACGCCGGCGCCCCGGAGGGAGCCGGCGCGTTCGGTCACGGGCGGCATCTCGCGTGTGCCGGGGTGGGGCTCCTATCGCCCGCCGAGCACGGTCGGGAACGTGAGCGTCTGGTCGCCCCGCCGGACTCGGATCTCGACCCGGTCGCCCGCGTGGAAACTCGACAGCGCGTTCTGGAAGTCCTGCAGGTTCGCGATGGTGAACTGGCCCATCCCGATGAGGACGTCGCCGGCGCGGATTCCGGCGGCCTCCGCGGGGCTGCCGGCGCGAACGCCCTGGAGAAGTACTCCACCCGGCTCGCTCGCCATGTCGGGGATGGTGCCGAGGGAGGGGCGTGCTCCGGTGCTCGCCACGGGCGCGGGAGGCGCCGCGTCCACGAAGGTCAGCGGCCCCGGCCGCGCGGCGAGCCGCCGCACCAGATCGGACACGAGGGACGCGACGTCGGCGATGCCGTCGGCATTGATCTTGTCCCAGTCGTCGCCGGCGCGGTGGTAGTCCGTGTGCACGTCGGTGAAGAAGTGCAGCACCGGGCGCTTGTGGGAGAAGAAGGAAGAGTGGTCCGACGCGCCCCATCCGTCGCCCGAGGCGCGGACGTCGAGCCGGTACGGCGCGTTCACCGAGTCGAGGAGCGGACGCCACTCCGTGGCGCTGAGGGCGCCGAGGGCGAGGAGGCGCCGGTTCTGCATCCGCCCGACCATGTCGAGGTTCACCATGGCGATGGTGGAATCCATCGGCACGGCGGGATGATCGGCATACCAGGCCGAGCCGAGAGAGCCTTCCTCCTCGGCGTCGAAGAGCACGAAGACCACGGTGCGCGCCGGGCGCGGCCGACCGCGGGTCAGCAGGCGGGCCATCTCGACCACCGCGGCGGTGCCGGATGCGTTGTCGTCCGCACCGTTGTGCAGTGTCGCCGTGGTGTCGGGGCCCGGGTCGCCGTAGCGGCCGATCCCGAGGTGGTCGAAGTGCGCGCCGACCACGACGGCCTGGCCCCTCAGGCGCCGGTCGGCGCCGGGCAGGACGGCGACCACGTTCCGCGCCCGCCGGTCCGCCACGCCCGCCGCGCGGGAAGCCGTGGTGCTCGCGATGGTCCAGCGCTGGAAGAACGTCCCGCTGTCGCCGCCGGGCCGCAGGCCGAGGCGGCGCAGCTCGCGGGCGAGGTACACCGCGGCGGACTCGTTGCCGGGGGTGCCCACGAGGCGTCCTTCGAGAGCGTCGGAAGCCAGGTAGCGCACGTCGCCCAGGATGCGCTGCGCGGCCGGCGTGGTGGCCTGCTGCGCCACGAGGTCCGTAGCGAGCAAAGCCGCGACGGCGGGGAGGAAGAGCGTGTGGAGGCGGAGTCTCATGGCCGGGAAAGCTAAGCCCGCACCCAGGACAGGGCCACGAGGGCGGGCCCGCCGGTCGCGCTGGTGCGCAGCCCCACAGCGGGCGGTCGCCATTGCGCCGCGGGCCGCCGCCATTGCGCCGCGCCGCGGGCGGCGGAGATTGGATTCGACCGTGACGAGCCCGCTGACGATCCGAGACCCGCGGCACGGAGGGCCCGCCGCATGATCCTGCGCCTCCCGCACTGCAACGTGCGACCGTGGGAGCGCGGCGACGCCGCGGCGCTGGTGCGCCATGCGAACGACCGCGAGATCTGGCGCAACCTCCGCGACCGGTTCCCGCATCCGTACACCGATGCCGAGGCGGAGCGGTGGCTGGCGTGGGCG
>Ga0315295_10000875_pt1 | contig 25621 bp, 35 predicted proteins | sample YL17G14_0_MG_FD_204453 | JGI IMG/M metagenome (GOLD analysis project Ga0315295, IMG submission 204453) | Sediment microbial communities from Yellowstone Lake, YNP, Wyoming, USA - YL17G14_0 | ecosystem: Environmental > Aquatic > Freshwater > Lake > Sediment | place: USA: Wyoming | collected... | reverse complement strand
GTACAGCAGCAGAAGCTTATGCTGATATTGACTTGTTTCTTAGAGACTTATATCAGAAGTTCGAAGAGTTAGAGTTACCAGAAATTACACTTCTCCCAGAAGAAGAAGTAGTCAAGTGTGAAGTTTGCGGAAGAGACGGAGAAATGAAAAAGGTTTGGGAACGACAAGATAAAAAAGTTGGGTTATGTGGTCGCTGTTGGTATACCGCAGGAGAAGAAAATCATAAACCAGTAAGGATATTTTGATTCTGATACAAATTACAAGGAGGGAATAATGACAGTTAACGAAGAAGTACAAAAGATCCTAAACGACATAATCACAACAATGACCAGGGTTATGCGCTCTGTAGATACAGAAGCTCAAATAGTAACAATATATCTTCGTACCCTTAAGGTTGTAGGAGCTTTTTGCGGAATGGACGTTCCAGAACAATCAGAAGAAGATGAATTAGCTTTTATAAAGATAAACGAAGAAACTTCTGATAAAATATGGAGCGTGTTCAAAAAGAATCTGGAGCGAGTGGGATCAGCTTTAGTCTATGATCCACGGTTTGATTTAGCAAATCCAGCCAATGGATTTCGTAATGGAAAGGTTGAATCAAAAGTAGTCTTCCTGATGTCACCTTCAGATATGGTTCAATAGTCCTCTCTCAAACCTCCAAAAGAGAACTTTAAAATTACCACTCTTAAAGTTCTTTTTTTTGTTTAAAGACCTTGTAAAAATAACTCTAAGTTGTAGTAACTTTCAGATATAGGAGTTTTATGCTGCAAGTTTCTCTTTTTCATCTCATCACTAATAATTGTGTGAGTTTTGATTAGCAAGTCAACATAAGCTTTACTACTCTTCTTAGTAATAGCTAGAACATACAACTGGTGAATTCGCCTATGTATACTAGTAATTTCTCTATTCGAAAGAGGTTTTACTGAACTCAGCGTAATATCTTTAAGCTTCATTTTACCTACTTTCAAAATAGAAGTGTAGGCGTAAGAATTATCTTCCTACGCCTACCAGAGATAAATTAAGCAGTTGGAGGTGTCGTAACTGATGCTTTTGCTGCTCTTTTTGCTGCTGCTCTTGCTGAAATCTTAGCTTTTAAAGCCTCTCTCTTAACTGGATCACTCCAAGTAGCTTTGAGAGCTGCAGAAATCTTAGCTTTAACTTCAGGCCTCTTAGTGGGGTTTTTGTCACCTGTGATCTTCTCTTTAACTTCTGGTCTCGCCCATGCTTTCTTCAGTGCTTCAGAAATCTTTTTTCTTGTTTCTTCTTTTTTTGCTGGATTTAGTTCTCCCATCATCTTCTCCCTTCTTGGTTTAGTTTGTGTTTCGGACATTTTATTTCTCCCTTCGATATGTTTGTATTTTGTTCTGTTCTATGCAGAAGTCATCTGAATTATAGTTCTCTCCATAAGTTTTCTCTATTAACACCTTTTTTAGTGCTAGTCTTTTTACACCATCTTGTAGTTAATCCTTTGTAATGAAAAACAAAGGACGTCATACAGATTATAAATTTAGCTCCCTCTTTCCTACCTTTCCTTCTTATCTGACCACATAACCAATCTTCATTACCTATATTTATTTTCTGTGGAGGAAACAAATAACTTTCATTATATCGATATTGATCTACTACTCTTCCAACCATAAAACAAAATCCATTTATATAACTACTATGCATGACTTTACTAGTCATTGAAGTCATCAACATGTCTTCAATAACTTGAGCGTTTGATGAATCATTTATATTCGTATCTATAAGACACAAGTGCATAGCTACTCTCTGATCTTTTCCAGTTCCAGGTTTATTTGTCAACGGACCTAAAATAATGGGATGATGTTCATTAAACACTTTAACCATTTCTTCTATAGAACCCTTTGGAAATATAACATCATTATTTGTTATGAGTATACTGCTAAAATTTGAGTTTAAAAAATCTGTATAAGCTCTATTCCACAAATTAGTTAAACCTCTAGGTACAATCTCTTTTTTAAGTTCAACTCTCATCTTAGAACATAACTTTTCTATTGGTTCTGTAGAAGCATCATCATATACAACTACTTTAGGCCCACGAGGAATTGACTTTAAACAATCTCTGGTAATATCTATGTTATTCGCAGAAGTAACTGCAATCATTAACCTCTTCATTAGTCCCATATATCTTCCTCCTTCATGACATCAATCTACTTGCAACAAAATCGAAAGATGTATACTTCTTAGCCCACATATATTGTTCTGCGATAATGTTGTTTCTAGCTTCCGCATCTAAAATATACTTCTCAACAGTTTCATCAAGTTTTTCGTTGCACCATACTACAGGAGGAGATGGTATGTCAGTTTCAACAGGTTTACCAGATGATATTGTTAGACATTTTAAAAGCATAGCCTCAAGTCCAGATTTTCCAACTCCTCCAATATATTCTCCATGAATATATTGATCAACAAATATATGACACCTAGATTTTATTTTCAAACACTCATTCCACCTTACTCCCTTAATTATACGATAACTTACATTATATTTCTGCTTCATCTCTTCAAACACTTTAGTAATTTCTACAGTTCCTTTCGCTTTACTTTTGATATCAGAAAACGGAGAATGACAAAGAATTATTTGACCTCGCTTTCTTATCTTGACCGTACCAATCTCAAATGGATGGTAGAACGCTCTTTTTTCAAATTTGCACAGATGCCATAGATCAGGCATACAAAATACTTTTGCGTTTAACTTTTCAATAATCTGATCTATTTTTTGGGTAGCGCTACGATACCGAGTGTCAGTTATTATAACTGTTACTCTTCCTTCTATTCGGTTTACTACTCGTTGTAACGCTCCACTTCCTACAACAATATAATGTTTCGCTTTAGGAATATTTTCATACCCATATTCCGCATCACAAAATGTCCACATCTTCTTGAAATCTTTTTTCTGAAAAATAGCTGTAACACTTGTCTTCTCTTTTAAGGCGTTAACAAGAGATGCAGCGTTACCAAAAGTTGGATCAATACTTATAACACAAACTTTAGCCATTTTTCACCACCTTCAATTTATTTCATCTTCGAACAACATAACTTATGACAAGGTTCTGGAAATCTATGCTTCATATAATACTACCAAAAATAATGTATGCTATCAATAATGTCCAAAATATATTAAACACTTGAGCAGACAAAAATACAATAGCTGGTTTGCCTTTTCCCATCATAATAAGCTCTTTAAATTTGGTATCTAATCCAACACATACAAAAGCAAGAGTAAACCACCAGGTTCTTAAAGTTTTTGTACTTGAAAGAGCAGTTTTAGACAGTTCAGGAGATAGAAGGAAAGAGAAAACTAAGGAAGCAACAACAAACCCTACAATAAACTTAGGAAACCTGTACCAAATTTCTATAGCACTTACTTCCTTTTTAGCTCTATCTTTCAAAGAAAACCATATAGCAAGTAAAAATGCTGCTAGACCTATGAAAGCATTTTGAGCCATCTTTACAACTACAGCAGATGTCATAGTTTCTTCGCCAGCCATTTCTCCTGCTGCAACAACTGCTCCTGTTGTATCTATAGTTCCTCCAATCCAAGCTCCTGAAACTGCCGGAGCAAGCCCCAGAATTCTTGCGAAGATAGGCATTAATATTATCATAGGAACTGCACAAAGCAATATTAAAGAAATAGTATGACTTACTTTCTTTGGATCTCCTTTAATAGCTCCCCCTGCACTTATAGCAGCAGATACTCCACAAATAGAAACTCCGCTTCCTAAAATAGCAGAGAACTCATCATCAAGACCAAATCGCTTCCCTAAATAGTAACAGACGTAAAAAACAGCCGGGATAACTAAAAGAGCTTGAATTATTCCATAAACACCAGCTTTCGCAATAGTTTGGAATATCATTTCTGCTCCAAGCAAAACTAAACCCATCTTTATATAATATTCGGTTTTGACAGCATCTTTCAAAAATGAGGGAACTCCAATGGTATTACTAATACACAAACCCAAAACAAGAGACCAGAAAACAGTTTCAATACCAAATTGTTTTAAGAATGAAACTTCCCCTACTAAAGAAGCAACCCAAGAAACTCCAAGAATAACAGGAAGACCTACAATAAATTTCTTAAAAGAGCTCTTCATAACAAAAACACCTAACGATGCAAATACGGCTAATTTAATAAAAGTATCAATTAAACCACCCTTAGCCATACCCAAGAGTGAAAATGTAATAATCAAAAAACCCACCCATACAACCATCCAATCTTCTTTTCTAAACCACATGTTCATCTCCTTTCTATAAGAACCTCTTGCTTAACTTCTTTTAGAACTTCAACAATATAATCAATCTCAATCTTTCTCAGTTCATAAAACATTGGCAGCCTGATAGACCTATTATAAACATCTAAAGATACTAAACAATTATCACTCAAATTATCATAACAGGGTTGAATATATGACGAATATGTTCCAATTTGAGTTTGAATTCCCCTGCTTTTCAAAATTTGGATTAGCTTATTTCTGTTTACTTCAGGAGTAACTAAGCAACAATAACTTTGATAATTGTGTTTGTTCCATTTATTAACATATGGAGGTAGAATATAATCAACTTCTTTCAGCTTCTTGTTCCAATACTTTGCTAAGATATTTTTCTTCTCGATAACTTTTTCAAGTTTCTTAAACTGAGCAATTCCAAAAGATGCTGCTAAATCACTCATCTTATAGTTAAATCCAATACTATCAAATGTTTCAATTCTAAATTCTTTACTAGTTTCTCTATCCCAACTAGACCTTTGACCAAACACTACAAGGCTTCTAACTTTTTCTGCAATTCTATCATCATTAGTAACTAACAAACCACCTTCTCCCGATGAAACTCCTTTAGTAGCATGCATCGAAAAACAACCAATTCTTCCAATTGTTCCAGAAAATTTATCTTTATATTTTGATCCTAACGAGCATGCAGCATCTTCAATTACTGGAAGATTAAATTCGTTTGCAATTACCATAATTTCATCCATTTCTGCTGACTGTCCAAACATATGAACTACAATAATTGCTTTACTTTTTTCAATAATCTTTGTTCTCAAATTATTAGGATCCATATTGTAAGTTTTAGAGTCAATATCTACAAAAACTGGCTTTAAATTACAGTATCTAACTGCATGCCCTGTAGCTGGAAAAGTATAATCTGACACTAGAATTTCACTACCTTCTATCAAATTTAATCCAAGAACAGCTAGATGTAAGGCAGTCGTACAAGAAGATGTACAAACTACATGTTTAACTCCTAGATATTCAGAAACCATCTTTTCTAGTTCTAAATTTCTAGGACCTTTAGTTAACCACCCAGATTGTAAGACTTTTTCAATTTCAACTAGTTCATCTTTATCAATCAATAGCTTTGATAAAGGGATCATATCATCTCCTTATACCATCCAAATGTTTTTAAAATTCCTTCGTCTAATCCAACTTTCGGTTTATAATTTAAAATCTGTTTAGCTTTGTTAATATTTGGAATTCTAAGTTCAACATCAACATAAGGTGACTTAATAAATTTAACTTTAGATTTTGATTTTGTCAACTCTATAACTTTCCTAGCTAAGTTGATTATACTTATTGTCCCTTCAGGATTCCCAAGATTCAAAACATGCCCTATAATATTTTCATTATAAATACATTTCAGAACAAAATCTACAGCATCATCTATATAACACCAGGACCTTATTTGAGACCCATCATCGTGCACCTCTATATCTTCATTTTTTATACACTTCTTTATAAAAATATGAATAGCTCCTTCACCAACTTGATTTGGCCCATAAATATTAAATGGCCTAACTGAAACTAAAGGCAAGCCAAACTGGTTATAGTACGCAAAACATAAGTGCTCACTAGCTAATTTACTAACAGCATACATCCATCTTGCTTCTCCAACTGAACCTAAAGTAGTATGTTCATCTTCACATAGTTTATAAGAATAGCTTCCATAAACTTCTGATGTTGAAAAGTTTATAAATTTCTTTACATTCTTTATACAATTTGAACTAACCATAGCCTTTAATAGGTTGTTAGTCCCAATCATATTAACATCCATAACAGAAACAGATCTCTTAATCACATTATCTACACCAGCAATTGCAGCTAAATGAATAACAATATCAGGGCAAGCTTCAACTAAATTCTTATAAACTTCATGGTAGTTTATAATATCAGTTTCAAACAAAGTTACTTCAAAATTCTTATTTTTCAAAGAGTTTCTGTCAAGGTTATCAAGAACAAAAATTTCATTCTCATTTATTAACTTCTCAATTAAAGCAGTTCCAATAAATCCAGCTCCACCCGTTAAAAGTATCTTGGCCATTAATTTCTCCTCTTAGCTGGAATCCCAAACCATGTTCCACCTGGTTCTAAAATACTTCTAGGAACAACAGAACCAATTCCAATAAAAGTATTATCAGCAATAACTATTCTATCTACTATTGAGCAGTTTGGAGCTATAAAACAGTTCTTACCCACTTTAGTACTTCCACAAATAATAGTACCAGCAGCAACAACACTATTTTCTCCAATTTCTGTATTATGCCCAATATTAACTAAGTTGTTAATCTTACAATTTTTTCTAATCACAGTATTTAATAAAGATCCTCTAACTATACAAACATTAGATTGTATTTCAACATTATCTTCAATTATAACTTTACCAATATGAGGAAACTGAACCAGACTACCATCTCGTTCCTTAACATAACCAATACCAACAGTTCCAATTGAACAGTTCGGTCCAATTAAAACATTGTCTCCAACTTCAACACAATCTCCAATAAAAGTATTCTTTTCAATTGTAACATTTCTTCCAATTTTCTTTTTTGGAAGGCTTAAAATAAAATCTGGATCTAAATGCAACTGTTCTAGCAAATAAATAAAAGATAACTTCGGCAGATCTGTAAAAATATAATTTCCATCTGATAGAACTATAGATAAGTTCTCATTTGAAAGTACCAGTAAATTATCTCTTTTTATAACTGTAGTTTCTTCGCCTTCCAGAATATGATCTGAAAATCCTAGAGAGTTAGATTCTACAAAGGACAAAGCTTTTGCATTATTAATATTAACATTCGAATTAGAAATTTTACAGCTAAAACTTATTTTGTGCTTATTAAGAACTAAAAAAATTTCTTCAATATTCATAGATATGTTCCTTATAATAAGTCATTGGGTGATTTAAAACGTACAAAACATTATGATTATCTTTTAAATGCTCACATAAGCACTTGTCATTTCCAACTTGTAATTCTCCATTATTATAACATTTCCAAGAAGTAATTAAAGCATCAGAAACGTAAAAACAATGGTTAAATAATTTACTATCATATGCTTCATATACTAGACCATAATCTTCGACTTTATTATCTTTCCAAAAATCTAAGTTATTAAATATTGAATAACCCTTATGACTGGCTATTCCAGTTACTTTAGTGCACAACATCTTATTTAAAATTGAAATATCTGAAAGTAATATTTTTCCTGCATCTTCATGCCAAATACCAGAACAGTCAACAATTTCAGAGTGCAAACCAACTTCATGCCCAGAAGTTAAAATATATTTTAGATATGAGTAATTTTCAAATTCAAATGGATTATACTCTTTAGCATGTAACCTTACAAAAAATGTAGCTTTTATTCTAAGTTCATTAAGAATTTCTGCTATCCGTTTTGCTTTCCTACAATCTATATCAATATCAACTCTCAGAATTAAAATTTTACTAGTTTTAAACTTGTTAGTAAAATAATCATTACATGTAATTATTTCATAGTTATGATACAAAGCTAACTTGTATATTTCTCTATAATGTTCTAGAGTAAAGTCATTTTTACAAGTCATTTGTATCTCCTAGTAAACTTCGTATAGAAAGATTTTGGAACTAAAGCAAACTTATACATGATCCAAAAGAACGGCTTCAACTTCTCGAAGAGACTTTTATAAGTTTTATAGTCTCTATAGCTTTTGTTTGGTAGACTCATCACTTTTTTAAATTCACTATCTGAAAAATGTAGCCGCTCTTTTATTTCCTCAATAATTGTTTCATCTAAAAATTGTGGTTCTTTAATTTTCTGTAAACCTTCATCTCTAGTCATTTGACCAGACCTTATTAGAGCAGAATATTCACAGTATCTTAAATCCATACCAAATTTTAGTGGAAGGTAATATTGATTTGCAAAACAAGCTGACCTGTTTTCTCCATGATGAGCACCATACCATTGCCAACCATATTTCTCAGTGAGAAGCTTCTTAGCATCTTCTTTATGGTAGTCGATATAATATAATGGCCTTATTTTCTTGATTCTATTAACCACAGTCCATTTAAACCACTTACCTAAATACAAGTTTGGAACACTTTTAACTTCTTTGATCTTTCCATATATCTTGTGTATATCGTCTCTATACTTAGCATCCATATATACCCAACCATGAGGTGTAATTCCTTCTGTCCTAAAAGAGTGTCCTTCAAATATATATCTTATACCAAACTTCTCGCAAGCATTGTAATGTGTTGTTGGTAGACCAATATCTGCAGCTAGATCAGACTCTGGAATTGAAGCTAATAAACATGACCTGAAAATATCGTTATACTCTTCACTATCACAAACATCTGTATATAAATCTACTCCTAAAGCTTTAGTTATTTTATAGAGGTTTTCTACACCAACTCTTGCATTCCATGTATTATCAAAGTGAGCAGCAAGAGGTCTCAAACCAAGTTCTTTACATAAATGCAACATATAAGATGAATCACATCCTCCAGAAACACCGACTACAACATCATATCTCTTATTTTCAGATTCTTTCTTAATTCTCTCAGTTATAGACTCTAAAACCTTCCAACCTTCTTGGCCATTCGGATATTCTTTATCCATCATGTCATACTCACCACAATAATTACACTGTTTAGTCTTAGGATCAATAGTCATGTAAGGTATTACTTCACTATCATAAATGCATCTCCCACAAAGCATCCGAGACCTCCTTTAAGCTCCTACCAAATCTTGCACAAATATTTCATTTAATCCTCTCATTGCATAACCTGTATTGTACTTAAAGTATCTCTCAACTAGCTTATTAAACAAAGTTTGCATTATCAGTATATCAACTTCGTTAAATCCAACTAAAGCTCTAAAAGGACTACTTCCAGAAAATCTAGGATTAATTTCAAACACAAAAACTTTATCATTTACAAATCTACATTGAACATTAAGAGGTCCACAACTTTTAATGGAATTAGCTATATCTTCGCATTGTTGACATACAGGTCTGAACACACCAATCTTACCTTGTGTTATTCCACTACTAACTACTAAGTAATCGCCCAGATCTTTATACTTAGTTTTGTTTTCTACTTTTAACTTATTACCTAACCCAGTGATTATATTCCTGTGAATCCCTATTGAATTTATAATTTCTCCATTCATCGAAGATAATACACCAATAGTATACTCATCATCATATGTACCAATATATTGCTGAACCAAAACTTCATTATTCTTCTTAAAACTTTCGTTTGAATAGTATTTTAATTCTTCTAGATCTTGAGCTATATATACATTCTTTGAACCACCAGCATCTTTCAATGGCTTTATAATAACTGGAAAGAAATCAACTACTTTCACATCAGTGTCAGGTTTTATATTAATAGTTTCTGGATAACTAAAACCATTCTCTTTCAGAAAAGAAATTGTTTTGAGTTTGTTCAAACAAGTATCTAAAACCTGTTCACTATTAATTGGGAGAAAAACTCCTGCATCTTTAAAAAACTTTCTGTTCTTAGACATAGCTTTTAATTCTGGTTCTGATCCTGGTATACAAACTAGAGCTCTATATCTATTACATAGATATAAAAGAGTATCTATATAATCAGGAGAACTAGCAGGCGGAACAATTTCTGGATAATCAACTTCATATAGTCCTTTACTAAAATTAGTTGTATCTGTCCCAATGATAATATATCTCTCAGCAAACCTTAAGCATTTGAGTACCTGTTCTCCAATAATTCCTCCTGCTACAGCTGTAACTATTACAGGTATTAGCTTCTCATCCATTATAAACTCCTAGCTATTCTATCAATACCCTCTTCAATATCAATTACAGGTTTCCATGAAAAATCGACTATTGTTTTCTCATTCACAAAATTACCTTGTAACCCAACCTGTGAGTCTTCTAATAACGTATTATGAACATGTACTTTAAAAACTCCAGAAATAGTCGAAGCCAGATCTAGCATAGAAATAGATTCACCAAAAGTTGCATGATATATTCCAGTTTTCTCCTTTAATATAACAGTATTTAAAATTAATCTACAAAGATCTTCTATATAAATGAAGTCTTGCTTTCTAACTCCATTTGATAATACATACAAATCTTTTCCTTTTATAGCTCTAGATATAAACTTGTTAATGATATTCTTTTGCTTCTGCCCAGGTCCGTATGGCGAACTTACTCTTAATATAACAAACTTCTGTAAATTTTGAAGAATAGCTTTTTCCGTATTTAACTTCTCAATAATGTAAGGATTTGGATAAGGTGTAGTATCACAATAAAATGGGTGAACTTCTTCTTTTATATTATGTCCATATATACTAGTAGTAGATAAATAGATAAGTTTAGTATCGAGTGTTTTACAAGTTTCAATAATCACATCATCTATATACCTATTGATTCTGTTAGACTCTTCATCACTTTTCACTTTTGCAGCACAGTGAATAATAGCATCTAATTTCACATCATTTTTATCTGATCTTGACTTAAGCCCAACAGAATCATTTCGATATACGTTTATTCCTAAATCCTCTAGCAATTCACTTATATTGCTACCAACAAATCCTTTTGAACCAGTTACTAGAACATTCATCTGATTTTAATCACTCCTCTAGATGTCAAAGCTAAAACACTACAATTAGCTCTAAGAACTTTATCCAAAACCTTCTTATGGTATTTTTCATTTAGCATAAGAACTACAGTTAAATCTTTAGAATTCTCTAAGTCTTTAAATCTATAGATTTCTAACTTTGAGTTTGGTTCAAACCTCCCATGAACAACAGTATTATCATCAACTATATTAATTCTACTTATTGTATCTGATTCTAACTCTTTAGAAGATAATAAAGTAGATGTAGACATTCCACAACCATACAATACAATTTTACCCTCAGTCGAGTTCAATACACCAACTAAATCATTCATTAATTTATTATTTCTAGAAAGAACTTTTTCTAAATCATACTCTTCAATTTCCTTCTTAATAACACATATAAGGCTAGTAGAACTTCTATCAGAAATATATAAAACTTGAAAACCATACTTTTTAGACAACTTTATTAAAGAGTCTCTGCTAAAATAATGTGTATGTTCATGCACAAAAGGATAAAGTATTCCATGCTTCATATCAAACTCATTGTTTGGAACTTGGATAAAAACCATTCCTTCATCTTTCAAATTAAACTTTAACTCACTAAAAAAGAGGTTAATATCTTCTATATGTTCTAAGTTAAACCTTGAAACTATACAATCAAACGAATCGAAAATTCTATTTTCTCCGTAAAATCCATCAATGAAATTTACTAATTCAGTATTTCCTCCTCCACCAGGGTTTATTGCACTACATTCAATACCGTATTCTATAAAAACTTGCATTTGTGTTGCACTATTACAGCCTACTTCTAAAAGCTTACGAAAACTTTCATTGTAAAAAATATGAAATACTTTAGTAAACGGATTTCTATAAATATGAACCATAGACTCTAAATTTTCATAAGGGTAAAACTCGTAGTACTTTGTATAAATTTCAACTAGTATATCTTTATTAACTGACACTAAATAAATATGGTTGCAATCTAAACATATATCAAGTATTAGTTCAGATTCTGCAATCTTACCTAAAAAGGGTCTGCTAACAGGGTAAAAAATAACTGGTAACTTAGAAAAATATTGAAACCCTTTCGTATTGGATGAATCACATGCTGGACATTTACTAGACATTTATTTCCTCATTTCTTCAAAAATTTTCTTAAATCTATTTCCAACTACTTCATAAGAATGTTGATCTTCTACCCATTTTCTTGTTCTTTTCTGAAGCTCAACAAATTTTTCGTTTGATAATGATAAAAGATCTTCTATTTTAGCTTGTAGAATTTCTGGTGTATCTGTCGCTATTAAAGAACAAGGTCCAAAAGTTTTTTCATATTCTCCGAACATTGGAAACCTCGTACATACAACTTTTCCCAAACATGCGGCTTCTAAAGCCTGCATTCCAAATACATATAAAGGTTTATCTCCCTGCTTATCATGCATATCTTCGATATAAATATCGCACTCAGACATTCTTTTCAAATTATAAGTCCAAGGAACATGATTAAGATTATAGTTAAACTCAAAGTTCCTTTTTCTTACTCTTTGTAGTACTTCGTTTATAATTGCACATCCTTTCTTTGCTCCACCAGATGGAAAATGTCCTATTATAAATTTACTAAAATCTGTTTTATATACTGGTTTAATGAATTCGGTATCAATTGGTGGTTGAACCCACATTTCATTTTTAGCTCCCATGTTCAAAACATCTCCACCACAAAAACTTACATCTACAATTTTATTAAAAACTTGATTTACTTCTCTAGCATTTTTTCTATACTGTGATCCAGTATGGTAAACTGCAACTATTTTCTCCCCCAAATCAACTCCAGTATCTATAAACAAACTATGAACAAAAACTACTACATCTGATTTTTCTACTTCTACCTTTGCATTATCTCTTTCTATTACAGTTGCTTGCTTTGTATACTTAAACTTATGACGTTTGAGTGAAAAGGCAATAGCATTTATACCAACTTTTCTAAAAGATTCTGCTAAAATAGAAGCAACATTAGCAAAATCTATTTTACATAACAAAGTAACTTTCACTTAGCTCTCCTATTTTATCTTCTTACATGGAACTCCAATATAAGTCCCTGGCTCTGTAATATCTTTATTTACAAAACTCATAGCTCCAATAATAGTTCCTGGAGCAATTTTAACTCCATGATGAATAACAGTTCCCGTACCAATAAAACTCCCGGATCCTATAACTGTCCCTCCTGTATGACCTCCATCAGCTCTCTGGTAATTAGTCATAACATTAGGTGAGATATAACAAAAATCTTCAACTATAACTTCACGAGCGATAGTTGAATTATACCTCAAAGTAACATCGTTTCCGATTTGATTCTGTCCAGAGGACTTTACATAACTATCAATCTTTACACGGCTACCAATTTTAGTTTTAGCTTTAAAGTGACAAAATGGACCAATGGTTACATCATCACCAACCTCACACTCTTCGTCTATTACAACAAAAGGCCCACACTTAAAATTCTTTCCATACTTAAAATCTTTAGCAATGTAACAATTTTCCATGTTTTCCTCCTATCTTAATAATGTTTCTGAAGCTTTCATTAACCTTGTTTCAAGCAAATAGCTCTCTTTAAGTCTGTTTATAATGCCTTGATCAAGTATCTCATTTATTTTTACAGCTGTTTTGCTAAATCCCTTTTCTTCATTCTCCATTCTCAGAGACCGTCTAGAAATTCTATTCATACCATTAACATCAACTCCATACTTCCAATTTTCGGAACTATTTTCAGATATATTAACATTCCCAATTAGTAAACTAATACTAGAATATATCCATCTATCTATACTACGAAATTTAGTAACTTTTGGAAGTCTTCGCATATAATCAGTTTTTGTAGCCATATTCAAACCGCCAGGATGACTAGCAAATCTACCCTGGTCAAACAAATATACTTTATCAGTAGACATATCATAAAAATAACCCTTTGGAGATCTAATCCAATCAGGGCTATTTTTTTCAAAAATTTGGTATGTTTCTTTCAATCTACTTGGTTGAGAAAAACAATCAACAGCTTGTAGCAAAAAATATTTAGACGTTGAATTTCGAGCAATCAAAACCCACTTCATAGAAAGTGGAATCCTTTTATCTAAACTAATGTACTTAATAGAAGCGCAACCTACAGCTTTAAGTTTACTTGCATATGATCTAACTGCTTTTTCACCAAAGCAATCTATAACTTCTTCTGCAACTACTAGTTCCCAATTACAAGGTACATTTCTTTGTCGAACTAAACTCTCTAACGCTATCCAACCATTGTATCGAGATCTATACATAGGGAGAGCAACACAAATAGGAAGTTCACTAATCATTTACAATGCTCCTTAGAGAATAGTAGCTTCGACTATAAATAAAGCTTTTGTTGTAGTTATTTTAATGCGTGTTACACAACTTATGTTTAAAACTTCTTTACTTTATAATAAACAATCCTGGAATAATGTTTCTTGTAAGTTATGCTGATTGTATATCTTTCATCATATTTTTCTGATTCACACATAGTGACTAATCTCCTAACTTGTCTGTATAATACTTTTCAACAAACTTATTCCAATTGATCCACCCTCTTGGTCTTCCTTTGGACTCCAAAGCTCTAAAATGAGCTAATCTCTTACTCTTAGACCTAACGTTAAATGTCTCATTATAATATTTTACATATTCAGGTTTAGTATATTCTGAATCCCTAACTAAAACTCCTGGATGTGCAATTCTAACTCCTCTTAATTTATTTGCTCTAAGTGTATGATGAAACCTAGGGCCTGGCCCAACATACCCTGTTCCAAAGGGTCGAGTTGATGGAGCAACTCCATTCTTAAAATGCTTAGATAATAAAAAATATGCAGCACCAACACTGTTTGTAGTAATATGAAAACCCTTCCCAGAACTTGTAACTACTCTTTCTGACTCTAAATCAGGTCTTACAGTTCCAATAATATAATCTAAACTTAAATCTTCAAAGCAAGACAAAACATTTAATTCCCAACCTGGTTCAAACAAGAAATCATTATTTATCCACCCCAAGATGTCACATTCATCTTTTAAAATGTTCCAACCTTGATTAACTGCATAACCCAAACCTTCATTTTTATCATTAAAAATAACCTGCTTAAGTAAAGGAGATGAATATGACTTTAAAAACTCTCTAGTCCCATCATCACTATTATTATCTACTATAACAATAATAGAGTTATTTGGCTTACTCCACTCTATTGATTTTAAACACTGCTGAGTAAATAACAATCTGTTAAAAGTTGTAATATGTAATCCTATCTTCATGAACTACTCCTTTTCCCTTCATCCATTTACAACACTACTTTTTATTGTTTCCCAAAGCTTAGTCTTTCTTATATCTGAAAGACTATTTGAATCATACGAAAAATTTCCTCGTTTCATAAATTTTTCATAATGATGACCCCAGTGTTTGGGCACAAGACCACTATCCCATGCTTTCTTTCTTCTAAGATATTGTTCTCTCTTTCTTTTTTCACTATCATGCCTTAAACTATAGTGCAAAAATAAGAAGTTACTATCCCTCATCACTTTCCCAGCTTTGAATTTAAAATGGTCAGCAATAACTACAAGGCTAGGACAATATTTTGCTATACATTGTTCATGTATAATTTTTCTACTGTCAAAAAACATATAATTTAATCTTGGATCTGTACCTGGTTTCTCTATCCCAGTATAGTAAAATGTTAAAGTTTTGTATCCACTATTTATACTACCAAATGAATTTCGATCAGCTTGTTCTATTACTTGTCTAAGAGTCTTATTTTCTGTATGTACATAGAATATATCGCAACCAGGAAACATTGCCCAATCAGGTTTTAGTTCATGAATCTTTTTAGCTATCAACTTAGTATTTAGCCTTAAATTAAACATACCATCAGAATCAAATCTCTCGGATGGGATCTTCTTCTTTTGGAGCCACTCCCAAGAACCATCAGTAGACATATTATCAAAAACATAGCAATCTATATCATTCTTTTTTATGTAATCAATTTTAAAAGGTAGTAACTCAATTTCATTGTATACACAGAACGTCCAAAGAATTCTCATAAACCCATCTCCGAAAGAATTATTTTCATAGCTCTCTGATCATCCCAAGCTCTGTTCTGATAGTAATGTAAACCAAGCCCTCTTGGTGGTATAACTGGACTTTCTTTTTCACCATCAAATAAACACCAACCAAAATCTATAAGAAATATAGTTCCTTCTTTACTAAGCAAATTCCTTGGTATTACATCTCTATGAACTATCCTCGATTCTTTTAGATCTGACAAGATCTCTGAACATTGTTTTCTATCAAATTCCTTCGCTTGAATACCACAGTAACTCATGTCAATATATTCACTTGTTACAGAAATTATCTTTGGAAAGTTCTTATATTTATCTAGCCTCTTTAAAGCTTCTTGTTCTCTCTTAACCATCCAAACATATGACTCTTTAAATGTCTTTCGAACAATATTATCATCTATCCGCCTAACTATTGATGTGTAACCACTCCACTTTTCAGTCATAGTTCACCAATTAAAATATTCCTCTTCTTCCAACCTGGACTAACTCCAATGTTCGTTACTCTCGAATAACATGTAGCTTCTCTAAATATCTTTTCTATATCAGCTTGACTTGTACCTTTTATTCTTGCCATACCATCATCTGCTGCAGATTCAAAAATCATTGAGTCAGACTTTCTGCTAGCCAAACTAAGAATCCATCTTGCTTCAGCCATACCAAGTTGCTTCACAAGCCACATCCATTGAGAAAGCCATATTATAACATCAAAATGGTCTAGTTTTTCAATAAGCTTAGAATCAATATTACAACACCAAAACTCTATATTCTTAACTCCAACTTTACTTACTGCATATTTCGCAACTTCTATACTTTCTCTATCATAGTCTAAACCAAGAACTTTAGTGGCTCCAGCTAAAGATGAGAAAATAGAAAAAGCTCCAACACTACAACCGATATCGAGAACACTTTTTCCCTTTACTGAAATATACCTACAAATATGTTCCCAACGAACTTTCGTTTTACTTCTATGACTGCTAAAACTCTCAAATCCTGGAAAAGGCAAATCGTGATATAACTTACCATTTATAAGAGAACTTCCGTTGTATTTTCTACCTCGAATCTTAGATATAATTTCTCTCGCTCTTTGATCAACTATCTCTTTTTTTGGTTCCATTGCTTTCTCTTATAATTTTTTCAGAACACTCATTCTTATAGTGAGTACATGGAACTATCCATGTTTCATCACAATACCTACACTTTATAACCATAACACCATTACAACAACTTTGAAAAATTCCTAAATGAGTTCCTACTTCACAAGGTTTTTCTGCCACACTTATTCTCCAATCAATGCAAAATTTCCTGCATAATGCTAATATAACTATCTGCCATATATTCAGCTGTAAGCTCCTCTACTAGGTTTACTGATCTTTTGTCTTTACTAATCCTGATCATAGACTGCAAAATATTATTATAAAGCTGTGGAGTTAAAATATTATAGCTATCTCTATAAGGGTGATCTGGCTGAAAATCATTGTCAAAGTCTCCATCACAAACTATACACCCTTTCGTCATATTACATATTTCAACTGCTCCACCACACTTATTTGTAGTTATAACTGGCACACCTGCTCCTATAGTTTCTACAACTGAATTTGGACAGGAGTCTCTCTTACACAAATGGAGACTAAAATCAGCTATATTCAAAACCTCTCCAACAACTGTTCTGTTAACCATCCCATAATAAATTATCTTATTATGCCTAACTGGCTTATTCTTATGAAGCTCACCAACTATATATAGTCTAGAATCTGGAACTACTTTTATGAAGTCTAGAAACAAATCAATGATTTCTTTAAGTCTCTTAAGTCTCCTCCACTTTGAAATAACAACAATGTTTATACCTTTATGACTTTTCCTCACACCACACCAGTTCGGATCCACACCATTATAAACAACCTTAGAAATTGCTCCAGTTTTCCTTGGCTTCAAAAATTTTTCACATAGTTTCTCAGAATAGTTACTTTGATATATAACTGCATCTGCTATCGAATTAGAATTACTAATTGATGAATTTCTAGCTTTATAATCAGTATCTAGATCATAGTATATACCATCTATTCTTAGAAGCGTTGGCAACTTCCTGCTCTTGTGTATCCTAACTAGCGATAATTGAATATCACACTCCTCTGGACTACTTACTACAAAATGTCCTTTAGACTTCCAATATGGTTTCATTCTCTCAATTGCAACATGTTGTTTAACATGTTCGTTAAATATCTTCACTATTAATTTCCTCGCTATTTAGTTTCGGCATCCTTCTTTCTTTAGCTTTTCGGTACATGTTGATTCTACTCCGTTCTAATTGAGCTCGTTCTTGTTTACTTTTACGTTTGAAAGTATTTGAAATACTATCCCGATGAATTCTATGAAAATATAAAGGGAAAGGAACATGAACAAACTTTCCAACTTCTTCTAGTTTTAAAACTAGATCTTTATCGATAGCTTTTAAAAGTTTTGGATCTATCCCTTCTGTTTTGTCATAAAAACTTCTTTTAAAGCACTTTACATGACTTATAAGAACACGGCTTCCAATATACTTACCTTCTTTAAATTCTCCCAAGTAACTTTTCGAACCTTCAATTGTTGTACACTTTCTTACTTTCTTAGGTCTTAACTTTTCATCACAATTATAGAAATCACTATAGACTAACGAAGCATCTGGATTGTCTCTATGAGCTTTAACTAATATCAAGAGAGCATCCACAGAAGACAAAGCATCATCGCTATCAAGTATAACTACAAGTTCTCCAGTACCAAATTCTATCGCATGCTTCTCAGTCATTCCACAACCGCAATTTATAGAATGAGTAAAAACTTTAGTTTTATCTACCAAGTCAAAGTAATTAATAGCTCTCTTGATAGTTTTTATCGTAGTGTCTGTAGAACAATCATCAACTATAACTATCTCATAATTTTTGTAACTTTGGAGAAAAACACTTTTCAAACAAGTATGGATAAAATCAGAACAGTTATATGCTGGGATAGCAACAGTAACAAGCGGCTCATAAACATTACTAGTCATGATATAATTCCCTTAGATCTTCTTATTCTAGCTTTCTGTACAATGCTTTTTCTATCTTGCCTCATCTTCAACTGCTGTTCTCTAGGTCTCTTAAAAAACGAATTCGAAAGACTACTACTTCTATGTCTATAAAAATATCCTACAGTATCTACATAATGAAGTGTACCAACTTCTTCCAGCTTAAGTATCAGATCTTTATCAACTGATTTTAACAAGCTCTCATCTAAACCAGCTGTCTTTTGATACATACTCTTCTTAAAACATTTTAAGTGGCTAACGCCCTTCATGTGATGCATATAACTTTGCCCCGGGGGTATATGAAAGTTCTTAACTAACTTTAACTGGTTCATATTTGAATCACATACCATATAGTTTGTATACACTAAAGAAATATGTCTATTAGCAATATGTGGTGGGACAACTAAAGATAAAACGTTTGGAGCTAGTACATCATCAGAATCTAAAACAGCTACTAAATCACCTGAACTATACCTAATTGCATCAGATAAGCTTTTACCACAACCACAATTTCTCTTGTGGACGAAAACTTTCGTCCTATCTCCAATTTTAAAGTCAGCTATACTTTTTGTCACTACAGAAACAGTATCATCAGTAGATGCATCATCAACAATAATTAGTTCCCAGTTTTTGTAACTTTGTTGTACTACACTCCTAATAGCTTCATTAACATACTTAGATGTATTATAACAAGTCATCACAATAGATACTTTCATATCCCTCATCCAAATAGTTTATAGTCAAACCAGCTATATAGACTTAGTATGCCAAAAAGAATCACAAAAAAGAGGGCAGCAAGATCCAAACCAACAATTGATAAGCTTTCTATAACTAAAATTGCTACTATTATTACTCTAAAAAATCTACTCATTATCATCCTTCTTTCCTAATCTTATATCAGCTAGTTTCCAAGCATAGTCATACAGGTGGAGTCCTTTACTAGCTACAACCATTTCTCCATCTTCAACTCCTATTTCACTTGCCATATATTCTTTCATAAGTTGGATACCAGCTAAGTTTGATGGAAAACCAGCAAAGAGGTCCCATGATCTAAAGTAACAGAAGAAGTGAAGCTTATTATCCTGTATTCTTGTGTCAATCCCTCTAAGACACGGTGGATCTTTCATATACAAATGATCTCTATAATCAGAAACTGTAATATATTCTTGATTACTTCTATACCCACCCGTTTTAGCAAATATATCTTTATATCTCTCAATTATCTTCAACATCTGAGGTTTGATATAAGTTCCATATGTATAATCTTCACTATCTTTCTTAATATTCTCTACTAGATATGGAAAATAATCTTCTTCTACATATCTCATATCAGTTGGATTAGGAATTCCAAGATTAGGTGGGATAGTTGGGATGATAGGTCTAACTCCAGGATACTTAATATGACAAGTTATATAATCTAGTTCTTTTCTTTTTTGTCCAGCATATGAACCATGATCTATTTTAAAATCTCTACCATATTTCATAACTGCTAAGATAGACTGAAACCAAGCATCATTTAAATCAGTACTCTCAATATTTATAACTTTCATTCTTCCTCCAGTATTCTAGAAAAGTCTCTTAGTAGTTCATCTTTAGATGGAATGTACCCTCTATAGCGTACAAACTTCCATCCATCTTTTTCTAAATTTTCTTGTCTTTCTCTTTCTCGTTTTTTATCTTGATGCCAGTATGGTTCATCGTATTCTATAGCTACTTTTAATTTTAGAACTGCTATATCAATTAAATAATAACTTTGATTAGAACAGTAGACTGGATAGTTTATTTGAGAGGTTTGATAAATAGAGGAAGCTAAATTAAATAGCTCTATTTGAGGCTTAGATGGATTTTTTATAAATGATGCAACATAAACAGCACCACCATTTAACATTTCTATTCGTCTTTTATCTCTGTATGCACTCCTCTTTGTTGGATGACTAACTCCATACTTCTTTAACCATCCACTTCTCATTTTAGACTGAACTATAGGATCAGAATTACAACAGCTATAAGAACAATGTTCAAGATATCCTCTATTCGAATCTAAAAAACTAGTTTCTCCACCGCATGTTCTACACTTTCCTTCTTGAGGCTTTTTCTTTAAAAATCTATCATAATACTCTTTAGCTGTAATTCTATGAGACTGCCTAAAATGGAGCGATAAAGAAAAGAGATTTTTCCAAGGTTTTTCACATACCTTGCATATCTCCATTAGAATTTCTCCTTCTATTATAGTATAGCAAGTTTAGAAGTAATTTGAAGATACTTTTTATAAAGATCTCCCAAAGGAGAAACTCTCCTTACGAATGACATATTTTTAGCAGGGACTATAACTTCATCTGCAAAGTTTCCATTCTCTGAAACATCAACCATGTTATGAGCTAGACCCTTGTCAGTTACTTGGGTTAGTATCATAACTGCATTCTTAAGAACTAAATAGCTAGTTTCAGTTTCTTCATGTCTAAATGCAGAAGAAAATCTTCCTATTATTTCTGTACCACCAAAGTTTATAGCTAAAACTTCTTTTTCTGCAAAAAACTCCATTCCCATATAATTCTCCTTTCAATTTTAAAATTTGTTCTTTTTACTTCAATCTTCATCTAGCTTATGCTATTCCGTGTTTCTTTTTCCAATCATCAGATAGATCAACACCAAGTTTCTTAGCAGTAGCAGCTATTTTTCCAGCTATCTTCTTCCTATCTGCATCACCATATTTGCTATAGTTTTTTGGCATCCCGAAGTATGAAATAGCAGCATGAATATGTTCTTTATCTATAGGATATTTTTTATTTGTTTCGTCTGCGAATGAAACATTTCCATATTTCTCAACAGCTGCTTCTTCACCAGCTGCACTAACATCTGGTCTATCTCTCTGTTCACTTACACCTTCTTGTTCAAGCAGAAGCTCTTCTTTACTATCTTCATCCTCATAAATCTTTCTTAATTTATCTTGAATCTTATTCATTTTATTTCCTCCCTATCTAATAGAAACTTTTTCTAACTTTTCCCTAAGTTTATTAATTTTCTTACGAACAGCTCTAATTTTTTCATCCATAACTCTATTACATTTGATAGGAGTTTTTGATTTACTACAAGCATGTTTTGAAGCAACAAGGTCAGAATACTGTTTTCTCCTACCCTCAAGCTTATACTTAACAATGCATTTTGTTCTTACCCTTCCCTTTAGTCCTTTACAAGCTCTAGCAGCTTTACTAAAATATCTCTGGTATGTCTTCCATGCAGCATATACTAACAAAGCTACTAAAACTAAAGTTCCAATACCACCAGTTATAGCAGCAGTAGTAGCACCAGCTCCAAGTTTAGCAGCTACGGCAGAAGCTCCAGAAATAGTTCCAACAGTTTTAAGTAGCCCAACGGCAGGGATAGCAAGAGGAGCAGTCGGTGCAGCATATATAAAATTTTTCATTTTCTCAAGCTTCTCTTGTTCACTTAAGTATGTAACTCCAGTTGAAAGTCTACTATATAGTTCAACTAGCAACTTTTTCTCATCCCCAGAGTCATACTTAAACGGGATTTTATTTTCTATCAGGACTGAAAGGATTTGATAATCTGTAGCTTGCTCTAGGAAGAAATTTATAACTCTTTCACTTCTCTTTTCTTCTGGTATAAAAGCTACTATAACTTGCTTAGAAATAGCTAAGAACTCTTTGTAATTGTCCATTCGTACACTCCCCAAGAGTGGAATTTTTTATTTGTTCGAAACAACCAGAGAAAAATGCTATATATATTAATTACCAATAGAAACTAAATCTTTTAGTCATGAAAGGAGGTACTTATGGGAGGCTTAAATCCATCGAACGCCATAGCTCAAACAATGAATCCAGAATGCCATGTTTTTAAAAATCTTGCACGTCATGGAGGTCCAGAAGAAAATCCAGATGTAGATGAGACTATCAAAAAAGAACTACAAGAAGCTGGTATTGATATACTCTCATTCAAAGTACCAGAATCAATGAGAGGTGAAGTTCCGCTAACTATATGGGGAGAATCTCACAAATGGATATTCAAAAGAGCTTGGTATTATTATGTAGCTGAAGGCCCAGGCATTCCACCTGACGTTGCAGAAGAATTCCACAAAGAATGGGGAACTCAATGCAGAGTTGATGGTCACTGTGGATGTCCTTCTCCACTAGAGTGGAATGAAGGGTTCGCAACAGATCATTATCATATAGATACACAAGAGAGTATGACTGCGTTTGTGAAACTTTTAGCTAAAGTTCATAAACCAAAAACATAATCAAAGGAGGGTCAAAATGAAAAAGAAAAGGGATTCAAATTTATTGGTGTTAGCGATTGCTTTTATCTCATTGGCAATAGCGTTGTTCTTCTTTATGTGTATATCTGAAGTCAACGCTCAAACAAAGCTTCCAGATGAGCTTATGTTATTTCAAATTAGAACGCTTAAACTAGGAGAATTTGGATACACATCTCCTAATGCTATGCTAGTTGATGAAGCAGGAAACTGCTATCTCGTTTCTGCCTCAGAATTAGATAAGTCAAAAGACATGAGCATAGGTTGGATTAAAATCGAAAGAACAAAAGATGGCTTCTATGTTTATGTCAACGCCCGTGCAGAAAAAGCTAAGTGGTCTAAGAAATATATACCATACCAGTCTGACATGTTGAAAGATGGTAGACTGATTCCAGTCCAAAAAATAATCTTTGAGAAGAACTTGATATCATTTAAACAGAACAAAGGAGGTGAAAACTAAATGAAGAAATCAATTCTAGCTTTGTTTGTATTCTTCATGATTGCTTTAGCAATCCCTGCATCAGCACAGATACTGATACAAATTCCACCGCGACCACGAGTGGTCATAATACTACCGCCTCCGCCATTTATCAGTATCGGAGTGTATCAGGAGTATCCGGCACCATATTATAAGATGCCAGAATATCCATATCCGGACCGTTGGAACTCATATAGAACGGGGAGCTACGAAGATTATCCTCCTCCATCTCCTCCAACGATTCCTCCAGGAGTAAATTCTCCCTACCGGTATTATCCATACCCTGGATATTATCATGGAGGTCATCATGGAGGTCATCATCGCCGGTAAGAAACTGGAAAGTGGGATAAGACTCAAAACCTTATCTCACTTTCCCTTTAATTTTTTTAGAGAAAGAGACAAAAGCTTTTCCCAACCATCTTCTCTTTTATGCCATACTTCTTTAATATTCTTTTTATCTGAATCTTTCCAAACTTTATAAAGAAACTTACCTCGTTTTTCAACACCTTGATTATGCATATAAACTGTATCAACTATTGTCTTATTGATAAAGATGTAAGAAATTAACACGTTACTTACCACCTCCATTACTTACACCTGCTTTTCTCTTCGCTCTTTTTATAGATCGTAAAGATACGTCTATAAACTTTTCTATAACGTCATGCCCAGCATTTACTCTTCTTTTCAAAGTATATAACCCTGGAGTTTCTGATACGGCTATTCTTGGAACGTTTGCATGGTACAGAAAATCTTCGAAACTTCCATCATGAAGTGTATTATGATTTACCCAACCTTGTATTACTTTAGCCTGAGCTTCATTTGATGCTACTATTTGTTCAGGCGTCATCCCATTTGTAGTTAGTCCACTTAGTGATTTACGAAAATGATTCGACAACGTTTTTAGTAAACCTCGTACAATTAAATCACGTCTCCTTTTTTCAAACGTATAAACGTAATATTCTTTCACTAAAACATCTTCATGAAGTGAAAGATATCCATCTTTTGCCAATGGTAATAATAAATCAATATTACTATAAAGTATCTCACCTTCTCTAGATCTCTTCTCTCCAGGTTTGCAGCCGTTTGCTCCTTCAGAGTGGCAGAAACCTTGGTTATTCCTTTCACCTTGAATTGAATATCTAACACCCTTCTTAAACCCAAGAGGATTTACAATAGGAATGAAAGATAGATCTACTCTTCTAAAAATAGACAAGTCACAATCAGAAAGCCACTTTAAGATTGAATAAGGACCAGCTTTTTCCTCGCCGTGAAATCCAGAGACAATAAGCATTTTAGGATCTGTATGATCCCAATGTTCTCGGGATCGAACAAGCCACATCTGCTCTCCTTCAATCTCTCCAAGAATTCGCAACCACAAACGTTTCTCTGCAACTATTTTAAATAGTTGTTTTGTGTATGAGCGGATGGCTGCCATTTATACACCTCAACTTTTAATTGGTATTCTTCTATGTTTTTGTTCTCTCAAATAGTTGATGCTACTATATATATTAATTATCAATAAAAGAATTTAGGAATTTATTTTTCCGAAAAACAAAGGAGGAGAAAAATGGAATTTATTAACGAATCAAAAAAGATTGATGTAAAAGAGAAGCATTACTACACAGGAAACCAATACACATTCAACAGACCTAGCAGATATTTATTTGTCTGGTCACGACTGTTTCAAACAGTTATTTCACAAGCTGGTACTTATATATTGACTGGAAAGTTTCATACACAACAAGCAGCAATATATAAGTGCGAAGGCGGTTGCACTATAGCCGGATTTGGAGATCTTGTACTCTCAAGAAATTCATGCTACTTTGATACTTATACAAGAGA
>Ga0315295_10000874_pt1 | contig 25628 bp, 27 predicted proteins | sample YL17G14_0_MG_FD_204453 | JGI IMG/M metagenome (GOLD analysis project Ga0315295, IMG submission 204453) | Sediment microbial communities from Yellowstone Lake, YNP, Wyoming, USA - YL17G14_0 | ecosystem: Environmental > Aquatic > Freshwater > Lake > Sediment | place: USA: Wyoming | collected... | reverse complement strand
TGAATCCTCTGAAAATAAAGGAATTCATAGCCTGTAAATGAAACACCATAGAATCAATCCTAAACAATCCGATAGGATAACAGCTAAACTCATTGTTTTCATTCATTGTTATCCTCTTGAACTATGCCCAACCACCATTCCCTATTGAACAATAATGATAAGTAACAGAGAGCAGAGGATTGTCTCTACAACAGAGATAAAAGAAGGCCTGTATATTAATACACACCCATTACAGGAAAAACAAAAATAAAAATGTTAACCCAAATCCAATCCTAACTCAAAAAAGAAAAGAGGATAAAAGAGAGGCAGGAAAAAAGAGGATAGAGAATTGAAGGTTATATCCTTTTGAGGTTAGTTAGGGAGGGATTGGTGAAGAGTAAAAGAGGATAGAGGATTAAATTGAGAGAGGATAAAAGAGAGAGGAGTTGCGGTTGATTGCAACCATATGTAATTGATTCACCTAAAAAGAGGTTAGAATTTATACAACAATCCTCTCTCTCTCTCTCTGCCCATCAACTATATAGACAACAGGCAGAGGATATGGGTTGAGGTTGAGCCTGATAAAAAGAGGATGTTTAAGCAATCGGCTAACAATCATAATCAACAACCATCCACCAACCATTCCCTCTCTCTTCAGGGGAGGGATGGGGGTATGGTATGGGTGCATAAATTCTCCATGATGGTGGGTGTTATGCTACTGTTGGTGTCATACACAACGCACCCAAATTTTCAATTCTCATTTCCTCTCCTTCTCTTCTTCGTCTTAATACCTTATATACACCCACAGGGAAAAATGTATTTATCCTATCAAATTGTTTCAAAGGGCTTAGGTTAACAGTTTAAGAGTGTTTTTACACCTATACCCCCATTTTTATTTGAAAATTGGGATGTTTATACCCATTTCTCTTATTTATTATATAGGGGATTTTCGGAATTCGGTTTTGGGTGAAAGATTTCCCTTTACTTTTACCGAAAGATATAGTATAAGGAATGTTAATGAAACGAACGAGTGGTAAAAAGATCAAGTCGCTCTCCCCTGAGCTTCGCATTGAGAGTGTTTTACAGGCATTAGGGTCTTTGGGTCTGACCAATGAGGAGATGGCTGGGGTGTTTGGCCTCTCTCCATCCCTCTTCTCCACCTTCCTGAATGATAATCCTGCTCTCTATGATCTGCTTCAAGATGCTAAAGAGCAACCCAATCGCCGAGTTGAAGCCTCTCTCTATCGCCGAGCATTAGGTTACCAGACCCGTGAGGTGGTAAAGGCTGAAGGTAAACCCATTCGAGTCACGATCAAGGACATGGCTCCTGATGTCATTGCAGCTATCTTCTGGCTCAAGAATCGTGATCCCAAACGATGGCGTGATACTTTGGATGTTACTCATTCATTGCGGGATCGTTTTGATCGTGCCCATCATGCTTTACGTTCCGGTGGGGACCAACTCTCTCTTCCAGCCTCATTGGAGAATGATGATGAGATAAAAATGTAAAAAATAGTTTACTAAATATGGAGTGAAGAAATCTAATGAGTGGAATAGCTGTCGATTTTAGCGATTTTCAATCTCAAACCTCACCACCCCCATCTCCACGTCGCCCTCGACTATTGAGACGAAGGCAACCCCTTTCTGCCCCCTTTATATTATCCAAATTCCCCACTAATCCCCAGTCCTCGATTGCCGATGGGATGATGAGTTTTGATCCTGAATTGGATGGTTTACTAACTGCTCCATTGTTGGTTCCGATTTTGGAACAATACGAAAAAGCGTTTAAAGCCCAACTTGAACCCATAGCCAAAGATATCAATGCGATGAAGCGTTATCGTCGCAGACCATTGTTTTTTTGGCGGGATGAATTGGGCGTGCCGATTGATGCTTGGAAAGACGACCGACCACCCAAGACCTGGCGTCATGGTGACCCGTTACCACTTTGGTCTAAACAACGGGAAATCATTCAAGCCATGGTTGACTACCGTAAGGTTGCCGTGAAATCAGGCCATGGAACAGGGAAGACGTTTGTGGCTGGTGGGATGGCGTTGTATTTCGCTTATGTTTGGCATTGTTTGGGATTGACCACCGCTCCCACGTTTCGTCAGGTGAGGAGAGCATTGTGGGGAGAAATCCATTGGCTTTATAACAATGCTCGAACACCTTTAGGTGGTAAATTGAATCAGGTGTCCTTGGATTTAGGAGATAAATGGTTTGTTGAAGGGTTTGCTACCGATAAACCTATGGAAAACATTACGGGTATTCATGAAGAGAATGTGTTTGTAATTATTGATGAGGCTGGTGGCGTTCCTGATTTGTCATTTGAAGCTGTGGAGGGGTTGTTAACCTCTGAAAATAGTTTTGTTCTCTATATTGGCAACCCCATCGATGGGCAAGGGGCATTTGCGGATGCATTCAAACCCAATTCCAAATTCTACAAGACTACCATTAGTTGTTATGATATCCCCAATGTTCGATATGCTACTAATATCTATCCCAAACTCACCTCATATACATGGGTCAAAGACAAGGAAATTAAATGGGGAACCAATTCCAATCTTTTTAAGACCCGTGTGTTGGGGGAATTCCCTGAAGAAACCAAAGATTCTCTAATTTCCTTACGGTATATTGAATTGGCTTTGATGAAGGGGCAGAATAGTGACTTACTCCCTGATAGGATCAAGAGTTTCGGTCTGGACGTGGCACGTCAAGGAACGGATAGCTCAATTTTTGGTGTAAGGTATGAGAGTGGGTTGTTCCGTATCGTGGAGGAGATGACTAAAAAGAGAGAGACTGAGATAGCTGGGCGAATGAAGCTGTTGTATGATGAAATGGTGCCTAAACCAGTTGTTAATCCTCCCTCCCCTGAAAATCAAAGGGATAAAGAGAATAAGATTGCTGAAGAAATACCTATCCCTCCTATTAATGTAGATGATATTGGAGTGGGAGGTGGGGTGGTTGATATATTAAGTGAGGATGAATACCCTGTGAATGGTATTAATGTTGGGGAATCTCCAGATTTGAATGATTCAGAATCTGATCATCCAGAACTCTTTCTCAATAAGCGTGCTCAATACTATTGGAAACTGCGAAAAGTGTTTACTGATGAGAAAGTAGCTATTGAGGATGAGGAATTGGCTTTTGAGTTGTCAAAGATAAAAGTTGAATATCTTAGAAGTGGAAAAATCAAGATCATTGACAAAGATAAAATCAAAGCCGAAATCAAACGAAGCCCTGACAGGGCAGAGAGTTGTATGTTGGCTTTTGCCAAAGGTGAGGCAGAGTCTAATCAGGATTTGGTTCGTCTTATCTTATAATAGGAGAGGGAATGATTATATCGTTGATAGGGAAATTTGGGGATGTTGTATTAGAAGCATTGTTTTGGATGTTAATCATTTTTTCTATCGCTGGGGCGATAATTTGGGTGTTCAAGAATGTGGTAAATTATTTGTTTGTAGAGGATATTAAACCTAAATCTCAACCCCCCAAAGATGAAGAAGAATAAAGGAGATTGACCATTGGCCACACGATGGGATTTACTACGGAAAAGTTTCAACCCAGTTAATAAGCAATTTAATGACCAGGAATTTTTGTATAACAGACAAGCTGGTTATGGGGTTGACGATGTAATGTCGTCTCCATACAAGAAGTCTGACTTGGTGTATATTTGTATCTCTACAACAGCCAGAGCCATTAGCCAAGTCCCAATTGAAGTCTATACTCAGGTAAAAGAGGATGAGTATAAACCATTGCCCAAGACTGATCCTTGGCAAAGACTATTTGAATACCCTAATTATTTAATGGATAGGTATTCATTTGTGGAGGCTGAGATTGGGCATTTGATGTTAGATGGGGATGTGTTTATTGTCCCATTTCCTCCTGGTGCTCCGAAGGTATCATCGCTTTGGATAGTTCCAAAGCGATGTATGGGACCAATTTTGGATACCCAACCAACGAATGGTAAACGAGTAACGAATCAGTTGATAGGTTGGAATTACAATCCAGGGGGGGTAAATTATACTGGAACGGGTGGGTCTGTTCCAACTGAAAGTTCAATTATTTTAGGCGTAGAAGAGGTTTGTCATGTTTATTTCTGGAACCCAGATAATCCTATCATGGGACAAGCTCCCCATGAGGCGGGTAAGATGAACATTTTGGTTGATTTTAAAGCATCCCGTTATACTGGAAACTTCTTTGATGAAGGGGCAGTTCCAGGTGGGATGCTTTATACGGATAAAACTTTGACTGATAAACAATTTAATAGGGTTTTAGCTCAATTTGAATCCAAGCATGGTTCTTACCGTCGTAGTCATCGTGTGGCGGTGCTGGAGAATGGTTTAAAATATACTCAGACAGGACTGTCCCAAAAAGATATGGAATTCCCTAAATTGCGGGACTTATCAGCTGATAGGGTGTTTCAGATTTATGGAATGAAGAAGGCAGTTATCTCTGAAACTGCGGATGTTAACTACGCCACATCCAAGGAACAACGTAAAGAGTGGTGGGAGAGCACTAATTTACCCCTTATGAGGATGAGTGCCTCGGCTTTGAATTTTGCTCTATTTCGTAGTTCTAATTCTAAATTGTTGTGTGCATTCAATACAAACAAAATAGAGGCATTGCGTGAAGCGTTGAAAGACAAAACGGAAACGGGATATAAACTTTGGCAGATGGGGGCATCGTTCAATGAGATTAATCGGAGGTTGGATTTAGGGTTTAAGAAGCAACCTTGGGGCGATGTTTGGTATATGCCCGTGAATTTAATGCCTGTTACTGATTTATCTCCAACAGAACCACAAGTAGAAACTTTTCTTCCAATTGAGTCCAAAGACCGCCAATTATTACCTTATACTAAAAACAAGAGTGAATCCAAAGATGAATCCAGAAACGAAACTATTTGGAATGGGTTTATTAGAAGGATAGTCCCATTGGAAGAATCTTATACTAAAAAGATGTCACGTGTATTTTATGATATGCGTAAGCGGACTTTGGACTTGTTGTATCGTAAGAAGTCGTTGGATGAATTGGAAAAGGACATGGACGATGTAGACAAAGAACTTTATTTTGAAGAATATAAGGTGTTAGATAAAATTACAACTCCTCTTTATATTTCCGCTTTGGAGTTGGGGGTTCAATTGATAGTCGAGGAAACTGGGATGGCGGTGTCTTTTAGCATGTCAGACCCAGAGGCAATTCATTTTCTTATGAATAAGAAGTTAAAAATTACTGGTGTTATTCAAACAGTCAAAAATCAAATCCATCAGCAGCTTATTGAAGGCTACCAAGCGGGTGAAAGCGTTGATCAAATGGCTGATCGGATACGCAATGTATTTGATATAGCAAAAAGCCGTGCCCGAACTATCGCCAGAACAGAAGTTGGAAGTTCAAGTGCTGAAGGCCGTTGGTTAGCTATTAGTCGTAGCGGATTTGGAGAGAAAGAATGGTTTACGGCGTTGGATGAGAGGGTAAGAGACCAACACCGTCCAATGCATGGTCAAAAGGTCAAAGTTGGGACGATGTGGATAATGCCAGATGGATCATCTTTACGACATCCTGGGGATTATAATGGACCTGCCGCACAAATAATTAATTGTAGGTGTATTGAGGTTGTTGTACCTGGGTCTCATTATTCCCTTCATGGGATTACTGTAGGTGAGGGCGAGGATTTTCAGGAAAAAATTAAAATAGAATTAAAAAAAGTTGAAAAAGAAGAAAAAGAAGATGGTTTAAGAGAAAAGGAAAATGGTTTAAGGGAAGAAGAAATTCGATTGTTGAAAGAACAAATTCAATCCCTTAAAGTCCATATGGAAGTATTCCAAGAAGAATTAAAAAATAAGAATCTATGTCTTACGGAAATGGGTAGAACTATAATTGATTCCAATTCTACTACGAAGGGAGTTGTAGAACAGAAAACGAAAGAGTTTCAGCAATTGTCAGATGAAATACATTCTACAATCAATCTCTATGAAAAATTGGAATCCGAGAGAAACCAGAAACTTCTACATTTAGAAGAGATGAGAAATAGAGATGTGAAAGAAATGACGAATTTGGTAAACTCCTTTCCTAAAGAAATAAAGATTGAGGAAATAAACTTGGAATTTCCTTCTATTGAAACTAAGGTGAGTGTGAATCATTTAAACTCTCCTGTAGGAGAAAAGAAAACAGGTAAGAAAAAGATTGTCCTCAATCGTGGTAAGGATGGAAGATTGGAATCCGCTAATGTAGAAGAGGATTTATAGAAGGGAAAAAGAATAAATGGCAAAGAATTTAAAAATGGCCAACGCTGCGGTAAATGCCGAAGCCAATGCTCTTTCAGAACAACTAAATGGTGGTTATTTGCGAGAATATGATGGGATTCAGCCTGTTACTGGGAACACCTCTATTTCTGGACAAGCTCTTTTAGCTGAATTGAGGTTTGGGAATCCTGCTTTTGGTTCAGCCGTGAATGGGGTGATTACAGCCAATTCTATAACTAAAGAAAGTGATGCTAAAGATACTGGGAAGGCAACTTGGTATCGTTGTTACAAATCAAACGGAACAACCCCAATAATGGATGGTTCTATTGGGGTAAAAGATGATCCTCTTCCAGGAGATCGTTATGATTTGGAAATGCTTTCAAATGATATTGTTGAGCATGCTGAGGTGGAAGTGACTTCTTTTAAACATACGGTGATTAAGTGATATAATAATAGATAAATAGAGAAAGGAGATGCAAAATGGCAGCTTACAACAAGATTTTAGATTTTGTAGAACAGTTGGGATTGGCAATCCATAACCTTAACACTCATACATTAAAGGTTGCCTTGGCTCGATCAACAGACCCTATAGTAAACACGGATACAATATTGGCAAACATTACTCAGCCAACTGGGACTGGGTATGCTCCCATAGATACACAAAATACGTGGGCTGAGTCTCCAGCGGGGACGGGAACTTTAACTGGAACTAAGTGTGTCTTTAATGCCACTGGTGCGGATTGGCAATCATTTGAGTATGTGGTTCTTTATAATGATGATGCGACTTCACCCGCAGATGCGTTAATTGGCTGGTGGGATTATGGATCAGACCTTGTGCTCGCAAATGGGGAGACCTTTTCGGTAAAATTTAACAACTCAGACACAACGGGGACTATATTAACCATTACATAAGGAGGTAATCATGGAAGCGGGGGACAAACGAAAAGAGTGTTGCAAATTGATAGAAAATCTTGAGTTGGAACAAAACGATAAACCAGATCTTACTATTCAAAAATGTAAGGTCTGTGGTTGTCGTCACTTTGAGGTAACTTTAGACCCTGGAAGGTTGGGGCTTGTTGGGAAAAGAGTTTTATAGGAGATTATAAAGGAGGAGAGATTATGTCTATTGAGATAGTAAAAGAAGGTAGTATTGATGGTGCATTTATAGCTTTATGTGAAACGGTATTGGTATTTGGGTTGCTGACTGCTGGCTTCTTCGTTCAATCAATAAGAGAGGCGTGGGGAATTATGGGATCGTACGTTCAGGTAATTTTTCCCTTAACTTTGGGATCATGGTTTGCATACAAAGCAGTAAAATCACTTTGAAAGGAGGTTTTTATGAAAAGAATTATTCTTATCGTATCGGCCATTTTGTTATTTGCTTTTAGTGTAGAAGCACGTCAAGTTTCTGTTAACTTTAACTGGCTTTATGAGACTGCCAAGATGCCTGTGGGATATACGGTAGATCAGGCCTATAGCAATACAGACAAACTAAATCTCTATCAGTCTAACGATATGGGAGTTACTTGGATAAAGGCAGGAGAGTTCCCTATGTCTGGGTTCCCCTTGCCTGCTCCGGTAGTGGGGTGGCCGGTTAAATTTAATATTGACTTGGCAGATGGGGCTCAATACTTAATTCATTTTGCTATAACGGGAGTAAACAGACTTGGTCAGGAGAGTGTTAGGAGTAATTTATTTCCTAAGTCGTTCGATTTGAGGATAATTCCGGCGGTGCCACCGACAATAAAACCACCGCCAGTCCCATAGGATTACTATGAGCGAAAAAGACGTCAATCTCACAATGGACACGAAGGTTCTGGTTAAACAGGTGCTCTCTACACTTCCGCAGATGGGCAACCAGATTAATGTTATTAATATCCAGAGTGTTCATCAGGGGAGTGGTGGTGTGGTTGATGAAAGAATGTTTTGTTTTGACTTGGAGTTCGAGAAGTTTTTTGCGATGCTCCCTCCACCAAGAATGAAGGGAATGATTGATTTCGTGCATCAAACAATGCTTAAGAAGTTTGGCGGAAATGTGTATCTTGCCGCAAAGTATGAGGGAGTGACTCCCAAGACGCTTTATAATTTCTTGAAAGATAAAGAGGGTAGGTCTACGAAACAACCTCTTCAGTTAGAGAATGAGACATGAAAGTTTCAATCGCCATTGGTGTGGACAGTGTTTCTGAGTTTGGGAAGGATGAGGGGAGAATCGTTGCGGTTAAACCTGCCGGCTGGAAGTGGGGAACAGAAGAGGTCAAGCAATTTCTGATTCTGGAAATTGACCTTGGGACTTCTATTACCACCATTGAGGATGCCCAGAAATTAACCGTTCCACATTTTGAGACAGGAGAATTGTGGTGGCCGAGCAGTGAGGACAAAGATGGAAATCCGATAGAACCACCAAAGGTTTTAGCCAAGAGGAGATACAGCATTCCTTTTGCAGATCTTATTGCAAGGGCTCAGGTGTTGGGGAAAACCATTGACTTGGCAAAAGTTAAGGATATGACGGTTGAGTACCAGCCGGTTGAGAAGGTAACAATTCCGTTTGCAAATATGATTTTAGACAAGGTGAAAGGTGCAAAACTTATCGCTACTGATTTGGTCAAGATTAAAGCTGCAGGCAAGTAAATGGGTTCTGCAAGAAAAGTAGGAACAAACGAATCTATTCACACCTATGGAAATGGGACAAGAAATTACACTGCCCTTCAGACCTGGGAAGATGCCCACACCATAAACTGTGTTACTGGAACGACCTCTCCTGTTCTTGAATGCTATGACGATGCCGCCAGCTTTAATGATTATGTGGTGATTTTAGGGGCCACAACCGACGCCACCTACTTTAGGATTATCAGACCAGCCGCAGGGCAGGGACATGATGGAACCCCGAATAATGGAGTAACATTTATTTGTACAACAGATACGAATATATTTACATTACAGGAAATTTATTCTCAGATTCAAGATATAATTGCCAAAGTAAGTATTGCGAGTGGAACTGCCATCAGATATGCGTTTACACAAAGTGGATCGTGTAATTCTTCTGCTGTTGTGGGTTGCATTGCTTACGATTGTTTGATTGGTAGCACTGGAACCGGTCAAGGATTTGTAATAGCACCTACAGCTTCAAATGTCGGTTTTGCAATAGATTGTTTGGCACATAACTGTGAAGGGGATGGATTTAGGACTTCTTCTTTTACAACAAATTCAGGGGGAAGATTTTATAATTGTACTTCAACCAATAATGGGACTTATGGTTTCAGGATGTTGGGGAATCAAGCCACTGGAGTTCATATATGGACTAATTGCCTTGCCTCTGATAACACTACTGCTGATTTTAGTGATGGAACAACTGGTAGTCCGACAAGAACCGTTACCTACTGTGCTTCAAAGGATACCACCGCAGATGATTGGGGTGGGGCAGGGAACCATATAAGTCATACCTTCACCTTTGTTAATTCTGGTGGGGATGATTTCCATCTTGCTTCAAATGATGCGGGTGCAATAGATTTAGGGACGGATTTAAGTGCGGATGCGATCTATCCCTTCAATGACGATATTGATAAATGTGTTCGTTCTGGAAGTTGGGACATTGGATTTGATGAGTATGTAGCTTATTCAATAAATGCAGCATTAGGTTCTTATGATGTATCGGGAATATCTGCTGGTCCATTAGCTAACAGACTTATATCGGCAGGTTCGGGGGATTATGCAATTACGGGAGTTCAAGCAAATGTTTTGGGTGCTCGTTTGCTTAATGGTAGTCCGGGTGACTATGTAATTTCGGGAATAAATGCAACACTTGCCCGTGGTTATTTTATTTCAGCCGATGGTGGCGTATATCTGGTTACAGGTAGCGATGCAACAATTCTTGCGCAAAGGTTCATTTCGGCAAATGTAGGAAGTTATCTTATAACCGGTGTATCTGCTCAAATTCTTGCTGCCAGATTGTTAAATGCTGAATTAGGGACTTTTACACTTACCGGAGTTGTTGTTGATTTAGTTCATACCACCCCATCCGCATATGTGTTAGTAGTTGACCCTGGCAGTTATTTAGTATTTGGAACAAACGCTGGGCTACTTTCCGTTCGGATACTTGATGCAAGTCCTGGAATTTATAATCTTATGGGGAAAGAAGTGGTTACTCTCGCACAACGAATTCTTAAAGCTGATCCTGGGACGTATGTCTTGACTGGGATTGATGCTGAACTTTTGAAGATTCTTATTGAATATTTTCTTAATGCTGAACCTGGCGAATATCGACTCACGGGATCAGTAGCAAGGGCTATCATTATGCTTAATGAACAGATTTTATTGGAGGAGATTGATATGAGAGGAGGACTTACTCAACAAGAACATGATTGGCTTGCAACCCAAGAAGCTTATGTTCATAATAAGAAGGTTTTGGTTAAGGTTGGTGACACATGGCATTTTCGGATTTATGATGAAACTGGAGTTAGTATCATCGTAGACAAGAAACTGAAGGATAAGGATGGAAATGATATCACTGATATTCAGGTTGGAGTAATGACTCAGGAGTTAGCGTCAACGGTTTAATATGCCAAGAAAAGGAAAAATAGGGGCAGGATTAGGAAGAAGACCTTCCGCACTTTTGGCGGATGGATTGGGGACTCCGTTTGGACTTGAAGTTGTTTTTTCGGGTGTTGTAGAATCTTTTCAGATTGTTCAAACTGTAGTTGCTCTTGGAAAAGTTAGTAAAGAGAAAAAACCTGGAACTTCTTATACTTATCCAAGGGTTGTTATTGATTTAGGTAGGCGTGGGGAAGTACTAACTGTTCAAGCGAGACAGGAAACTAATGGAGAAGGAAGAGTTAGATTTGTTGGGATTGGGTTTAATGAGGAGAAAAAACAAATAGCTATTTGTGAGGGTTTCATTTATAATATAGAGGAAGAGTTAGAACTTATCTTACTGTTAGCAGCGTAAGGAAAAAGATTAAATATGAGATTTCATATCCATATTTATCAGGTTGAGAAGAAGGCTGAAATTAATATTAATGCTGACGATTCAGAAACAGCATTAAGGGCAGCTTTGAAGGAGAAGGAAACCTTGTCTTATCAAAAGTCTGATTGTCATTTTATTGCCATGGAATTTGAGAATGGTAATAAAATGATGGACAATCTTTTAATTGAAAAGGAGAAAAGCCATGGCTAAAATATTAGAGATCAACGGCTTACCAATCAAGGTTAATGGTCAGGATGTTTATGAGGCAGTTTACTCTGGTGTGGTAAAACAGGTGGATGTGGCTGCCCGCAAAATGACTATGATTGGAACGGATGAGACGGTGGATCGAGATGGGGATATTATTGAGACCAAAGGGTGGCAATTGGAGAATTATCGTAAGAACCCTGTTTTTCTTTGGGCTCATAATTATGGATCAGTTCCATTGGCTCGTGCTGAAAAGGTGATTCGTAGAAAAGACCCAGTTAGATTGGAGTTTCATTTACTTTACCCAACCAAAGGTCTTCATCCATTTGCCGATATGATCTTGGAGCTTTATGGGGAATTTATTATTAATGCTTCCTCTGTGGGGTTTATCCCATTTGAGTGGGATAATATCGAACAGGAAGGAGAAAGACAAGAAAACACTCGGCGAACTTGGGGCAGACGATATAAGAAACAGGAATTGTTAGAACTTTCTGGATGTGCTGTCCCTTCAAATCCCAATGCGTTACAGAATGCTTTGAAAGGTAAATCCTTTTTGGATATGCCTTTTGAAGAAGTTCAGAAATGGCTACAAGGCCAATCCCAACCCCCAAGACCCAAAAATGAAGATGATGTTATGGGAGAATTGGGTTTGAGAGATGCTGATTATATTGATGAAACCAAGCCACCTATGGTTCAGGTCCCAAAAAATCTTTGTTCTATTGAAGAAGATGAAGAACCCTCTTTTACTACAGAGGAAGAGATTGATAAGAAGTTGGTAGAAAAGCCTTATCCCAATGAGCATGCTTGTCGATTGGAAGACCCTGGGAAGTATGATCGCTTTGCCCGCAAGAATTGTTATCGTAAACACGATAATAAATGCGTTGATTTTATCTTCGGAATCAAAGAAGGCAAATCAGAAACTCAATCTATGAGGTATGATAAAGAGATTTGGACTGCTGGGGCAGCCAAAAGTCATTGTGGTGCTCATGATGGAACTTTTGAGGCTGCAAAAGAAATAGAAGAGGAAATTAAAAATCCTGTAATGGAAAAAGTTGATCTTTTGGCTTTGAAGTTAGAGGATTTAGATAAATATATACGAACCGCTGTTACTGAAGTCTTGGAAATTCTCAAATCCAAAAAATCTATCGGAGTCGGTCTGGCTATGCCCGATGACCAAGACTCAAAGGTGGAGGTAGATGGTAAGAGTGTTTCTGAGGCGATATTGGGTGAAGCGTTTGAGCGAAGTAAGGTTGTAAGTCCACCTGCTTCCATCCCTGCCCAATATGATTTTAAAGGGGTGATAACTGAAATTAGAAACTTACAACAATCTCTAAAATCGTTGAAAGGAGAATAAGTTTATGAAAAAGAAATATATTAAAACTCCAGAGGGAACGCTTGTTCTGGCCACCGCTGAGCAGACAGCTGATCCCAAAGTGGAGAAGTTTGAGGTTGAGGTGACTGAATCCGTGAATCAGGACAATCCTATGAAGGAGTTGGAAGGGATTTTCAGGGATTTGGCTGGAGATGTGAAGGCTGTTGTGGAAAAACAGAAGGAGCAGTTGGCTGCTTATGAAAAAGCAGCTCAGAGAGGATTCATTCTTCCTGGAGCCAAGCCCGCAGAGGATTCTCCAGCTTTTGGGCAGTTCTTGAGTGTCTATGAGCAGAATGCCAAAATGGCTGGAATGTCAACCAAAGAGGCCATGGATTTCTTTGGGGAGTATGACCTTGCGGTTCAGGGTAAAGATTTGCAGGACAAACTTCGCCATCCCAATCATATCATCGATGAGTCCACCCGTATCGAGATGGCCAAGTTTTACTGCCTCTTACTGAGGGCTGGTCAAGACCCCAGATGCATGGCTAAGTTTATCGACACCTATGGGAAAGCAGTTAATACCCCCATTGGAGATGGTGGTAATGTTTTCCCTCTTCCCAAGCCTATTGAAGCGGAGATTTTGGCCTTTGCCCGTGAAGTCTCTGTCATTCTTCAGTATGCAAGGATTTGGCCCATGGCTTCGGACAAACTGGGAATTCCCTCTGAGACTGGGGCTGTGACCGTAGGATGGGGGAATACCACCCCTGAAAGAGAACCCGAAGCTACTGAGGTGGAGCTTTCTGCTTCAGAGCTTTCTGCTTATTCGGTGGTTAAGAATGCCACCTTGGCGGACTCCGTGTCCGATATTGTGGGATGGCTCAATTCGGCGTTGTCTGAGGCAGCTGGTTTGGAATTAGATAACCAGGGTTTTAATGGTGCTGGCTCACCTTTCTACGGGTTACTTAATGCAACCTATGGAGCTTATTATCCCGTTGTTCTCAGTGGTCCTGCGGTGAGTGACATGACTGCGGATGATCTGTCTAATCTGATTGCGAAATTGGACGGCCTCAAGAAACAAGGGGCAAGGTTCTTTATGAACGGACAGATTCTCCATTACGTCAGGACTCTGAAAGACGAACAACTGAGGCCAATTTTTACGGAGACGATTGGGTCAGCTGTTCCAGGAACCATCTGGGGCTATCCATACTCCGAGTGTATCAAAATGCCTTCTGCTCCAGCGGCAAACGCCCCGTTTATGGTGTTCGGAAATCTGAGGTATTTTGGTCTTGGCCGTAGACTGGATGTGGCGACCCTTGGAGTCAACCCCTATCTTCTTTGGACTACCAACAGAACAGCCTTCAAGCTGTATCAACGTTGGGCCATGGTGGTTGGGTTGAGAAAAGGATTTACCCGTCTGCTGACTGCAGAAGAGGAAAGCACTTAACAAGAGAGGGATTTGGGGAGTAGACTCAGAGGTTTAGCCTCCTTACTCTGAGTTGGGGGTGGTGGGAGAAGGAAACATCCAGCCGTCCCTCCTGGATTTCCCGTCTGCCCCCTCCCCAATTTTTTAAATGGGAGAATTAGTTATGATCAATGGTTCAAAAAAGTGTTTACATTTGAAATGTAAGGGATGTAAAAAAGTTTTGGTGATCCCTGAGTATGTCTTTGAAACACCATCATGCGAAAAGTGTGGGGGGACTCAGTTTGATTTGATTAGGACTGAAGAGGAGGTGATTAAGAAATGAAATTCAAATGTGATAATTGTGGTAAAGAAACCAGAGTAGGAAAATTAGCTATCAACTTGGTTTGCCAAAATTGTGGGGGGATGGATATAAGATTTGACACGTCCGTTTCCGCTTTTCCTATATTGGTGGGAAATGAATTAGGCAAAGAGACGATAGTTAAAAGAGAGGAGTCGTTTTTTGGTCAACATTCACAAGGATGTGTTTGGAAAATCAAAGATCGGAAGGATTTAGATGCTGATTCTAAAGAAGATGTCCCAAGCGTTGAAGATAAACCTAAAGAAAAGGCTGGATTGGTGAAGGCTGTTCGCAAATTGAAAAACCCTATTAGTAAATGAGTAAAGAGAGGATACCATGGCTCTTTGTGAAGTTGGGGATGTTAAGGTTTTTCTAAGAATTTCGGATGAGGATAAGGATGATTTAATTGAGACCCTTATTCCACCAGCCCAAGCTTTCATTGAAACATTTTGCGGACAAAATTTTACGGGTATTAGTGAAGTAATTGAATATTTTCATGGGGGAACAGATCGGTTTATTCTCAAGCAATACCCCATAATTATGGACAACGAGTATTATGATCCTCTTTCCGTATATTTGGATACGAACAGAGAATTTGGGGATGAAACTTTGGTTGACTCAAGTGATTATTTTCTTGATACGGATTGCGGAATTATTTATTTTGATTATGAATTAGGAAAAACTTATGGCAGTCTCAAAGTTGTATATGCAGCAGGCTATGGTGAAAATGTTGAAGCAATACCAGTTGCTCTTAAACAAGTTTGTATTGAAATGGTCGCCAGAAAGCTAAAAATTGGGACTACAGGGGATGTAGGATTAATTAGTAAAGGCACACCTGGGGGCATTAGTATTGTTTTTAGTCAAGCGGATTTGCTTCCAGAACATAAATTGATTTTGGAATCTTTTAAAAGGTAACTATCTAAATGATATCAATTCAACTCAAAGGGCCACAAAATCTTCAATCTCTTACGCTTTTACCAGAAGAATTGAAGAACCAATTGTTCAAGGGGATGCAAGATGGAGCTTTGTTAATTGAACAAACTTCTAAAACCAAATATCTCTCTGGTCCTTATCCTAATAAGTTGGGCGTGGATTCAGGAATGTTGCGACAAGGGGTTTGGGCTGAGGCACGTAAAGGGGCAGTGGGGACAACTGCTCAGACTATTAATGAGTTTGGTCGTATTGTAGCCCATTCTCAGCAATGGTATGGTAAGGTTCATGAGCAAAAAGGGCCAGGCGGGGTTCCTCTCACTACCCCATTTACTATCTTCCCCAAAACTGTTATGGGGATGACTTTCTTTTGGAAGCGGAGAAATGTTTGGGTGAGAAGGGCCGAATTGGTAAATATTCCAGCACGTCCGTTTTTGTATCCAGCCGTGTTGGATAATTTAGAGAGGATTAGAATTTTGTTAAATCGTATGATTCGCCAAGCATATAAGCAGGTGGGTGGGAAGGGAAATCCATAATGAGTGATTCTAACAGGGAATTAATTCTTCAATCTATCAAATCCACTTGTGAAAACATTATAGAAGGTAGTAATGGTTTTAACAACACTGTTACTCAAGTATTTAGAAAAATGGTTACATATGATGATCCTTCAATAACATTTCCTGTCTTGATGGTATTAGGGGGTGGAGAGGTTTTCGAGGATCAATTTGATCCTAAAACTATAAGTAAATTAAGAGTGAAAATTCGGGGTTATACGAAAGATGAAAGCAATCCAGAAACCACATTAAATAGTTTGATAAAGGATGTTATACAGGTTTTGGAAAGCAAGGAATATAACCCTTATTATAAATCTTACAAACCAGTTTCTCTTGATACAGATGAAGGTTGGCTTTCAACGGAAATGAATGGGCTGGGGCTGTTTGAACTTATTATTGAGATTCTTTATAGGTTCAGCAGAAGTGATCCATAAACAATTTAACAAATCTATTTTAAGAGAGGAGAACTAAGATGGGCGATCCGATGATGGGGCGATTTGCAAGTATTAAGATTGAAGATGTGTTGGTTGAGAACATGGGCAGGTGGACTTTGAACCTGACTGGGACTGAAATTGACGTGTCTGCCTTCGGAACTGAGTGGGAGAGGAAAGTGCCTGGTATGCAAGGATGGAACGCCACTTTGGAAGGTAATTATGATCCAGCAGATACCACTGGACAAAAGGCTTTAGTCCAAGCCAAACTCGAAGCAACCAAACTCACCACGTTGCGGTTGTATCTGGATGATGACACTTATTGGGAGATTGATACGGACGAAAATCCTATCAATGGGTGTTACATTCGGAACGTGGATATCACCCAAGACAAGGCTGGGGTGGCAACGGTCAGTATCGGGGTGCTGGGCTTTGGTGCTCTTAGACTGGCTGGGGCTGAGAGTTTTTAATTAGCTAAACTGAATTAAACTAAAGGAGGGACGTTTTATGTTAAAGTTGAAATCGAGGAAGGGTATTTGGGTAGACTACCCAAACGCCGCAGGAGTTCGTCTGAAGATTCGCCCAGTTTCGTTTTCTGAGTCTTTGGGTATTTTGTCTGGGATTAAGGAAAAGAAAATTGTTAAGGATTTTCCTATTGATCCGAAAGACCCGTCAAAGTTAGGTAATCATATTGTTGATGACTATAATGATGGGGCTTTTTTACAAGAATCTTTTGATCGAGCTTTGGAGGCATGGGAAGGTATCGAACTGGATGTGGAGGAAGGTGAACCTGCTCCTGGGCCCAAAGAGATAAGACGGGCGTTGTTCGATAATGACCCATTGCGAGAATTTGTCTTCAAAACTGCCCGTGAGTTTATTGAAGCTGAAGCCAAACAAGATGAGGGCGAAAGAAAAAACTTGTAGAGCTTGCGGCATGGATTAAAGAACGCCGCAAGCTCAAACGGTTTTGCGGGGAATGTAGAAAGATTTTTGAGGAAAATCCCAAACTCAAAGATAAGGGTCCTAAATGTAGTCAATGCTTCCCAGGCGTGTCTTTGGGAAATATGGATGCCTGGGAAGTTTTTCAAAGATATTCCAGCCCGCTTGGAATAGATTCTGGGATCATTTTGAGTTTATGTAGAACGATGAGGGTTAGTGATTCTTTGAGAACATTGGAAAAAGTTTTAACTTTGTTAGGGGAAATAGAGGCAAAATAGCAATGGCAGACCTAACTTATACTCTCGTTGTTCGTGATGATGGAACCGCTGTTGTTAAGAAAGTTGCTGCAGCGGTTCAAGGTGTTGGGCAAGCTGGAACCCAAATGGGGGAGAAAGTTGCTCAGGGAGCGAGACAGGCCAAGCATGAATTAACCCAATTTGAACGAACCGTTGAGCGTTTACAACGAACGACTGCTGCTTTTCTTGGTATGTGGGTTTTAACCAAGGCTATGCAAATTCCTTCGGCAGCCATTTCCTCTGCTATGGAATTTAATTCCCAGATTGAAACTTCCAGAATTGGTATTGCTTCTATTCTTATGGCTCAAGGGGAATTTACCAATTCCATAGGGGGTTCTGTTGAGGGATATGACAAATTGATAGTTGCTCAACACATGTCGGGCAAACTTGTTAAACAGTTACAGTTGGATAATTTAAAAACTATTGCCACGTTTGACCAGTTGGTTAAAGCCTTCCAGCAAACCCTTGCCCCAGCCTTGGCTAAGGGGTTTGATGTTGGACAAGTTCGCCAGTTTACTACGGCGATGGTTCAAGCAGCTGGAGCATTAGGTCTTAATCTGGATATGTTGGCTGAAGAGACCAGAAGTATGCTGAGAGGGACTATCAGCCCAAGACAGACATTAATTGCTACGGCTTTGGGAATCACTAATGAAGATATTAGGCGATTCCAAGGTAATGCGGGGGCTTTGTTTGAATATATTATGGGGAGGTTAAAATCCTTCACTGTAGCTGGTGTGGAAAGTCAAAAGACTTGGGCTGGAGTGATGTCCAATCTTAAAGACGCATCAAAAATTGTATTAGGAGCGGGTTTTGAAGATTTGTTTAAATTTGCCAAACGGGAAGCCCAAGCACTGATGAATACAATGATTAAATTCAATGAAGAGACTGGAGAGGCTGAGCTTAATCCAGAGTTTGTTGATTCATTAAAAAGGGTTGGATATGTAATCCAAAGTCTTTACGAAACATTCAAAGACATATTAGTTATTATTGATCAACTTCGTGGGCCTGTTGATCTTTTGGTGGAGGCTTGGCGGTCAATCTCTATCTCAGCCCAAGCGGTAAAAAGCCTATTACCAAAAGAGGGGACAACCACGGCTACGCCATCAATAGCTCCATGGAGAGCACCTACAATGGCTCCTGGAACTGCTCCAAAGTGGATAGAAGAGAAGGTTAGTGGTAAAAGTTGGTTTACGATTGGGGCTAATGTTTTGAAAGAGTTTAATGAATTTGTTTCTGGAAGTAATAAGGCTAAACAATCATTAGATTCTTTCGATGAGGCCATGAAGGGTCATCTTAAAGAGTATCAAAATTATGTTGTGAGGGCAAGGGAATTAACCTCAGATGAATATGAATATCTATTTAAAACTGCGTCTGAGATTGGTTATATTAATGATAAGTTAAAGGAACGTCTTACAGAGGATGCTAAAATTAAGGGCATCAACATTGATTTGGAGACTTTATCAGGGAAACAATTACAAGCAGCAATCAAAACAGTTGTGGAATATAATAAGTTAAGCGATTCAGGTCAAGAAACATTGGAAGCATTTACAAAACTTTTAGCTGTCCGGCTTCGGGTTGCTCAGATTGAAGAGACAGAAGCACCACTAAAAATAGTTCAACAAATAGCCCAAGCCACCGATCAATATGAGTTACAAAAAAAGACTATTGTTGAATCCAATCGTTTGTCCCAAGAGAAATTACATCTTACTCAACAATTGACTCCAGAATTGAAAAGACAAATGGATGCCCAAACTGCCCTTTCTACAGTTGAGATTGATAGGGCTAAAAAGTTGGCAGAATTGGAAAGGAAAAAAGACATAATTGGAATTGGACAGACTTATGCTAAGATTACAGGTGATATAGAAGGTCAAGTCCAAGCCATGCAAGGTCTTACTAATATTGAAGTGGACAGCTTAAAAATCCAAATTGAAAGAACAAAAGATTTATCAAAACAACAAGACCTTTGGCAGAAAATATTTGCAATAATTCGTCTATCTAATAAGGAGCAGGAACAATTTAAAATCACCTCCGCAATCCAGCAACGTCAACCTCTTTATACAGCCGGATTGGGGGTAGCTGAAGCCACTGGTAGTGCCAAGGAATACCAACGAATTTCTAAATTAATTTTAGAAGATGAGATTGCCTCTTTGAGAGTTGCCCAAGAGAAGAACCCTTATTTACAAGGAATTATTGACCTTAAAACCAAACAATGGGAAATTGATTCAGCTATAAAGAAGATAGAAATGGAGACATATGGCTCTAATCTGCTTGCCCAAGCTGCCTCCCAATATGCAGAAATGACTGGAAACATAGAGGGACAGAATAAGGCTTTGCAAGAGATTTTAAACATCCAATTAATGCGCTACAGAGTGGAGAAAGATATTGGTAAGTTGTCAGATGATGAATTTAATCGGCTTGCAGAATATCTGAAGAAAAATAAAGAGTTGCAAGACCAGTTACGGGGATTGGGTAAACAAAAGGAAGTGTTGGGGTGGCAAAAAGAATCAATTACATTACAGGGCAGTTATGTTGAGATGAAAAATAAAGAAATTGAATTATTAGAAAACGAAAGGAGTGTATTACAAGCCAATAATGCTCTAAATAAAGAAGCCCTATCAGCTATAAATACTTATTATGATCAATTGGTTCGTATAGCTGAGGCAAGGAAAAACTTAGACGTTGGTGAACTTGTGGACATAGGTGCACAAAGGGGTGTTATTGATTTAACCAACCAATTGGCCGATTCATATGAAAATATACTTCCTGGTGCGGTGAATGCGGCAGGAAGTGAAATTAATAAATTTTTAGATAATGTAAGGAATCATACAATGTCTATAGGAGATGCGTTTAAGCAACTGGCTGATGATTTTGGAGCCAGTATCATGGACATGATTACGGATATTGGTTTGCTTATTATTAAAATGGAAATTCTTAAAGCCTTGGGGTATGGAGAAGGAGGAGGCCAACAAAAGCAAAAGACGAACTGGGGTGGCATAGTTATGAATGTCCTTGGTTTAGCCGGAGGTCTTTTTGGTGGGGCAGGGACGGTTGCAACCGGCATTGACTATGCTGCCGGGCCTTCAACTGCGGGGGATTATGGATTTTCACTTGGTGGGACTATGGGTAGATATCAACACGGTGGAATGATTACTGAGCCTATTTGGGGGGTTGGTAAGAGTGGGAAGAGATATTCATTTGGGGAAACAGAACCTGAACTTGTTACTCCCCAATCTAAACTTGGAGAAAAATCCGAAAAAGAAAGCACACCTATTAACATAATTAATGTCATTGACCCAAGTCAGATGGACCAATGGGCAGCTTCGGCTGCGGGCCAAAATTCAATTATCAATGTGATAGGGTCTAATGCTGGAAAAGTTTCGAGAATGTTAAAATGACGGTAGATGAATATTTTTTACTTGAGCCAACGAAAAACTCATTCCAATTCAAAAAGCGTTGGTGGACTTCTATCCAAACTGGTTTGGATGGAACAGAACAGAGATCATCTCTTATCACTTGGCCTCGAAGGTCTATCACTGCTAAATATTTTGCAAAAACCTATGATGAATTGAATTATCTAAAACGAATTCTTTTTAAAAGTCTCCATTTGACATGGGGCATTCCTTTTTGGCAAGATAAAACCACATTGATATCCCAAGCGTCCAGTGGGCTAAAGATTCTCAATGTTGGATCAACGTTGTATAGAAATTTTGAGGTTGGATCATTATGTATATTATTTCAATCAATAACCTCATTTGAGGTTGGGGAGATTGACAGTTTTACAGAAACTCAAATAACACTTGTTACCAATTTGAGCTCCACTTGGCCCGTTGGAACTAAGGTTTACCCTCTATTAAAATCAAGAATAGAACCACAACAAGAGATAGATTTGCTTGATCCTGCTCGTGGTGGAATTGCAATAACCTCTTATGAGGAGTTTGATGAGGATATTGAACGACATGTTCCAAATATAGATGATTTTGATGTTTATTTGGGTTTACCAATATTTCATTTTAAACCAAGACACAATCAATTAAAACAGATTCTTTATCATCCATATTCCCATCTTAGTTTTTTGGGAAAATCTTATAAGTTTACTCATTATGATGAGACGATTCTCCCATTAGAAGGGGAATATGTTATAATTGGTAGAGAGATGGTTAATCAATGTCTTGATTTTTTTGATTATCATAAAGGTAGATGGGGTGAGTTTTGGCTTCCAACCCATCAAAGGGATATTGTTATTTCTGAGCCATTTGACTCTGATGATGTAACGTTTACTGTTGAACCTATTGAATATCCAACCTATTGGAGTGGGAAAAAAGCTTCTCATTATGTTGTGTTTCAATGGCCAGATGATACATTGATATGTCGTGAAATAGTTGGGGCCAGTGGAAATACAATAACAATTGATAGTGCTCTTGGAATAGCTTCAAATAGTCCAAATAAAATTATAGTATCGTTTTTGTTGTTGGGGCGATTTGATATGGATGAGATTGAGATGAAGATGAATTATTCTTTAATCGAGATGGGTTTTACAACTCTTCGTTTCCTTTCTCTTCTACAAGAGCCAATGCCAATTGAAGAGGAAAGTACCTAATGAAAGATGTTTCCTCTGACTATGTAGCTCAAGAAGAAGCCACGAAGCGTAAACCCGTAGAGCTTTATCATATCTGGCGGCCAGATGGGAGCAATGAGAGATTTTATACGAGCGGGGATGTGGCCGTGATTTTCCCTGGGCCTGTTAATGATAAATATCTTCCTGCAACTTTAAAACGATCGTTGATTCGTTATGATTCACAACTTGACGTTACCAAATGCACCATCCAGGCAGCCTTCGTGGAAGACCCCGTTATGGAATTTATCGCCATGAATCCAGTGGAAATATATTGGGTCAAGATCATGAAACTTCACAGGGATCAATCTCCCCTCGAAGCTGATGTAGTTTTTCTTGGCCAGATTAAAGGTGTGGCATTCAAGGGGATTCAGGCCGATGTGGAGTGTGTGGGATTTGAGCATTTTCTGAAGATGCCTATCCCGAAGGAGAGATACCAGATCACCTGCAACTGGCAGGTGTTTGACTCAAAATGTGATAACCCCGTGGGCGCTTGCAGCAAAGAGGATTATAAGACTGAAGCCCTTGATATAACATTGAACGCCACAAAAACTATACTGACCGCCGCAATCTTTGCAACTAAATCGGATGGTTATTTCATCGGGGGGGTGGTTGAATTTCCATTTAAAAATGAAAAACGAACTATCGTGGCTCATTCGGGCAACACAATAACCATGTCCTATCGAATGATATATTTAGAAGATGGCGATACCGTGAACGCTTATCCTGGCTGTGATGGAAGAAAGGAAACATGTAGGGGTACGTTTGATAATATCCTTAACTTTCTGGGGTTCCCATATATCCCGATAGAAAACCCTGCATTGAGGACATGATGGAATATTTTTTTGAGGATGAAGAGAAACAGATAGAGCTCAAACGTATTCTTAATGAGTGGATGGGAACTCCGTTTCGCCATCAGTGCGGAGTTAAGGGCATGGGATGTGATTGTTCTTATTTTGTTGCAAGGGTGCTTGAGGAACTTGGGATTATACAATGGAGAAAGAATTTGATGCCGGATTATCCCAAGGATTGGCATTTTCATACTACGAGGGAGCTGGTAAAGGAGCAGGTGGAAAAGGAACTTCGGTGCGAGAGGATAGGATTGGATCATTTCTTTAATGGCGATATCATCCTGTTGCACTTCGGGAAAGCCTCTTCACATATGGGGATATTCTTTGATGGATATATCTATCGTTCCCTTGAAGGGGTTGGAGTATGTAGAACTTCTGCACATGAAAAAAGTCTAAAAAAACGAATGCGATTTGCTTATAGGATATTTAAATGAGCACGGGACAGTGGGTTGGCGCAATACTTGGTGCAGTTGTAGGATTTCTCATTGGTGGTTGGTATGGTGCTATCTATGGTGCCATCCTCGGTTACAACATAGGTGGCTACATTGATCCTGTGAAGCCTGATGTCAAACAACCCGGAGCACCTGCTCAACAGCAGCTTCAGGTTATGACCAACCAAATTGGTCTTCCAATCTATGATGTTCTGGGGACGGCAAAGGTCACGGGTCAGTTGATGTTTTATGGGAGTGAGTATAGTGATGCTGTCTATTATCGTATAGCGAAGGGGAAATATGGAATCAGTGGCTGGCGATACTTTGCTTCATGGGCATTGGGTATCTGCATGGGGCCGGTAGACGCTCTATACACTGTTTTCAGGGATCAAGACCCTATTTGGTCAGGAGAGTTGACCCGTCCTGAGTCTGGCGGGGAAGCAACAATTCAGATCGAAGGCGTAGGAACAATGGTCTTTTATTTTGGCACCGACGATCAGATGCCAAATACCAATGCTGGGACTCTTCGTGCGGGGAGTATATATACAGGAGATCCTCTTTTCGATCCAACTTTAAACACAGGACACCGCCACCTTTGTTGGGCTTTTTTTGATAATTGTTTTATGAACGAATATAATCGCATGCCCTCGATGTCATTTATTGTCAAAAAGATACCTCCTTTATTTTCAGAAGAGACGAGTCAGATTCAAACCTATGACGTAAATCCTGCTCATGCTCTCTGGTTTACGTTGGTTCAAAAGGCAGGTTTGCCAGAGGAATGGGTTCATTCGGGAGATTTTATTGAGGTTGCCGCAAGTCTCTTTTTAGAATATAGAGGAGTAAGTGTTCTTTTTGATGCCTATCAATCAACCCAGAATTATTTGGAAGCTATAAATTCCCATGTGGATATGATCCTGCGATTTGGTTCAGATGGCAAGTTTCATCCGAAATTAATTAGGTATGTTGATCCGATTGATCTGCCTGTTATAGATGAATCAATATTACTCGAAGAGCCGACCTTTTCTCGTAAAAGTTGGATTGACACAATCAACGAGGTGAAGGTGCAATATTCACAGATAATTGGTGAGAGAGATTCATGGAAATCAGGGAACCCCATCCTTTCTCACAGTGCTAATGATATGGCTTCCGATGGGGTTTATCTTTATGTTTGTGGAAGCAGGTTCATTGGGCCTGTTAATCCGATCTGTTCAGCTGCCGTTTCGAGAATACGGATAACTGATGGAATAGTGATGCAAACTTTAGAATACCATCCGACTGCCAGTGGTAATGACTGGTGGAATTGTTGTCTGATCGATGGCGATTTCATTTACTTAGGAGGATCAGTTAATTTTGGTGGAGGTTACAATAGAGCGGTATTGCAAAAGCGAAATAAATCAGATTTTGGTCTTGTTTGGGAGTATAAGTATCCTGCCCAATCCAATGTATTTCAAATTCAAGACGTAGATCACGACTCAAATTACATTTATGCCTGTGCTACGTATAATAATGGGTTAGTTGTTGGAAGGATTAAGGTTGACAAGGCTACGGGGATGGAGCAATGGAGATTTCAAAATACTTACCATTCTCCGTATGGGATGATCTGTGATACAGATGAAGTTTATATATTAAAACATACGGGTGGATTTAGGGTAATTGAAACGGTTCAAAAATCCGATGGCTCCAGCATCTCATATGGGGAAAGTCTTCTTCTTGGGGCATATCATCGAGGATTTATAGATGAGGGAAGTTTATTTCTGGGTGGTCAACGAGCTTTATCATATGGAGGGGTTGCAGGGGGTTCGGTTCAAAAGGTTGCTATTGGTCCCTATACGGTGACGTGGACTTATGAGGAATTGGGAGACGGTAATATTTTCAAAAATTGTTTTAAGGATTCAGAGGGAAACATTGTCGCTGCTGGATTGACTGTGAATTATACTATCCCAACTATAGTTAAGTTAGGAGCCAGTGGAAGTTTGATATGGAGACAGGTGGGTGTTGCGGATGATACGGTTTATTGGGCTTTGGTTGAGGGGGTTGCAGAAAAAGGTCATTTTTACATTGGAATGACGAAGCGGGCAGATTGGTCTTCGGTCATCGAGAGAAGATCACTTTCAACAGGAGAATTGGATT
>Ga0315295_10000873_pt1 | contig 25668 bp, 20 predicted proteins | sample YL17G14_0_MG_FD_204453 | JGI IMG/M metagenome (GOLD analysis project Ga0315295, IMG submission 204453) | Sediment microbial communities from Yellowstone Lake, YNP, Wyoming, USA - YL17G14_0 | ecosystem: Environmental > Aquatic > Freshwater > Lake > Sediment | place: USA: Wyoming | collected... | reverse complement strand
GGGCGGTTGAGCCACCCGCTACCTTGGTGCCGACGGCGACAACGCAGCGGTCACCGAGGAAGTTAGGCGTGACAACAACCGAGGTAAAATCGAAGGAACCGGCAACAACGTTGAGTGTGTTTGCGACACCAACGGCACCAACGGTTGCCCAGGCGGCATTGTTGCCGATAATCTGGACATCACCGAGGGTGGTAACACCGAGGCCGAGGTTGTCGGCAATAGAGATTACATACTCCCTGCCGAGCAGGGTTCCGGAGCGGGCCGGGCAGACCGCAATATCGGTGATAACACCGGTAGCGCCGAGGGTGGTGGGAGCCGGAAGTGCTGACCAAGTAGTGCCGCCGTCCTTGGTGATGATGACATCTTTGCCATTGGTTACGGCGCAGGTATTGACGTCATCGGGGGCAACCGAGATAGCGACGGGAGCGAGGAGAGGAGCGGGGACAACAGCGGGGAAAACGGGCTGGCTCCCAACCGCGACGTAGTTGTTAGTAACGTCATCAAAGCTCTGACCAGCGTCCGATGACTTCAAGATTTTGATGGTGGGGATGGTGTTGTAGGTTACGTCAGTGGTGGCGGGGATAGTGCCTTTAGCGACGCTGGCGTAAGTCAGGCCATTGGTTGTGCCCTGAACAATGAATTTATCACTTGTAGAGGCTGGGGCTGCAGTGCAAGTTACGCCGGTGACAGCCAGACAGCCCGTAGTCACAGGCACCGTCACCGGTATCGTCCACGCCGCCCACAGAACCGTGGCGCCGAGAGCGGAGCTGAGAGGAACGGTGATGGCAGTGGCGGTCACGGAAACGCCGACCTGGTTAATAAAGGTTACCGTGTAGGTACCGGCGGTAGCGCCCCATCTTGCTGGAAAAGCAGTCGGGGGAACAACAGAGCCGCCCGTGACTCTTAGCTGGAGTGTATCAGGTTGTGAGGCATGAGCCACATAGATAGTCTTGCCATCGGAGCCAACCGAAATATCCCTGATGGTTGACCCTGGCATAAGTACGTTCTTGCCGGCCGTACCGGCCCCCGGTGCATCCTGAAGCGTGAATGCCCCATCGCCGGGGGTGGAAGCCGCAACGGGCATCGCCCAGACGAACGAACTGGCAATGATAGCAACGGTCGCCAGTACGCTCAGTATCTTATTTATTTTAGTTTTCATCGACCTTTTAAGGTCCTCCTTATATTTTTTATCTCCACAAGAAATTTCGTAGAGAACTTGTTCACCCTGTAAAACCCGAGTAGGACTAAAGCTTAACCTCGCCCCCAATCGGGCTCACGCCATAGCATCACCTCCTTACACGCCAATATTAACCACATATGCAAACATACGTGGTTTCAACCGTCTTTAACTATAACATAAATCTCTCGTTTGTCAATCCCCCTAAAAGTATTTTTTTAAACCTTACGTGGCTATCGACTAATCTGCGTCTGTCCAAAAGGTCCTGAATTGTCATTCTGAGTGAAGCGAAGAATCCGTCCCCACGAATGAATTACGGATTCATCCTGCTTGCACTTGTAATGCAAGTACAAGTGAACGGATTCTTCAGTCGCTTCGCTCCTTCAAGAATGACATTATTAGACAGCCTCAATCTGCGTCTGTCATCCTCTGATATTATATATAAACGAAAAAGTAGCCGCCGGGTTAGTACCGGAAGAATTTAAACAAAAAAGTAGGGGCAGGCCCCGTAATGACAGAGAAAGTGCGGTGTCATTCCAGCGAAAGCTGGAATCCAGCCTCTGTCTGTCATTGCGAGGAGCGCAGCGACGAAGCAATCTCGGACTATGATTATGGCTGTTCAACTCTATCGGAGATTGCCACGCTGATTTCATCCGCCTGTGGCGGATTCATCCTGCTTGCACTCGGACTGCAAGTACAAGTGAACGGATTCACTTCAGTGTGCCTGTACTTGTAACTACAGGTACAAGTGAGACTTCAGTGTGAACACCGTGAACGGATTCCATCATTGCGAGCACTTGTAGTGCAAGTACAAGTGCTCGCAATGACATTAAGGTAGCTTCTATATTTCCTTGGCGAGGTTGGAGAGGAACTCGGCGTTGGTGTGGGTGCGGCGCAACCGGTCGATGACTCTTTCCGTTGTCTCGGCGTAGCTGTTGGAGTCCTGAGCAATCATGGAGACCATGCGGCGGAGGAGCCATACCTGCTTCAGCGTATTTTCATCGAGCAGCAGTTCCTCGCGTCTCGTCCCGGAGCGCTGGATATCAATGGCGGGGAAGGTGCGGCGCTCGGCAAGACGCCGGTCGAGGTGAATCTCCATGTTGCCCGTTCCCTTGAACTCCTCATAGATGACATCATCCATGCGGCTGCCGGTATCGACAAGGCAGGTCGCCAGAATGGTCAGACTGCCGCCCTCCTCCGTGTTTCTGGCGGCGCCGAAGAAGCGCTTGGGCGGATACAGGGCGGCCGGGTCGATTCCGCCGGAGAGGGTACGCCCGGAGGGCGGGATGTCGAGGTTGTAGGCGCGGGTGAGTCTGGTGATGCCGTCGAGCAGGATGACCACGTCGCGGCCGCCTTCCACAATGCGCTTCGCCCGCTCCAGGGCGAGCTCGGCGACGCGGGTCTGGTTTTCCACCGGCTCATCGAAAGTGGCGGCGATGACCTCACCGCGGACGGAATGGCGCATGTCGGTGACCTCTTCCGGCCGCTCACCGATAAGACAGACCATGAGGTGGATGTCGTTGTAGTTCGTCGTTATGGCGTTGGCGATTGACTTTAAGAGCATGGTCTTACCCGCCTTGGGCGGCGAGACGATAAGGCCGCGCTGCCCGCGTCCGACGGGAGCGACGATATTCAAAAGACGGGATGAGAGGTCAGCACTGTTGGATGTCTCCAGGTTGATGAGCTTGTTGGGGAAGATGGGGGTGAGGGTGGGGAACTTGGGACGGTCCCTGGCGACCTCCGGATTGACATCGTTGATGGCTTCAACTCTCAGCAAACTGGCGTACTTCTCCCCGGCCTTGGGCGGGCGGGACTGCCCGGTCACCATGTCGCCGGTCCTGAGGCCGAAGCGCCTTATCTGGGATTGGGAGATATAGACATCGCTTGAACTGGGAAGCAGGCTGTCCGCCCTCAGGAATCCGTAGCCGTCCGGCATAATCTCCAGGATGCCGGAAGCAAAGATATTCCCCTGGTGCTCGGTTTGCGCCTGGAGCAGCTTCATGATGCAGTCCTTCTTCTTGAGGTTGCTGCAGTTTAGGACGCCAAGCTCCTTCGCGACGTCGAGCAGCTCTTCTTTAGTCATGGTTTCAAGCTGGCTGATATCCAGCGGTGTGCTAATATTCATGGTTTAATTTACCTCCTGACCTCCTCTCCCGGTTAAAACGGCTCGGTTATTTCGTCATTGCCAGTCCTTCCCTTCTCCTTATCAATATCGATGAGGGAAGGACGAAGCAACCCATTCTTCTGTCATTGCGAGGAGTCCCGAACTCCTTTTCTCCTGAGGGACGACGTGGCAATCTCCGATTTGACCAGACCGGCAATCATACCAGTTGGAGATTGCTTCGTCGCTCCACTCCTCGCAATGACGGAATTATTGCTTGGTGGCGACACGCTTCCAGTCGGCCAGAAAACGCGCCTGGCCGATGTCCGTCAGCGGGTGGTTTATCATCTGCATTAGAATCTTGAACGGGACAGTCGCGATGTGCGCCCCGGCCTTCGCCGCCATGAAACAGTGCTGGGTATGCCGGATGCTGGCAGCGATGACCTCCGTCGGGATGTCATAGTAGTTGTAGACGTCAACAATATCCGCCACAAGCTGCATGCCGTCCTCGCCGATGTCGTCCAGCCGCCCGATGAAGGGGCTGACGTAAGTTGCACCCACCGCAGCGGCAAGGAGCGCCTGGTTCAATGAGAAACAGAGGGTCATGTTGACCTTAACACCCTCTTTGGTCAGAACGGATGCCGCTTCAAGCCCGGCGGGGGTGATGGGTAGTTTGACAACGGCATTGGGTGCCCAGGTGGCGATATCCCGCGCCTGGACGACCATTTCATCAGCTTTCTCCGTAAGCACCTCGGCGGAGATAGGACCTGCGATAATCCCGGCAATTTCGCGGACAACCGACTTATAATCGGCCGAACCCTCGACCGAGACCAGGCTGGGGTTGGTCGTGACGCCGCTGATAATACCGAGTTTGGCGGCATCTCTTATCTCCTTGATATTGGCGGTGTCCAGAAAGAAACGCATTTGTTTCCTCTTTCTAAATAGTATTACTGCTGCCTTGCAGTGAAGCTTTCGGTATATATTGGACTGTCAGCCCTTATTGAATAGTCAAAGAATGAAAACATACTATAGTGAAAGTGCCAGCGGCGTCTGCGCCCCTTCGCGCAGTACGTCTTTGGCTGAGCCGATGAAATCACGGAAGAGGGGATGGGGACGGCTGGGACGGGAACCGAATTCCGGGTGAAACTGGCAGCCGAGCATCCAGGGATGGCTCGCCAGTTCGCATATCTCGACGAGCTCACCGTCAGGTGAGAGGCCTGAGTAAATTAGCCCGGCTTCCCCCAGCACCGCCCGGTACCGGTTATTAAACTCATAGCGGTGCCGGTGACGCTCGCAGATTGTGTCACATCCGTAGGCTCTGGCCGCCAGGGTGCCCGGCACGAGACGGCAGGGGTAGTTCCCCAGCCGCATCGTCGCGCCCTTATTCTGCACCTTCTTCTGCTCCGGAAGGAGGTCAATCACTGGATACGGAGTTTCCGTGTCGAATTCTGTAGAATTGGCTTTAGCCATTCCGAGAATATTGCGGGCGAACTCAGCGACCATCACCTGCATACCCAGGCACAGACCCAGGTAAGGTATTTTGCGCTCCCTAGCATACTGCGCTGATTTTATCATACCCTCCGTCCCCCGGGTGCCGAAACCGCCGGGGACGACAATCCCCTGGGCGGTTCGGAGGAGGTTTAACCCGTTTTCTTTCTCCAGCTCTTCGGACTGCACCCACTGCATATTTACGTCCCGGTTGTGGGAGAAAGCAGCGTGGCATAGCGCCTCGCGGACGGAGTAATAGGCATCTTTTAATTCGACGTATTTCCCCACCAGGGCGATATTGACCGGTTCGTGGGGCGTCTTGAGGCGCTCGACGAGCTCATGCCAGTGAGTTAAATCCGGTGCACCCGCCTTAATTCCCAGGCGGCTTACGACGAGCTCTCCTAACCCTTCTTCCTCCAGCAAGAGCGGCACCTCGTATATACTGGGCACCGTGGGTAGCGGGATGACGGCGCGTCTTTCCACATCGCAAAAGAGGGAGATTTTATCGCTAACCCCCGGCGGGATTGGGTAATCGCTGCGGCAAATGATAATGTCCGGCTGGATACCGATGCGGCGGAGTTCATTTACCGAGTGCTGCGTCGGCTTGCTCTTTACCTCCTGCGTTGACGAAAGATAGGGTAAAAACGTGACGTGGACATACAGGACATTGTCCCGCCCGGCGTCGTTGCGCATCTGTCTGATGGCCTCAAGGAAAGGCTGGCCTTCAATGTCACCGACCGTCCCGCCGACCTCGATGATGATGACATCGGCTTTGGACCTGTCCGCCAGCTTTTTGAAGCGGTCCTTTATTTCATTGGTAAGGTGGGGTACAACCTGGATGGTGCTTCCGAGGAAGTCACCGCGTCTCTCCTTACCGATGAGGGCGCTGTATATCTGGCCCGAGGTGACGTTGGATTCACAGGTAAGCTCAACGTCAATGAAGCGCTCGTAGTTGCCCAGGTCAAGGTCGGTCTCGGCCCCGTCCTGCGTCACAAAAACCTCGCCGTGCTGGTAAGGGGACATGGTGCCGGGGTCAACATTGAGGTACGGGTCGAGCTTCTGGACGGAGACTTTAACCTGACGGCTTTTTAAGAGGGCGCCGATTGAGGCGACGGTGATACCCTTGCCAACGGAACTAATTACACCACCGGTTACAAATATGTATTTAGGCATACTGGATTAAAATAAAAGCCCCTGGGGTTCACCTCAAAGAACATCCACTAAGTTAAACTGAGGAAAGGTACCGTGTCTTGGTACAGTGATAGTATATTAAGGTGTATAGCCCTTGTCAAGTTTTAGTCAAGGGAAGGTTTTGGGACTTTTCTCTGATTTTCTTCGTTTTTGGTTGGTAAGAAGATTTATATATACAACTACAAAGAGATTTATTAATTTTTTACTTTTTTCTCCTTTTCGGTTTTAGCCCTAACATCTGCTGTCGGTAAGCTTCAGTAATCCCTATACCAGATGCTAAATTCACTTGACCTTCACGTATTCTCTTTTTGAAGTAGTCTTCTTTAAACCAGAATTCTAGATTCTTTGGTAAGTTAATTCTGTTTACTTTCAACAATGTTTCAAATGAAGTTGCACTATCGGAACGCCCCATCATAACGATTGCCTGGATGGCAGCGCCATCGCTCGTACAAAATAATGCTTTAGGTAACACATTCTGATTAATCAAAGCTATGGCTTCACGTTCTCCATCTCCTAGTCCCTTAAATGTATTAACATCAAATACAGTGGCGAGAACAGCTAAATCATTAGCGGTAGCAGCAATCTCCGTTATTGCTCCGTTCTTTGCATCGTGTAAGAGGTCTATTATTACAACTTCTCCATTTTCGCCATTATAGAATAGAGCTTCATTTCTAATGACAGAAGAAGGTAAAAAAATATCGCAGCTACTTGTTAGCTGCGACCAAAGATTTGATTCATGGAGCTTAAGTACTACCATGGTGTCCAGAAGCAGGCACTGTGGCTTGGTAGTCGGCATGGTCATCAAATCCGTACTCTAGCAGAACTCCGCTTAGGTCTGCAAGCCCTATCTTTAGGTATTCCGCCAACTTTGTACGAGATAATTGACCTTTTTGGTACGCCGTGAAAGCCAGACGTACAAACCTCGATGGTATGTCTGGTGGCTGCCACCAATGCCCTGCTCTGTAAGCCTTGTCTAATTCTTTGAAAGCCCGGTCATTTAACAAAGAAGCTATAGTGCCTTTATCCAAGGCATCAATATTATGCAAACGCCAAAGCAGCGCTGACGTGGAGACATCAAACTCTCTGGCTATATCAATTAAACTTACATAGTTTATTTCACCCTTCTTTATATGCGCGTCAACGGTATTAATTAAATCATCTAAAGGTAAGAGTAAACTTGACGCAAATGAGTCAGCAATTTTTTCAACATGGTCAAACAAATCATAATTACTGTCATTCAAAGATTCTGGCGAAGTACTATCCCAAGTTATCAGATGGAATAATTCATGCGCAAAGCTATAGTTTCTTCTCCAGGGCGGTTCGCGAGAATTAATAAGCACAGCTAAACCGAAGGTTCCTTTTGCAGATGCAGCTGAACCATCCACCCCCAAATCTTGATACCATATTTTAACTCCATACTTATCCTCAAGTAGACGGTCAATGCATGAAGCTGGACGGCTACCCAATTTAAGCTCTTTCCAGATTGTTTCTCCGAGTTTACCCGCATCTTCATAAGTTATAGTGTGAAGATTAACTTGTTTGCTCGGTAGGTCATTCTCAGCTATTTCACCGGATAACTTTTCTAGAAAAGCATACTCATTGCATCGCTGGAGAAAATCAGCCTCAAGAATTGCCTTGTCATTTTCAGGCGCTTTTCGCCAAAGTACAAAAGGAGTTATTTCTAAGGGCTCTAATGCCAATAATTGAGTAACATCTACTCGTAGCGCTTGGGCTATTTTGCATAATTCCCACGCTTTAACTTCTCGCTGCCTTGATTCTATCTGATGTATTATTTGTGAAGAGGAAAAACCGACAGCATCAGCTAGTTGCTTTTGAGTAAGAGATAAGTTTTCGCGCGCGGTACGGATTCGGTTTGCCAAGATTTCTTGAAGGTCATTCATAAAATGGCCTCTTTCTAGGGGAGAATCAATATTTTCTTGATTTTTCAGCAATATTATAACATGTATGTCAATAGGTTTTCATGAAAATCTTGAATATTTATAGACTAACTCATGCGGCTGCCTGCTGTTTATTGTTTTTGTAATTGAGTTCACCGTTTCAGTCTATCGTGTGTAGATTTTGCCTGGATTACCTCTGGACGCTTGCTAGTATTTTGGTTAATTTTGAGCGGATATGTCAATAGACTAATGTCGTTAATTTCTTATACACCGCTACCAACTAAGACCGTGCAATACTCATCACGATTTTTCCTTGACGCTCCCCTTCACGAGTTATACAATAACAAAGCTGAAATGAATAAGAACTACGATGTCATCATTGTCGGCGGGGGACCCGCCGGTATTTTTGCCGCCCTTGAGCTTGCCGGGCAAAACCTCAGCATCCTGCTCATCGAAAAGGGCAAAGATATCGATGAACGCCGCTGTCCCATGCGCGAGGCCGGGCGTCTCTGCGTCTCCTGTTCCCCCTGCAGCATTACCTGCGGGCTGGGTGGAGCGGGTGCTTTTTCCGACGGCAAGCTGACGTTATCATCCAAAGTCGGCGGCCATCTCGATGAGTACCTGGGTGAGGCCGAAACCGAAGCCCTCGTTAAATACGTTGACGGCATTTATGTTAAGTACGGCGCGCCGGAGCGGGTCTATGGCACCGGCGAAAAGGTTGATGAGATAAAATATAAAGCCTCCCTTAACGAGCTTCACCTCATCCCCGTTCCCATCCGCCACATGGGCACGGAGAACTGCTGCCAGGTGCTGATACATATGCGCGATTACCTTAAGTCCGGCGTTGATTTCAAGCTGGAGACGGCGGTTGAAGAAATAATAACCCAAAACGGTGTTGTCAGAGGGGTAAAAACGAAAGGCGGCGAGGAGTACGGCTGCCGCTATTTAATCCTGGCGCCGGGGCGGGAGGGGGCGGACTGGCTTTTTGGCGAGGCGAAGCGCCTGAATTTGACGGTGCAGAACAACCCGGTTGACGTGGGCGTCCGGGTTGAGGTGCCGTTTGCCGTCATGAATGAGCTTACCGCCGCCATGTACGAGGTGAAGCTGGAGTACCTTTCGAAAAGTTTCGATGACCGCGTCCGGACGTTCTGCATGTGCCCGGGCGGCGAGGTCATCATGGAGTCAACGGGCGGCGAGGACCCGGTTGTCACCGTAAACGGGCACAGCTTTGAGAGTCACGGGACAGACAATACCAATTTCGCGCTCCTCGTTTCCACCTATTTTACAGAGCCTTTCAATAACCCCATCGCCTACGGCAAGTACCTGGCGCGCCTTGCCAATATCTTAAGCGGCGGTATCCTGGTGCAGCGCCTGGGCGACCTGCTGGAGGGACGGCGCTCCACCCCGTCCCGCATTGAGCGCGGGCTGGTCCAGCCGACCCTTAAAAGCGCCACGCCGGGCGACTTGAGCTTCGCTTTACCTTACCGGTACCTCACCGATATTATCGAGATGCTGCGGGCGATGGACAAGCTCGCCCCGGGCATCGCCTCGCGCCACACGCTCCTTTACGGCGTCGAGGTCAAATTCTACTCCTTCCGCCCGGAGCTAACGCCGTGCCTGGAAACCGAGGTCAAAAACCTCTTTACCGGCGGGGACGGCGCCGGTGTCAGCCGCGGGCTGGTCGAAGCATCCGCCTCCGGGGTCGTGGCGGCAAGAGAAATTCTAAGGAGACAGCAGCACGATTAACTCAGCGGATAAAGTAAAGAACCACGCCATCGGTAGAGTCTTCTACGGCTGGTTTATTCTAATCGGTGCGGTGCTCATTGTGGCAACCGCTTATTCGATGCGCTATTCATTCGCCGTCTTCTACAAAGAGATACTGGATGAGTTCGGCTGGAGCCGGGCGGACACGGCGGCCGCTTTCTCCGTGAGCCTCATGGTCTACGGTATGAGTTCGCCCTTCGTTGGCAGCCTCGTTGACCGATTAGGCCCTAAAAAGGTGCTCCTTTTCGGCCTGGTCCTGCTTACCCTGGGCCTCATCGGCATGAGCTTTGTGAACAGCATCTGGCTGATGTATGCGCTTTACGGCGTCGTCATGGCGCTCGGCATCAACTCGCTGGGTTACGCCGTCCATAACTCCTATTTACCGAACTGGTTTGTAAACAAGCGCGGCACGGCTTTCGGCCTGTTAATGGCCGGGTCAGGAGGGGCCAACGTCCTCAACGCGCTTTATCAACGCCTGCTGCAAACCATTCCCTGGCGCACGATGTATCTTATCATGGCAGGAGTGACGGTCGCCGTCGTTTTACCAATAATTACCTTTATCATCAGGCGTACCCCGCAGGAGATGGGGCTTCTCCCCGACGGCGCAAACGAAAACCCTTCCGGTGATGAGTTAAGAGCGACCAGGGCAAAAGCGGCGAGTGTCCTCATCGTTGATAAAGAGTGGGCGGCTAAAGACTGGACGCTTGCCCAGGCGCTTAAAACGCCTCAGCTCTGGCTCATGTTCTTCGCCCAGCTCTGCATTTCCGCCGCCCTCAACCTGGGTAGCGCCCACCAGGCAATCTACTGCCAGGACATCGGGCTCGACGCATCGTTTGCCGCTTCGGTATTGGGGCTCATCGGGGTTGCGACCATCGCCGGCAACCTCATGAGCGGTGTTTCCGACAGGCTCGGACGCGAAATTACCTTTACCATAGGTACCGCAGGAACACTCGTTTCCATCTACGCCCTCTTAACGGCAAGCTTTGAGAAGTCATGGTTCCTCTACGTCTATGCCATCGTCTGGGGGCTTTTCTTCGGTGCCGGTGGGTCTTCCCTTATCGCCGGCCTCGCCGACCTGTTCAGCGGCCGGCACTTCGGCGCCATCAACGGGTTCTTTCTCCTGGGATTCGGCATCGGCGGTGCCCTCGGCCCCTGGCTCGGCGGCTACATATATGACGTAACGAGCAGCTACCACATCGCCTTTATTTTTATGATGGCTTCGATGGTCACGGCGACGGCTCTTTTCTGGCTGGCGGCGCCGCGCAAGAAGCGGCTGGTGTCAGGCAAGGCAGCGCACTGAAATTGAAAGGGTTAGTCCCTTTGTATTTCATTCCATTGCTGTGGCTGGTGCTTCTGTAATCCGTGAGTGTAATTTAAAAAGCTGACCTACCAGGTAATATAATAGATTAAATAACCTCCGTGTCATTGCGAGTCCCGATGCAATCGGGGGACTCCTCTCAATGACAACTGAAGTTCCAAAAAAAATCCACGGTTTACTAAGTTTTACTTTCCTTGACAGATGGGAAAGTGCCCATTAGAATGAAATAGCCATAGATGGTTCACTACTTTCTCCTGATAAAAGAAACCGATTTCAAATTCTATCAGAAGGAGGCTGATGTTAATTGGCAGAGGTTATAGCTGGAGAAAAGGAAAACTTTGAGAGCTTGCTCAAGCGGTTCAACCGGAAGGTTCAGCAGGCCGGCGTCCTCGCGGAAGCCAGACGGCGTGAGCATTACGAGAAACCCAGCGACAAGCGGAAGCGTAAAGCAGTCGCCAAACGGCGCACGAGCCATACTGGCAGCAGAGAGTAGGTTCACTGAGAGTTGTGTTGGCGATGGGGCGATAAGAATTGCCTCTTCGACATAACACGGCAGAACTCAGAAATTAGGTTACCTAGGTACTTTGATGGAAAAAGCAGGACTGAAAGCAAAGCTGAACGATGACCTCAGAGGGGCGATGCGGGCCGGCAACACGGTAAAACGTGACACCATCCGCTTTTTGCTCGCCGATATTAAAAATACGGAGATTGCCCGGCAGCAAACGCTGGATGACGCCGGAATTCTCGGTGTTATGGCAAAAGAGGTAAGACAGCGCCAGGAAAGCATTGATGCTTTCAAAGCGGGGCACCGTCCCGACCTTGTCGCCAAAGAGGAAGCGGAACTGGCCGTCATCAGGAGTTACCTGCCTCAGCCGGCGACTCACGAGGAGATTGTCCAGGCGGCGGAGCGGATTATTGGTGAAGTCGGGGCAAAAGGCCCCGGCGATAAGGGCAAGGTCATGCCGAAGGTCATTGCGGAACTGAGGGGTAAAGCAAGCGGACAGGAGGTAAACGCGGTTGTAACCGAGTTGCTTTCTTCCAAGAAATAACCAGCTGAATTTGTCGAGGCATTCAAAGGGGGGCGAAAGCTCCCTGATTTATTTTAAACCTTTCGGTGGCGGATGTTTCGGTTATTTTGTTTTGGTTCTGACTTCCCTTCGCGCTTTATATGCGGGAATAACCGCAGATTGTCATTGCGAGGAGCGAAGCGACGAAGCAATCTCGCATATATAGAATAGCTTAACCACATCAGGAGATTGCCACGTCGTCCCTCAGGGGATAAAGTTCGGGACTCCTCGCAATGACAGTTCGATGGTTTTTCTTTTTGGATTTGGTAATTTGTGTTTGTTTAGTCCCTTAACGGTAAAGTCTTGCAAAAAAAGCAAGATATTTTTTGACCCACTCGTAGGTTGAAGCTAATAATTTTTGCTCCAACTTTTGGTTCCGGCTTGTCCAGATTAGGATTTAGATATTAAGTTTTAGAATTTTTTTGGGTAGGCATGTCCCTCTTTCTGGCCCAAGGTCAATCATATTCCAGGGGAGCTTCTCGTCATCAGCCCACTTCCGGTGGGCGAAAGCGCCGACATCTACCTGACATTCTCTCAATGCCCGTTGCCATGAGGGTAAAGATACTTCGCCGGCGGCGACGATAACCGGAGCAAATGAACTATCTCCCCGCGCCAGCGCTGCCTGTACCTCGCTCCAGGTAGGGCTTTCCGAATGAAGGGAAACACCCTTTTCCGGCAGCTTGCTCTTAAGAAAAGATAGCCGCGCTTTGATGACGTTAAGGTCAGCCATCGGCAGGCGCTCCCATGGTGTCCCGGCCTTGGGGATAAATGGTGAAACCGTGATATTGAGCCGGGTGCCGCTGCTCTTTACATCGAGAATGTGTTTGCAATCGAGCACCAGGCTGGCGATGGCGGCGACATCCTCGTCCGTTTCTTCAGGCAGTCCAATCATGAAGTAGAGTTTCAGCTCTTTGACCTTTTCTTTCGCTATGGCTGTAATTGCCCCGAAAATATCGTCCTGCGTTATTCCCTTGGCGATAATGCGCCGCATGCGGTCGGAGCCAGCTTCGGGGGCTATAGTAATGGTTTTTGCGCCGGACTCAACCAGTTTTTGCAGCACCACCGGGAAAAACGGTTTTACGCGGAGCGAGCTTATCGAGATTTCGGCGCCCATCTCCCAAAGTCTTGTTATGAGTTCTTCGAGGTGAGGATAGTCCGAGACATCGGGGCCGACCAGCCCGATACGCTTGCAGAATTTTAGACCCCTACCGGCCTGCTCAAGTATCGTATCCAATGAACGATAACGCATTGGGGAAAAGGTATTTCCCACCAGACAGAAGCGGCAGCGCCAGTTGCAGCCGCGCTCCACTTCTATCATATACATATCGCCGAAGTCGGTATCCCGTGTGACGACGGCCGTTGATACCGGGAAAGCGTCCAGGTTTTCCGCATACTGCCGTACAATGGGAGTACCGCTATAGAATTTCGGTACGTAAATGCTGGGAATATCCGCCAGCTTCTTGAGTAATTCATCGCGGCTGATATTGCCTATCTCGGAGAATACGGGGACTATTGCCGGGATTAGCGGTTCTGCCTCGCCAATACAAACGGCGTCGAAAAACGGGGCGATGGGGGCGGGATTGGCCATAACCACCGGCCCGCCGGCGATAACCAGGGGATAGCTTTCGTTTCTGTCCGCCGCATAGACCGGTATGCCACATGACTTCAGGATGAGCGGAATATTGAAGTAATCTAGCTCATAGGTGATGCTCATGGCGATGACGGCGAAATCGGATAAGGGCCGGATGCTCTCGATGCTGACAACGGGTGCAGTTACGCTGCTCCCTTTCTCCCAGAAAGCCCTTTCGCAGACGATATTGTCGTATCCATTGAGCAGCTTGTAGATGGCATGCACTCCTAAACTGGACATGCCAATGTAGTAGGAACTGGGGTAAACAAGGGCAACGGGTATTTTCCCGCCCCACCCCTTGATGATGGTGCCCTGTTCTCCGGCGAGACGCCGCCGCATGTTTTCGATTTCGCGGTAAAGCATGGTATTAGTTTACACCTTGTTTTACGTACTTGTCTTGAAGCGGACCGCTCAAAAGCGGTAAAATAGATTGTAGTACGCCGGGGTGGCGGAATTGGCAGACGCAGAGGACTTAAAATCCTCCGCTCGAAAGAGTTTGTGGGTTCGAGTCCCTCCCCCGGCAGATTTGTTTTTATAAGCGCAATTAAGATATCCTGACGTTTTTCTGTTCCGATAGTTTCATCCAGTGTCGCAGGGAAAAATCCCAAGCTCCAAGCACCAAATTCCAAATTCCGATTTCATACGGAATGCCGCACGGAGTCGGCACAAATTCAAATTAACCATTACCAAAACAAAATGCATCCATCGAATTGTCATTGCGAGGGCTTTAGCCCGTGGCAATCTCCGATAAAGGAGTCATCCACTCAATTGATAGATTCTCATGAAAATAGCTGACCAATCAATAATTGTCATTCCCGCGAAGACGGGTTCACCCTGAACTGGTTCACCGTGAACGGGAATCCAGAAGCCGCAAGGCTTGTATATTAAAAGAACTTCTGGATTGTCGGGTCAAGCCTTCAGGCTGAACCTTCGCTCGACTGAGCGCTCGCGACGAAGTCTGGCTGAAGCCCGACAATGACAAAAATATGAGGCTGTTTTCATCCTTCATGGTGCCGATGGCAAGCGGCATGAACGATTGCTTCGCTTCGCTCGCAATGACAAAGGGAGCACGGATTGCTTCGTCGCCCTTCGAGATAAAGGAGGAAGGACTCCTCGCAATGACAGTTTGTGTTTTCCCTGTTTATTCATTGTATTTTGAAAATTGTTTGGAATTTGGATTTTGGTATTTGGAATTTATATCGCGCCAATCGTAATTAACGGCTCTTAAAACTCAGGCTGGTTTTCTAGGCAAAAAATCGTCCCGATACATGCAAAAGCATCGGGACATTTACAACGGAAGGAAACTTTATCTATCAAGCCTTCCGCGTTATAACCTTCTTAACGCCGTCGGCGATGCTTTTGGCCGTAAGGCCGTATCTTTCGAGGAGTTCCGCCGGTTTACCGGACTTGGCGTAGGTGTCGCCCACGGCGACAAACTCCATTGGCACCGGGTGCCTCGCGCATCGACTCTTCTTGAGCCATAGCTATTCCAGCTCCTTGAGCGCAACCTGGAGTTCTTTGGCGTTGGGCGCTCTCCCGTGAAAGTCGGGGTTGTTCTCCATGAAGCTCACGCCTTTACCCTTGATGGTATGGGCGATGATGCAAGTCGGCTGTTCCTTGACCAGTTTCGCCTGTCCGAAGGCGGCGAGGAGGCGGGTAATATCATGTCCGTCAACCTCCAGGACGTGCCAGCCGAAGGACTCCCACTTCCGCCCCATGGGCGCCATGTTCATGACATCCTGGCAGCGTCCGTCAAGCTGTAAACCGTTGTTATCCACGATGGCCGTTAGTTGTCTACTTTGTAATGGGCGACCGCCAAATAGCCGCATGTCGGCCGTAATTTTAACCTGTTTTTGGGGTTTTCTTTAACTTAATTTCGGCAAGACGCGTGTAAACTGCCCCTTTCGGCGTGAGCTCGCTTTGCATAAGGCAGATTCCCGTTGCGTTGATGCCGGAGATGATGCCAAGTTCGGCCCGGCTGATTGCCTCACCCAGCGCCTGCCGCTCGGCGGGGGTGGCCGTTTCTCTAACGCGTGCCAGAGTTAAATGCGGCGTGAAGGGCCTGCCCTCCGGCTTAAACCCCAGTTTGGTGAGAGCGTCTTCAAGCCGTTTTACGAGTTCACCGAGTGTCTTTGTATCGCCGGTGAGTCCTACCCAGACCACCCGGGGGCGGTGCGTATTCGGGAAACAGCCGCATTCGGCAACCTCAAACTTGAGCTCAGGTAAATCCTTAACGGCTTCTTCCATCGCCCCGGTTATCTCACTTACTTTCCCCGGCGTAACATTGCCGAGGAATTTCAGTGTTAGATGAATTCCATTGGGTTCGACCCATCTGGCGCAATTGCCGGTCGCTGACCTCAGCTTATTCTGGAGCCGGGTCAGTTCCGCCTTGAGTTCGGCAGGCAGTTCGACGGCGATAAAACAGCGAATACTTTCCACCGCTATACTTTACTTGTTTTAATGCCAAAAAGCTTCGCCGCATTGCCGTATAAAAGCATTTCCTTGTCCGGCGCGCTCATATCCAGGGCTTTAATCTGGTTCAGAACCCTTTGCTGGTCAATTACCGGATAGTCGCTGCCGAAAATAATTTTATCCGCACCGGCCAGGGCGGCTACCTCTTTATATACCTGCGGGGAGTAGAGAAAAGGTGAGGCGGCGCTGTCGTAATAGACGCGGCTTAAGGTCTTCTTTACCTCCGGCATTAAATTATAGAACGGAAGTCCGCCTCCCCAGTGGGCGCAGATTATGTTGATGCCGGGAAGCTGGCTCACGAGAATCTCGAGTACCGCCGGGGTTATCAGGTCTTTACCCGCGTACTCATGCCCTACCGGCTCGGAAGAATGGACAAGGAGGGTAAGCTTATTGTTTTTCATTACCTCGAGAAAATGGCCTTTGCCATACTCGTCGCTGAGGTCAAGCTCGATATCCGGCCTGATTTCACCGACCCCTTTTATTCCGCCCCTGACGCAGCGCTCGATTTCGGCGACCGACTCAAAAGATGAAAGCTGCGGCACGCTGCAAAAACCGATAAGGCGCTTCGGGTGCTTCGCCACGGCCTCCATAATGTAGTCATTGGTCATGGCGCAGAGCTCCAGGCTCCGCCAGCCGATGTTGAGGACGGCGGACATGTCAATCCCGGCTTTATCCATGCTCTCGATAAGCTTTTCGGCCGTAATCATCTTTGCCTTGGGATTGGAGTAAAGCCCGGCAAAGCAGGGATCGCGCCCGGCAAAATCAGCCCGTTGTTCGATAACGGCAGGAGGAAAAATATGGGTGTGGCAGTCAATAATCACGGGTAGATTATAGGAGAAGGAGCGGAAAAACTGCAAGAACGAAATATACCCTAATTTTCGAATTCAGATTAGCACTGGATTGAAATCATAAAAACTATAAGAATTGTCATTGCGAGTGAAGCGAAGCAATCTCCGCTAGAGTTAACCATTTGATTATTGTGAGATTGCCACGTCGTCCCTCAGGAGATAAGGAGTTCGGGACTCCTCGCAATGACAGATTGTTCAGCAACATTTTTTCAACGCTAACCATTTTGGGGGTTTGTTTTGATATATTGACTTTGCGAGCACAGGCGAAGAAGGAAAGCTCTGGGCACTCAGGCTTGGCGGACACTGGGTGACGACACGCGAGAGGCTTCAGCAATACCTTGATGGACATTCAAGAAATATCAAACTGCAAAACAGGTAAACTGGTTTCGTTCGGTTTTGGTTGGTGGAATAAACCAGAATGTTCCCGATGAAATCGGGACTTCTCGCAATGACAGGCAATTCTAACCAAAAGAGAACGTTACCACATAAAAATACTGGGCATAAAAAATACTTGACAAACCGAAAGAGCTTGTACTACAATACCTCTGCAATGTTGAAATTGCTGACATAAAAGTAGTTGTGAAGAAAACCAGGCCCTGGCTTGGCGAGTAATCACCAAGCCTTTTTTATGTCTAAAGCACCTTAACAATTGAATAGTGTTCTTTTTGTGATATATGGGGAAAAATACACAAAGTATCAATTCCTGACCTAATATCAAATTTGAAGCAGGTCAAGCGGTGAAGGCGTACGGTGAATGCCTTGGCATCAAGGGCCGATGAAGGACGTAGTAGACTGCGATAAGCCCCGGCAAGCTGTCAAACAAGCCCAACCGGGGATTTCCGAATGAGGCAACTCTTCCCGATTTATCGGGAAACTTCCAGCCGAACACATAGGCTGGAAAGGGGTAAGCGGGGGAAGTGAAACATCTCAGTACCCCGAGGAAAAGAAGATATTCCCCTAGTAGTGGCGAGCGAACGGGGAACAGCCTAAACCCTATAAGCTTAGTGGCTCCAAGGCCTATGCCTTAGGGTGTCGTAAGACAGATACGGTCGAGCTTGGTTCTCAGCCAGGGAGTTACAAACCGAAACTCTAACTGAAGGTTCCTGGAACGGACATCCGCAGAGGGTGAAAGACCCGTAAGTAAAAGAGTCAGGCTCCCAATCTGTTCTTGAGTACCACGGGACACGAGAAACCCTGTGGGAATCCGCGCTGACCACAGCGCAAGGCTAAATACCCTTGATGACCGATAGTGAACTAGTACCGTGAGGGAAAGGTGAAAAGCACCCCGGGAGGGGAGTGAAATAGAACTGAAACCGTATGCTTACAAGCAGTTAGAGTTCTTCCTCGGAAGAATAATAGCGTGCTTCCTGAAGTATGAGCCGGCGAGTTAATCTTTGCAGCTGGTTAAGAGATTAAGTCTCGGAGCCACAGCGAAAGCGAGTCTGAATAGGGCGTTTATAGTTGCAGGGATTAGACGCGAAGCCAGGTGAGCCATCCATGACCAGGGTGAAGTCCCGATAGAATCGGGATGGAGGCCCGAACTCCCCGGCGTTGCAAAGCCGCGAGATGAGTTGTGGATAGAGGTGATATGCCAAACGAACTTGGTAATAGCTCGTACTCCCCGAAATGTATTGAGGTACAGCCTCGGATGTTCGCTAACGGAGGTAGGGCTCTGGATGGATGCGGAGGGAGAAATCCCTTCAACTCCAACCAAACCAACGAATGCCGTTAGCCAAAGTCCGGGAGTGAGACTATGAGGGCTAAGCTTCGTAGTCGAGAGGGAAACAGCCCAGACCATCAGCTAAGGTCCCCAAACGCAGACTAAGTGGTAAAGGAAGTAGGAACGCAAAGACAGCCAGGAGGTTGGCTTAGAAGCCGCCACCCTTTAAAGAAAGCGTAATAGCTCACTGGTTGAGTGTTGCTGCACCGACGACTCAGCGGGGCTCAAGTCTGTTACCGAAGCTATGGATCACGTAAGTGATGGTAGGGGAGCGTTCCCTTGGCAATGAAGGCGTCGTGTGAACGGCGGTGGAGTCAAGGGAAGTGAGGCTGCCGGAATGAGTAGCGCAAGGCATGTGAGAAACATGCCCACCGAAGACCTGAGGTTTCCTACGCAAGGTTTATCCGCGTAGGGTTAGTCGGCCCTAAGCTGAGGCCGAAAGGCGTAAGCGATGGAGGACAGGTTATTATTCCTGTACCATTTTTGCTGAGGCAAAGGGGGGACGCGGCAAGGTACACTAAGCGTGCCCAATGGACATGGTGCGTCGTCCACCAAAGGCGATGCCGGGGCAGGCAAATCCACCCCGGATATTTAGCTGAAAGTGGAGGAAGTGGAGGCGAAAGCCGAAACGATTTAGTAACCCCTAGACCGCCCAGAAAATCCTCGTTGCCTTTGATGCAAAAATGTCCGTACCGCAGTCCGACTCTGGTAGGTTGGGATGTAAGTCCTAAGGTGATCGAGACAATCTTCGTGAAGGAATTCGGCATATTAGCCCCGTAATTTAGAGATAAGGGGTGCCATACGCGAGTATGGTTACAATAAACGGGCCCATGCAACTGTTTAACAAAAACACAGGTTAGTGCTAAAGGCGTAAGCCGATGTATACTAGCTGAAACCTGCCCAGCGCCGGAAGGTTAAGGGGAGAAGTTAGCGCAAGCGAAGCCTTGAACTGAAGCCCCGGTAAGCGGCGGCCGTAACTATAACGGTCCTAAGGTAGCGAAGTCCCTTGTCGGGTAAGTTCCGACCCGCACGAAAGGTTTAATGACATGGGCACTGTCTCCACGAAGAGCTCGGCGAAGTTGCAATACCCGTGAAGATGCGGGTTCCCCACATCTGGACAAAAAGACCCCATGGAGCTTTACTATAACTTGGCATTGAATCTGGACCTATCATGCGTAGCATAGGTGGGAGACTGGGAAACCCTTCCTCTGGGAGGGGTGGAGTCGCCATTGAAATACCACTCTTGGTGAGTCTAGCTTCTAACCTTAGTGCAAGCTAAGGGACAATGCCTGGCTGGTAGTTTGACTGGGGCGGTCGCCTCCTGAAGAGTAACGGAGGCGCCCAAAGGTTCCCTCAGAGTGGATGGAAATCACTCGTAGAGTGCATTGGCATAAGGGAGCCTGACTGTGAGACATACAAGTCGAGCAGAGACGAAAGTCGGGCAAAGTGATCCTACGGTTTCGAGTGGAAGAGCCGTGGCTTAACGGACAAAAGCTACCCTGGGGATAACAGGCTAATCTTGCCCAAGAGTTCACATCGACGGCAAGGTTTGGCACCTCGATGTCGGCCCGCCGCATCCTGGGGCTGAAGCAGGTCCCAAGGGTCTGGCTGTTCGCCAGTTAAAGCGGCACGCGAGCTGGGTTCAGACCGTCGTGAGACAGGTCGGTCTCTATCCGATGTGGGCGTCTGGAGATTTGAGGAGGTCTCTCTTTAGTACGAGAGGATCAAGAGGGACGGACCTATAGTGTGTCAGTTGTTCCGCCAGGAGCATCGCTGAATAGCCAAGTCCGGTTCGAATAAGCGCTGAAAGCATCTAAGTGCGAAGTCGGCTCCAAGATTAGATCTCCCATCCTTTCCGCAAGGGAAGGAAGTAAGACCGCAGGTAGACTACCTGCTTGATAGACGACAGGTGTAAGTACAGTAATGTATTTAGCTGAGTCGCACTAATGGTCGAGAGGCTTGGCCTGCTTCAAAGTTGATATTAGGAAGCAAGCGATATCACAAATAACACTGTTCAATTGTAATCGTGCTGAAATCAGAAGCCCCTTCAGAAATGGAGGGGCTTTTCCTGTTTTAGACGGGAGTATTGTCACATTAGGGGTAACACCAGGAAGTTCTAATCTATAGTGGTACTACTACTAATGGGACAAGGTCACAATCAACTATTTTTAGATATTTTATCCCTGAGGGGATTGAGTAACGACATGGTAACTAGGCAGTACTTTTCCCACTTACTGCAAAGGTTCCTTTATTTTCTGCAGCCATATTCAGTTGGGATGTTAACCACCATAATCCAAAAGTGTAATGTGGCCCATCAGACGTTTTAACTTCTACCGTAATTTGGTTAGTGGCCTCTTCCACCAGAGCCAATGCGGAAGACGGGGTTATTGAGAAATTAAGTTTTAATTTTTCTGGAATATTTGTTCCCGGAAATATGACATCAAAAGAAAATTCCCCATTCTTATTAGTAACGCATTGACCTACTGGGGTATTGAATTCCATTAAACTGATTGTTACTCCAGCCCCATTAACACACTGTGCACGAACCGTTTGTTTTCCTGGTCCTGGGGCTGTCTTAAGTGGATTATTGCCCGATTTGGAACCAAGGCTAATAGGACCTATATTGGAACTATACCTATACGGAGATGTTGGATCATCTTCTTCCAATTCTATGTATATTTCACCGCCAAGTACAGGATTACCCATTCTTTGTAATTCAGGAATGGTAGATGGAATAGCCGGTATCTGGGTCTGTATCTGTTTTATTATAGTCTCAGCTTGTTTAGATAGAGTGGATACAATCGGTTCTAAAGAGTCACAACCTGCAAGTAATAAAGCACCAAAAAGTAATAATGAGAGCAAAACTCGAACCGTTACTTTCATTTTTCTCCTCCTGTAGTAGCACTTCCTAATAAATACATGCTTTTATTAATTATTATTACTTGTTAATTTTTTTTAGCTCCCATATCATTTTTTAGTATAATATATCAATATAATAATAGATGTTACAATAGCTCTTTTAATTTTTACCTTATCAATTTAATTTGCTCAGCCAATATCAATCATAACAAAGGATTTTGGTTAGTAAAAATATTTAAGGAAGTTTATCATGGCTAAGTTCTGGTTTAACCATCTGCACCTGGTAGTTCTCGACCCGGAGAAAACCGCCGATTTCTACGTCGAGGCTTTCGGTGCTGAGAAGCTCGGCGTAAACAAGATGCCTTAATCAGATTGCCGCTTTTAATCCGTATTCCAGAAACGCGGCACACGGATAAAACGGCTTAATCAGAGACAATTCGATAAAACAAAAAGAGGGGACAAAAGCCCCTCTTCCCAGTTTTTAAAGCCCCAATTGTTTCGCTATTTCTTGTTTTTCTTCTCGGTAAACCGCATCAGGGCGTAGCCGGCGGCACCGAAGACTGCCGCCACTGGCTAGAATATGAATTCTCAAGAAGCAATTACGGTTGTCCGATAATAACGCCTTCCTCTGTCCGACGTCAATTAAATACGACAGGTCAACGAAATGTTTCTTAAGTCCAGACAAAGGGCTGAATTTTATCGATGTCCGGTTTTTCACCTACCGCATCGGAGAAAAGGCAGCCGGCACCACGATCTTGTTCGCCTGGGTCAGCAGCCGCGCAGCCATTCCCTCCGGCGGCCAAACGCCGAGTTGCCGGGCCTGCAACCTGACCGCTTCACGCTGCTCGAAGCTGCTGTATGGCCAGATGTGAATAAGACGGTTTGCCTCACCCAAGTCGACACTTCCGACGACCGCGAGCGGAGACAGCTTGATTCGTCCGGGCAACTTGGGTTCCCAAGCCTTCATAATCTCGGGCAACGTACCCGACTTCACCGTGTAGATGCGCATTTCGTATATCGGGCCGAATTTTCCTGGCCTGAGCAGCGGTGAGAAAGGGAACGGTACCAGGATCTCTGCGTTCATGGTACGGATAAACTCGCCGATCTTGGGTGGCCAGTTCGGTTCCTTGGCAGCCTCAACCCGGACGCGGGCGCGCTCATCCAGGTCCCGGTAAGACCAGACGTGAATAATTTCATTCAGCGGCCCAATCTCCGTGTGCCAGAACGCGGCCAGTTCCGAATATTTCTTCCGGTACTCGTACGCTTCGCCGAAGCGCTTCTCAACCTCGGCTAGGCTCCCTGGCGTGAGGCTGTATGTACGGATCTCGTAAATCATCGTTGACGCTCCTTCCACCAGACGATTTTGGGCAGGGGCTTGTCCCCGTATTGTGAGTATAGCCAAGTGGCAACCCTGTGTCAAGGGAACCTGACCCCAAATGTTAATGTTTGTTTGGGGCCGGATGGACTCATATTTTCCTGGCAGCCTTAACCATGTTTTTCATTTTGCCAAAAGCGGCGTCCCTGGGGAGTGGCCTCATACCGCAATCGGGATGGACGGCTAGTCTGTCGGGTGGCATGCTGTCAAGCGCCCACCGTATCAGCTTTTCTATCTTGTCCACTTCTTCAATCCGAGTGGTCTTGGTGTCAACGCAGCCTAATCCCAGCATCTTGTCTGAAGTCAGGAACTTTTCAGAGTTTAGTACCGCCGAATTGTCATCGCCCATAAAGGCATGAGAGAGCAGCTTAATTCCCCGCCACTCCACCAACTGCTCGAATATAGCCGTGACTTTGCCGCAGACGTGGAGTGCTACCGGCACTTTCAAATTGGCGGCGATGCTTTCTACCGCCTCCCGCGCGATTGCCATCGGCGCACCGACGGATAAGTAAGGTTCATCTATCTGTATCCATTCAACGCCGTTTGCCTGCATGGCTTGGGCAATATCGAGGAGAGCCCTGGCGGTATCGAAATAAACATTCTTATCACGATAGCCCCGGTAGCAGCCCTTTATTTTGGAAGAAAAGACCAGCGTGACCGGTCCGGTAATTATGCCTTTAACGCGGGGCGCCAGCCGGTGGGCAACTGCCAGGTCTTCGAGAAAAACGGAGGGGTCTCCCTGACCTATCTTTCCTTCGATGGAGCTTTCTCCTGAGTAGGAATACCCGGAAATAGCGCGGGCAAAGTACTCTATCATATCGTAACGGGTCTGCCCGTCTGATATCAGGTCGATGCCGGCTTCGAGCTGGTCTTTCACTGACTGGATAATAGCTTCTTTGCCCAGTTCAGAATAGCGCAGTGGATAACTGCCGATAACGGTAGTAAACATAGGCTAATTATAGTACGCAATGTAAGCCGAGGAAAGATAGCCTGACTCAATCACCGGAGCAGGGGTGAGCGAAGTCGCAGGGCGCATGGAGTGGGAAGCGCCTGGTTTTACTTCCCAGCTATCCGATAATGAGCTTAATAATACTCAAAAGGTAACTTGGCTTGAGTTAAAGTAGATTAAGCCTGAGCCGGCTTTTTCTCCCACAAAAACAGTGAGCAGATGACCGTTAACGCCGCGATGATAATAGCGATGACGGTATAGCTGGTGGAAAGGCCGTAGTGGTCGCTGATAATACCCACCACCGGGCTTATCAAACCTGGGAAGGCTCTTCCAGCCGCGTAGTAAATACCAAGTATCGTTGAACGCCCGTGCTCAGAGGTTTCGTTCATGATATAAGCTTCGGATACGGGCATACGCCCCCACTGGCAAAAACCTATCATGGCTAACAGAATACCAACGGTCACGTAGCTGAAAGGCACCACGGTAAAGAGGTAGACCGCCGGAACAGCGACAAAACTGAGTATCAAAATTATTCTGAGACTGCCCACGCGGTCAGAGAGATAACCGCCCAAGGGGCCGCCGATTAGTCCTCCCGCCTGGATAAGGACGTACATTGTTCCGGCCAGCTCTTTGCTGACGCCGTAATGGTCAACGAGAAAGAGGGTGGAAAGGGAGTTGACCGAACCGGTAAAGCCCTGTACGACGGTGGACAATATCAAAAAAGCAATCATGCGCCGCCAAAAAGACGCCGACAGACGCTCTTTAAGTTGAGCCTCAGTGGCTACCTTACGCGCTGCTTTACCCCCCTGCCCGTTTCCCCGGAGCAGTATAAAGAGAAACAGGCCGAGCAGGAACGTTGCGATACCCAGAACAATGTAAGAATTCCGCCAGCCCCATAAAGCGGCGACAATCGTGGCGATTAAAGGAGCAATAAGCTGGCTTCCGGTGCCACCTATCTGGTGAATACCCAGGGCTTTACCTCTCTGGCTGGGGTCAACCGTTGCCGATACCAGCGGTGCCGATGCCGGATGATACCCACCGCCCATTATCCCCATTAAAATAAGAAAAGCCACCATGAAATAGTAATTTGGTGCAAAACCAATCAGGAAAGCACATAAGGCCATACCCGATATCCCTAAAGTGATGAGGACACGGCGGCCGACCCGGTCGGATAACCAGCCCAGCGGTATCTGGCTGAAGCCATAAGACAGGCTGAAAGATGACTGTAAAAATCCAATCTGGGTAAAGCTGAGTTTGAAATCATCGCGGATGTAAGGCATAAGGGGTGATAACATTGCTGAGACCAGGTGATGACCGAAGTGAGCCAGCACAAAGAGGAGTAATATTCCCGAGACGGCAAATATTGAAGCTGATTTCCTGGCGACCTTTTCCATACTACCCCCGTTTCGATTAGAAGCTATCCAGAAAGTCAGTGATTAGCTTCGCTCAATATCAATGGTCTTGCTTTATCTTAGCCCACTACTCACCGTTTCGGGATAGCTTCTTATGCTTACCCGGCTTGATAGGCAGAGGAAACAGTCCATAACCAGGCACTTCTAATTAATTGCCTATTAAGTTCGAGCTATTTCTCAGTTCAATTTCTCAAAAGCAAGTATTCGTGAAGTATATTCCGTTCCTTCGTATGCGTCAAGGCTAGCTAACCCATCTCTTAAATAAATCATTGGTATTATGCGATAATAGGAGCATGACAAGAATAGCGCGAAAGGTAGAAATACCAAATGAAGATAGGGAAACATTGCTTAAATTGCTTAAATGGAAGAGGAGCCCGACTACGCCGCCGAAATTAGTTC
>Ga0315295_10000872_pt1 | contig 25682 bp, 25 predicted proteins | sample YL17G14_0_MG_FD_204453 | JGI IMG/M metagenome (GOLD analysis project Ga0315295, IMG submission 204453) | Sediment microbial communities from Yellowstone Lake, YNP, Wyoming, USA - YL17G14_0 | ecosystem: Environmental > Aquatic > Freshwater > Lake > Sediment | place: USA: Wyoming | collected... | reverse complement strand
ACATTCTTGCTGAGAGTGTTATTGGACAGGGTCACGGTGTAGTTCTTCAGCGGAGAACCACCAAGGGCACTTCCGGTCCAGCTTGCCGTGAGGTTGTCGTTGTTGGTGTAGTAGGGGGCGCCGACCGGGGCCGTAATGCTCAAGTAGGGTTTGACCGTGTCAACTGTGAAGGTCACATTGGCGAGGTCTCTTTCATGCGGCACGGAATTATTCAATGTTTGGACATTGACATAATATAATCCGTCTGCTAGACCTGGATATTGATGACTGCGGTTCGAGGTGTCATTATACCAGGAACTCCAGCCTCCATGCCAAATCCTCGCTTCGGACCAGTTCGTGTCGGAAGCTGGATTCAAATCAGTCACATTCCAGTATACCGTGACGGTGCTCGTGTTGATGAACGAGTTATTCGTCGGCGAGTCGATGGTGACAATATAATCTCCTGCAGCCATAGGTGCTGCAGGAACGCTGACGCCATCGGCTGATACTGCGACGCTGCTCAGGAGCAACGCGCAGAGTATCATCAGGCAAGCGCCCGATAATAGTAACCTACTGCGATTTTTCATCTGTTTCATCCCTTTCCCTTGAAACTCTCCAGTGGTCCTGGAGGTTTCTCTTGGATTACACCAATTTTTATCATAGTATTTAAAGTATGGCACGCCGGTCGCAAATGCCGATGCAAGCCCCCGCATAGCTGGATAGCCTGCTCCGATGCATTCCCCAGCGCTATCAGAAAGGATAACACGAATGATCCGAGCCATGAACGATGCGCCAAGACCCTCCACACCTGAAAGGAGAGTGAATGGCGCCGAGGGAGAGATTCGAACTCCCGAGGCGTTACCGCCAGTAGCTGACTCGGAGATCAAACGTCCATTCGAGGCTACCGCCTTTCCGGGCTAGGCTACCTCGGCGCGGCTTGTGCCAATGACATACATCTATTTCTAGCTTCTATCGATGTTTCATCGCGTTTGGCTCATCGGATCCACGCGAAAACGGTAAATTCTAGGGAGCGTTCTCCTTCATGTAGGGCTGTGCATGCCGTCCGTAAGAATTCAGAAGGGAGAGGAGACCAAACAGGCGCAGCTGAGGGAGGGCGCGACGATCGAGGATCTCCTGCGGCAGCTCGGGCTCTTCCCGGACGCGCACATCGTGATGATCGGCGCGAGACCCGTTCCCTTGACCTATGTCTTAGTCGAAGGCGATCTTCTCCGAATTTTGAAGGTCGCCTCTGGCGGCTGAAGCTGAGAACTGCTGGTCCGCGGTGCCATGAACTCTAATTGATAGGCAGATCGCCCGGTTCGAACCCCGACGATAGCCCGTCCAACCGCTTCTATCGCCGAAAACTATATATTTAGCATCGGGAACTAAAGGGCAGGAAGAACACTCCGGGTTGACGCCCGGTTAGTGCACAATCATGATCACTATCACCCAGTCATCATATCCTTGCATAGGATACCATAGGGGTAGATTCGACCAGAGCGCGTTCGGTCCAGGCGACCGGCTGCGCCAAGGCGGCAGCTAGACCGGACAAGGTCTGCGGACTGTTTTTCCCAACCGAGAACAAACAAAAGGTGTGACCAATGAATATTGATCCCAGTACTACCAAGTACTTAATAAAGGCAAGACTGAACGCTGACGGCATAGTGGAGAAACCTGACGTGGTCGGCGCGATCTTCGGGCAGACAGAAGGCCTGCTCGGGGACGAGCTCGACCTGCGCGACCTGCAGAAGAGCGGCAGGATCGGTAGGATCGAGGTCGACGTGCACTCCAAGCAGGGCAAATCCGAGGGCGATGTGCTCATCCCCTCCTCCCTGGACCAAGTGGAGACCGTCATCCTCGCTTCCGCTCTGGAGACCATCGATCGAGTTGGTCCGTGCAAGGCCAAGATCGTGGTCGAGGGCATCGAGGACGTAAGGATAAGCAAGAGACAGAAGATCATCGAAAGAGCGAAGGACCTGCTCACCGACCTCATCAAACAGTCCAAGACCAGCGGCATCGACCTCACAGAGAGCGTGCGGCAGTCGGTGCAGGTGGAAGAGGTCATCTACTTCGGCAAGGAGCGGCTGCCAGCCGGTCCGAACGTGCCGGAGTCGGACGCCATCATCGTCGTGGAAGGCCGGTCGGACGTGCTCAACCTGCTCAAATCCGGCATCAAGAACGCCATCGCGGTGGAGGGCACGAACATCCCCAAGAGCATCAGCGATCTTTCGAAGGAGCGGGTCATCACCGCCTTCGTGGACGGCGACCGGGGCGGAGAGCTCATCCTGCGCGAACTGTTCCAGGTGGCGGAGGTGGACTTCGTTGCTCGCGCCCCGCGCGGCCTCGAGGTAGAGGAACTGACCCAGAAGCAGATCATGAAGTGCCTGCGCAACAAGGTGCCGGCGGAGCAGTTCATCGAGATGTTCGGCCTGGAGGGTGACCAGATCATGTCCCGCAATGGGGAGAAGGCCGCCTTGAAGCGCACGGAGATCGAGGAGAGGGCCGATCGCGGAGAGAAGGCCGACCGGGTGGAGCGCCCGGAGAAGCCCGAACCCCGGCAAGAGCAGCAGCGCCCGGAGCAGAAGCAAGAGAGACCTGAGCGTCAGGAGCGCTCGGAACGCCAAGAGAGATCAGAAAGGCAAGAGCGGTCCGAGAGACAGGAGCGGCCTGAGCGTCAGGAGCGCATGGAAAGGGCCGAGCCAGCCGGAGCTGCGGAAGAGCCTCGGGAGCCTAAGGGCCCGGTCAAGAAGCTCAACGCCGCCCAAGAGAAGTACAAGGGCATCATCAACGAGCTTTCGGCCACGTCCAAGGCCAGGCTCATCGGCGCTAACGGCGCTGTGCTGAGAGAGGTGCCGGTCAAGGAGCTCGTGAACAACCTGAAAGAGGGGATAGAAGGGATGGTCGCCATCGTCTTCGACGGCATCGTAACCCAGCGCATACTGGACATCGCCGCGGACAAGAAGATCGGCACCATCGTCGGGGCCAAGATGGGCAATATCACCAAGCAACCGGCCAACGTGGAAGTTTGGACCAAGGAAGACCTGAACTGAGGACGGCCATGAAGGCACAAGCCGCGAAGCTCCCCGACCTGAAGGCGATCTCCACCACTTCGGACATAGAGATCCCTCAGGACCCGCTTCTGCGGGTCATCGGTCAGGAAGAGGCCGTGGCCTTGGCGAGGATCGCCGCCTCCCAACGCAGGCATCTGCTATTGGTAGGACCACCGGGCACTGGCAAGAGCATGATCGCTCAGGCCCTCGCCCTCTATCTCTCCGTCCCTACGGAAGAGATAAGGGTAGTGCATAACCCAGAGAACCCGGAACGACCGCTGGTCGAGGTCAAGAAGGATGTCGAGGTGAGGAGCGAATACCAGTCGAAGGAGTTCGCCTCTGGGGACCTGGTCGATCCGAAGAACGCGCCCGTGAACGTGGCAGAGAGGCTAGGCTACAGGTGCCGCAACTGCGGTAACTATTCTTCTTATAGGGAACGTTTCTGCGCCAAATGCCAGAAACCAAAGTCAGGGGACGCGAGCGCCACCGGTACCCCCTTTGGCGACATAATGACCGGACTACTGGAAGCCGGCTTGGCCGGAGGGCAGATGCAACTGGGAGGGGCCGGCAAGGATCGGGTCACCACCACCCGCAACCGCTTCGGCAAGGAGGAGGTGGTGGTGTTCGAGCGCACCGGCGAAATGATCCGGGTGTTGGACCAGGCGGCCCTGGAGAAGCGGCGCGAGCTGGAGAAGATCAGCCCGCGCAAGGTCATCGTGCCCCTGGAGCGAAATCCATTTGTGCTAGCAACGGGAGCGAGCGAGACCGAGCTCCTGGGCGACGTGCGCCACGATCCTTATGGCGGGCATCCGCAGCTAGGAACTCAGCCGTACGATCGAGTGATCGCAGGCGCGATCCAGGAGGCGCACCAGGGAGTGCTCTTCATCGACGAGATATCGCACCTAGGACATCTTCAGAGATACATCCTCACGGCCATGCAGGAGAGGCGCTTTCCTATCACCGGCCGCAACCCTCAGAGCTCGGGCGCAAGCGTCAAAGTGGAGAACGTGCCCTGCGATTTTATTCTCGTAGGGGCCTGCAACATCCAGGACCTGGAACAGGTGCTCTCCCCTCTTCGCTCGCGCATCAACGGGAACGGATACGAGGTGCTGGTCAAGACCACCATGGAAGACAGCGAGGCGAACCGCGCCCGGGTGGCCCAGTTCGTGGCGCAGGAGATCGCCGTGGACGGCGGCAAGATACCGCCTGCGACCGTCGAAGCGGTGCGCGCCATCCTGCACGAGGCCAAACGCCGGGCCAAGGTGATCGATGGCCAGAGCAATTCCTTGACCCTAAGGCTCAGAGAGCTAGGAGGCCTCATCCGAGCAGCTGGCGATATGGCTTCGGTGCAAGGGGACAAGCTCATAGACCGCAGGCATATCGAGGAAGCGATCAAGCGCAACCGCTCCATCGAGGAGCAGATCAAGGACCGCTACGGTTCCTATGCGAAAGGCCTCGGTTCGGATATATCCTCCTCGCAGAAAGAGAAGTCGCCATACTACTTCTGGAACGAGCATGGCGACGACAAGATGTTCCATTGACCTAGAAGAAGGTCTGCATGCGGTAGGCGTCCTCACCGTTTGTGTAGTACGAGTCGATCCTTCCCGTGATCTGGAACCCCAGCTTCTGGTAGAACCTTATGGCGGGTAGGTTGCTCACCCGCACCTCCAGGCCCACGGTCTTCATGCCCTTGTTCACGCACTCCCGCTCGAACGACCGGTAGAGCAGGCTGCCCAGCCCTCTCATTCGGTGCGGAGGTTCGACGGCCAACATGAGGATGCGCGCCTCCGCCCGAGAGACCATGATGCCGAAGACGAACCCGATGATGTCCCCGCCCTCCTCCAATACGATCAAACCTCCTGGCCAGTAGGTGCAGAGATCTGTGAAGACCGTGATGGAGTAGGTCTCGTTGAGCGCCTTGCAGGCCAGATTGTACACCTGCCCGAGATCCCGGTGCTCGAAGGGACGGAGCCGCACGGCGCTCGCCATCGGTGCGATTCCTCTTAATCCTTTTCCGCGCTGCCCAGACCAAGGGAATGCTCGCCAAGAGCCCCAGGTAGACCGAACCGTCGGAGACGATGGCCTCAGAGCGGACGACATGCACCCTGATGTCCTTGCTGGCGGTGTTGTTGTAGCTATCGATCACGGTCAGCCTGACCAGGACGTCGCCGGTGATCTCCAGGTAGCACCGGGGTCCATTCCATTCGTAGCTGCCGTCCGCGCCCACGTCCCAAAGATAGGATGCGATGCCCGCGGGATCGGAGCAATTGTTGGCGTTGAGCATCAGGCGCGAACCAGCGACCAGGTCCACCGAGTCTGGGATGTCGATGATGGCTGGCAGACTCGGATCGAGCACCCAGTCCCCCGCGAAAGCAAGAGAGAAGAAATCTGCCACAGGCCTAGATTCGACCATGAGACCGACCTCGCGGTTGCGATCGAACGGCCCGGTACCCCAATTGATGCTGGAGACCAGCACCGTGTCGTCGACGATCACTCCTTTGTTGTGGATGACCTCGAAGCCATGGTACGGGGTGGAGAGGCGCGCTTGGAGATTGGGAAGCTGATAGCTCTCTGCAAGCTTGACCAGGTGCTCTACCACTTGGGAGTTCTTGCCACCGTCTTCCGTGTTGTACCAGGAACCGTCAAGCAGCACTTGGACCAGGACGCCACGACGGGCCACCTCCAGCAGGTCGGAGACCAAACCGTCGCCATGCAGCAGCGCCGGTTCGCAGTAGAACTGCTCTACTAGCACTCTCCTGCTGGCGCTTCTCACCATGCCCCGCAGGACCTCCAAGGAATTCTCCGGAGAGAGGACGGTGGTTACGCCTGCCCAAGAGGCCGGAGATGGCTCGTTCCCTTCGTCCCCTTGCCATCCTGGACCGGATGCCAGCTCAAAGGGTTCACTGAATTCCGGACGGACCACGTCCAAACGGTCCAACGAGTAGTCCGCCTCGAAGACCCTGAGGAAGTATCTGGCCAGGGACTCGTCCTCCACGCTCACGCCCCATCCTCGGTTGCCGTTCAACGAATCATGCATCCAGTTCTCTGATGTGACCACTAGGCGACGGGCGTCGATGACCGCGTATTTGCAGTGCACGAAATCGTACCGCCGATAGCCGTCGAAGGCCTTGACCAGGTGCACGTCGCAGCCGTGGGCCTGAAGAGCAGACAGCAGCCGAGTCTCGGTCGAAGGGATGCCGCCCACTGGCTGACCTTCCACCAGCAGACGGACCTCTACTCCGCGAGCTCTCGCTCGCAACAGCTCTCTGCCCACCGCCTCATCCCCGATCTCGTAGATGGCGATGCTCACGTTCTTCTGCGCGTAGTGGATCTCCCGCAGCAACCTCGATCTGGCGTTGTCTGGACAGAGGAAAGGCTCCACATAGGCCTCTCGATACTCCTCATCGAAGTCCGAACGGCCTGGCGTCCCAGCAAGCCAATCGACCGAGCTGTCCGTGTCCGAGCCCCCGGTCCGGACCAGCCACCGTCCCGGGCCCGGCTTGGCTACCGGCGGGCCGACCCACCCTGGTCCTTGGTGTTCCGTCGCACCATATGGAATGACGTCCTGCAAAGAACCGTCCGTTCCCAGAAGCTGGACCTCATCGCCTTGGTCGGCCAGGGCGAATCGCCCTTTCCTATCCAGCTCGGTCGAAACGAAGGAGATGGCGCGTACCCTTGGATCCAGCCGGAGCTGCATCGAGGAATTGGAGCAGAGCGAGAGCTTCTCTCCCGGTCCCAGGACAACGCCCGCTCGGAAAGTGAGCCATCCTTCGCCGTCGGAGACCGTCCATCGATCCAGGTCCACCGTCCCCTTGCCCAGGTTGATGATGGTCACCGACTCACAGGCGAAATCCGGAAGGATGGCATGGATGCGCACCAGACCGTAGTCAAGGGAGCGTTCCTGCATCAGCTCACCGGAAGCGCCCGGTGATGAGAGGGCGACGTGCATGGTGGGGAGGATGAAAAACAAGGCGACTATGCAGAACGTGCCCCTCATCGCCGCGGAAGCTGCACGCCTCTCAAAATCCTGTTCCACTACAATGAGCCTGTTCTCTCAGACCAGTTCAGATGTAACGTACAAGGTCCTCGAGCGCCGCTCTCGGGTCCTTGGCCTTGACTACTCCGGAGGCCAGAAGCACCCCTCTGGCGCCAAGTTCGATGGCTCGCTTGACATCCTCGCCGGTCTTCACCCCGGCCCCGCACAGAACGACTATGCCAGCGTCCACCCGATGCACCGCCGCTACCGCCCTCTCCACCACCTCTGGCCGGGCGTTGGTGACCGACACCTCCCCTCCGATGAGCTCGGGGGGTTCGATCGCGATCATGTCCGGACCGAGCTTGGCCAGGAGGCCGGATGTCTCCGAGGCATCGGCGCAGACGCAAGATATGAGCCCGTTCTTTCTGCAGGAGCCGATGACCTGGGCGATCGCTTCCTCAGTTAGTCTATGCTCGGAATGATTGATGAGCGTGCCTACCGCGCCTGCCGCCCTCACCATTTCCGCGGTCACCCAGCCCGTGGCCGAGCCGGGGTCTCTCGGATCGACATGCTGGGCCATCACCGGCAGCTTCGTTCCCTTGACCACCGCGGAAAGCTCCACCGCAGGAGGGCAGACGACGATGTTCACGCCCGAAGCCTGGGCCACGTCCTGACAGAGCTTGGAGAGAGCTAGAGCTTTCTTCCCCTCCACCTCGCGGTAGACCTTGAAATTGATGATGACCGCCGGGGTGCGGAGCTCAGTCAATGTCTTCCATCCTTTTGGTCAGCTTCTCCAGGACCGCGGGACGGGTGGTGTACTCCATCTCCTCAGGGCCTAGGATACCGGGCATGAACGGGCCGTGCTGGCGGATGTAGATGCTGGCCTTGACCGCTTTCCGTCGAGCGTCGTCCCACACGCTGCCGGCGAAGAAGTCCATCGGTCTGTGCACTCCGGGAGACGATCCCGGCTCCTCCAGGCCCTGGAACTTGCCGTTGCTGATCTGCAATCCCAAGCATACGACACGGGGAGGACCGTCGAAGTAGGTGGGGTCGGAATCCTCCACGGAGCATGGGTACCAAGCGCCATAGTGAGAACCGCGCATCCATCCCGCCACCAGCTGAGGGAACATGTATGGCTGCAGAACCTCGCCCACCGCCGGAAGACCGCTCTGGCAACGCACCAGACAGACCGGGTCATCTTTGCCTACATACTTGCCGGCGCAGACGTTCAGCTTCTCGGTGCTGACCACCGACGCCACTCCGATGGATGAATCCTTGCTGAATATGCGTTTGATGGCGTATCTGGTCGTATCCCCGAGCAAGCTGAGGATGTCATAGCTTTCCTCAGGAGAGGACATGACGATCTTCTTGCACTTGAACACGTCCACGATCTCGAACTTGAAGCCTACGTGCATTCGAGGGTCGATGACCAGGCCAGTGGTGGTGAACGGATCCATGAAGATGCGCGTGAGCGGAAGGGAATAGGCAGAGGGTTCGGTCTTGTCCGCCATGAAGAAGAGGACCGGCTCCGAGCCGCGCTCCACGAACTCCATCTCGGCGGCTCCCGGTCCCGCACCTCGGACGTTCCCTGAGAAGGCATCCTTAAGGATGTCCTGGCCTGCGGCGTAGAGCTTCATGTCCTTGGCGGCCTTGGACGCGGTCATGAAGGCCTCCCAGGCCAGTCCGTGGACGTCTTTGTGATTCTCTCCTTTCCCGTGAGCCATGAACAGGTTGATGTCGTCGCCCACCCGGGTGACGAAGAAGTCGTTGATGACGTCCGCCTTCATGCCCTCTCGAAGGACGTCCTCGCACAGCGCCATCATCTTGGGGTGGGGTCGGGAGTGACCGACCACTGAGCCCACATCAGCCTTGATAACTGAAACCGTCACTTTGTTGACCATATGGCCATCCCTTTCCTTGGATGCTCAAAGAATGTAATGGCTATATAAAATACTTGACATACCAGCAAGGCCTGGAAAGGATTTGACCAGGGGCGTCATTGCGGCCTCGCCCCCAGGGGTTATCACCTAGCCCTTGATCTGCTCATTCCAACGAGATGGCGGAGACGGGGCAGGCGTCGGAGGCGGACTGTGCGCACGCCTTCTTGTCATCTGGGATCTCCCCGTCGGTCGGACCTCCCTTCCTGAAAGGTGCCTTCAGCGAGGAGTTGCCGTCTTCGCCTTCTTCGAAGACGTCCGGGCATTCATCATTGTAGCACAATCCACATGCGGTGCACGCTTCGTTATCGATCTTCACCTTGACCGGCATGAGGGGCTGTATTGAAGAATTGAGTATTATAAACTTATCGGAATCCTTCTGCCTTCGGCAATAGAAATCGGCCTTGTCCAGAGAGCACTGGACCATGGCCAGCCTATAAATATGGACGGGACTTATCCCTCCGACGGGAGAGCCATGGACGAGACGGCACCGATGCGCGACTCGAAGAGCATCACTGCGAACGACTTCGACAAGGATGTCTGCGTCGAGGGGTGGGTGCAAGACACCCGAGCCTTGGGCGGCATAGCGTTTGTCATCCTTCGCGATCGACATGGAGTGATACAGGTGGCGGTGCCGAAGAAGAAGGTCACGCCCGAGCTTTTCGCCGGCATCACCACGGTGCCAAGAGAATCGGTCCTGCGCGTCACCGGCGCAATCAAGCAGAGCCAGCAGGCACGGGCCGGATATGAGCTCGTCCCCTCTTCCTACGAGGTGCTCTCCACCGCCCATTCCCCATTGCCTATGGGCGTTGTGGACAAGGTCTCGGTGGAGACTGAGACCCGCTTCAATCATCGCTTCATGGACCTGCGCAAGCCAGAAGTGCGGGCGGTGTTCGAGCTGAAGTCCATGGCGTTGCAGCTCATCGATCGCTACCTGGTGGAGAACGGCTTCGTGGAGGTCTTCACGCCCAAGATAGTGGCCTCCGGAGCAGAGGGGGGAGCGACGCTCTTCAAGATCGACTACTTCGGCAAGGAAGCATACCTGGCGCAAAGCCCACAGCTGTACAAGCAGATGCTCATGTCCACCGGCCTGGACCGGGTGTTCGAGATCGGCCCTGCTTTCAGAGCCGAGCCATCCGACACCGTCCGCCACGTCTCAGAGTTCATCAGCTTCGACGCGGAGATGGCGCACATCCGCTCCATGAGGGATGTGCTTGATGTGCTGGAGGGCTGCGTCCAATGCACCGTGAAGGGAATAGCGGAGCAGGGCCAGGACCTGCTGTCGAAGGCGAACGCCGAGATCAAGCTGCCGAAGACGCCCTATCCCGTGATCACCTACTCGGACGCTCTGGACCTGGTGAACGGGGAAGGATGCAAGATGACCATGGGAGAGGATTTGGGCACCGAAGGAGAGAAGGCCCTAGGGGACGTCATGGCAGCGAAAGGCTACGACGTCTACTGGATCACCGAATACCCCGAAGAGGCCAAACCCTTCTATATCATGGAGAAGGACGGCACGCCCTTCTCATTCTCCTTCGATCTGGACTACCGAGGACAGGAGATCGCCTCTGGTGGACAAAGGGAGCATCGCTACGACCGCTTGGTGGAGCGCATGAGCAAGAAAGGGCTGGAACCAAGCTCTTTCGATTTCTATCTGAACGCGTTCGCCTACGGCATGCCCCCGCATGGAGGCTGGGGATTGGGGGTGGAGAGGTTACTGCAGAAGATGCTCGGGCTCCCTAACATACGCGAGACCATCCTCTTCCCCCGGGACCGCAACCGTTTGTCGCCTTGATGAGGCCTAACGATTCAAGATGTGAGCAACGAGCGGCGAAGGTTCCATTCAGGAGAAGACTTCAAGCGATAGCATGACGTTCCAGGGACCGATGCCGGAAGAGGGCGGATATGACCGAAGCCCGATCGATGACCTCGACCCTCAGGAAGAGGGATCGCAGGCCGATCGCATCTCTTTCTTCGTGGCCGGAGACCCGCAGCCCAAAGGCAGCACACGCTCGTTCTACGTCAAGAAGCTGGAACGGGTGGTCACCACGACCACGAACCGGAACACCAAGCAATGGCAGCTCCGAGTGGCCACGGAGGCCCAGAGGGCCAATGAGGCTCGCAGGATCTCCTTCTACTCCAATGATGGCGACTGTGCCTACGAAGTGGAGGCAGAGTTCGTTTTTTCCCGCCCGAAGAGCCTTCCCAAGCGGGTCCGCCAGAACACACGCCGCCCTGATCTGGACAAGCTCGTCCGGGCCGTGCTCGATGGCCTCGCCAATGTGATCCTGCCTGACGACTCGCAGGTAGTGAGGATAGTGACCAAGAAGCGCTATGCGGAAAATGCGGAAATCCCTGGCGCCAAGATCACTATCATCAGATTGGAATGAGAGAACATCTGGGCCCGAGCCTCCTTGAACTTTCGTAGGCTCATTTCATCGTAGAACTGATATCAGCCATAGTCCCGTCCACAGAGAGCATTGTTCATTGGTTCTCGCCCTCTACGCTATTGGTAGGATGGCCCCCGCGTTGATTTCCTTCATTCGGCACCGGAATACCGTTTTCAGGGGGCGCCGCCGGCAGTCTGCACTCATAGGGTTCATCATCTATTACGATCAGCTGACCCTCTTCTCTTCATCCTGCCGGGCGATCCGCTCAAAGCGGCACCCGCTTGGGCAGAGGGTTGGACGTATTTAGAAATGACGCGGAGGCAACAGGTTGATATGCTGAGGCGGTCGTAATTGATATTGGGTAATGAATGCCAACGGCGATCGTCTTGGTCAACGCGGAGATCGGAAAGGAGGCGGACATCCTGAATGAGCTCTGCGCCCTGCCTGAGGTGGAGAAAGCGTTCCTGGTCTACGGGGTCTATGACATCGTTGCCAGGGTGAAAGCAGAGACCATGGAGTCCTTGGAGAACAGCATCACCCTGAAGGTGCGGAAGATCGCCGGGATAAGGTCCACGCTGACGCTGATCGTGAGCCGCGAGTGCAAATAGTTCATCTAGGCCCAGATACTATGCCTTCCGTTCCAATGGAGCAAGCTGGTGGAGCCCCGGCGCAAAAGAAGAAGGGCGAATCCCAGAACGTCTATGAGAAGGACGTGGACGTTCTGATCCAAAGACTCTCTATCGATGTCTCAGGAGAGGTTCAGGCCAACATCGAACGCCTGGCTCAGAGGTTGAAGGAGCTAAGGGACCGCAACATGCTCAAGATAAATCATTCCATCCTCGAGCTCATCGTGGCCAAGAACCTGATCACCGCTGGCTACGACGTGAATCTGGAACACACCTTGGACAGCGGGCTGACGTGCGATGTGTTCGCCAAGAAGGGAATGGGCACGTTCATCGTGGAGGTGGAGACTGGCTACGTTCCGCCTTCCCACGCCCTCGACCCCGTCGACTACATCAAGGCCCGCATCGCCAGCAAGATCGCTCGCTACAGCGGCTTCTGCAATCGCTTCGCCCTTGGCGCGCCGCCGCATTATATCATGCCCATCCCCCGGATGCTCACCAAACCAGCGCGCTTCCGCAGCCAGGAGGAGGTGGTCCAGGTGAAACGCTATTGCGATATGTACTACTCCAATCCCCCGGTCTCCCCGGACGAGATCATGCACGCGCACATCCATGTGGTGCAGGTGATCGATGTGGACCAGGTGCTCATCCATGAGATCGAGCCCTCGGAGTACATTGACCGCTCAGAGCAATGGTACGGTCTTGATAGCGTCCGCGCTTCCCCGCCTCTCGGGAGCCAATGAGAGGTTTGAATATTGTGCGATGGATAGGGGGCGCGAGATGACGCCCGCTGACAACCCTGTGCTGTTCCTGGCCGCCATAGCCTTCGTCTCACTATCAGGAGTGATGGCCCCGGGACCGATCTTCGCCACCACCGTGGCCAAGGGCTATGGCGATGCCAGAGCGGGGATCAAGATCGCCACCGGACACGCCGTGATAGAGGTGCCCCTCATCGTGGCGATATTCCTAGGCCTGGATACGGTACTCCGCAACGATTTGGTCTTCTTCGTCATCGGCCTCGTGGGAGGCATCATATTGCTCTACATGGGCTACGACCTGATCCGCACCCGGGACACTCAGTTGAAGGAAGCGGATGCAGCGGGCAAAGGGTCCTTCCTCTCAGGCATAGTCATGACCGCCGCCAACCCCTATTTCATCCTATGGTGGGCGACAGTGGGAGCGGCGCTCATCGCGGGAGCGGTGGAGTTCGGCCTGATCATGCTGCCCCTGTTCATCATCGTGCATCTGGCCTGCGATTACGCTTGGTACTCGTTGGTCTCGGTGGCGGTCTTCAAGACTAAGGAGGCCTGGAGCCAGAAGTGGCACAAATGGCTGTTCGTGGCCTCAGGAGCGATCATGCTCTTCTTCGGGATCTACTTCTTGGCCAGCTCGCTTGGCAACCTGATGTGATGACCGAGGTCGTCTGTTTTAAAAACCCCACTCCCATATCTGGCCTCTAGGATGTCCAAGACCTACAAGGACCACAAGATCTACGGTTGTTTTACGCTCAATCGGCTGGTCTCGGAGCTTGGCATCGATCTATATCAAGATGGATTGGATGATAAGATAGACTCTATACTTGGCTCCAATCCACGAGGCATCTCCAAGGAGGAGATCAAACATGAGATCCGCTCCAACCATTTCATGACGAACAAGGTCATCGAGAAGCTGGTGGAGGATGGACTGGTCACCGTAGAGCAGCACGAAGGTCGCTACGAGGTGCGCATCACCAAGGCGGGGGTGCTGTACATCCGCAAGTACAACGAGTTCTTCCTTTCCATCTACCGGGAGCAGATCCAGGAACACTACCAATATCGAAGAATGCCTCACTGGGCGGACCGTGCAAAGTGAGCGTCTTATCTCTCATAGCGGACAACAGCCCCCTATCGGCTCATGCCACGATGTAAGGTATGAACTCGTAGGTGCCATCATCGTTCTCGATGATGAGCTCCAGGGAGGAGACATAGCGCTTGCCCCGGTGGGACATGGCCACTTGGGCTTCGGAGAGCAACTTGTAGGCCTGCTCGGATAGGTCCTGCTCGGCCTTTCGCGTCCAGAGGGCGATGACCCGCGACGGTGGCATGTGGTTGTCCTTGCACACGTCCTCCGCGGCGGCCTTGAGCGCGGCCAGGTCCTCCGACCGGGGGGGATATCCGAAGACCTTCACGAACAGTTGGTAGCCTGGATAACCGATCCCCAGGAGCTTCCAGAACGTTCCTGGTTTGGAACGCAAGTAAGCATCGAAGTTGTATAGCAGGTCGGAACTGCCCTTCAATATGGCCGCGACCTGGTAGTCATGGTTCGCGATCGCCTGGGCCATGCTTGGGCTTCTCGTCCGTAGCAGCTCCAGGAGCCTGAGCACCGCGCTGTCGCCCTTGGGCACGTAGACGACCGGGTCCTCGTCCCTCACGCGCACGATGGCCGTATGACGTTGGGCATAGTAGCGCATGAAGTCGCCCAGGTTGCGGAGCATGGCCAAGGCCAGGACGCCGACCACGAAGAGGATGAGCAGCAACAGCCCCACGACTGTCTGACTACCAAGGGTAGCCAGCATAAGAATGAAATCGATGAAAAGCCAGATCCCGATGAAGATGGTGGCGTAGGTAACGAGCTTGCGGAACTTGGGGATCTCCTCATTCACCTCTTCGGCAAGATCGAAGACCGCGGAGATCGGGTTCTCCACCGCCCGTACATCGCCCCGGCTCATTCCCTTCGAACTCCGATTTCCATTATATAATACCCTCAGGAAGATTGTTGAGTAACACTCCTTCATGGCCTTACTAGATTAGTTCTATGCATAGCACGGGACAGAGGTGAATTCCTCATGAAGGCAACCTACATCGGCATGATCTCGCTCGCGGTCGTCGCCCTGATGCTCACTGGAGGGATGAGCGGCGTCGTGAGCGCGGCCCCAGCGCCTAGTCCCATCGACCGGATCAGGCTCGAGACTGGGCATACTAGTGAATGGAATGGCGGCGACTACGTGGCCGTGAACATGACCAAGGACGGTTCCGCCGGTTGGTTCGCGGTGGTGTACGGGACGGAGGCAAATCCAGCCCCCATCACGCTCGTGGGCGTCACCCTGCGCTATCTGGGCGGGGCTCAGGTCGTCGGTCCGAACGGCAACACCATCTTGGACGCGGTCCCGATACCGATCGTAACCGTCTTCGCACAGTCCTTGTTCGCGCTGCTGGAGTTCGATGACACGGGCATTGATACTCTCTTCGGCAGCTATGGAGCGGGGAACGGTCTCTTCGACTTCACCAGCAACCACACGTTCTTCTTCGAGGGCGCGCAGAAGTTCGAGCCTTTGTACAAGTACGTGGATATGAAGCGCGCTTGGACCTTGTCTCCCATCATCTCGCACACGGACACGGTCAACCAGAGCAAGACCTTCGAGTTCTCGCTCTATGCTACCAATGTCAGCTATTCAAAGGTCTACGACCCAATCATGCATGCCGTGCGCGACGGCACCCCGGAGGACGGAGTGGTAGAGAGGATCGAGTTCCGGTTCCATATCGAGGCCACGGCCAAGGAGGTCACGGCCGAGGTACCGTTCTACAAGGTCACCCTGGACCACGGAAGGATCACCCATTCCGAGCAGATCGCCTCTCGTGAGTACACTGGCGTGGCGGCGAACACCGCCTTCAAGTACGATCATATCGTGGAAGGCTGGGACCCCTACCCTGACGCGGTCGACCCCCACCTGATGCTAGAGAACCTGCTGGTCTTCGGCGCCTTCATCCCGGAGAGGGTGGAGGAATGGTACAACGTACAGTTCCTGAAGAGCCACCTGAGCGACGGGACGGGTTTGGCCAACTACGAGGTGGAAGGTGGCAACCAGATGGTCGCGGAGCAGAGTCAACTGCCGAGCCACGCCCAGCTGCTCACCAAGGATAGCATCAGCTTCAAGAACAACTGGGAACGCTGCGGCATGCTGACCTGGGTAAGCAACGTGAGCGTGGACGGAACGGAGAAGCAGATGTACTACCAGATCCACGCCGGTGTCGCTTCCGAGTTCCCCACGGACAAGAGGGATGGCCAGGTGAAATTGCTTGTCATCCTGGGCGGATACATCTATCCGATGGGCGCGAACATCATGCACGACCCGTCATTCATCGGAGGAGCACTGCAGATCGACATGAATGAAGGGCTCAAGGTGCTTCTTCTCGTGCTATTCGTAGGCGCGGCCGTGATCGTCATCTCCATGCTCGCGGCCCTCGTGCTGATCCGCCGCCAAAACAAGAAGGGGAACGAGAAATTCAACCACCGCTCCCCGCCAGAGTACAGGCAGCCCTAGGCTCAAAACCCCTTTTCCGCTTTTCCCCTTCTTCTTTTCTGAAACTCAAGGCGGAGCTCAATCGCCGCGTCCTACCTGCATCATTCTCTCTAGGGGCGATCGGGCCCTGCGCAAGATATCCAAAGGCAGCTCGACCTCGTAATTCATCTCCTCCAGGGAGCGTAGAACTGAATCTAGAGTGATCTTCTTCATGTTCGGGCAAAGCGCCCCGGGAATGGAATGGAAGACCTTCCCTGGCGCCTCCTTCTTCAACCGATGCAGGAGTTCCTGCTCGGTGGCGATGATGAATTCTCTGGCTTCGTTGTCCTTCACGAACCGGATCATTCCCTCGGTGGAGCGGACCGCATCCGCCAGATCGAGCACGGCCGGTCGGCATTCGGGATGAGCGAGCACTTTCGCTCCCGGATGCCTGCTCTTCGCCGCCTGTATCATCTCCGGAGAGATGGAATCGTGGGTCGGACAGTAGCCTGGCCAGAACACGAACTCCTTGTCCGGGACGGAGCGTTGGACCCACTTCCCGAGGTTCTCGTCCGGCACGAAGATGATCTTGCTGGCGTCGAGGGACCTCACGACCTTCACCGCGTTGGAGGAGGTGCAGCAGATGTCCGACTCGGCCTTGGCGGCGGCCGTGGTGTTGACGTAGCTGACGACCGCGGCACCAGGATGCTTCCTTTTCATATCGAGCAGCCCAGGCACGTCGAGCATGGCGGCCATAGGGCACTGGGCGTCCTTCTCCGGTATCAGCACCTTCTTCTCTGGGTTCAAGACCTTGGCGCTCTCCGCCATGAAATCCACCCCGCAGAAGACGATGACGTTGGCAACGGTCCCGGCCGCTCGCATGGACAGCCCTAGAGAATCGCCCACGAAGTCCGCGATATCCTGAACCTCTGGTCTCTGGTAGTTGTGGGCCAGGATGACCGCTTTCCTCTGAGCTTTGAGCTCCCGGATGCGATCCTCGATGCGCATGAAGCTGCCAATCAAGGGCGGCGTATAAATAGGTTGGCTGGCTGCGGTAGGAAACCGTTCATCTTTCCAACTTCGCCGACACTTGATCAAGCCGGTCCAGCTCCGCTTGGGTAAAGCTCCAACCGACCGCCCCGGCATTCATCTCCACCTGCTCCGCTCGGTTCGCGCCAGGGATGATCACCACCTCTGGATGACGAAGCAGCCAAGCCAGGGCACCTTGGGCCGTCGTCCTGCCATGCGCCTTCGAGCATTCGTCGAGGACCTGAAGCACCGGCTGCACCGCCTTCAGATGGGAATTGCGGAAATAGCGGGTCCTGGCCCGCCAGCCTCCCGGCCTCTTGCCCGGAGGATACTTGCCGGTCAACGCTCCTTGTTGCAGAGGGCTCCAGGCGATGATAGAGATCCTTTCCTTCCGGCAATATTCGAGCATGCCATTCCTTTCCGGCGCGCGATGTGCGAGGCTGAAGTGCACCTGGTTGGAGACGATGTCGCAGCGCGAGAGGTAGGAACGGGCCTTCTCCAGCGTTTGCACGTTGAAATTGCTCACGCCGATGTGCCTGATCTTGCCTTCCCTGACCAGCTTCTCCAGATTGCGCATCGTTGCCCGGAGGGAGAGCAGCGGATTGTGGAAATGGACCTGATAGAGGTCTATGGCCTCCACTTGCAGACGCTTGCGGCTTCTCTCGGCGTGAGCGAGGATGGAAGAGGGCAGGAGGTGCAAGGGAGCGTACTTGCTGGCGATGTAGAAATCATCTTTGGGAACGAGCTCACCGATCAGACGCTCCGAGGCACCCCTTCCATACACCTCGGCCGTATCGAGGAGGTCGATGCCCATCTCCACCGCTTTCTCGACGGCATGGGTGATGTCCTCTTTTCGATAGCTTCTCCCGTATTCCCAATATCTCGTCGAACCCCAGGACCATGCCCCTAGCCCAACAGCGGACACCTTCAAATCGCTCTTTCCCAGGGTGCGAATCTCCATCGCCCCCAACAATCGGAATGCACTATATCATTTTGTCTGAGAGATCCATCGCCAGGAGCACCATCCTCTTCCGGAAAGTCATTGTGGCTTGGCAAAACTATATCATTGGCCAACCGGATTTGAAGGGTTGGGCAGGGAGGCGACATGCAGGTCCAAGTGAGAAAGGAATTCTGCAAAGGATGCAACTTGTGCGTGGTGGTCTGCCCGACACGTTCGTTCGAGGAGGGCAAGGACGTCGGCGAGCGAGGCCACATTCTCCCGATCGTCGCCCATCCTGAGAAATGCCCTAACTTCAAGCGCAAGACGAAGAAGAACGCCGTCTGCGAGATGTGCATCCTGACGTGCCCGGACCAGGCGCTCCGCTGGGATGAAGAGGCGGGGGCAGAGCCGTGAGACTCCCCCCAGGGACCCATTTCATGCAGGGGAATGAGGCCTGTGTCGAGGCGGCCATCTATGCCGGATTGCGTTTCTACGCTGGCTATCCGATAACCCCATCCACGGAGGTGGGAGAGGGGCTGGCAGCCAGGCTCCCCGAGGAGGGAGGGGTGTTCATTCAGATGGAGGACGAGATCGCATCCATTTCTGCGATCATCGGCGCCTCCTGGACCGGCGCCAAGTCCATGACCGCGACCTCGGGACCAGGGTTCTCGCTCATGCAGGAGAGCATCGGCTATGCATCCATGACCGAGACGCCCTTGGTCATCGTGGATGCCATGCGAGGAGGGCCTTCCACGGGCCTGCCGACCATGCCCGCCCAGGGGGATGTCATGCAGGCGCGCTACGGCTCGCACGGTGACTATCCGATCATCGCTCTGGCAGCCTCCACCGTACAGGACATGTTTGACCTCACCATCCGGGCCTTCAACCTGACCGAGAAGTATCGAGTACCAGTAATCCTCCTGTCTGATGCGGAGGTGGGGCACATGAGAGGCAAGTTTACCGTTCCCACCTCCATCGAGGTCATCGACCGAGCCATTCGTACGGATAAGGTCTGGCACGACGGTTTCGCCTATGACGAGAGCCTGGTGCCTAAGTTCCCCGTGTTCGGTAGTGGGTCGAGAGTGCATGTCACCGGGCTCTCGCACGATGTGGCAGGATATCCGAGCAACGACCCGGAGGTGCACGAGGACCTGGTCCGTCGACTGAACGGCAAGTTGACGAAGCACGAGGGGGACATCTGCCGGGTGGATATCATCCGTCCCAATTCGAGAAGAATGCTCGTGACCTATGGCTCTCCTGCCTTGGCCGCGCACGAGGTCCTGCGTTCCGATCCTGAAACCGGGATGGTGAACCTGAAGACCATCTGGCCATTCCCCGAGCGGCTGTTGCGTCAGGCGATATCCGGGACAGAGGATGTCGTCGTGGTGGAGATGAACCTCGGCCAAGCGTACCGGGAGGTGGAGAGAGTGGCCTGCAACGAAGTGTGCAAGAAGACCAGGCTGCTCTCTAAAGTGGGAGGAGAAGTGACCACGCCATCGGAGATTGTGAAATTCCTGGGCAAGGGGGGTTGAGATGGAGTTCTTCGATCTGTTCCGGGAGGATAGATGGCCGCACATGTTCTGTCCTGGCTGCGGCATCGGCACGGTGATGAACTGCTTCCATCGCGCCTTCGCCGAAACGGGGCTGGACCAAGATCGCACGGTCTTCGTCTCTGGCATTGGCTGCAGCTCCCGCATCATCGGCTACATCCGAGCGGATTCCATCCACACTACTCATGGCCGGGCCTTGGCGGTGGCTACTGGCATCAAACTGGCCAATCCGGACCTGAACGTGGTGGTCTTCTCGGGAGATGGTGATATAGGGGCCATTGGCGGCAACCACTTCATCAACGCCGCCCGGAGGAACGTGGACATGTCCGTGTTCTGCATCAACAACTTCATCTACGGCATGACCGGGGGGCAGGCCTCCACCACCACGCCGCACAAGTCATACAGCACCACCACTCCCTATGGCAACAAGGAGTATCCGTTCGACCTTTCAGAGCTGGCAGTCACCGCAGGGGCCAACTACGTCGCCCGGTGGACCGTGCGCAACGTGAAGGAGTTGACCGCATCCATGCAGAAGGCTATGCAGAAGAAGGGTTTCTCCTTCGTGGAGATCGCCTCTCCCTGTCCCACTTCTTTCGGGCGAAGGAACCGTATGGCCGACCCCAAGCAGATGTTCGAATGGCTCAAGATCATTAGCGTGAAACGGGAGAAGAGCCAAGCTTGGGGGCTCGACCAGCTGGACCTCAACCTCGGCGGACAGATCACCGTGGGGGAGTTCGTGGAAAGGAATCGAGCCCCCTTCGGCATGATCGCCTGAGCTAGCGGAAATCAGGGGGAGGGATACCCCAGGGATGGCTCTTGGGCTCGATATCCTCCGTGGACGGGAGCCCTCTCCACAACCAGCTCAGGAAGAGGATGAACGCCATTCCCACGACCGACATGCCCGACATGCCCCCTCCGCCCAGCTCGTGTAAGAACGTGAAGAGGATGAGGAAGGAGAGCGCCCCGGACGCCAGGGCAAGCTGATGCCTCGGCTGCCATTGCGCCCCGTTCCCTGACCAGCGTTTTACCGTGCTAAAGCAATACCAGCTGAGCAACAACACCAGGGCAATCGGCACAAGCGGGTTCACTCCCGTGGCAGACAGTACCCACAGGGTGAGGAAGAAGGTGGAGGAGAAGAAAGCGCCCAGAGCCAGAAAGCGCCCAGGCCGCGGCACTGGAACGTCGCGAGGGAGGAAGTAGTGCCGGGGAAGGGCGTAGACCAATACGAACAGCGCGAACACCATTGCCAATGCCAGAAGAAAGTTCTGTGGCTCAGGGACGTAAGGGGTGAGGAAGAGGGGCCCAAGCGCAACATCCAATGCCAGCACTCCGAACAGCATCTTGAGCGTGCGGTCGCTGACCCATCTACGGCCAGAGTCCTCTCGGAAGAGAAGGGTGATAAGCAGTATGGGGATGGCGATGCTGAAGACCGCGTGGTATATGGCCAGCTCCGTGCTCCATACCCAGTTCACTCCTGCGAATCTACCGTAGGAGCCCAGGACGCCGATGTCCACCCAGTTGGGATCGAAGAAGGATTTGACCATCAGCCCCTCCTCGATGATGCCGTAGGCCACGCCCATGACCAGTATCGAGGTCCAGCCCTTGTTCCAACGCATCGCCAGCTCCCGGATGATCACCGCTCCGCAGCCATAGAGCCCCGCCATGAAGGCGAAACCGATCGGATTGAGGAATTCCAAGGGCGGGGAAGAGCCGGAGAGGAGCTCCCCTACGATCGGGGAAAGGAGGAACAACGCCAGGGCGGGGAGGTAGCTTCTCTTCGGCCTCATCGATGCCCGATGCCAAATCTTCATTAATAAAGCAGTAGGAAACAATGATGACGGCCAGTAGCCCGATGGATCAAGACCTCAAGGCATCTTCGAGCTTCGCCGCCATCTCCGCAGACGAATCATCGACCGGCACCAACTCGATGTCCTCGGGGCGAGACGCACCCAGTCCCAGCTCCACCGCCCTCTTGATCTGGTCCTGTTCGAAGACCGATCGGCGTTCGATCTCTTCGGTGGTGCCATGCATCTTCAAGGCGGCAACGCCCACAGCATCCAGGGCCACGCGGTCCCTGGACGCCAGGGTCAGGTTCGCTTTCCATACCCGCCCACGCATGGGACCACCGGAGTAGAAGGACTCGACCCCATCCATGACCGCTATGGTCGGATCATATGCGTAGTTCATCTCCGCGATCATCTGTCTCTGGTGGGGAGAGGAATGGAGCTCGTCCATGTCGAGGCGATGCACCATGCCTGTGGTCAGTTTGAGGGACATGGTGAAATGCCCCCCGTACTGATGGGTCTTGAGGCAGCACAAGCAGATGACACGGTCCGCGCGGAGCACCGGCCTGGCGAAGCGAAAGCCATCCCGCCAGTGGCTCCCGGGCGGCTCGATCTTGGTGTACATGTCGTCCGGCATCTCGTCGAATAGGAGGCATTCGAAGCCCTCCTCTTCGCCCAGGTCGAACATACCTTTCTCCCCGAACACGTCTCTGGTGCTCGCCGGTCCGCTACGGTCCGCCACCGTCAGACTTCTCGGCGCTTCCACCTTAAGCATCTCCACTAGGGCCAGAAGGGTGTCGTTATGGGTGGACCCGGGCGCGGGATCGGCGGTGTTGAAGTTGGGCTTGATGAGGACGCTCCTGCCCTTGATGATAGGTAGGCCGATCTCCTTGACCACGTTCCTGGCCGCCCTTTTCCTGTCCGGATCCAAAGCCACCGCCACCTTGGATGACAAGCACTTCTCCCTCCTTCCAAATAATATGTTGCTCATCCACGATAACCTTTGCCGGTCCTGTTGGCCGTTGGCACACAGAACAAATATTATCATCTCGGCAAGGGCATCGTTGTCCTCATGGAGTGCTCCTTGCGCTTCTCTCTCGCTGGGCCAGACGGCATGACCATCAAGGCGGATGACGCCAAAGCAAGATTGGAGGTGGACTCCCTGAGCCTGGTCGCCAATGACGGTACCAGCCACTTCTTCTCCCTCAGGGACATCGTGACTACGCGCTCTCAGGACTTTCGCATCGAGGCCACCATGGTCAATGGCCAGTCGCTCGTTCTTTTCAAGATCGGGGACAAGTACGAGGACCTGGCGAAAGGCATCAACCGTTCCAGGAACGAGCAGCTCATCCGGGACCTGTTGATGCAAGAGCCCGTAAGGAAGCAGAGCGTGCCCGGGGAGCTTAGAATGGGAGCGCACGAAGAGCAGAAGCCGCTCATCTGCAAGTGCGAGGTGAGGGTATACCAGAGCACGGTGGCCATCATGCCTGAGAAAGGCGAGTTCATCCGCCTGCCGCTCTCGAACCTCGCCGGGGTGAGCGTGGAGAAGTTCTCCCTCACCATTAGGAAGGAGGATGGCAGCTTCCTCACCGTTGGCAAGCTCGGGCGGGAGCTTGAACCCCTTCGCAAGGCGATCGCCGATGGCATGGCAGAACAGACCTTACGGATCAAAGCACTATTGAAGGACCTGGTCCCGGAGGCGGACCCGATCAACATCGAGAACGCCTCCAGACTTATCAAGGAAGGCAAGGCGGTGAACCTGGTCCTCCTGGACCAGCTCGTCCCTGGTTCGTGGATGGCGATGGAGAAAAGGCTGGAGGGCGCCGACCTCGGCCCCCAGTATCAGCTGCTGACTTCCCTTGGCATCAAGGAGAAGACCAGGGTAGGGATCAAGCGCACCCGGAGCGAGGAAGGTACCACCGATTACATCTGGCTCTTCGTTCCAATCACCTCGACCTCAAGCGGCAAGGCAGGCAATGCTATCGCCTTTGAGGCTTCCTCAGAGGACGACACTGGTCGGGCGACCTATTTCTTCCGCATCGCCCCCCGCGAGGAGTTCAGGCGTTCGGGGGCGGAGGGCGAGAGCTTCGCCGACCTGGATCGAATATTGGATCGAACGAATGCCGCGCTGGAGGCGATCAACTTCCGCCGAGAGCCGATCTACCTGGAAGAGGGCAAGCTCTACACGCCGGAGTACTCCCGCTATCGCTATGCCATGATGAAGGTCCCTGAGCTGCGCGACCTGAGAGCGCGCTTCATAGGGCGGGTGATCCACTCCGACCCGCTGCAATGGGCCACCGACGTCAGCGACCTATTGAGCTTCAACGTGTCCGCCAAGGACGACGACCAGCGCTGGGCAAAGAAGGAAGGAGAGCCCAACGAATGAGAATCGAGGGGCCGGGATGAGACAATGAAGTACACACAGGGCAGACAAGGTCGGGTATTCGTCCTTCGCTTGGAGGACAAGGAGGTGCTCCATGAGACGCTGGAGCAGTTCGCGGCGGACCATCGGATAGCGGCGGGCGTGGTCTGGGCGGTGGGAGCGGCGGATGAAGGCAGCAAGCTGGTGGTGGGGCCCAGGGACGCCGATGCCTCTCCGGTGGTACCGTTGGAACGGTCCCTGGACGGGGTCCATGAGCTGGCGGGCGTGGGCACCTTGTTCCCCGACGAGGACGGCAGGCCGATCCTGCATATGCACGTCGCCTGCGGAAGACGGGACGGCACGACCACTGGCTGCGTCCGTCGCGGGGTCAGGACCTGGAAAACGCTGGAGGTGGTGATCTATGAGATCATCGGGGCACAGGCAAAAAGGGAGAAAGACCCTGTGACCGGGTTCGAGCTGCTCAATCCCAGGCGGCCGACCGTGACCGACCTATCGCAGATGCGCTGAGCCTCCAGAGCTTCTAGCAACGGAAACTATATTATCGGCCGCAAGGCAATCCATCCAGCAGTGGGAGATGCGCGTCGGTGACGCGCGGCGAGAGGAGGAGTGAACAGATGCCAGGGTATTCGACGCCATGCCGCTATTGCGGAGAACTGGTCCCGCCTGACGCGAACGTCTGTCCGTTCTGCGCCAGGGTGAGCCCGATTGGGCCATTGCGCTGCCCGAAATGCCGAGCGCCAATCGAGCTCAACCAGAAGGTGTGCAGCAATTGCGGGCTGGCCCTGATGATCACTTGTCCCTCATGCGCCCGGGTCACCTTCTTTGGACCTCAGTGCCAGTTTTGTCACGCGCCCACTCCCATCGTATGCCCATGGTGCGGGGCGGTCCAGCCACCGGGCTGGGACAAGAAGAAATGCAGCAGTTGCAGGCGGCCATTCATGGGAGGAAAAGGAGGCAAGAAGTTATGAGCGACGTCGGAGGCAGGTTCATCCCTTTCACATCGAACATGGAGGACAACAGCACGGATGCGGGTTTCCAGTTCACCTTCTTCTGTGATATCTGTCATGAGGGGTTCAAGAGCCGTTTCATAGAATCCTCGACCTACAAGAAGAGGGGGCTCTTTCGTGGCATTGGCCGGGTGGCTGGAGCCGCGGGCAGCATCGCGGGAGGCTACGTCCACGGTGGGCATGACATAGGCTATGCGGCCCAGACGGGGGGCGATGTCCTAGGCGACAAGTTCGAAGGGCAACCTCCGGAATGGCATAGGGAGCATGAGAAAGCCTTCGAGATCGCCACCAACGAGGCCAAAGGACATTTCAAACGATGTCCCCGTTGCCATAAATTCCTGTGCGACAACGACTGGAACGAGGAAGCGGGACTGTGCATAGAGGATGCGCCCCGGGAGGCGGTGGAGGTCGCGGCTGCCCGAGCGGACAAGATGAAGCAGGACATCCAGGAAAAGGCGCAGCAGACGCAGGTCTTCACGGGCGAGATAGAGCAGAAACAGACCCTCTGTCCCAAGTGCGGGAAGCCGGCGGGCGGCAGCCGGTTCTGCAACAACTGCGGCGCTCCCTTGGGCATGATGGAGTGCAAGGACTGCGGGGCCAAGAACCCGCCGGGCACGAGGTTCTGCGGGGAATGCGGCGGAAAGCTCTGAACGGACGGCCACTGGCCCTTGGCCTCAGCTCTTCGTCGCTTGGTGGATTATCGAATAGCCCATCCGCTCTCCATGAACCTCCAGAGTCCCGGAGAACACCTGCACGTCGAGTAACGTTCCATCGGC
>Ga0315295_10000870_pt1 | contig 25693 bp, 24 predicted proteins | sample YL17G14_0_MG_FD_204453 | JGI IMG/M metagenome (GOLD analysis project Ga0315295, IMG submission 204453) | Sediment microbial communities from Yellowstone Lake, YNP, Wyoming, USA - YL17G14_0 | ecosystem: Environmental > Aquatic > Freshwater > Lake > Sediment | place: USA: Wyoming | collected... | reverse complement strand
GATCAAGTAACAAGTGCCAAGAGAGGCACGTTTCTTCCTGATAGCTGGACCTTGTTACCTGACACTTCGCTGACGCGGAGCGTCAGCGCGAGATATCCCGCTGCGTGAGGACCTTGAAGCCGCTCGTGTTGAGCGCGCTGGCGGCGATGTCGTTGTCCTCGACGCTGAGGGCGAGGGCGGAGCGGCCGCGCGGCCGCATCAGGAAGGAATAGGCGTAGTGGATGTTGACCTCGACGGTGAGCAGCGCGCGGAGCACGGCGCCCAGCTGCGACTCGTCGGAGATCTCCACCGCGACCACGTCGCACTCGGTGAAGAAGAAATTGTTAGCCGCCATCAGCTCGCGGGCGCGGTCCGGGTCGTCGACGATCATGCGGTCGAGCGCCGTGTCGGTCTGGTCGATGGTGGTCATCGCCATGATGTGGACGTTGTGCTTGGCGAGCAGGCCGACGAGGTCGTGCAGGCGGCCGACCCGGTTCTCGATGAAGACGGAGAACTGCTTCACGGGGTCGGCGGCGACGGGGGCGGCGGTGTCGGACATACGCTAGGGGGGAAGCTAGGCCCGGCCGGCCGGCCGGTCAATGCCGCCGTGCATGCGTGCGGGCTTGAGTGTTCCGGCGGGGAGCCTAGCATGGACCAATGCCTTTGACCGACATGCATGCCCGCACCGCCCGGCGGGCGCACGAGAGCGCCCGGCTCGTGCTGCGCGGCATCGTGCTAAACGCCGTGCTGGCGGCCGTGAAGCTCGCGGGCGGCATCTTTGGCCACACCTACGCCCTCATCGCGGACGCGGCCGAGTCGATGCTGGACATCCTTTCCTCGTCGCTGGTGTGGATGGGCTTCCAGGTGGCCGCGCGCCCGCCGGACGCGGACCACCCCTACGGCCACGGCAAGGCCGAGCCGCTGGCCGGCATGGCCGTCGCGCTCTTCATCTTCGGAATGGCGGGTTGGGTGGGTTGGCACGCGGTGCTGGAGATCATCACGCCGCACCAAGGTCCCGCGTGGTGGACGCTTATTGTGCTCGCGGGGGTGGTTGTCACCAAGACGCTTTTCTCGCGCCGGATGGGCGCGGCCGGCACGGCGGTGGGCAGCACGGCGCTCGGCATCGAGTCACTACACCACTTGTCGGACGCGCTGACCTCGGCGGCGGCGTTCGTCGGCATCTGTATTGCCCTTTGGGGCGGCCGGGGCTGGGAAAATGCCGACGACTGGGCGGCGCTGTTCGCGTGCGTCCTCATCGCCTTCAACGGGGTGGGCATGTTCCTCAAGGCGCTGGGCGACGTGATGGACGCGGCGCTGCCGCAGAACCTGGAGGACGAGGTGCGCGCCCTCGCACTGACCGTGCCGGGGGTGCATTCGCTCCACAAGGTGCGCATGCGCAAGAGTGGTCTCAGCCTCCTCGTGGACATCCAGGTGCAGGTCGACGGCGACCTCACGGTGACCGCGGGCCACGCCATCGCCCACGCGGTGAAGGACGCGCTGCTCACCTCGGCACCGCACGGCATCGACGACGTGACGGTGCACATCGAGCCCGCGCGGAAGTAGGCGGGCCTACTTGTAGCGCTCCGCAACCTTCCAGCCCACACAGACCCCCACCACGCTGCCGACGCCGCTGAGCAGGAAGCAACCGAAGAATTCCAGGCCGAACACCTGGCCGAGATACCAGAATCCGTAGCTGAAAACCGTCGTGCTGCCGAAGATGCAGAGTCTGACCACGCGGGCACTGTGGTGACGCAGATTTTACAGGCGAGACGCAAAGCAGCGGCCCGGCTTATCCTGCCCGGAAATTTACTCATTCCTCAACCGGCCCGGTCTTTCCCGTTTACTCGCCGGCCGGCCCCCGTAACTTCCGCTCCATGAAGATCAATTCCAAGCCGCTGTCGCACAATCCTCACCTCATCCAATGGGTGAGGAAGATGGAGGCGCTCTGCCAGCCCGACGCCATCCACTGGGTCGACGGTTCCCCGGAGGAAAACGATGCGCTGTGCGCGCTCCTCGTGGCCAACGGCACCTTCACCAAGCTCAACCAGCACAAATGGCCGGGCTGCTACTATGCCCGCTCGGACGCCGGCGACGTGGCCCGGGTCGAGGACCGCACCTTCATCTGCAGCCAGTCCAAGGACGCCGCCGGCCCGACGAACAACTGGGTGAATCCCTACGAGATGAAGAAGACCCTACGCGAGCTCTTCGACGGCTGCATGAAGGGCCGCACCCTGTATGTGCTGGCCTTCAGCATGGGCCCCATCGGCTCGCCCATGTCGCAGATCGGCGTCGAGCTGACCGACTCGCCCTACGTCGTCGTCAACATGCGCATCATGTCGCGCATCGGCCTGGGGGTGTTTCATCTGATCGACAAGGATTTCAAGCGCGTCGTCCCGTGCCTGCACTCCGTCGGCCTGCCACTGGCAAAGGGGAAAAAGGACGTCCCCTGGCCGTGCAACAAGGACAAATACATCGTGCACTTCCCGGAGACGCGCGAAATCTGGAGCTTCGGCTCCGGCTACGGCGGCAACGCCCTGCTGGGCAAGAAGTGCTTCGCCCTGCGCATCGCCAGCGCCATGGCGCGCGACGAGGGCTGGATGGCCGAGCACATGCTCATCCTCGGCATCGAGAACCCCGACGGCAAGAAGACCTACGTGGCGGCGGCATTCCCCAGCGCCTGCGGCAAGACCAATCTGGCCATGCTCATCCCGCCGAAGCCTTTTGCCAAGAAGGGCTGGAAGGTCTGGACCGTCGGCGACGACATCGCATGGATCAAGCCCGATGCCGAGGGCCGGCTGCGCGCCATCAATCCCGAGGCCGGCTTCTTCGGGGTCGCGCCCGGCACCAGTAACTCCACCAACCCGAACGCCATGGCGGCGTTGTCCAAGAACACCATCTTCACCAATGTTGCGCTCACGCCCGACGGCGGCGTCTGGTGGGAGGGCATGACCGGCGAGGCGCCGGCCGTGTGCACCGACTGGCAGGGCAAGCGCTGGACGCCCGAGATGGCGCTCCAGACCGGCGCGAAGGCCGCGCACCCGAACTCGCGCTTCACCGCGCCGGCGGCGCAATGCCCGACGATCGACCCCGACTGGGAGAATCCCGAGGGCGTGCCGATCAGCGCCTTCATCTTCGGCGGCCGCCGCGCGACCACCATGCCGCTGGTCTTCCAAGCGTTCAACTGGTCGAGCGGCGTCTATGTCGGCGCCACGATGGGCTCGGAGATGACGGCCGCCGCCGCCGGCACGGTCGGCAAGGTCCGCCGCGACCCGTTCGCCATGCTGCCGTTCTGCGGCTACAACATGGGCGACTATTTCCGCCACTGGATCAAGATGCAGCGCAGCCTGTCCGAGACGCCGCGGATTTTCCACGTCAACTGGTTCCGCAAGGACAAGGACGGGAAGTTCACCTGGCCCGGCTTCTCCGAGAACATGCGCATCCTCAAGTGGATCGTGGACCGCTGCCACGCCGGCGGCCGGGCCAGGGAGACGCCGATCGGCTGGATGCCCCGCTACCGCGACATCGACTGGGAGGGCCTGGACTTTTCCAAGGAGAAGTTCGAGGAGCTGCAGGCCTTCGACCGCGCCGCGTGGCGCGCCGAGGTGCTCGGGCACGAGGAACTGTTCATCGACCTGCATTCGCATCTGCCGAAGGAACTGATGTTCGAGCGCGAGCTGCTCATCTGCCGCATGTAGGCCGCCGGCAGCTTAAGCATTTGCCGAAACAAATTCCCGGCGCATGGTTCCGGGAGCCATGCGCCATTTGCTTTTCGCCGCCAGTCTCCTGCTCGCCGCTGCGGCCCGGGCGGAGGACACCCCGCGGCCCGCCACGCCCGATGAGGTCGCGCTGTTCAAGGCTGCGATGCTCAACGGCCGGCAGGACACCGAGCACTGGGCCTACACCGAGACGTCGACCCAGCACCTCTCCAAGGGCCACCCCCGCGGCGACACCGTCCTGCGCTTCGACCCATCGAAGCACTACGCGGAGCAGTTCACGCCGCTGCAAGTCGACGGCAAGCCGCCGACGGAGAAGCAGCTCAAGGAATACCGCCAGCGCGGGGAAAAACGCGGCGACCGCGTGGCCCGCGCCGCCGATGCGGCCAAGAACCCCGGCTATGTGCCGCCGCCGGCGCAGGTGCGGATCGGGGGCACCCCCATGACCCCGGACCTCGAGCACCCGCTGGTGGCGCGGGAGGAGGCGGTCCGGATCGTCTTCGAGGTGCCGGTCAGCAGCCAGCGCACCGACATCCCGGTCGACAAGTTCCAGGTTCTCGTGACGGTCAACCGGCCCGCGGCCCAGATCGAGCACGTCCTGTTCCGCGTCCGCGAGTCCTTCCGCGTGAAACTCATCGCCAAGGTGAAGGCGGGGGAGGCCAGCATGGATTTCACCGTCGTGGATCCCGAATACCCGCCGGTGCTCACCACCCTGACGGGCGACTTCAACTTCTCGGTCCTGTTCATCCCGGTCAATGGCACCTTCACGCGCACCCGCACGGAATGGAAACGGGTGAAGTCTTATGACGAGCGCCTCCAAGTGCGGATCGCGCCGCTGCAGTTGCTCGATTTCTAGGAATCCAACGTCTCGGGCGGAGTGGTTTTTGGAGGCGGGGTGCCCTCATCCCGCCCACAAAAGGCCGATTCCTCGTCGGGCGGGGTGAACCCGCGGCGGATCACATTTTCCGCGACCAAACGCGGGAATCCGCCTTCGCTCTTCGAGCTACGGCGCGACGGGTTGGAGGCGGGCATCATTCCTCGTCGGGCGGGGTGAACCCGCGGCGGATCACATTTTCCGCGACCAAACGCGGGAAGAGGAAGTTCTCGAGGTATTCCTTGCCGCCGGCCTTGGTGCCGCCGCCGGACATCTTGAAGCCGCCGAACGGATGCCGCTCGACGATGGCGCCGGTGCACCCGCGGTTGAGGTAAAGGTTGCCGACGAACATTTCCTCACGCGCGCGCTCGAGCGTCCGCGGGCTGCGGGAGAAGACGCCGGCGGTGAGCGCGTAGTCACTGGCGTTCACCATGGCGAACGCTTCGTCGAGGTCCTTCGCCTTGAGGATGGCGAGCACCGGGCCGAAGATTTCCTCGCGCACGATGGTGTGCTCGACCTTGCAGCCGGTGAACACGGTCGGCGGGACGTAGTAGCCGCCGCTGGCAATGAGCTCGGGCGCGAGCTGCGCCTGCCACGCGAGCGTGCACTCCTTCTTGCCGGCCTCGATGTAGCCGAGGATGGATTTCTGCGCGGCCTCGTCGATGACGGGGTTGACGATGGTGCCGGGCTGCACGGGATCGCCGACGGGGAAGCTCGGACAGGCGGAGAGGAAGCGCTCGACGAACTTGTCGTAGACGCCCTCGAGCACGATGAGGCGGGACAGCGCCGAGCATTTCTGGCCGGCGTAGCCGAAGGCGCTGTAGAGCGCGGCGGGGATCGCCTCGTCGAGGTCGGCGTCGTTGTCGATCACCATGGCGTTCTTGCCGCCCATCTCGCAGACGACCTTCTTGAGGTTGAGCTGATTCGGGAGGACCTTGCCGGCGGTCGCGTAGATGTCGCAACCGACCGAGCGCGAGCCGGTGAACGCGATGAAGTCGATCTGCGGGTGCGCGACGAGGTGGGCGCCGGCGTCGGCGCCGGAGCAGGGGAGGAAGTGCAGCGCGCCGGCGGGCGTGCCGGCCTCCATCATGACTTCCATCAGCAGCGCGCCGATGATGGAGGTCTGGCGCGCCGGCTTGATGATCATGCAATTGCCGGCGACGAGCGGCGCGACGGTGAGGCCGGTGAGGATCGCGAGCGGGAAATTCCACGGGGCGACGGACACGCCGACGCCGCGGGGTGTCCAGAACTGGTGGCATTTTTCCCCGGGGGTGAGCTGCGTGACGACGGGCTTGGCGAGCTTGACCATCTCGATCGCGTAGAAGCGCAGGAAGTCGATCGCCTCGGAGAGGTCGCCGTCGGCCTCGACCCAGGGCTTGCCCGCCTCGAGGATGAGCAGCGAGTTGATCTCCAGACGGCGCGACTCCATGAGGTCGGCGGCGCGGAGCAGGATGGCGGCGCGCTCCTTGACCGGCGTGGCGCGCCACGTCGGGAAATAGTCGGTGGCGGCGGCGACGGCGGCCTCGGCGTCCGCGACCGTGCCCTTGGCCCAGTAACCGACGACCTGCGCCGGGCGCGCGGGATTGACGGAGGGCAGGAAGGGACGGTCGGTGATCTTCTTGCCGTTGATGATGACGGGCCATTTCCGGCCGAGCTTGGTGGCCTCGTAGTCCTTCAGCGCGGCGCGCTGCTTCGCGCGGTTGGCGGCGAGGGAAAAGTCGGTGTTCGCAGCGTTGACGAACGCGCCGGCCGGCCGGGGCTTGCGGGCGAGGGGCTCGGGCGCGGCGGCGATGGCGTCGACCGGATTGCCGAGGAGCTGCTCCTTCGTGGCCTCGCCCATGTTCTTGATACGGAGGAAGCCCTCGTTCGAGGTGTTCTCGAGCAGGCGGCGGACGAGGTAGGCCATACCGGGGAGCAGCTGGCCGATGGCGCAGTATTCGCGGACGCGGTGACCCATCTGCAGCAGCGCGGCCTTCAGCTCGTCGGCCATGCCGAAGAGGGCCTGGAATTCGTAGGCCTTCGGGCTGATGCCGAGCCGCTCGGCCTGGGCGATCGCGTGGGCGCAGGAGCGGACGTTGTGTGACGCGAAGTTCGGCGTGATTATGTCGATGTTCTCGAGGAGGAACAGCGTGAGGTGCTCGTAGCTGGCGTCGGACTCGGGCTTGCGCTGCCAGACCGGCGCGGGCCACTCGCGCTGCTGGGCGATGATGGTCTCGTAGTCCCAGTAGGCGCCCTTGACGAGGCGGACATTGAGCGGGCGTTTGTTCCGGCGGGCCCAGGCGACGAGGTCGCGGAGGTCGGCCTCGCAGTCGCGCAGGTAGGTCTGCACGGCAATGCCGATGGCGGGTTTTTGCGCGAACTCGGGTTCCTCAAAGATGGACTTGAAGAGCGCGAGCGTGAGATCCTTCAGCTTGTAGCTCTCCATGTCCAAGTTGACCAAGGCGCCGACCTCGGCGGCGCGGCGGAGGATGGGGCGGAGGCGCTCCTTGAGCGCGATGATGGAGTTCTCCGGGTCGGCCGGATGGACATCGGGCGTGAGCGCGGAGATCTTGACGGAGAGATTGAGGCGCGGGATCGGTCCCGTGGGGCCGAGGTCGCTGAAGGCCGGGGCCGGTTCCGCGGCGAAGAACTTGGAAACGGAGTCGAGGATCTCGAGGTTGCGCTGGAGGAACACGTCGGCCTCCTGCTCGTTGACGACGGCCTCGCCGAGGAGGTCGATCGTCGTGGCGAGGCCGAGCTTGGTGTTTTTCCGGATCTGCTTGATGAGGTCCCCGCCGGTCTCGCCGGCGACAAACTGGCCGGCCATGTCGACGATCTGGGCCTTGACGGGCGCGGCGACGAGCGCGGGGGCGAAGGACGAGGCGGCGAGGCCGGCCTTGAGCGCGGGGTTGAGCGCCACGGCCTTGTCCCCGAGGTATTCCTGGAGGTGGCGGACAATTTCGGCGGACGAGTTGAGGGAGGGGAGGACGTCGACGAAACGGAAAAGCTGGGTCTTGAAGACCGGATCCTTCATGGACCAGTCCATGAGGCGCGCGTAGGCGCCTTTCTTGGAGAACAGGGCCGGGGGCGGCTGCTGGTCCATGAGGGCGAAGAGCTGTTCGCCCTTGGCGCGGACGGCGGATTCGATCTTGGGGTCGGGAGCGAGGAAGGAGGACATGGGAGGACGTTTCGCGTGAGCTTTGTGCGGTGTCATTATTAGGCAAGGGCGGCCGGATAGTCCAAAGGGACCAAAACGTCGGCTAATCAAGGACTTTAGCCGTCACGTGGAACGCCTTGCGACTATACGGCGGGCCGGTGGGTATTGACGGCTTATAGGCTTGGCTGAACGGGATTTGCGTGGCAGGAGGTTTCTGCAACTTGGCCACGTGGCGCCGTGTTCTTAGCATGAATGAAGATCCCACAGTGCAAGCTCCAACCCCGGGCGTAACAGCTCCGCCAGACTTCACTACGTTCATGCGCAACTACCAGGACATGGTCTACTCCACCGCGGTGCGGCTCATCGGCAACGAGACGCAGGCGGAGGACATTGCCCAGGAAGTCTTCATCAAGGCGCACGAACATTTCGACAACCTCCGCACCAGCGCCACCGCCGGCGGCTGGCTGAAGACGGTGGCGACCAACCTCTCGATCAACCACATCCAGCGCTACAAGAAGCGCTGGAGCTTCTTCTCCGATCTGGTCCACCGCGACGACGAGGGCGGCGAGAAGGAAGTCGAGTTCGCCGCGCCCGACACGTTTTTTTCCGGCGTCGATTCCAGCGAGCGCCGCGAATGGGTGGAGCGCGCTCTGGAAAAACTGCCCGAGCACCAGCGCGTGCCGTTGGTCCTTTATCATTTCGAGGACATGCCCTACGAGGAAATCGCCAAGAAGACCCGCGTCTCCCTCAGCAAGGTCAAGACCGACATCCTCCGCGGCCGCGAGGCCCTGGCCAAGATCCTCATGCGCAGCGGCAGCACCCACGAACAATTCCAAACCTGAGGAGCCGCCATGAAAAAAATGACTCCAGCGGAACTCGAGCAATTCATCCACCGCGAGCTGCGGGCGCTCCCGCCCCGCCAGGCCCCGGCGGGTTTTGAGGCGCGCCTCGCGGCGGCCATCCAGGAGCGCGAGGCCCGGCCGGCGCTGTCGCCCGAGCAGCTCGAGCAGCTGGTCCACCGTGAACTCCGCGCGCTCCCGCCGCGCCGCGCCCCGCGCTCGCTCGAGGCGCGCGTCATGGCCGCGCTCGAGCACCAGGCGGCCATCACCTGGTATCACAAGTCCTGGAGCTACTGGCCCGCGGCCGTCCGCGCGGCGTTCCTCGCTCTCGCGACCGGCGTGGCCGGTGGTTTCATGACGGCGTTCTATCTGATGTCCAACGGCGTCGACACCGGCGCATTGGTCGAGTCGGCCGGCGCGCGGCTCGGCTTCTTCACCAAGATGTATCACGTGGCCGTGTGGGTCGCCGAATTTACCGTCAATATGTTCGGCAGCATCCCGCCGCTCTGGCTCTATGGCGGGCTGGCGCTGATCGCCGCCCTCTACGCCACCTTCTTCGGTCTCGGCGCCGCCGCCTACCGCACCCTTTACCGCCACAATTGATTTTCCTTCCATGAAACCCAAGTCGCCCCGCTTTCTTTTGGCCTTCGGGCTGATCCTGTCCCTGGCCATCCTGCCGGCGCTCCGCGCGCAGCAGGAAACGCCCCCGGCCGACTCCGCCGACAAGGCGGTTACACCGGAGCAGCCCGCTCCGCCGCCGCCGCCCGCCGCGGCCGTGAATCCCGCGCCCGCCGCGGACGAATCCAAGGTGGCGGTCGCAGCCGAGCCGGCCGCGGCGGAAAAAAAGCCGGATGAGGTCAAGGCCGGAGAGCAAGCCGTCGAGCCGGAAAAATCCGCCCCCGGGGACAAGCCGGCCAAGCAGATGAGGAACATCGGCGCGTCGGCCGGTCGCAAAAGATCCAACAATGAGCGCGTCAGCTTCGGCCAGGACGGCACCCTGGCGGCCGGCGAAAAGGCCGATGCCGTGGTTTCCATCATGGGTTCCTCCACCTCGGCGGGCGACGTGACTGATGCGGTCGTCTCCGTCTTCGGCAACACCCGGGTGACCGGCGGGACCGTGGGTGACGCCGCGGTGGCTGTGCTGGGCAACGTCTACGTCAACGGCCATGTCAAGGGCGAGGTCGTCGCCGTGCTCGGCAACATCGAGCTCGGGCCGGACGCCGTGATAGACGGCGAGCTGGTCTGCATCGGCGGCGCAGTAAAGCGCGACGCCAAGGCTTCCGTGCACGGCAATGTCCAGAACATCGCGATCGGGGGCCGGCACTTCAATTTCGAGGGCCTGCAGGCTTGGTTCACGGAGTGCGTGCTCTACGCACGGCCGCTGGCCTTCGATGCCCGGCTGATGTGGGCGTGGTGGATCGGCTTCGCCTTCCTGGGCTTCTATACTGTGCTGGCCCTGGTGACCTCCAGCGGCGTGACGAAATGCGTGACGACCCTCGAGGAACATCCCGGCTATTCGATCCTCTCCAGCGTGCTGACCCTGCTGCTGACCCCCGTGGCCTACCTGTTGCTCATCATCACGCTCGCCATCGGCATCGGCTTCGTCCTGATCCCGCTGTTTTCCATGGGGCTGTTCTTCGCCGCGATCTTCGGCAAGGTGGTCATGCTCTGCTGGCTCGGCCGGCGGATCACGAAACTCTTCGGTGACAGCCCGCTGGCGCATCCGGCGTTTGCGGTGCTCCTCGGCGGTTTGATCGTGCTCGGCCTCTACACCGTGCCAGTCCTGGGCTTCATCGTCTACAAGCTGATGGGCATCCTCGGCCTCGGCGTGGTGGTCTACACTCTCCTGCGACAATTCAAGGCCAGCCGGCCGGTTCCGGCCCCGCGGCCCGTGCCGGTGGTTGCGACCGGCGTGATGCCCGCCGCCGCCGCTGGCCCCGAGGGGGCGGCCGCCCCGGTTTCTGCCCTGTTGCCTCCGGTGCTCTCGGCCGCGACGCTGCCGCGGGTCGGGTTCTGGTTCCGGCTCCTCGCCTCCGGATTGGATGCGATCATCGTGGGGATTGCCTTTGGTCTGATTCACAGCCTCTGGCACGGCTTCGGCGGAGTCTACCCGTTCTGGTATGTTGTCTACTGTGTCGTCATGTGGGCGACCAAGGGCACGACCATCGGCGGCATCATCTGCAGCCTCAAGGTCGTGCGGCTGGACGATCGCCCCGTCACCTGGAGCGTCGCCATCGTGCGGGCCCTGAGCGCGTTCCTGTCGCTGGTCGTGGCTGGCCTCGGTTTCATCTGGGTCGCCTTCGACGACGAGCGGCAATCCTGGCACGACAAGATCGCCGGCACCACCATCGTCCGGGTGCCCCGGGGCACGCCGCTGCTCTGACGGTTCATCGGCTTGAGGTGATAGGTTATGGGTTGCGGCTGGCCGCCCGAGCGTTCACCTATGACCCATCACCTATGGCCTCACCTTTGGTTGGAATCATCATGGGCAGCGCCTCCGATTGGGAGACGATGCAACATTGCGCGCAGACGCTCGACCAGCTCGGCGTCAGCTATGAAAAGCGCGTGATCAGCGCGCACCGCACGCCCCAACTGGCTTTTGAATGGTGCGGCAGCGCCGAAGCCCGCGGCTTGAAGGTGGTCATCGCCGCGGCCGGCGGCGCCGCGCACCTCGCCGGGGTCGCGGCGGCTCTCACCCCGCTGCCCGTGCTCGGCGTGCCGATGGAATCGGCCTCGCTCAAGGGGATGGATTCACTCCTCTCGATGGTGCAGATGCCGGGCGGCATCCCGGTGGCCACGCTGGCCATCGGCAAACCCGGCGCGATCAACGCCGCGCTCTTCGCCGCCGCCGTGCTCGCGCTCAGCGATGCCAGAATCAAGTCGGCGGTGGACGGCTACCGGGCGGCGCAATCGAAGAAGGTCGCCGAAACCAGGCTGCCCTGAACCCGCCCGGCGGGGCGCGCCGGCGGCAGACCATGATTCCTCCCGGAAAGACCCTCGGACTGCTCGGCGGGGGCGTGCACGGCAGGCTTTTCGAGCTGGCCGCGGTCCGGCTTGGTTACCGGGCGCAGGTATTCGCCCCGGCCGCTGGCTGTGATCCCGGGGCCTTGGCCGGTTTCGCGCAATCCTGCGATGTTGTCACCTGGGGCGGGGCGGACTTGCCGCTCGCGACCTTGCGCATGATCGAGACCCTGGTCCAGGTGCATCCGGCCGGCACGGTTCTGGAAATCTGCCAGGATCAGGCGCACACCAAGGAGTGGCTCCGGTTGAATGGTTTTCCGGCAGCAAACGACGGCGCGGAGGTTGCCACCGAAATTGCGGTGGTGTTGGCCCGCACGGCCACGGCGGCCATCCGGGTGTATCCTCCGGCGGAAATCCCGGCCCCGGCCGGCCGGAGGGATTATTGCGTCGCCCCGGCCCGGGTGGCGCCGGAGGTGGCCGCGGCCGCGGAAAAAATGGCCCGGCTTATCGCGGAGAAACTCGGGCTCGTCGGGGTGATGGGAGTGTATATTGGCGTGACGCACGCCGGTCAGTTGATGGTGCGCCAACTGGTGCCGGGCACGCACGACGGCGGAAATTGGACGCTCGACGCCTGCATGACCTCCCAGTTCGAGCAGCAGGTGCGCGCCATCTGCGGACTGCCGCTCGGCGCCGTGACCCTGCTGTCGCCCGTTGTGATGGTGAACACCCTGGGCGACGCTTGGGCGAAGGGCGAACCGGACTGGAGTGCGCTGCTCGCGCAACCCAATGTGCGCCTGCACCTTTATGGCAAGGCCGAGCCGCGACCCGGGCGGAAGATGGGCCATTTCACCGTGACAGCGCGCGATGCCGACATGACCCTGGAACTGGCGCGGAAATACCAGGCCCGGCTCGGCTGAGCCGGCCGGGCGGTCAATTGCCCGGCGGCTTGGGCGCGACCGGGGCCGCGGCGGGCGTGGGCGGGCGATCCGGCGTGCCATTGTCCATGACGTATTTCCAGGAACCGTCGGGCTGGCGTTTCCAGATGGTGAGGAACCAGCCGCCGCGCATGATTTCCTTGCCGTCCTTCCCGGCCCGACGGGATTCGTAGCGGCCGTAGTTGTAGCCGAGCGTGCCGTCATCGGAGACATCGGTGTAATACGCCGACCACGTGAGTGAAAACCCGGGCTGGTCGGGCCCCATGCGTTCCTGCACGGCGGCCGGGCCGCGGTATTTCCGCGGGTCGGTGTCGATGAACGCGACATCGGGCGCGGCAAAGTGGGCGAAGGCGGCGTTGAGGCCCTTTTCCTTGGCCATGGCGCAAAAGGCGTCCTCCATGGCGGCGACCTCGGCCTTGAGTTTTTCCTTGTCGGAGGTGGCAAAGCTTGGAGTGACGTAGCAAAGTAGTGACAGAAGCAGGATGGGTATTTTCATGGGCGATGGACTGATCGTGGCACCGGCTTCCAGCCGGTGAATCACTGCGGCTGGAAGCCGCAGCCACTGGATTGCCTGCAGATTGCGGGAAAACCGGGCCCCAGGCGAGGCCGCTGCGACGGAATTCTCTGCCGGGAGGCCAGCGCGCTGTCAGCCGCCGGCCGGCAGCACAATTCCCCGGCACTCGCCGAGGCCGATGCGCCTCAGCCCGGCGCGCTCCGCGCAGCCGCGCAGGATGACCTCGTCGCCGTCCTGCAGGAAGCGGCGTTCCTCGCCGTTGGGCAGGCGGATCGGTTCGGCGCCACGCCAAGTGAGCTCGAGCAGGCAGCCGCGCGCGTCCTTGGTTTCGCCCGAGACCGTCCCGCTGCCGAGGAGGTCGCCGGGTTGCAGGTTGCAGCCGTTGCCGGCGTGGTGCGCCAGCAACTGGGCGAGCGTCCAATACATCTGCGAGAAATTCCCCGAGGAAAGCCGGTGCGGCGGCGCGCCGGCCACTCGCAGGCGCGGCGTGAGGAGCCAGGCCTCCAACGTCACATCAAGTCCGCCCATGGCGGCGTCGGCGGGGTCGGCAAGGTAGGGCAATGGCGCGGGCGCCCCCGGCGGCCGGGCGAAGGCCGGGACGCGGAACGGCGCGAGCGCCTCCATCGTCACGACCCAGGGTGAAATCGAGGTCGCGAAATTCTTGGCCAAGAATGGACCAAGGGGCTGGTATTCCCAGGATTGGATGTCGCGCGCCGACCAGTCGTTGAGCAGCACGACGCCGAAAAGCCGGCCGCCGGCCGCGGCGAGAGGGATGGTTTCGCCCGGGGCGTTGCCCGGGCCGACGAAGGCACCGAGCTCGACTTCGTAGTCGAGGCTCTGACTCGGGCCGAAGATGGGCGCGGCCGCCTCCGGAGCCTTGGTCTGGCCATTGGGCCGGCGGACGGGCGTGCCGCTGACCACGATGGACGAGCTCCGGCCGTGGTAGCCGATGGGCACCCACGGGTAATTGGGCAGGAGTGGCTGCCCCGGCCGGAACATCGAACCGACGTTGGTCGCGTGGTAGAGGGAGGCGTAGAAATCCGTGTAATCGCCGATCTGCGCCGGGAGGAGCATCGTCACGTCCTTTTGCCGGACGAGGAAGTGCGCGACCTTGGCTCTCAGCGGTGCCGGGCACGAATCGGCGCCGAGCAGATCACTGAGCCGGAAGCGCAGGGCGGACCAGTCGGGCGCACCGAGAGCCATCAGGGCGTTGAGCGATGACTGCTGACAGGCGGAGGCGGTTTCCGCCGGCAGCAATCCGGCGAGCGCAGCGGCATTGAGGTCGAGGATGCTGTCGCCAATGGCGACACCGATATGCGCGGGGGCATCAGCCGTGGTGCGGAACACACCATAGGGCAGGTTCTGCAACGGGAAATCAGCCGTCACTTCATTGGCGGACTCATGCCAGCTGCGGCGCCCAAGGTCGCTGGTAAAGTTTAACGTCATTATTGGTGTCATATACGTTGCGTGGACGGCATGCGCAGGTTTGGGGGGCTGGGGGAGGTAGTCAATCGGCGGCAGACCGGCCCCCCCCCTTATAGCCAGTGGTGATCAGGGTTTTTACAAATTAGAAAGTTATTGAATCTCAACGCGGGAAATGCACCATCCGGCGCAAGAAATTAGCCGGTCATGGTGGTTTCTTACTAACACAACACACACCTAGAACTATGAACAATAGCTCCGTAAGTTATCTACGGAAGCCTTTGGCGCTGCTTGGCGTCGGGCTTTCCCTGTTCGCGGCCCAAGCCGCTTTTGCCCAGACCCCGCCCGCTGCAGCCAAAGAAGAGGCGGTTCAGCTGGAAAAATTCGAAGTCACCGGCACGCGCCTGACCGGCGCGGCGGTGGAAGGGAGCCTTTCGGTGTCCCTTTACAAGATGGATGAGATGACGAACACCGGGTATTCGAACTTCGGTGAACTGCTCCGCAAGAAGCTGCCCCAGTTTGGCGGCGGCGTGGGCTCGGTCAACGAGGCCTTCGGCAACGGTGGCAGCGGCCGCGCGACGATCTCGCTGCGCAACTTGCCCCTCAGCCGCACGCTGTTCCTCATCAACGGTCGGCGCACGAACGCGGACATCAACATGATCCCGTCCGTGGCCATCGAGAGCATTGAAATCCTGAACGACGGTGCGTCCGCCGTTTACGGTTCCGATGCCGTCGCCGGTGTCATCAACATCAAGTTCAAGCGCGACTACGAGGGTGGGGAATTCCGCGCCCGCTACGCCAACACGACCGATACCGACGTGGGTGAAACCCGCTTCGGCCTGGTCTGGGGTGGCAAGCTCAACGGCAAGACCTCCCTCACCGCCGCCATCGAGCACAGCGAGCGCAACCTCCTGATGCACTACAATCGTGCGGTCAGCGTCCCCGCCGGCGGCTCGGTCTCCGGCACCTCGAACCCCGGTCTCTTCACCGTGCAATCGACCGCCGCCCAGCGCGCGGCGGCCAATGCACGCGTCAGCGGTGATGCTGGCTATGTGGCCCCCGTGACCGTTGGTAGCGTTACCACCTACGATCCCGGCTCAAGCAACGTGCTGGTGCCCCTCCGCTGGTTCGTGAACACCTCCGGCGCGGCCCTGACCTCGGCCAGCCAGGTCCCGGCTGCCTTCGTGCCGAACGCGTTCATCACGGCTGCCGCCTCCCTGTCCGTGACCGGGCGCAACGCCTTGCGTGACGCCGATGAAGCCGCCCGCAACGCCGTGCTCGGCGCCAGTGCCATCGTGCAATACGGCCCGAACAAGGTGCTGCTGCCGGGTGTCAATCCGGGCTTCCCCTTCGGCTACTACACCTATGCCTTCCGTCCGCAGGAGATGACGTCGATCAGCCTCACCTCGGAAAGCGTGATCAACGACGACCTGAAGTTCTTCGCCGACCTGTTCATTTCGCGCAACGAGAGCGCCAACGCCCTCGCGCCGTCGCCGCTCTCCGGCCGCACCGTGCCCAGCACCAACTACTGGCTCACCCAAGTGTTCCCGGCCGTGGCGGCTGCGGGCAACGGCTTTGGCTTCGGCTACCGCCCCACCGAGCTCGGCGCCCGCATCACCTACAACAAGTTTGATGACGTGGCGCTGACCGCCGGCTTCAAGGGCACGGTCGAAGGCAAGTGGAACTACGAGATCGCCTACAAGCGCGACGCCTGGAAGCTCACCAACATCCAGACCGGCGGCGTGCTCTCCACGGTATACAACAACGCTCTCGCCGGCACCACTGCCGCCACCGCCTTCAATCCCTTCATCTTCACGCCGCTCTTCACGCAGAACACGCCGGCCAACACGGCCCTGCTGCCCACCTTGGGCGGTTCTGCGCAGGAAATCGACCGTTACGTGATCAACCAGCTCGACGCCAACGTCACGGGTGACATCATGGATCTGCCCGCCGGCCCGCTCACCATGTCGGTCGGTGCCGAATGGCGCCGGGAAGTCGACGACCAGCGTCCGGACGGCAACCTGACCACGGGCGCGGTGTTCCCCTTCAACATCACCACCGCCTTTGCAGGCTCCTTCGAGGTGGTCTCCTACTACGCCGAGTTCGCCATTCCGGTGATCAAGAACCTGGACATGCAGGTGGCCGGCCGGTTTGAAGACTATACCACCGTGGGCACCACGGGCCTGAAGCCCCGCGTCTCCTTCAGCTGGAAACCGCTGGGCAAAGAAGTGAACGTCCACGGTTCCTGGGCCCAGGGCTTCGTCGCCCCAAGCGTAGCCACGCTGAATGCCGGGCCTTTCCAGAGCTTCACCGAGCTCTTCAATCCGGTCACCGGGGTCCGCACCCAGGCCACCGGGGCCTCGTTCTTCGTCAGCAACCCGAACCTGAAGCCGTCGACCTCCGACAGCTACCTGTTCGGCGTCACCTACTCACCCAAGGAGGTCAAGGGTCTGACGGCCGGCATCAACTACTATCGCATCGAAGAGAACAAAATCGCGTTCACGAGCGACCAGTATATTGTCAACCAGTGGTTCGCCGCCGGCCCGACCAACGCGAGCAATCCGTTCGGCCCGACCGCCACCCCGAGCGCCGCGAATCCGCTTGGTTCGCAGGTTGAGCTCAACGTGGATGGCAGCCTCAAGCAGCTTCGTAACATCGGCCCGATCAACAGCGGCCAGCGCCTGACCGACGGCTGGGACGTCTTCGCCAGCTATTATCAGGACACCTCGATGGGCCGCTTCACCGTGGAAACCTCCTGGACCTACGTCACGACGTTCAAACAGGAGAACTTCCCGGGTGCCGGCAAGATCGACTACCTCGGCTTCTACTGGGGCAGCGGCGCGGCGCTCGGCAACTTCGGTTTCCCCAAGCTGAAGGGCTCCCTCAACGCCTCATGGAGGATGGACCGCTACTCCGCCTCCGCCGGCTGGAACTACGTCGACGGCTACAAAGAGGTGGAGAACGGCCTCAACCCGATCGCCTCCTATGCCACCATCGACCTCCGCCTGGGTTACAAGATCCCGCGGATCGATGCTGACCTGACCGTCGGTGTGAACAACATCACCGATCGCCAGCCGCCCTACGTGGCGACCAGCTTCGAGACCCAGTCCGACCGCGCGATCACGGACATCCGTGGCCGCATGCTCTTCGTCGAACTGAGCAAGAAGTTCTAGTCTGCCAGTCATCCGACTGACCCAAATTCCGCGGGGCGGCCGAAAGGCCGCCCCGCTTTCTTTTGGTCTGATTTCTCAGCCGGGCTCATGCAGTTGGTGGGCGTCGGTTTCCATACCGACGCCTGTCGCCGATGTGGAAATCGGCGACCACCTTTTAGTGCGGCCACGTTCCGAGGGAAACCGACGCTCAATTGCATGAGTCTTTTGGCTCAGCCGGGCCGGACCGGCAGCACCGCCTGGTTCCGGCTCCAGTCGGGGACGGGAAATCCGCCAGTCGGCGCCCGCCGGCCCAGGATCCTCTTCCGGCTGTATTCCGGGCTCCGCCGCGATTCGACGCCGTTGGTCAGCAGCACGTGGCTGATCGCCACCTGGCCGACGCCGCGCACGGCGATGCGCAGCCGGGCGGCCGCGGTGTCCACCGGCACCGTGAATTCACGCTTCAACTTGGTGCGGGGCCGGGCGGAGTGGGCGCGGAACTCGATGGTGAAGCGCACGGCCAGCTCATGCCAGGTGCCGTCGGCCGCCTGCTGCTCGACCACGACCTTCTGCACCGCCGGGGCAAAGTTGTGCACCATGAACTGCAATTGCCAGGCGCCGCACACGGGCGTCGCCCCGGCGATGATCGCCGGCTCGCGCCCGGCGCGCTTCAGCCAGTCCCGCCAGCCGGCCAGGCGCCGCTCGTCCTGATCCAGTCCGGTTTCGTTCGGGCCGGCGACCTGCGGGTCGCGGCTGCGCGCCCACATGGCCTGCGCGGCCTGGCGTCCGGCCTTCAGCGCGAGGGTGAACTGCTTGGCGTTCGCGACCATCGCCTTGAGGTGGAGCGCGATCTCCTTGGGCTTTGCCGCCTTGGCCAGGAGCCGGCGCAGCCGGAACACGTCGCGGGCGGCCTGCCGCACGAACACGTCGCGCTCCGCCAGGTAACTCCGGAATGCCACGCTGGCGGCCAGGGGCGCCGGCAACTTCGACCGGCCGAACCGGACGAAAAACGACCGCTCGCGCTCATAGGGGGCGAGGCCCTCGTTGCCGGCGAAGACATCCCAGCGGTCGTTGATCTGCCAGCGCGCATAGCCGGCAAAGGCATGCTCATCGGCCGCCAGCAGCGCGCGCGCCAGGTCGCGCGGGGCCGGCAGGGCGAAGACCCGCCCGAGTCCGCGGGCCAGCATCGTGGTGGCGTCATCCGCCGCCGGCTCCAGCCAGAGGTTGGCGGCCGCGGCATCCACGAGCGTGGTCGTTTCCAGTGCGAGCCGCTGCGGCTCCCAGGAGGTGACGAGAAATCCGTCGGCCTCCACCCGGGCGCAGCGCTGCCACCAGGAGCGGATGTTGGCCAGCCGGTCGCCGAACACCGGCAGCGGCTCATGCCGGAACGACCCGTTCATCGGACAGCCGTAATAGGCGATGCCCTGCTTCTTCAACGCGGGCTGCAGGTCGCGCTCGGCGAAGTTGAAGAACTCCACTCGCGGCTTCCGGTTGAACGGATAGTAATACCAGTCATAGGCCGTGAGGCCGCGCGGCAGCAGCGGGATGGCTTCCGGAGTGAAATACAGCATGTCGGCCCACAGGCCCATCGCCAGGTTGAGCGAGCCGCACACCGCGTGCAGCCGGTTCACATGGCCGGCGAAATGTCCGCCGAGCCCGATCCGCACCACCTCCTCGCGGCAGCGCGGGCATTGCCCGAGGTGAAAGGACTCGTCGAGGCCGACGTGCACCTTGCCCGCGGTGCAATACGGCGCGATGTCGCGCAGCAGCCGGTCCGCCACCTCCAGCGTGCGCGGATGCAGCGGGCAGATCTGGCCGGTGGCCCGCGGGCGGTCGCGTTCGTCGCGGAGCTCGTTCAGGTCGCACCAGTCCGGGTGCTTGAGGAGATACTGCGTGTGCCCGAGCAGGTTGACGATCGGGACCACGCGGATGCCGTTCTGCGCCGCGGTCAGCACCAGTTCGCCGAGTTCCTGGTAGGTGTAGGCGTCGTCGCGGCCGACGCCAGGCAGGGCGGGGTAGTGCACCGCGTCCTCGAGGTGCAGGTAGAGTTCCTCGTAGCCCCACGCCGCATAGCGGGGCAGCAGGGCTTTTAGGAAATCCAGCCGCTCCACCTGCCGGGCGAGGTCCCACTGGAAGGCGCGGATCATGGGGGTGGAACCGGCGCCTCCGGCCGGGCCGGCGGATGCGCCCGCAAATAATTCCGCATCCACTCGAGGCCGCCGGCCTCGTCGGCGAACGCACCGTCCAGCTGCGACTCGAATGCCGCGTCGAGGGCCGGCTTGAACTGCGGCCCGGGCGGCAGGCCCAGCGCGATGAGATGCCGGCCGAGCAGGATGGGTTTCGGGGCGGCGTGCTCAAGCGCCAGCCGCCGCGCGGCGTCGCGCAGGTGCCCGAGGCGCACCACGGTCTCGTTGGGCACCAGCGGCGGCCGCCCGAGGTGGTCGGACTGCATCACCGCGATGAGCTGGTCGATGGTGGCGGGCTCGATCTTGCGGGCGAGCCGGCGCACGGTGGTGTCCCGGACCATCAGGGCGCCCTGGTGGTGCAGCAGGTGGTTCACCACCAGCGGACACACCTGGCCGATCAAGTCCAGCGGCGCGCCGATGCGCCGGAGAAAATTCTCCGCGAGAGGTCCGCCGGCCGCCTCGTGCTCGGGGCTGATCCAGCGCAGCTTGCCGCGGCGCTCCGCCTGTTTCGTGGTGACGGCCTTGCCAAAATCGTGGGCCAGCACGCTGAACGACAGGATGCGCCGCGTTTCCACCGAGCCCTCCCGCCACGTCTCGAGCCGCACCAACGCGTCGAGGCAGTGGCCGGTATGGACGAACACATCGCCTTCGGGATGCCACTCGGGCTCCTGCGGCAGGTCGTCGAGCGCGGCCACCTCGGGGAAATGCCTGAGCCAGCCGCTCTGTTTCAACACGGCAAGGCCGGCCGAGGGCTTGGCCGCCTTGACGGCCCATTTTTCCCATTCGCCCCACACGCGTTCGACGGGCAGCTCGGCGTAGCTGGCGCTGATGGAGCGGCAGAGCGCGGCCGTCTCCGGCGCGAGGGTGAGGTCGAAACGCGCGGCGAATTGGAAGCCCCGCAGCACCCGCAGCGGGTCCTCGGTGAACGCCGGGCCGGTGTGCCGCAGGATCTTTTTCTTCAGGTCGCCGGCGCCGCCGTGGAAATCCAGCACGCGGTGGGCGAACGGATCGTAGGCCATCGCGTTGATCGTGAAGTCCCGCCGGGCGGCCGCCTCAGCCTCGGTGAGCGCCGGGTCGGGCGCGATGGCAAAACCGCGGTGGCCGGCGCCCGTTTTGGATTCGCGCCGCGGCAGACTGAAATCGTATTCGGTGCCCTCCAGCCGGACCTTGAGCACGCCAAAACTGCGCCCGACGACATCAGTGGGGCCGAACGGGGCCAGCGCGCGGCCCATGGCGTCGTAGTCCAAGCCGTAGACCTCGACGTCGAAGTCCTTCGGCTCGATTCCGAGCTGCCAGTCGCGCACGCAGCCGCCGACCAGCAACGGACGGCCTCCCGCGGAGCGCAGGACAGACAGGGCGGCGAGCAAGGGCGGCGGGAGCTTCATGGCTTGGGCTGACGGAAGGCGGTCCACGCGACAAGCAGCCAGCCCGCGAGCAAAGCCAGGCCGCCGAGCGGTGTGACGGGGCCCAAGATTTTGGGGCCGCCCAGCGCAAGCCCGTAAAGGGGGCCGGAGAAGAGCAGGACGCCGGCAATCCAGCTGCGGGCGATCCATGGCACCAGGTTGCCGGCCGCGGGCCAAGCGCCGAGCGCAAGCAGGGCCACAGCGTGGATGAGTTGATACAGCACTGCCGTCTGCCACAGGGAGAGGGTGCCGGCGGCCGCGAGGGTTTCCTTCAGCGCGTGGGCACCAAACGCCCCGAGGCCGACGCCGCTGAAGCCGAGCAGGCCGGCGACAAGCGTGATCCAGTGGGTGGGGCGGTTCATGGTGGTGACAATTACCAGCGGCGGAATCCAAACCAACACATCATTGCCGGCGCATTTCAACGTGTTTCGCCCCGAGGTTTCGCCCCGGGTGAATCCACCGCTGCGGCAGGCGGGTTTTTCCTGCCGCCGCCGGTGTAAATCCCGATTTTTGAGGGGTTAAGCCCCACTCTCGGTGGTTTTCAGAAATGTGAAGGGTTCGGGGTTGACAGGGGTTGGCGAAATCCTTCCCTTTGGCCCCTTTCCGCAAATGAAAACCTATCTGGCCAAGAAAGAGACGGTGCAGCCCAAGTGGTATCTTATGGATGCCGAAGGCCAAGTGCTGGGACGTCTCGCCGTCAAAGCCGCCAACATCCTGCGCGGTCGTCACAAGCCCACTTACACGCCCCACGTCGACACCGGTGATTTCGTCGTCGTCATCAACGCGAGCAAGATCGTCCTCACCGGCAAGAAGGAAGAGCACACCGAATACATGTCGTTCTCCGGCTTCGTCGGCGGCGAGAAGTATCGCAAGCTCACCGACGTGCGCCGCAAGAAGCCCGAATTCATCATCATGCAGGCCGTCAAGGGCATGCTGCCCCGCAATCGCCTCGCGGCCAAGATGCTGACCAAGCTCCGGGTTTTCCCGGGTGCCACCCACGACCACGCGGCCCAGAACCCCGTTAAGCTTTAAGTAATCCATGAGCGCTGAAACCTCCGTCTACCTCGGCACCGGCCGCCGCAAGTCCGCCACGGCCCGCGTGCGCCTTGTCGCTGGCACCGGCCAGCTTTCGGTCAACGACCGCAAGTTCGAGTCCTATTTCACCCACGACAACTTCGTGAAGCGCGCTGTCGCGCCGCTCGTCACCGCGGACAGCCGGGAGAAGTTCGACGTCATCGTGAATGTCGCCGGCAGCGGTATCAGCGCCCAGTCCGGCGCCGTGGCCCACGGCATCGCCCGCGCCCTCCTCAAGTTCAACCCCGAGCTCCGCGTCACCCTCAAGAAGGCCGGCCACCTCACCCGTGACCCGCGCGAAAAAGAGCGCAAGAAGGCCGGCCAACCCGGCGCCCGCAAGCGCTTCCAGTTCTCCAAGCGTTAAAGCGCGGACTGGAAAAATGACCCGACCGAAGCGGAGCGCCCCACGGCCTCCGCTTTTTTATTGCTCTCACGAAACTTCTCGATTCCCCCCGGGGAATTCATAATTCTACCGCTCCCTGAAATGAATGTCGGCATCGTCGGCGCGTCGGGTTATTCCGGCGAAGTTCTGGTCAAGCTCCTCCTCGGTCATCCGCAGGTCAAACTGACGGCGGTCACGTCGCGCCAGCACGCGGGCAAGCCCGTCGCGCAGCTGATCCCGGCCCTGCGCGGGACCGCGGCCGAGTCGCTCCGGTTCATCGACTCCGATGCCGCCGCGCTGGCCGCCCGGAACGACATCGACATCTGGTTCCTGGCGCTGCCGCACGGCGCCGCCGCCGACTTCGCCCAGGCCCTCGTGCCGGCCGGCCGCAAGGTCATCGACCTCAGCGCCGACTTCCGCATCGCCGACCTGGCGACCTACGAAAATTACTACGGCAAGCACCATGCGCCCGGCCTGCTGCCGGCGGCCCGCTTCGTCCTGCCCGAGTTGACGGACCCTAGGTGGAAATCCGAGATCAAGCTTGCGGCCGCCCCCGGCTGCTACCCGACGAGCACGCTCGTGCCGCTCGGGCCGCTGCTCAAGGCCGGGGTCGTCGCCCGGGACCACATCGTGGTTAATTCGTTCTCAGGCGTCAGCGGCGCCGGCAAGAAGCTCGACGAGATGTATCTATACGTCGAGCGCACCGAAAGCGCCAAGGCCTACGGTCTGGTGAAGCACCGGCACCTCGCCGAGATCGAGGAACAGCTCTCCCTGGCCGCCGGGGCACCCATCATCGTGCAGTTCAACCCGCACCTCGCGCCGATGCGGCGCGGCATTGCCACGACCATCACCGCGCCGGCGACGAAAGGCGCGACGATCGAGTCGCTCTACGCGGCCTGGCGCGCGGCCTATGCCGGCCGGCCTTTCGTCGCGATTCTGCCGGCCGGCGAGACACCCGACACCGCCCACGTCACCGGCACCAACCGGGTGGACATCTCCGCCGTGCACGATGCCCGCACGGGCAACTTCGTGATCACCTCCGCGGTCGACAACCTCGTGAAGGGCGCGAGCGGCCAAGCCGTCCAGATCATGAACCTCTGGTGCGGTTTCCCCGAGACCGCCGGGCTGTTTTGAATATTCCGTCTTCAATGACCCAACTGACCGTTACCCCTGACAGTGCCGGCCTCACCGATGTGCCCGGCTTCGAGTGCGCGGGCGTGGCCTGCGACATCCGCGAGAAGCACGACCTCAAGCGCCTGGACCTCGCGCTGCTTTTCTCCCTGCGCCCCTGCACGGCCGCCGGCACGTTCACCACCAATGCCGTCAAGGCCGCGCCAGTGCTGCTCTGCCAGAAGCACCTCGCCGACGGCGGGCCGTTCCACGGCATCGTCGCCAATTCCGGCAACGCCAACGCCTGCACCGGCCCCGAGGGCTTGCGCGACGCCTCGACGACCGCCCAGCGCGCCGCGGCCGCCCTCAATCTCAAGCCCGCCTCGTTTTTCGTCTGCTCAACCGGCCGCATCGGCCAGCCGCTGCCACTGCCCCGCCTGCTCAAGGGCCTCGAACGCGCGGTCAGCGAAAAGGGCCGCACGTCCGACCACGGCCACAAGGCCGCGAGTGCCATCCTTACCTCCGACACCCGGCCCAAGACCGTCACGGTGAGCTTCACCTACGACGGCAAGAAGCACTTCGTGTCCGGCATCGCCAAGGGCGCGGGCATGATCCAGCCCAACATGGCCACGATGCTGGCGTTCCTCGCCACGGATTTCTCCGTGCCGCGCAGTTTCCTCCAGAAAACCCTCTCTGAGGCCGTCAGTGGCACCTTCAATTGCATCACGGTGGACGGCGACATGAGCACCAATGACACCGTGCTCATGCTGGCCAACGGCCACTCCGGCGTCAGCGTGGGCGACAAGAGCCCGCGCGAGCTGCGGGTGCTGTTCGCCGAGGCGGTCTGGAAGGCCTGCGAGGCGTTGGCCGAGAAAATCGTTTCCGACGGCGAGAAGATCACCAAGGTGGTCGAACTCAGGGTCAGCGGCGCGGCCTCCGCCGAGGACGCCGAGAAGATCGCGCGGGCCATCGGCAATTCGCTGCTCGTCAAGTCCTCCTGGTATGGGGAAGACCCGAACTGGGGCCGGCTGGCCGACGCCGCCGGCTACGCCGGGGCCAAGCTGGTTGAGGCCAAGCTCGACATCCTCTACAACGACACGCCGGCCATGACGGCGGGCAAGCCGCACGCCGACCTGAAGCCGAAGTGGAAAGAGATCGTGAAGGCGAAGCGTTTCACCATCACGCTGAACCTCCACCTCGGGAAGGCCGCGTTCCGCCTGCTGGCGAGCGACCTGACCGAGGGCTACGTGAACTACAACAAGAGCGAGTGATTTGGGCGAATTGGTTGCTCAAGGCCTTGTCCGATCCTAAGGCGGCAAGTAGTCGGGTGAGGCACCACCCATGTCTCCGCCGTAGGTGACATTCCCAGATCCGCACCACGCGCCAACCCCTGGCGCGTAGTAGACGTGATACTTTGCGGTCACGTTTGCGATTGGCGGCGAGCTTGACCCGCCAAAAGGCGGCATTTGCGCGCGGGGTCAGGTTACGGCCACAACCGTGGCTGTGCCAAAAGCAGCCATCTAGAAACACGATGACCTGCTCTTGACGCCATGTGAAATCCGGTCGCCCAGGCAGGGCCGCGTGCCGACGCCAGCCTGTGATTCCTGCCTTCCTGAGCAAGACTATGAAACGTCCTTCCGTAGACGCATTATCGGCCCCCCTTATGCGGCTCATCAACTCGCCGCGAGACAGTCCGCCAAACGGCGTGGCAGTCGCGGGCGCGCGTGACATTGGTGGTCGCTTACTCATGGTTGCTTGCATGGGTTCTGGGCTCGACACCATCAACCAAGGGAGTATCTCGCAATCAGTGAAATCCATCGAGCTTTTCTCCGGCGCGGGTGGCTTGGCTCTCGGACTCGAGCAAGCCGGGTTTCACACCGTGGGCCTCTTCGAGCGCGACCCTGACGCTTGTGCCACCTTGCGGCTCAACCGTCCTACATGGTGCGTGCAGGAAGGGGATGTGCGGGAAGTCGATTACGCGTTATATGGGCCGGTCGATCTGGTCGCAGGTGGGCC
>Ga0315295_10000869_pt1 | contig 25716 bp, 24 predicted proteins | sample YL17G14_0_MG_FD_204453 | JGI IMG/M metagenome (GOLD analysis project Ga0315295, IMG submission 204453) | Sediment microbial communities from Yellowstone Lake, YNP, Wyoming, USA - YL17G14_0 | ecosystem: Environmental > Aquatic > Freshwater > Lake > Sediment | place: USA: Wyoming | collected... | reverse complement strand
TCGGCTACGACCATGACTGGGTGCCTGTGGAACAGAGGTACGGGTAGCAGCCACCGGCGATCCCCGCACCTGGGACTGAGGAGGAGGACAGTGAAGATCCGAGCCGTGACGCCCATAATCACAGAGAGCTTTGGGCCGCTGATCCTCGAGGAGTTCTCACGCGTGGCGAGCCCAGAAACGGAGATAAGCAACCTGTTCCTCAGGTCCGGCCCTGGCTCGGTCGAGTCCGCTTACGATGAGGCGGTGGCCATACCTGACGTGATAGCCCGGGTGCGCGAGGCTGAAGCCGAAGGCATGGACGCCGTGATCATCAACTGTTTCGGCGACCCAGGCCTCGACGCGGCTCGCGAGGTCGTTTCGATCCCCGTCGTCGGTCCCTGCGAGGCGTCCATGCACGTGGCGGCCATGTTGGGTCACAAATTCTCCGTAATCACGGTGCTGGAGCGCCTCATCCCCGAGTTGGACCTCCATGCTCAGAAGTATGGGGTGGGCTCGAAGCTGGCCTCAGTCAGATCTGTAGACCTGCCAGTACTGGACCTGGAGAAGGGGCGCGAGCAGTTCGTGGGCCGCATGGTGGAGAGGGCCGCGGAGGCCATCGAGCAAGACGGCGCTCACGTCATCGTATTGGGCTGCACCGGCCTGGCCGGCCTAGCAGAGCAGGTGAAGTCCGGCTTGCTGAGAAGGGGTTTCGATGTCCCTGTCGTTGACCCCGCTGCCACCGCCTTGAAACTCGCCGAGGCACTCGTCGGCGCCGGCCTGACCCACAGCAAGCGAACCTATCCCCAGCCGCCGGCCAAGGAAATTGTGGGCTATCAGCTTTAGCCCCTTCCGTAGCGCTCGCCGAGAACAGAGGTCTGTTATGTCGGCAGCACGTCGGGGGGCTTCGGGTCACTCGGCCCAGGTCAAAGGATCTTCCTGATCAGTGACCCAGACCAGCGCGTGTACGTGCTACTGCACGCCGTTGGCGACTAGAAGATCGTATACTCCGCGTCCTTGATTATCTCTTGGGTTGTTCCGTCCTCGTACTCAAGTGCCAGGCTGGCGATCTCCACCGAACCACCCTTGGGGTATACGATGTCCTGGTGCACAACGTGCTTGGGATCGCTGAACTGGCCTGGGCCGGTCACTCCACCGATGTGCTGGCTGAGACCGTAGGCCCAGTGAAGGCCCAGCACCTTCTCGTCCTCCAGGACACTCCCACAGATAACCGCCTTGTCGTTACAGCCCAGGCCTAGCTCAGCTATGTTGCGGCGAGCCTGATCCACGGCGAAGTAGTCCCGCATATCGCCGGCCTTGGGGCCATCGCCGATGATTTCCACGATGCGATTCTCTCGCACCCTGTAGAGGACGAGTTCCCCGTCGTAGTCAGCGGGGATCATGCCCTCCGTCTTGCTGGGCTGGCCTTCCAGTTCCCCCTCGTACGGAGCAATGCAAGCCTCACCGCTGGGCAGGTTGATCAGGCGCACACCCGTCTTGTCCGCGTGAAGTTGTCCGTCGTCGGCCTCAGCCTTGCGATGTCTGAGGTCGAAATACGCCTCATGCCCCGTGGAGAACCTCACCTTCGCGCCCATCGCCCTGCCTAGCCGGTCGGCCAACAGATGGCTCTTCCGTGCCACCTCCGTGTAGTCGGCCGAGAGCGCGGTCCCCTCCATCTGCCTACTGATGCCTGGCATGCTGGCGGCTCTAAGACCGGGGCGCGTGTTCATGAAGCCGATCAGCGGGGCCGTGGCCGAGTACTCCGTCAGAGCGACGGCTATGTTCGTGGCGGAGAGGATATCCGCCAGTCGGGTGCTCTCGCCACCCATCTCCCCTTCATCAGGCAAGGGTGCGCCATGAGCCCCCGTGGCTCTGTAGCTCAGTAGGGGATGAACGGCGAAGCCGAGCTTTGAGCCAAGCCCTTGGAAGGCCGATTGCCACTCAGCGGCCATCTGGCGCCGATTTACCCACGCCTCGCTATCGCTCAACTCCCCATGGGGGAGGTCCGTCATCACCAGCACTCGCTCGCCCGGCTGAGGGGCGAACACATCCACTAGCAGCTTTTGCAGGTCGAACGCCTTCGCCATGTCCATCCTCCCAACTAAGTAGTACCATAGGGCGCCGGAATGCGCCTGCGCACACTACGCTTCAGAGGCAGTCGGTGTGGGGGAGTAGCTTCTGCGACCTCCTCAGGCTATTGGACAGGGACGTAGCCCCCCTCATATCCCAGTTTCGTAAGGATGTGTCTAAAGCTATCGAAGGCCATCGGACCCTTAAACCAGTTGGCCGGAGCCGTGGCCCCGAAGACCGCCACACTCTGGCCCTCCTGGGTGTCCGCGTTGGTTAGGGGCGACATGGTTTCCACGTCAACCAGAGTGATCAAATCTGGAATCGTCGCCACGACCTTCTTCGACTGATCGCGAAGCAGCATGTTCTCGTTCTTGAAATCGATGCTCATTGACTTGCCGGCCCACGTGCCGGTGCCCGCAAGATGTGTGGTTCCGAAGTCGAAGCCGCCCTCCGTCTTGAGTTCAATCCTCGAAATCTTTCCGGCGAAGAGTCGCTTGGCGCCAGCGTCCCGCTCCAGGGACCCGGACAGTTCATCGAGCCCACTGGCTTGTCGAAAGGCCTTTCCCACACCCATACATCGAGTGATGCTTCCCGGCGCCAGCTTCTCGATGATCATGTCGCGGTTGACCACCCAGGTCGAGAACGCCGCCACCTGGCCGTAAGCCATACAGATGTGCCGCGCGATACTCTCCGCTGACTCGTGGTCCAGTTTGTTCTTGAGGTGTATGACCACGGTATCTCCGTTCCTGGCAGCCATGGTCATGGGGGACTCGGGGATCCCTCCCGCAGGATAGAGACCCGTGGCCAGTTCGGGAACCGCCCGACCATTTCCATCGGCATCCACGAAGGGCACGCCCTCGAGCGCAGCGACGTACAGCGGGACCATGGTGTTCCCGCCCCCCAGTTCACCGGCCATGAGGTAGGAGATTCTCTCACCACCCCGAGCGGCCTCTTCTTGCATGGCCCTGAAAGCAGTGACCGCTTCTGGAAAGCTCTTCGCGTCCAACATCGCCCGCGGCGCCCCAATGATGGCCACCATCACCGCCCATTCCTCGTCTGCCATCTCCTCCAAATCGAGCAGAGTTACCTTTGCTTTCTTTAGAGACCTCAGTTCGTCGAGCAGCTTGAAGCCCTGACTAGGCGCTCCGCCACCGCCCCCCGCGAGAAACGCTGCCCCTGTGACGATGTCTGCCAACTCTTTCTCTCCAATGATCCTTGACACTTCGTCGCCTCCTTTCATATGAGTACTACACACTACAACCGTTCGTGCTTGCCCGGTCCGCGGACTCACGCCCTCGGCCGGATCCAGTCCAAAGCATAAGTTCCGTGATCTATGCCCGCAACGCAGAGGTCAAGCCCGGCCGGAGGACTGGGAGCTCTCACCCCCCTGGCCGTGTCGCCAAGATTGAGCACCTGGAGGCCGCCCCGTAATTGATCCGCCACTCCTCGCGACCACGGTGCCGACCGATATGCGGTTGGGAGCGGCCGGATCACCCTGCCAGGACCACGACGCTGTCCGATTTCCAGCCAAGGTCTATGGTTTCGCCAATGTTGGAAAGATCGAACTCGGCTGTCCGGTTCGAGTCAGCGAGCGAGTTCCTTCACCCTCTCCTCGATGGGCACATAGTCCAGGTCGAATCCGAAGTGCCGTGGACCCAGTGCCCGCACGCCCTCCTCGGTCCGGTGTGCATCGTGGGCCTTGCGGCCAATGACCGCCACGGTGTCGCCCACCGCGAAATCGTAGCTGATGGCGGGCTCCCCGGTGTCTCTCTGCACGATGATCATCGAGTCTGGGCTGGTGACGAAGGGCTTGTCGTCGAGCCAGCTCACGTGGTACTCGTTCTTGTACCAGACGTTGAACGTGTGACCCTGGTATTCGCGTAGGCCCTTTAATCTGTGGGTGCCGACGCCGAAGGCGTAGGACTCCTCGTCCGCCACCTCCATGGCGGTGATCTCGCCCTCGAAGAGCAGCCATCCCTTGACTGCCTTTATCGCCTCTGTGACTGGGTCTCTTCCCTTCTCGCGGGCCTCTCGAATAGCCCGACCGACCTCAAGTGCAGCGGTCAGAGTATCCCTGGCTACGACATCTTTCACCTGTCTTGCTTGCATCAGATACCAGGAGAACCCTACAGACCCGTAAGAGGCGACAGTGATCATGCGCCCGATACGATCGGCCATCGCCGAACTAACCGTCTCCTTCAGAATCACCACGTCGCCCCAGCGGGTGACGAAGGACATGGGGCAGACAGGTAGCCCCTTGAGTTCGGGCAGGGCCTGGGGCACTTCGGGGATGGCCCGCCCGCCGGCGTAATCCCCATCCACCACCGGCACGCCGAACTCCAGCGCCGCGGCTACTGCTGAGGGCACAGCGCTTCCCCCCGTCTCACCGGGCACGATAGCCTCTACCTTGACTCCCTCGGAGTCCTCCAGAGCCCGTACCGCGGCCACGGCAAGGCCCAAGTGGTCGTACTTCTCCTTCACACAGCCTAGTTGTTCCAGTTCCTCCTGCGTGCCGCCCTCCCCGGCCCTACCGCCCATACCAGCGACCGTGACCGTCCAAGTTGTGTCTGGCAGGCTACCCAGATCCACCCACCGAATCTCACGGCCTGCCTCCAACTGGTGCAGTAGCAGTTGGAGACCTGACGAGGGTGGGCCTCCACCGCCGGCTCCCCTGAAGCAGAGTCCACGTACCAGATCCTCACACTCCTGTCGAGTCCGCAAAACGACCTCGCCCATTGTCCCTCCTTAGTTGTGTTGCCGGCTCTCGGCCCTCCAACAACACAAACGGGCCGCCCAGGTCTTTTCGGATCTTCCTGACGGCCCTATGTTTCGCCCAAGTCCTTCCGCTGAACGGCTGCACGATCACATCCCTGTTGACCAGGCATCACAGACAGGATTATATCCTCTCTCTTGTCCCCTGTCAAGAGTCTTGCACCTTGCCGTTTGTTGGCAAGAGTGTTGCCCTGACGCCGGGCCACAGCTGCTCGGTGATTGCGCTCTCGCAGCGCCTCATCCCGCAGTTGGACCTCCACGCCGAGAAGTGTGGGCTCGGCGGAAGCTGGCCTCTGCAAGGTCCGTGGATCGTATGGTGGAGAGGGCGGCGGAGGCCATTGAGCAAGACGGCGCTCACGTCATCGTGTTGGGCTGCACGGGCCTGGCCGGCCTGGCCGAGCAGGTGAAGGCTGGCCTATCGAAGGCCGGCCATGAGGTACCCGTCATCGACCCGGCCAGCACCGCTTTGAAGGTGGCTGAGGCTCTCATTGATGCCAAGCTCACGCACAGCAAGCGTACCTATCCCCAACCTCCAGAGAAGGAGGTGGTGGGCTACCCGCGACGTTGAGGCCGCTCACAGCGCGGCGCCGAGTGAGCCCGCTCAAATGGGAGAGACGGGCGTCGCACCAAAGGGGGGCTCGCCTCTGCCGGTGGTCGCCTCGGTGTACACAGCCACACCCAAGTGCGCGAGTCCACGACCTTCCCCCCTGGGAGCGTATCATGGTGAGTCGAGCTACCGCTGTATACCTTCCTGAGGTGAGCGCGACACCAGGCTTTCCAGCTCTTCACGGGTAGTGATCGCCAGATCGCCCGGGATGGAGTACTTGATGGCTGAGAGCGCTCGTGCATAGCGCAGGCACTGGGCCGGATCCTTGCCCTCTAGATAGCCAAAGAGGAAGCCCGAGGCAAAGGCGTCCCCCGCTCCCACTCTATCTACCTCGACCACTGCTGGATATGGCCCTTCCCCATAGACACCGTTCTCATCTATGCAGATGGACCCACCTTCGACCATGGTGAGAGCTATGATCCGGGCGCCAAACATCCCTCTCAGCCGGGCCGCCATCTGCTCAGGCGCCCCTTGACAGCCAAAGAGCCTCTCCGCATCGCGGGAACCGACGAACAGAATATCGGTCTTCGTACAGATGGGTTTCAATGCTTCGGCTGCAAGTTCTGGTGACCACAGTTTGCTCCTGTAGTTGACATCGAAAGAGACCGTCACCCCTGCTTCTCGGGCGCGATCGATGAGCATGTTCACAACCTGAGCGCAGTTCTCACTGAGAGCTACGGTGATGCCTGTAAGGTGAAGCAGTCTGGTCTCCGTGAGAATCTGCCAGTCGATCTCTTGGGGTGACAGCAGGGCGATGGCAGAATCAGCACGGTCATACCAGACCCTGATGGGCCGGGGAGTCGTGCCGAACTCGATGAAATAAGTCCCCACCCTGCCGTCCTGAGTCCAGATAACGTGAGACGTATCCACGCCGTGCGCCCTGATCTCACTGGCGATTCTCCGTCCCAGAGGGTTATCCACCAGTCTTGAAACCCATGCAGTCCTGAGCCCCAGCCTGGCCATATCCACCGCCACGTTGGACTCTGCGCCACCGATCTTGAGTTCAAGAGATACGGCCTGTTCGATCCTCTGGTTGCCCGGGGGGGAGAGACGAATCATGGTCTCGCCCAGTGTCACCACATCGTACTTCAACCGGACCTCCTCGCTGATCTAGTCGAAGCGCCAGTCATTGACAGGCGGTAGACCGGCGCCACCCTCTCGCCATCCGGAGTCCAGCAGTCCACCCCCTCACGCCGTCCCGTACCCTCGTCATCCGCTAGAGTGTGCCCACGAATGAGGCCAGCCTAGTGAGCCCCTCACGCATTTCCTCTGCCGTGGGAGCAAGTGACACCCTCACGTATCCGTCAGCGCTGGGACCGAAAGTGCCTCCCGGCGCCACGGCCACCCTTGCCTCTTGCAGGAGCCTCCTGGCAAAGGCGTAGGAGTCCATCCCGAAGGGCGTGATGTCCACCATGATATAGAAAGCGCCAGCCGGTTTGACAAAGCCCAGGCCCCCATCCGACAGTAGTCTGGCAGCCAGATCTCGATGCTCCCTGTATTCCTCTCTCATCTGGGTTACACACTCCTGAGGTCCGGCGAGGGCCGCCTCGGCTGCTTTCTGGGACACCGACGAGGCGCAGGAGAAATATGGTTCCTGAAGCTTCGCGATCAGAGCGGCAACTTCTTCAGAGGCGACAGCGTAGCCCACTCGCCAACCGGTCATGGCGTAGGTCTTGGAAAAGCTGTGCACCCCCACCACCCGGCCATTTGGATCGAACCTCGCGGGACTGACATGTTCGGCCTCGAAGACCAGTTGCTCATACACTTCGTCAGCTATGAGATAGAGATCGTGGCGGACGGCAAAGTCCGCCAAGTCTTCAACCAGCTCCGCTGAGAATACGGCGCCCGTGGGGTTGCACGGGCTGTTGATGATCATGGCCTTCGACCTCGAGGTCACGAACCCCTCCAAGACTTCAATCCGTGGCCAGAAACCATCCCCAGCATACAACGGATAGAACCTGGGCACGGCGTGCAAGCAGGTGACCATCATCTCGAAGTTGGGCCAGCCAGGGTCCGGGATGAGCACTTCGTCTCCTGGCTCTACGACTGCCATCAAAGCGGTTGCCAGCCCACCCACGGCGCCAGTGGTCACCACCACATTCTGTGTGCCCACGTCCAGGCCGTTGACCGTCCTCAGCTTCGAGACTATCTGCTGTCGTAGGGAGAGCAAGCCCGCATTAGGGGTGTATTTGGTGAAACCCTGCTCCATGGCCCGCTCGGCAGCCTGGACTATGTGCTGTGGGGTAGGAAAGCCTGGCTCCCCGACCTCAAGGTGGACTACATCGAGCATCCCCTGAGAGAGATCCATGATCTCCCTGATGCCTGATCGGCGCATGTTCTTCACCAAACTGTTTAAGGGTCGCATCTGCCCTCACTCATCCGTGCCATATCCAGCGCCAGCTGGTGGCGGGCTGGGTTGAAATCATACCCCTCTGGCGCTAACCCTGCGGCTTGAAGAGGATGTCAGCGTACTTGCCGTCGAAGCGTGCCAGAGGTTCCCATCGGTCGCCTTGATGCGCCGCCACTATCTCCCCCACGAAGAGGGTATGGTCGCCCACCTCATACTCCGCTACCACCTTGCATTCCAGATTGGCCAAGCAACCCTCGACTAGCGGCACGTTGACTTTGTCGGCTGGCCGCGTCTTCAGGCCAGCCTTGGCGTACTTGTCACCCTTGCGGCCCGAGATCGTGCCGCATACCTCGGAGACCTCGACCTGGTCGCTGGCCAACACGTTCACCACGAACTCCCGCGAATCAGAGATGAATTGCCGCGTCAGGTGCGTGTTGTTGATGAAGATGGAAACCAGAGGGGGCCGCATGGAGGAGAATGCCACCCAAGACGCTGTCATCACGTTGTCCTTGCCCTCCCAAGATGAACCAATCAAAGTCACGGGCATGGGCATGCTGCCCAATGCTCTTTCTATGTCCAGTGGCTTCATGATGTCTGCTCTCCTTTCTCGCTGAGCGTCCGATATCTCAGTGGGCTGGCCTCTGGCACCCTGTGCCGAACTGGTCCCGAGCTATCGCTAGAACTTGTGTAGCGACCAACCACCGTCCATGACGAAGGTATGCCCCGTGACGGAGTTCATGGCAGGGGAGGTACAGATCAACTCTATCATCTGCGCGACCTCCTTGCGCGTGACCAGTCGTCGCAGCGGGGTATAGTTGATGGCCCTCTCCACAAAACTCGGGTCGATTTCGAAGATCTCGGTGGTCTCGGCGATCTGGCCAGGGGCGATGGCGTTAGCGGTCACCTCGGGCGCCACCTGCACCGCCAGAGATTCGACGAAGTGGATGATTGCCGCCTTGGCCAGACCGTAGATAGAGTGGGTCCTGATGAAGGCCGAGCCAGCCGAGATAACCACGATGCGCCCCCAGCCACGTCCTTTCATGCTGGGAACAGCGATCTGGCTCGTCAGATAGGCACCCTTGAGATTGGTGTCCAAGATGCGGTCCCACTCCTTTTCAGGCAGCTCGACGAAAGGGGTGTCGGACCAGGGCCCAGCGCAATGCACCAAGATGTCTATGTGTCCGAAACGACGCAAGATGGCCTCGCCCATTCCTTGCACTTCGGCGCCTCTAGAAACATCGGCGGGAAAGACCTCGATCTCGCATCCCGTTGCCGCCAATTCCTCAGCAACCTTCCTGCCCTCCTCCTGGTCTGAGGGAAGACAATTGAGGGCTATGGCAGCGCCACAAGACGCCAGTCGGCCCAGGATCACCGGGCCCAGGTTACGCGAAGCCCCGGTCACCAGAGCAACCTTACCATCCAACCGCCCGCTACCCCTCTCCTCGACACTCCGTTTGACGGTCACGATCTACTCCTCCCTAGTCTAGCCGACAGGTGCACGATGTGGGCTCTTCCTGAGGTAGCTGTACCGAGGGATCAGGTCCGGGTAGAACGCATACCCCTCGATCTCCGTCGAAGTAACCACCGTGTAGTGGGGTTGATAGAGCAGAGCCCAAGGTGCCTCTTCGATGATGATCCGCTGCGCCTCTACCGCGGTCGCCTCGCGGCGTTCCTCATCGAGCTCATACAACCCTCGCTCTATTAACTCATTGACGCGAGGGTTGTTGTAGTTAGCCAGATTCTTGCCCGAGCCTCCCTTGAGGTTTGCCACCAAGTGATACATGGGATCGTTGACCCAGGAGAAGGTCTCGAACATGGCCAAGGGGAACTGCTTCAGTCGCCCATGGTATTCGAGGTCGCTCACGGCGACCACCTCCAGCAAGACACCAAGGGGCCGTAGGGCACGCTGTATGATTCGAGCCGCTTGAATCTCATCCGCCCTCATCTCTCTGGCGATCAGTTGGCTGGCGAAACCATCGGGATAGCCCGCCTCACTCAGCAGTCGGCGCGCCCGCTCAAGGTCCGTGCTGTACATCCACAGGGCGCCGTCGTGCGTTGGCATGCCAGCCGGGATTGGGCTCAGGAGGGGCTGGCAGTACCCCCCCATTACCTCTGTCCGCAGTTCCTCATAGGGAATGGCGTAGCAGAGTGCCTGCCGCACCCTAACGTCGTCGAAGGGAGCGACGTCATTGTTCAAGCTCATCACTGTGCAGAAGGTGCTAGGGGACGAGAGAACTCGCAGGTTGGGATTCTCTTCGCACTCGACGAGATGCCTGGTTTCCACCCCATAGGCCACGTCGACCTCGCCTCGTTCCAGGGCCGCCATTCGCTCGGCGGCCGATGGCACTACTCTCATTACCACCCCATCGTTGCCCGCCCCGTCGTTGCGCCAGTGGAGTGGGTTGCGCTCGAAGACATACTCCTCACCACGTATGATGCTTCCCAACAGGTAGGGGCCAGTGCCCAGAGCCCGCTCGGAATACCACTCTGAGGCCCACGGATCATCTATGGTAGCCTGCGCCTCACCGTTGCCTCGGTCCATGACCGAAAACGAGTTGAGGGGGAGCAAGTACCAGAGCAAAGGGTTGGGATGGAGGAGATGCAGCTCTAGGGCGTAGTCGTCTACCAGCCTGATCTGCTCCGCTGTGGTTACCGTAAGCATCTCCATCATGGGATACAGATATCCTGGGCCAAAGATCGCCCGCTCCAGGGTGAACTTGACAGACGAAGCCAGGCAAGGTGCACCATCGCTGAAGAGGACGTTGCGCCGAACACGCAGCGTGAGCACCGTACCATCATCAGAAAGTTCATAGCCCTCTATTATCTCCCCCACCAGGCTATTCGCGTCCGCCCTGCACGTTCCATCAGGTCGAGGCGCTACTTCCAGATCGAAGAGGCCATCGTAGAGATTCTCCACGGCCGCATACCCGGCATCGGACTTGAACTTCTGGGGATCCAGACCGCTGATGTCGCTGTCTGAGGCAATCACGATCTTGGACATGGCACAGTGCCTAGAACCTGTCACAGGCGACGAGATGTCCACCACCGACATCGCGGAGCTCAGGCCTTCTCTGCTGGCAATCAGGTCTTGCCGCTGGACACCGCTCGTGAAACCCGCATCCTCTGGGCAGAGCGAACAGACTTGGCGGCTCGCCTTTCAGGAGAATGCGGCTTCGCTTGGCCTGGGGGTCAGGTATGGGAATGGCTGAGAGTAGCGCTCGGGTGTAGTCATGGAGCGGCCGGTCGAAGATCTCGTCCGTCGGCCCCGACTCCACTATCGTTCCCAGGTACATGACCATCACCCGGTTGCACAAGGCCCGGACAGCGCTCAGGTCGTGAGAGATGAAGATGTAGGTCATCCCCAGTTCTTCCTGAAGTCTCTGTAGCAGAGCGATCATATGGATCCGCACCGACATGTCCAGCGATGAAGTGGGCTCGTCCAGGGCCACGAATTTAGGTTCGGTGATGATCGCCCTCGCCACGCCCACACGCTGCCTTTGCCCTTCGCTCAACTGATGTGGGTAGCGCCCCAGAAACACCGGGTCAAGGTTCACCCGCGACATCGCCTCCAACAACCGCTCCTGGAGATTCTCCTTGTCCACCAGTCTGTGAAGCTGGACAGGCTCAGCCAGGGTACGTCGCACGCTGAAGCGGGGATTGAGGGAGGTATCCGCATCCTGGAATACCATCTGGAGATGCCGGCGTTGAGCACGCAGTTGCGAACCGGACAATGTCGTCAGGTCGATGCCATCGAAGTACACGTGGCCGCTGGTGGGATCCGTGAGTCGTAAGATGGCGCGTGCGGCGGTGGTCTTTCCACAACCGCTCTCGCCCACGAGTCCCACGGCCTCACCGGGGAAGACCTCGAAGGATACCCCATTCACGGCGTGGACCGTCAGCGGCCCATCATGGAAGGTCTTGACCAGCTCTTCAATTCGCAGCAGGGGTTCTTGCGCCGTGGTGTCCATGGGCACTATTCCAAGTTGTGACATCTGACCCAGTGATCGAGCTCGACTTCAACTCGCACCGGGTGATCCTCCCAACACTGCGGCAATACTCGTGGACACCGCGAGGCGAACCGACACCCCTTTATGGCGTAGGTCACCTCTTCGCTGAAACCAGCGTCTACCTCAACCATGTCCGCTTTCTTGTCCACTCGGAGCACCGAGTGAAGCAGTCTCCTCGTATAGGGGTGCACGGGATTGGCGAATAGGGAATCCACCCCAGCGGTCTCCATCACCTGGCCGGCGTACATCACCACTACCCGCTGACACGTCTCCGCGACGACCCCCAGGTCATGCGTGATCAAGAGGATAGAGGCGCCGGTAGCTTGCTGCACTTCCTTGATCAACTCGAAGATCTGTGCCTGAATGGTGACGTCCAATCCCGTTGTTGGCTCGTCGGCGATCAGCAGATCGGGTTCGCAGGCCACCATCATGGCGATCAACACGCGCTGGCACATGCCCCTGCTCAAATGATGGGGGTAAGCTCTTGCGCGCCGCTCGGCGTCCGGGATGCCCATCCGACTCAACGCTCTTACCGCCTCCGCCTTCGCCTGGCCAGCGCCAAGCCCACGCTGGATTCTGTAAACGCGGGCCACCTGGTCGCCCACCCGCATCAGAGGATTCAAGGCGCTGCGAGTGCTCTGGAAGATCATCGCGATCTGTCGCCCCCGTATTTGGCTCATCTGCGCTTCTGTGCCCTTCAGTAGATCGCTGCCCTTGAAACCAATCTCGCCGCCCTCGACCCTCCCCGCTGGAGGCAAGAACCCCATCACGGTGAGAGACGTCATCGTCTTTCCCGAACCACTCTCCCCCACCAGGCCGACGATCTCCTTGCCAGATACGTCGAAGGTGACCTTGTCCAGGATCACAACACGCCCATCGCGTCCGGGGAAGGTGACTGTGAGATCCCGTATGCGCAGTAATTCCTCCCTCTCCGTCACCCTCAACGTTCCTCTTGTGCAGTGATGTCTCGCAGGCTATCGCCTATGAGATTGAAACCGAAGGCCAACAGCACGATGACGGCTCCGGGGAACACCGAAATCCACCATTCGCCGGAGATAATATACTGGGCGCCTTCGCCCACGAGCACTCCGCCTTCTGGTGTGGGGGGGCGCACACCAAGGCCCAGGAAGGCCAGTCCCGACGCATCGAGGATAGCCCAGCCCAAACAGAGCGTGGCCTGCACCAGGGCAGGAGTGAGGCAGTTGGGCAGGATGTGAAGATACATGATCCTCCACTCAGGATTGCCCACGCAGCGCGCGGCCTCCGCGTATCCCAACTCCCTGGCCGTTAGCACCTCCCCCCGTGTCAAGCGGATGAAGTAGGGCATGTAGGAGATGGCGATGGCGATGACCACATTCGGAATCGTATTGCCCAGCATCGCAGTGATGGCCATGGCCAGCACGAATGATGGAAACGCCTGCATCACGTCGGTGATGCGCATCACCACATCGTCAATGATCCCTCCACGGTAGCCAGAGAACGTTCCCACCAAGGTGCCAACAAGGAGAGCTGTGATGGCCACCAGGGAAGCGATGCGGAGGTCGAGGCGTATCCCATGCAGCACCCGTACCAAGATGTCTCGTCCGAAGTTGTCGGTGCCCATGGGGTGCTCAAGGCTCGGCGCCTCTAGCTTGAGCTCGGGCGCCGTCTCCAAAGGGCCGTAAGGTATAAAATGGGGACCCGCCAGTGCGGCGATGATGGCGATGACCAGGGTCAGCAAACCTACGAGCAGCATGCGATTCTGCTGTAGCAACTTGGAGAAGCGGCGCACCCTTCCCATGGTACGTGTCGTGGACGTGGGTGAGAACACCGCGGATGTCGGCGCGCTCAACTTGCGGACTCCCTGCTTCTGACCTCTCGCCGATGAGCCATGTTGAGTATCAAGCCCCTGCGCATCACATAGAACCGCAGCTCCACAGCCGCCTAGCCCAGCCTGATGCGCGGATCTATGACGCTATAGAGCACATCTATCACCAGGTTTATAAGAACGTAGATGATCGCCACCACGAGGATAAAACCTCTCAGGGCCTCGAAATCCTTGGTGGTCAGGGCCGTCCAGGCGTACTGTCCGATGCCGGGCCAGGCGAAAATGCGCTCCACGAGGACATTCCCGGCCATCAAGTACCCGAAGGCGATGCCGCTGGTGGTCAAAATGGGTATCATGGCGTTCCGCAGCCCGTCCCTAACGACGATCGCCCGGTAGGGTACGCCGACGGTCCGAGCCGTACGTATAAAGTCCGAATGGAGCACATCCAGCATGGCCGCCCGCACGATCTTGGTCATTGGGGCGCTCACGATGAAGCCGAGGGTTAGAGCAGGCAAAGCCAGGTGCCCGAGACTGTGGCGCAGGAGCGCCCAGTCCCGCGCCACCAGGCTGTCTATGACGTACAGCCTGGTGATCGAAGCTGGCGCTTGCATACCCACGTTCAGACGCCCCAGGGGAGCGGGCGCCCAATCCAGGCGAAAATAGAAGATGTAGATAAGAACCAAAGCGAGCCAGAAGGACGCCGTGGATGCTCCGAGAATGGCATAGCCGCGTATAAGCTGGTCCAGAACCGAGCCGCGTCTCACCGCCGCGACCATGCCCAGAAGCAAACCGACCCCGATGGCGATGACCAGAGCAGCCAAGCCCAACTCTATGGTGGCGGGCAGGCGCTGAACCATGTCTCTCTGCACGGGTTGACCGCTCACCCAGCTTTTGCCCATTTCGCCCCTCAAGAGCCGAGACACATAGTTGACGAACTGCACGGGCACCGGCTTGTCGGTTCCCATTTCTTTGCGCATCGCGGCCAAGCCCTCCTCGGTGGCATAGGGGCCGAGCTTCAGCGATGCCAGGTCTCCAGGCAGCACGAAGGTCAGAACGAAGACCGCCACTATCACGCCCAAGAGGGTCACGACACCCAAGGCCAATCTGCGTGCGATGTACCTACGGAAGGACACTATTTACTGCCTCTCCCAACTCAGCAACTCGTCGGGCTCATCCCGCCGTGAGACGCCGCGCTAGTGCATTCTGGTACGTGGGGCCGCCTCACGGCGGCCCCACGTACGGTTGATCGACGCCGCTATTCTGCCGTCTTGCCCATGTAGGCAAAGCGGAGGCACAGATCGTCGAGCCTGGCGAACCCGTAGAAGTCTTTGTTGACCGCTACGATCCAGTCGGGCTGGTACAGGAAAGCCCAGGGTGCATCGTCGATGATGATTTGCTGAGCTTCACGCATACCGGCCTCCCTCACCTCACTATCCAGGGACCACGCCGTCGTCTCAATCAGCTCGTCCACCCGCTCGCTGCAGTAGTCCGCGTAGTTCGTGAACTGGCCGCACTTGAGCAGGAAGCTTAGCTGGTACGACGGGTCGTTGCCCCAGGAATACCAGTCGTGGATGAAGAAGGGGAGTTGATGCGCGTTCAGTTGCTCGAAGAACTGGGCATCCGGCAGGCGATCGATGGTCACGTTGACGCCTACCTCGGCCAGTGAGGACTGAATCCAGGTGGCAGCTTCGACGTCCCAAGGGATGGACATCCGCACCGCCAGGGTCACGTCCAGATCGTCCGCGTAGCCAGCCTCCTCCAACTTGTCGGCGGCCTTAGTAAGGTCGGTGTCGTAAGGCCAGAACTCGTCAGTGTGCGTGGGCATGCCTACGGGGATGGGGCTGGTGGCCTTCTGCGCGTACCCGTAGAACACCTCTTCAATGAGCGTGTCGTAGGGGACAGCGTAGGAGATGGCTTGCCGTAGCGCCTTGTTGTCGAAGGGCGCCAGCTTGTTGTTCATCCCGAGGTAGAACAGTCTGGTGTACTTGATGGGGTACACCTTGACGTTGGGATCCTCCATGAGGTCGTCAACGTTCTTGTACGGCAGGCCCAAGGCGAGATCGACGTCGCCCTGCCTCAGGAGCAACTCCCTGTCTTCGGGGGACGGGACCACTCTCACGATGACCTTGGAGTTCTGGAAGTAGTCTTCGCCCTGCCAGTAGTTAGGGTTGGGCTCGAAGACGTACTCCACTCCCTGCTCCCACTTGGTCATGATGTAGGGCCCGTCGGAGCTGGCGTTACGACGAAGCCACTCGGCAGCCCAGGGATCTTCCGCTGTGGCATTCTCTTCAATAGTGGCTTCATCCAGCGCCCCTAGAGGGTTGAAGGCCATGATCGCCAGGGACAGAGGAGTCAGTTGGTCTAAGCGGATCTCGAGGGTGTTGTCATCCACTGCGACGACGTCCTCATCGCTTCCCAGTCCCATGAAGGGGAAGAGCACGGGCGTGTAGCTCGTGGGCGATAGCCACTGCATGTCGTACATGAACTTGAACGACTGAGCGGTGAGGGGATTCCCATTGGCGAACTTGAGCCCATCCGGGATATGCATGGTGACGACGCCGGTTTCCTCATCCACTGTGACCTCATCGGCGATACCCGGACCATACTCGCCGACCCCCTCCAGAACACCCTCCTCCTCTCCCGGCACCAGCACCTGGAGGATCGGAGGCTCATACAGATTGGCCACCGCGTAGTATCCAGCGTCGCTCCTGAACTCTGACGGATTGATGTGGTCGATGTCGCTGTCCAAGGCGATCACAATCACCGGCTTCTCCTCCGGCTGAGGAGCCGTCGTAGGCGTCTCTGCTGGTGGAGCCGGCTGCGTCGGCGTAGGGGCGGCCGGCTCCTCCGTGGGCGGAGGAGGTGCAGGGGTGCCGCAGCTGACCACCGAAACCAGCAGTGATGCGACTAGTATCAGACTAATAAGTGTCCAGCTTCCGAGCTTCATCGTTTTCCTCCTTCTGTATGCTCTTGTGGAAACTGACATCCTCACTCGCAGACGTCAACAAACCCTTACACTATGCGCTTCTCATCACCCCCTCTCCTATCATCGGTCTACCCTCCAATGGCCAGAACCATGAGGGTGACCGTGTCCCCCTCTTCCAGAGGAGTTTCCTGAATCTTCTCATGTCGGACCAGTTCACCGTTTCGTAAGAAGAAGACCTGTCTCTCGTCGATCCGCGCCAGCAGATCGCTGTGGTCGGCCGAGCACCGCAGGGTCTCCCATAGTTGGCGCAGGCTGCTCCCCTGCCCAATAGTCTCTGTTCTCGTGTCGAAACCGCTGGCCTTGCTGCCAAACCCGAAGAAGCGAACCGTTACCTGGGGCATCCCCCTATAGCCTAGTCTACAGCGATGTCGCCGCAGAGCTCCAGCAGGCCTAGACTCCGCAGAGTCTCACGTCTGGGAATGCCCGTGTGCGGATCCCAGCCGTGTTTTTCATAGTACTCGTCCAGCAACCTGTCGAGCGTGTCCTTGTCGGTCACCAGGCCCTTGTTGGGGCCCTCAGGCACGGGCTCGTTCATTATCCTCCAGGGCAACTTATCGTGCTCCCTGCGTGCTCCCTCTCTGACGTTGAAACATCGCTCCAGAGTGACGATTCGCCTGCCCGCTCTCATCAGTTCTTCCGCCGTGAGCTTTACGCCCAGGGCATAACTGAACAGTGCAGCCATGTTCTGTGGGTTCACAGCGTAGGCCGCCGTGGTGGTGAAGGCGCAGAACCCCAGAGCATCGCTGGCTGCATAGCAGTCCTCGTGCCACCGCACGATGTCAGACCGCTTCTCCAGCATGGTGGCCACGGCATACTTCTCATCGCCAGTGATCTCCTTGATGAGCGCTCGTGCCTCCTCCGTGAATCCAAACTCAGCCAGGCACTCCGTCATCAGGTGATCCGGGCCCCTGGGGTTGACGGCGAAGGCCAGCGCATAGCTCTTGGCCATCCGCGGGTCTGCGGCTGACATCTCCAATCCCTTGGCCTGTATGGCCCACTTCCACGAGTCGCCGCCCACCTCTTCGGCTGCCTGCTTGGTGCCGCTGGCCAGTAGATCTCCTAACAGACCCTCGCGGAGGGCTATACGTCGAATCAGTTCCAACTGACTGTTCACGTTACCGAAGTGCAGATCCAGGTCATCGGCCTGCCTGCCCTTGATCAAGCCCTTCTCGTAGCTCTCCATGGCCCAGGAGATCACGTGGCCAGCGGAGATCACATCCAGCCCGTAATCGTTGCACAACTGGTTGCTCTTGATCACGGCCTCCGTATCCACTATGCCGCACTCCGCGCCCAGAGACAGCATCGTCTCCAGCTCGGGACCAGAGTCCCTCACGACCCCATAGGGATGCTCCTTGCTGCACACGAAGCGGTGACAGGCGGTGGAGCACGAGAAGCAAGACTCGCGCCCCGTCAGATAGCCTTCGTCCTCCAGGTATTGACCGCTGATCTTCTCAGCATCATCGATTCTGACCCGGCTGAAATTGTAGGAAGCCAGCATGTTCAACTCGTTCAGAGGCGGGATGCTGCCTGAAGTGCCCCACCTGTAGAGGCTCTCCGAACCAGCATCTTTAGACAGCTCCCTCCGGGTGCGAAGTGCCAGCTCAACGAACTCGTCTCCCTCAGCCGCTCGCAAACCGCCTGTACCTCGGGCGGCTAGGGCTTTCAGGTTCTTGGAGCCCATCACTGCTCCGACGCCGCCTCGACTGGCGGAGTTGTACAGGGAGAAGATGATACAAGAGAATAACACCTGGTTCTCGCCCGCAGGCCCGATGAGCCCTACCTCGACCTCGTCGTCCCCGAGCTCCTCCCTGATGAGATGATCGGCCTCACGGGTGCCCAAACCCCAGAGATGACGCGCGTCGCGCAACTCGACCGCATCGTCGTCGATCCATATATACACCGGATGGTCTGCTCTACCATGGATGGCCACATAGTCATGGCCTGCGTACTTCAGCTCCGCACCCAGATGCCCGCCGACGCTCACCTTGAGGTACAGCCCAGTTGCAGGACCCTTGCACGTTACGGATGTGCGTCCCGACGAGGGGGCGCTGGCCCCGGTCAAGGTGCCCGGGCCGAAGATGAGCACGTTGTCGGGACCCAGAGGGTCGATTCCTTTAGGGACGCGCTCGTACAATAGCTTGGCGTTGATGCCCCTGCCACCCAGGAAGTGCAACAGATCCTCATGGTCCACTTCCTCCAGCCAGGTTCTGCGGGAGCTCAAGTCTACGTTCAGTATCCTCTGCGCGCCGATGTCTCGGATCATGGCTCTCCTCTCAAGAGACCTCGTCCCTGTGTGCGTAGGCCTCGGCCGTGACACGGCGTTTCCGTTGGGCAAGGCTCTGCACTGGCTCGAAGGTCAAAGCTCCATAGATGCAGTGTTCAACGCAAACCGGGTCCCCGTCACAGAGATCGCAAATGAGAGCGACTTGCTTCTCATCCTTGAAGTCCGCTGCGCCGAAGGGGCAAGCCTTGACGCATTCCCCACACCCGATGCATTCCTCTTCGTTGACGCGCACTACCGGGACGCTTCTGTCGACATGAGCCGCCCCGGTGGGGCACACCTCGACGCAGGCAGGACGAGCGCAATTGACACACACGATAGGGACGTTCAGGCCCGCGCCCATGAAGCGCACCACACGGATGCGCGAGAGCGTGGGCACGAACGCCCCTTCATGGGCGAATGAGCATGCCAGTTCACACGCCATGCAGGCCGTACACTTCTCTGCGTCGATGGTTAGTGTGTCCATGATTCCTCCATCAGACCACCTCCTGTCCCGAACCGAGGCGGCCAAGAAAGGCGTCATAGCTGCCGTCCGCTTGCAGCAACTCGCGGCTGGCCTCTCCCCCAGCTTTGAGCAGAAGCGCCATCTGCACAACTCGCTTGCCAAGGCTTTCCGCCGCAGCTACGGTGATCAGCGCATCCGCTTCTCCTTCCTCGTACAGTCGGCGCAGACTGTCCTTGCGCATCTCATTGCGCGTCCAGCCTGCGGCGCCCAGGTAGGATGGCCAGGGGTCGCCCGCAACAGGCACGCAACTCAGGAGCACGGCGTGATTGATGAGTGTCGTGATCACTTGCTCCTGTCCGGCGAAGAGGTGACTGCCCTGCACCACCACGCCCACGCTCTTTAGATTCCTGGACACCTGCCCTCCGTAGTAGAAGTACAGGGTATTGCCCAACCTGTCTATGAAGCACTTCAGTTGGCCAGGGATCCCCATGTGATAGACGGGAACAGAGTAGATTAGGGCGTCGGCCTCTGCCCACTTGTCGCGCAATTCCTGGAAATCGTCAGCTGTGGCGCAGTCGCCCAAGTCGCCACATCGGAAGCACGATATACATGGAGCGATCTCCTTTCCAGCAAGAGAGTAGAGTTCGCTCCTCACTCTGTCCGGGGCCGTCTGTTCGGCCGCCGCCAGGGCGCGCTCCAAGAGATACCGGCTGTTGCCCGACTTTCTCGGGCTGGCGCTGATCCCCAGCAGCTTGATCTTCTCCATCAGCGAGTCTCCTTCGTGATCATCCAATCGATCGAGAGGTTGTCGCGCTCCTGCTGCAGACACACAGATCACACGTCGCCCACGGCAGCAACCAGTTGCCGCGCTCGTTCGGTCAGCAGATCGAAGTCTCCTTTGGCTACAACTTCAGTGCTCACCAGAGCGCTACCCACCGCGACCGCTTTGGCGCCCGCCCGGATGAACTCGCCGGCGTTGGAAGGCCCGACGCCGCCGGTGGGCACCAGGCGGACCTGGGGCAAGGGAGCCAGGAGGTCGCTTATGTACTGGGGTCCACCGACCCTGGCCGGAAAGACCTTGACCAGATCGGCGCCCCACTCCCACGCGGTGAGTATCTCCGTAGGTGTAAGCGCCCCCGGGATAGAGACCACGTCATAACGATGACACGTCTCTATGGTCTCCCTGCTCAGAGTTGGCGATACCAGAAACCTGGCCCCGGCCAGGATGGCCAGCCTTGCCGTCTCGGCATCGAGCACGGTACCCGCACCTAAGAGCACATCATCGCCGAGAGTACGGCCCGTTTCTTCAATCATCGACAAAGCATCGGGAGTAGTCATGGTGAACTCTATGACCTCTACCCCTCCTGCTCTAATCGCACGAGCGACCTGCAGCAACTGCGCCGAGGTGTCCAGCCTGACGACAGCTATTACTTTGCTGTCCAGTATCCGCCCCAGAACATCGCCCTTCGACATCAGCGAGTGGTTATTCCCCCTTACGCCTGCCCATCCTCGGATGGGAAACGCCTGCACTAAGTACCGACCACGGCTTCTCGACTATGACTTCACCGAGTTTCCACCAGGGTACCCCATGCGCCCAGAAGCCTCATGTGCAGTAGCCCGGAGCTTCTCAACCAGATTGCTCTCCGCGATGAGGTGATCCATGCGCTGTTCTGGGCCGCTTACGCTGATGGCACCGACGACTGCCTCGCGGTGGTTCCATACGGGCGCGGCCAAGCATTTCACATCAGGCTCATGCTCCACGTCGTCGACGGCGTATCCCCTTTCCCTGATCCTACCCATGTCCAGCAAAAGCTCGCCCAGATCGGTGATAGTGTTCGCAGTGTATGCCCTGACGCCCTTGGTCGAATAGAAGTCGCGCACCACGGACTCTGGCAGATAGGCCAGCAAACACTTCCCGAGACCAGTGCAATGGGCTGGGGCCCGGCCACCCACACGAGAGCCCATCATCCCTATCGGTAACAGTCCCTCCAGTTTCTCAAGATAGATCACTTCCATCTGATTCCGATCCAGGACCGCCAGGTGCACCGTTTCCCTACATTCTTCCCTCAGGGACTCCAACAGAGGCAACACGCGATCTCTGAAGTCCAGTTGGGACAGGAAGACGGTGCCCAAGTCCAGGCAGGCAACCCCCAGGGCGTAGCCGCCGGTTTGATGGTTGTGCTCCACATATCTGCGATTCTCGAGAGTCACCAACAGACGATAGGTTGTGCTGGCGCTCAGATTGAGCCTGGAAGTCAGCTCGGTCAGCGTCAGCTCCGGCTCGGCGGTGGAGAAGGTGGCAAGAAGATCCAGCGCACGCTCCACTGCCCGAACACGATACTGTTCTGAGTTGGCGGACACCTTGTGTGCTGTTATCTGAATCCCTCCACCAACTCCTCGATGGGCTGATACTCCAGGTCTGGATATCCGTAGCGGGCGGGGCTGAAAGCGCGGGCTCCAACCTCCGACCCCAGCGCCTCACGGAGACGCTGATGGCACTGCACGCCTACTAGAGTCAAGGCCTTGCCTTGCGCTAGCTCCACGCTCATCACCCCACGTCCTGTGCCCGGCTCCAGCAGACACACCAAGTCAGGGAAAATGGCCCTGATCGATCCCTCTATGGAGAGCAACATGGTCTCGTTCTTGATCACCAGCCGAGCGACGCGCCCTTCATCGAACCCGGTCCCATGGAGGTCGACAACGGTATAGTAGAAACCCATCCGCTCCTCTTCTTGGGCCCGCGCGACGGAGCCGGTGAAGAGCACCACACCGCCGAGGACCCCGGTCGCGGCCGCGACAGGGCTGTCGCCTTGGTGCCGCGCCCTCAGCACCGCGCGTCCAAGCTCGAGCGCGCCAGAGATCGTGTCGGGCACAATCGCTTCCTTGGCCTGGCGCCCACTCATGGGGTAGTGGTTGTTGGCGCCCATTCCACCGCCACGGGTCACCACCCAGCGGCCGAGCTCATCCGCGTATGTTGGTTCAGTCGCTTGCTGGACCACCACCACGTTGCCTGCGTAATCTATGAGGGGCATGGGGGTCAGAGAGACACCGTGGCCGATAAAGCTGGTCATCTGGGTCTCAGGGGCCGAACGCCCTAGCGCGTCGCCATCTATGATGGGAATGCCCATGCGAGCTCCAAGGGACAGAATCACAGGGGTATTGAGGCCACCCACCTCGAAGGGAACTACATGGTCGATGCTCCTGCCCAGGATATCCTCCATCACCCTGGTCACCTCCAGCAACTCGAAGCGCTGCTCCCAGTGTTCCATCACCCCGTCGATCCCCATGTCCTCCAAGACCTTCACGGACCCCATCATGCCGCCGCTGACCACCGTGGCATTGTCGTCGATGTCTTGCAGGGAAATGATGCTAGGGGTGCGCCCCATCGAGAAATCGTGTTCGAGGATAGCCTGCCCCCACGATGGGGACCCGCCACCGCCCGTGCCAAGAATGGCCAACCCTTCCAAGAGTGGAGCGACATCATCGGGTGCGAAGGCGTAGGTGCTCATGGCTCTCCTTTCGCGGCCGCAGCGCTCTGCGGGAGACACAACTGCATTATCGCTGCATGAAAACCATTTTCACCAGACAACATTATGTGGCCAGTGGCGCAGTTTGTCAAGTCGCATATGGAGCTCCGGGGGCACCGACTTACGGGCCAGGCCGCAAGGCAAAGGGACCTGGTCTTGACCGAGACGGCTTTCAGGCTAGTAGCGGCGTATCTCCTTCTCAGGAGGCAAGGGATAAGTGCGCTTGCTGTGTACAAGCTGCAAGTCAACCAGGGCTTCGGCCATCTTGACGGCGAGTACCGTGGGATCGATGACCGGCACATCAGTGATGCCGTGTCGCTGGAGACCTACTACCAGCCCGTGCACCATGCCAGCCATCCCCGTACAACCCAGGACGAGCAGGTTGGCTCCGTCTTCCGTGACCGCTCTGACCGACTGATCCACCAGAGCCTCGAGCAGCCTGGAATGATCGTCCAGTTCGAGAACCGGGATGCCGACCGTTCTCACCGACGCCATTCTACTGGTCAACCCTGCCTTCAGAGCATGATGGTCGAAGGCGGGGATCAAGGTGTCCAGAACGGTGATCACCGAGAACCGATGCGCCAGCATGGCCGCGACGTGCATCGAAGTCTCGGCCGGTCCAATCACCGGGATAGACACCCTCTCGCGAGCCGCTTCCAGTCCTGGATCTCCCATGCAGTCTATGATCACCGCATCCATGCCATCTTGCTCAGCTCGCACCACCTTCGCGACCACATCGGGGACCGCCAGGGCCTCATCGTATCTCGATTCGATGGAAGGAGGGCCCTTGTCCAGCGTGGCCAGGCTCATCTCCGTGTCTGGACGAGCCGCGGCCCGGTACTGCTGAAAAACCATCGGGACGAGGGGGGTGGCAATAACAGGCGCGACTACTCTTATCCTCACAGTCTTCCCCTTTCCATCTAAGAAGATCGGCCCTGCTGGCTCGTCGTGACGGAAGGATCCGCAATTCACACCAGTGCTGTCCGTAGATCCGGGGAGGTGCTGGCTACCTGATGGCGCATCAAGCTGTTCGCCGGGAGTTGATCACTGAGCTGGCTATTGGTATGAACCGTACTCCTGCCAGGCCTCCCACATGGCCATGACATTCTCAGGTGGAACGTCCGGCTGGATGTTGTGCACCGCAGAAAAGACGAAGCCGCCGCCAGGGGCCAAATCGCCAATCCTTCGCTTGACTTCCTCCTTCACCTCCGCCGGCGTTCGCCTTGGCAACACGGCCTGAGTGTCCACGCCACCGCCCCAGAAGACCAGGTGGTCCCCGAAATCCTCTTTCAGTCGGCGTGTGTTGTCCATACCAGCCGCACTTACCTGCACGGGGTTGAGGATGTCAACCCCAGCCTCAATGAAGTCGGGGATCAGTTGGTGCACGGCCCCGCAGCTGTGCAAGAAGACGGCCGCGCGCGAGCGGGCCTTGATGATGTCGAACAGTTCCCTGTGCCGCGGTTTCACGTAGCGCCGATACGTCTCTTGCGAGATCAACAACCCCGACTGCCATCCAAGGTCATCGTATTCGACCGCAACGTCCAGGAGATCCCCCACCTCTTCCAAGGCTGCAGCCCAGAAGTCAAGATGGAAGCGGAGTGTCGCATCCAAGATCGTTTCCGTCAATACGGGATCACGGATGAGATCCATGTAGAAGTTCTCATAGCCGCGCAGCCAGGCCGCGGATTCGAGGATCCCCCCATATGCAGGGGCGAGAGTCGTGGCGAAGCCCCTGCCTGCCAACTCCTCGGCCTGGTGCCGCAGACCCCGGAAGCGCGCCTTGTTGGCACCGTCGGGCCACCTCCGATTGGCCAGGTCAGCCGCCCCCGACGCGTCTGATAGAGGGTGCTCTATCATATCATAGTAGAGCCCTCCATTCTTGGGCATCGCCCAGCGGACCCCCCACTCATCGGTAAACGTTTGGTGCGTCCCCGTATCCTCCACCATCAATTCCCAGCTGTCAGAGGGTTGGGCGAGCAGCGGACGGACGTCCACCTGAAACCGTTGCAGCATCTCCTCGCTGGGAAGAGCCAACTGCTGGACCCTATGGTAGAGGAGCACCTCCTCCTGGAGCCCCAGATAGCGCGCCAGCCTGCGGAACGCGTCTCGGTGAATGCCGGTGACGTCGGACCCGCCTATGTCCAAGGGTACGTGATCCGGCTCCCGATGTGACAGGCTGGCCAGCACTCTATCTCTGCTAATCATCGTTTCTTCCGCCAGTCAGTATTTCGGTCGCCATGGCGACACCTGTGGCCGCCAAGGCTGTCCGTCCGACGGTAGTCCTCACTCGCCGCGCTGTCTTCGGGTGTTTCCTGGGACTGACCCCGGCGTGCGACCGGTGAGCCATAAGTCCGCAACGGGCGGGCTCAATGTCCCCGCAACTCCGCCACTTTTCCTAGAACCACGCCGCCCATCGCGGTGCTCGTCTCCAGGCTTGGCGCTCTAGAAGATCGTATACTCAGCGCCGTTGATTATCTCCTCACTGGTCCCGTCTTCGTATTCCAGCACGAGGCTGGCAATCTCCACCGGCCCGCCCTTCGCGTACACGATGTCCTGGTGCACAACGTGGCTTGGATCGCTGAACTGCTGGACGCCGGTAATGCCCCCGAGGTGATCGCTGCGGCCATAGGCCCAGTGCATGCCCAGCACTTTCTCGTCCTCCAGGACAATGCCCGAAATGACGGCCTTGTCGTTACAGCCGAGGCCCAGTTCAGCGATGTTGCGCCGCGCTTCATCTACGGAGAAGTACTCCCTCATGGCAGCAGCCCGGGGACCGTCTCCGATCACGTCCGCTATCCGATTGGCCTGCACCTTGTACAGCACCAGTTCTCCATCGTAGTCAGCGGGAATCACGCCTTCGGTCCGGCTCGGCTGACCATCCACCTCTC
>Ga0315295_10000867_pt1 | contig 25731 bp, 35 predicted proteins | sample YL17G14_0_MG_FD_204453 | JGI IMG/M metagenome (GOLD analysis project Ga0315295, IMG submission 204453) | Sediment microbial communities from Yellowstone Lake, YNP, Wyoming, USA - YL17G14_0 | ecosystem: Environmental > Aquatic > Freshwater > Lake > Sediment | place: USA: Wyoming | collected... | reverse complement strand
TAAAGCAATACCCGATGTGGCTATAGCAGCATTTTGTGAGTCCCATAGTTGCCAATCAGAAGCAGTAACCGTTATGGAATTTGGAGTTACACGCAAAGGTACAGGAAACTTCATTGGTACATAAACTTCCGTTGTAGACCGGGCAATACCAAAACCTAAGAAAGTCAAAGCATCCGGTTCAGTAAAAGCAACACAATACCTTTGGCAATCTCTTAGTTCCTCTTGGTAACTCTTTGGTGAGAAAGGAAGCGGTACATCGGTTGCCGTTATCTGTAACTGTGCTATTTCAATGTAATCATTTGCACCGGCTGTACCCGTAAAGTTAGCCAAGTTCTTAAAAAATACACCTATCTGCGTTGCATTAACAGGAACTACAGATGTTGATGTTCCTTCATATTTAGTCCAAACTGTTGGAGGAACAACACCACACGCACTTGCCACAATATTACTTCCCGTAAAGGCATTGCATATAACTTGGTCTGTACCTGTTCCCGAATAAACATAACAACCTATTGTGTTTCCCGCCCAAGTTGCTCCTGTCCTCATATAAAATGAAATGGTTAAATACTTTCCTCTAAACTGCACCGAGTTTATGGTTTCAAACGGTTGCATCCAATAGAACCTACTTGCATAAGTTGCACCTTCATTTCTTTGAAGCCTTAAACAGTAATAACTTCCATCAAGACCTGCAAGTTGTCTTGAGAAAGTTGCGTTTGCTGCCGTAGTTGAATAGTTATAAGCTAACCACCTGTCTGCTACCCAAGTTTTAGTTGCATCTGTTAGAGTCCAAGTTGTTCCTCTTTGCCATATATCAAAGTTTCCATTTATAACAGAGTTTCTGAATAGAGAATGATAATTGTAGTTGTTTATTGTGGCTTGATGCCTTGCTTCAACACTCGTTGGCATTAAGGTCGGTGCTTCTGCAACGGAGTAGAAGGGATTGGTTATAGTTGAGTTAAGTAATGGAGATTCCTTCTCAATATAAATTGTAACCGTTGAATTTGGGTTTACATAAGTTGGGTTTGCACTCACTATCGCATACCTCTGCTCTACCGTATTTGCGTACATTTCCACATTATCTAAATAGCGTCTTTTAATATCTTCTGCACCTAAAGCAATGCCGTTTACTAAGAATAAATCGTCAATTGAACCATTGTAAAACAGGTTTTGTGGAGAACCTCCGGTATTACGACAACCAATTCTAATATAGTTTTTTGGATAAGCGGGAGCTGCCGTACAAGTGGTTTGTGCTTCCAAGACACCATTAACATATAGACGAATGAAAGAACCATCCCAAGTCCCAACAACATATTGCCATGTATTATCATTTAAGGTTGTTCCTGTTGCTGCATAAGTTGCACCTGTATTGTCCGCAGTAAAAAAACTCCATTTATAAGCAGAACTTCTCAAAAGTATGAAACCTGCGTAGGTTGGAAACCATTGTGAGAAACTTTGGAATACATACTCTGTACTACCCGAAGCTGCTCGTTTGCACCAAGCACCGATGGTAAATGCTCCTGTAGGTTGTAAGTCGTCATTTACTCCGTATATTTCTGCTGCATATATCCTTCCTATTTCCTCTGCATTTAATGCCTCACCATTGAATATAGTAAAGTCATCAACCGAACCTGTAAGAAAGTTATCATTACCACCTATTAGATTCCTACAAGCAACCCTTACATAATTGGTTGCCTGATATGCGGGTGCGTTTGTCCAAGCAACTGTTGCATTTACCCCATCAAGCACATTATCAACATATAGTTTTAAGTTAGCACCATCCCAAGTTCCAATAAGATGATGCCAATTACCATCGTCTATAACTGTTGCTCCAATGGCATATTCATAGTCGGTGTGTAATGTTGTACCTGTATTTTTAGCCGAATAGAAAACTGCAAGACCGGCACTACTAACACTTAATGCAATACCTGCATAGTTTGTATTTCGGGCATACGATTGAAAAATATATGCTTCTGCTGCATTGTTTAATACTTTAACCCAAGCACTTATTGAGAAGTTTCCCGTAGGTTTGAAATCAGCATCATCTACTGCCGAATAAGCATCATCTCCTGCAAAGGCAGCAGCATACCCAAACTTCCCCGAAGCATCTTCTGTCGGAACAGATATGGCTGCGAGTGTGTGTGCTTTCCCCGATGAATCGGTTGTTAAAGCACCTGTTGAAAATCTATAATATGCTACAGAACTTGGCACTCCCAAAGAGTATGCGTCATCCGTAGCCAAAACTACTGCACCTGCAAACTTTCCGTTTGAATCTTCTGCGGGAGCAGATATAGGAGTTAGGACATGAGCATTGCCCGAAGAATCCGTAGCCAAAGCACCTGCACTAAATCTGTAATATGCTTTTAGATATGCAGCAAAATCCTGTTGAAATTTTAGTTTTGTACCTATTGAGTATTTAGTTCTTAAATCTGCTGCAACTGTAAAGGTTAAAGAGGAAGCATAAGTCCAAGTTTCTCTTGCCGGAATCCAACCATCTTTGAGCCAAGAACCCGCAACTGCCAAAGAGGTTATGTACTTAACATCATCTGTCCCGGCATTTATATCTGCTGCCACACCTTTAGTCATCGTTGCCTGTTTCCCGGCTATTTCAGTTTCAATATCTGCAAAGATTTTATATGTGGGAGCAAGAAGCATCCTATATGCTTTACCACCTATATTATGATTTTGTGCAATATTAGCGGATGTTTCTCCGTTATAGGAATTTCCAACTACCGGTCTGACAATTGTTAATGTATCCGTAGACAATCCCGTAACCCTTGAGATCTCAACATAGGGATCATCTGCCGGGTTAATATAATCGGTAGAATTCCACCAAACAAGATTATAATTGGCTACAGCAGGATTGGGTAACTTAGCACCTTCACCACCGGATAGTACAACCGATGTTGCAGTATCGTTATATCCTGTACTTACATTTACTTTTACAAAGTTTTTTATTGCATCAGCCATTGTTTTCTCCTATATCAAAACCAATGTTTTCTAAATCATCTGTCAAGATAACTTCGTCATTAGGCATTACAACTAACAAGAACCTTTCTCCGGGTTTCTCATAACCCATGACCGTCATCCTAAGATGTACCTGTCCATTTTCCAAAACGGTATTGCGATAGAAGTGTATTAACTTCCATCCGGGCTTAAATATTAAAGTCTTTGACATCCCGGCATCGCTTACCAAGCGGAACAAAAGTAGTTTTGATTGGTCTATTTCCTTAAATTGATGAAATAAACCCTCATTATCAAACTGCTTTAGCAGAGTGCCATCATTATATGTGGCAATCCACTTCCACTTTTCATCGGCAACATCTTCATATTCACCTGTTTCTTGGCGGAAAAACTTGTATATCATTGTATTGACCTTTCCGTAGCAGAAGCATTGTGTTGCCGTTTAGCTACAATATAAATGTACTACTATTGTCTTTCAGATCCACGCTTTAATGCTGCTTCTTGGATCTGTGCGTAATTCTCACCCATACTTCTTGGATCAGTTGGAGCAACTCCCGTAACCTCACAAATATGAGCAAGGCACACTTCTTTAGTTTCAAACTCTTTATTACATTGACCACATTTGACCATATTTTATTAACCTTTCCTTTAGTCATCAACTTTATGCTTTTCTTGCCCTTGCTCTTGCATTTGCTGCTAATTTTTGGAATCTACTTTTGCCAAGATTCTTTCTTCCAATCCATGCAGCCAATGCACCGGGATTCTTAGCACCTTTCTTAGTTAAACCTGCTTTCAATGCAGCAAATCTTTTACCTGTTCCAAGTTTGGCTTTTTTACCAACAAGTTTTAGACTCTTGCCCTTTGACTTTTTGGCTCTTGCCGATGTTCTCAAAATATACTTCATCCTAACAACCTCCTCTTTGACCTAAATAATTAAGCAGTTTCATCGTAACGGTAACTCATTGTCGTTGTGCTACCCGCTACATCTGCTGCGTTGGTTACTATTTGGTGGACAAGATAATCAGAGAATCCGATTGCTACCAATGATCCGGCTAATGATCCGCCAATCCCAAGATTAGCTGTTCCCGTTGCACCTGTTGGCATTGCTTGATCAACCGTTGCTATTGCTACCTTAACGGGTTGAACATACGCTATTGCTCCACCGTATGCTGCGGTTCTTGCATTGGTTACATGAGTTGCAGCTCCGCCTAATGCTCCGGTTCTCCAAACCTTTAGATTATCAATCTTGGAAGATCCGCCCATTGCAGTAACATCAACCTTTTGATATTTAGCATAGCTTCTATCTCCCGGAGTGATTGGAAATGCTACCGGATCAAGATTAACAGCATCCGTATTACCCATGTTTGTGTTGGTAATGTTTACGGTTTCGCTTTCACCTGCACCGTTATATTCATTTATTACTACTGTTGCAGCCATTTTTTATATTCCTTTCGTTGGATTGCCTTAGTAGGCAGATCCTAAATCAATACGCCTCCAATTAGCATCTGCTATCGTATTGGCTGCTATAGCCATATACAAATAGGATGTGTCTGTAACTACTTCTCTTAATGCACCTACCGTGCCATTAACACCTGCTCTTGTAGTTCCAAGAACAAGTGCATCCCACGATAGTGCTGCTCCAATTTCCTTTGTTGATGCTATGGAGTTTCCTATTACACCTTTAGTTCTTGCTTCGGCTACTAAAGTTGTTGCTGTACTCGCCTGACCTAATACGGTTGGATGTGCTGCTGCACAAGAGTAATCCGTTCCCGGAGTCCCGGTATGATTCAATGCGTTTAATAGATTAAGCAAGGCTGCGGTATCCGTTAGACCAATCAAAACTTCCCCTTCTGTTGGAGTTAGTAGTGTCTTAAAAGTATATTGTTTGGTATCAACTGTTACCTTATCACCATCGGCTATATTGCTACCACCACCTGTAACAGTTAAAGTTCCTCTTGAAGATACAGCATTTACGGGAGTTCCACTTTTAACCGCTAATCTCCAATCCTTTGCTGTAAAATCTGCGGGAGTAGCAACAACTGTTGCACCATCTCCTGTTGAAGTTACCTCGCCTGTATGATTTGGATGAACATAGTTATTAGCACCATCGGCTACATTGATCATTGTTCGTACATTTGCTGCGGTTAATGCTTCGGGTACACCTGTTGCTGCTGTTGCACGACCTATAATACGGGCTGTGGCAATATCTGCCAACTTAGCCATAGTTACCGCACCATCATCAATGTTTGCTGTGGATGCTTGGTCAACGAGATCCCATGCGGAAACTGTAGTAGATCCGGTATTCATATACATTCCATTTGTTGAGGCATCAGTTTTCAAAAATGTTGCACCTTTGGCAAACCCTGAACAACCTGTTGGAACTGTAACTCCTGATGCGTATAGGATATTGCCATCATTATCATAAGCAATAACGGCATTTGAGATGTAATCCACGCCTATAGCCGTCAAGAAGGCTGCTTCGTGAGTAGTCCTTTGTGCTGTTGGAATTGCTGAAATACGGTTTATCTCCAACTGCGTATCGTGAGGCAATTGAGATTTCAACTTAAATATCGGCATTGTTTATAATCCTTTCTTACGACCTCGCCCTCCGGAGATTAGTCCGGAGGGGATGTCTATTCAATTATTAACTTGTTAGAGCTTTAAGAATAGTTCAACAAGAGCTTTTCTTCGTTCATCGGGTACTTTCGCACCGTAGATATATAGGGATTTATAGTTCTTCCCAAAGTTCTTGTAAGCATCTTCCACTCCGTTTTCGGTCAAGCCCATTGCAAAACAAATTGCCGACTTGTGTCCACCCAAACATCTAAACCCATTAACCGAATCACCGGTTACATAGGAATCGGGTACTTCAAAGACACTAAATCCTGCAAATGTTCCGGGTAGTTTTCCGTTCATCACGGCTTCTCTACCACCTTCTGATCCAACACCAACAAACTCAACTGATTGCTTTAATACTCCCGCAATGGTTGAGGGTAGTACCAACCATCTATCGTTTTGAGGGATAGATTGATTATTCAAAGCTGTTGCTCCTGCTGTAATCTGCCCAAAGATCAAGGCTGCTGTGGTCTGTACTGCTGTTAATGCTCTGATCACAAAGGTTGCTCCACCTGCAATTGCTCCACCGGAATAGTGAACTGCTACATCATCCTCGTCATCCGAGATGGTAATTGCCGATGTTGAACCGTAAGCGGTAACTCTGTAATACTTAGTATGTCCCAAAGCCTTAAACAATCTTCCAACCATAGTTGCCAAGAATCCTGTACCGGAGTGAGTAACAACACCTGTCGTTACATCAACTGTAACTGTACCTGTAGAGAAATCAGTTCCAATGGAATCTGCACCGGCATCGCTTACAAAGGTCAACACAAAAGTATCAATGACCTGCTTCATTCTATTTGCTACCTGTTTTTGGATTGTGCTTTCGGGATTTTTGATATACGACCTAAAAGTATCGTAGTCTTTTACCGTGAAATAAATATACCATGCTTGGTTGGTAAATAACTGACAATTGCTTTCAGTTAAGGTATCAGCCGTCATGTCCGCACCCGTATATGCGTGTTCAACAATTGCTCCGAATGTTAGAACATTTAATATACTCGCTTTGTCTTTTATCTGACCTTCGTACTCACTATTTGTTATAGCGTCTGATACGGAAGTAGCATAAAAGATTTCTAATGCTTGAGAAGCAAAAGCCTCCGCAAGTTTAGTAGGATATGCTGCCATAATCGTTTTCCTTTCAACTTAAATAAATAATTATTGTAGGTTGCAGTTCCGATTATGGTTACAATGCGGAGTTAGCTTAATACTTCAATTGTGAGGATGTTTTTTACAATCGTCAAGTACAATCACTATATTTCTATTTTTATTTTGCCTTGTTTGATAAGCCTTCGGTACTCTTTAGGATTGTTTACTCTAATCACCTTTGCTTGTTCCTCATCTATACCTGCCGGTTTTGGCTCTACACCGCCACCGCCTGTTGTCATAAGAAGTGATCCTTTGTTCTTTTTTACCGGAGATTGAGATAATCCATATAAAAATGAAGTTGCAAGATCTTCAAGATCCGTTCCCCTTCTGCTTTGCTTTAGAGCAAACGATCTAAAATCTTCTGCATTGTCCATAAGATCCGGGTACTTGGTTATGGTTTCCGGAGTTTCAAGAAAATGATCTACTTTCCCAACCCATGCGTTAATATCTTTAGACTCTTTATTTGCTTCGTTGATCTTCTCAAACCTTCGTTTATTAAGAAGCGTGTCCTTCATAATCGCTTTGGTTAGATCGGTAAGATCTTCATATTCTTCGCCTTGTTCTTTGGCGTATTCTCTAACTTCATCTTCTGTTGGTTCGGGAAGGTTAGCAGCTTCATCTATAGTTTCTGTGATCTTTTGGTTTTTGAAATGAAGCGTTAGTGCCTCTTTAGACGATTCCTTAAACTTTTCTTTATAGTCTATTTCCGGTTGTTTTACCTCAACAACGGGCTTTTTCGGGGTTTCCTCTGAAATTGGAGGCTCTACAATTGGTTCTACCGGAGTTTCTTTAGGTTCTCCGGTATCAACATCCTCTACTTTTGGTTCTTGGTTTGCCGGATCATCTTCAATCTTTGGTTCTTCTACAATAGGCTCATCACTACTAATGATGGCTGCTATTTCGGGATCTTGGGTAGGTTTTTTATTTCTGTTTGTTGGTACTGTCATAATATCCTTTGACCTGTCCGGTTAATCCGGGTTAGGTGGTATTAAATAATTACTTCTTTTTAGCTTTTGGCTTTGGCGGTGCTTCTGTTACCACACCATCAAAAGGTAAATCTTCTGCAACCTTCGGTGCTGCTATCTCTACACCCAAAACCTTTTCAAACTTCTTTGTCTGTTGATAATCAAGATACGACTGTCTTGCTCTTAAAAATCCCAAGTCATAATCGGTTAGGTTCTCCGGATCAAGGGCTGTTATCCTATCAAGTTCTTCTTTTACACCTTCGGGATAATCCATATTATTTTTTCCCTTTCTTCTTAACCTTCTTACGCTTCTTGGTTTCTGCTTTGATTTCCTTCGGAGTTTCAACTGCACCGGTAGTCATGTTCTTAACTTCAACTACCTTACCATCCACAAAGGCTAATCGCATCAAACCCTTCTTGGTTTTTTTCATTCTATATCTCGCACCGGGTAACGGCATATTAAACCTTCTTTCTGTTTTTAAGTGAGTCCCTTACAGCTTTTTCCGCTTTATCCGGAGCTGTTAGAAAAGCCACTAAAAGTAAATAGTTTTGAAGCCTTGCCTTTAACACATCATCTTTCCTCTTATCGGCATTAGTAATAACCTGCATATTAGAAAGTTGCAAGGCAATGGAATTTATCAAATCCTGTAGGCGATCTTTAAGATCTCCAATGGTTAATGTTTGTAACTGAAATATCTGTTGATTATAGGTTTCTCTTTCCAAAGCATTTAGATCCTCATACTTCAAACCTTCTTCTTCTAAAACCCTATCAAGTAAGTTAAGCATTTGCACCTCCCATCTGCGTTGGTACAGTTGCCGGAGCAGCAACCGTAGCAGCAGGAACATTTGATACTGCCGGAGGAGTTGTCCCCACCTTTTCCACATTGGGGATAACTGCCGGTGTTACCAGTTTGGATTTTTCAAAATCTAATACCTCTTTCATCTCATCAGATGACATACCTGCAAACTCCATAGCGTGTTTCTTTTGGATCTCTTTTAATGGTTGATTTTCCGGCATTAAGGAAATGACACCGGCTAATCTTTCAAGAAGTTGTGTATCTTCATTAACCTTATCAGATTTCATTCTAACAACCGTTCTGTACCCGGATCTACCCATGTATTGTTTTGGAGCAAGTTCCTTTTTATATAATCTCCTGCCGGATCTTCCCTTCTTATAAACCGTAATGTTATCTAACTTATCTTGTGCAGCCTCAAGCATCTTGCTGTATTTCAAACCAAACTCTTTCCAATCTTCCTGACAAAAGGTTGCGATACTCTTGGTTCTTTCCTGTGCATTAGCAACTGCGATCTGCACTTCCCCAAGTGTTACCTGTCTTTGTTCAACCTGTCCGGTTTGAGAGCCACTTACTGCTACAGCCTTTTCAGCAATGCCGATGATAAACTGCATTTCATCTAATGATTCGGATAGATCTCCAACAATAACATCTTTGATTAAATCGTTTGGATTGCCCGGAGTCGGATACCATCCCCAAGCAACCGGAGAAAATGTCTGTGGTATAAACTGTATATTAGTGGAATCGTAATAGTGCATATTGAAATTGCGTAAGGTTCTATTCTCAACTAATTGGCTAATCCAAGAGTTAAGGACAAGGTTTGCTTGTCTTATTGAATCTGCCGGAGCATCACTCCAAAAGTCTGTGCGTTCCGGATCAGCAGCCCAAGAAGTATATGCGTGATGGTTGTGCCAAAACTCATCTATGGTTTCACCAATTACTTCAAACAACGGCTTCTTGTAAAGTTTAATCAGTCCGCTATCCGTTGAAGCCACTACATATTCTTGAATAATATCCTCACCTAACTGCGGATCGTATTCTTTCATATAGACTTCGTTTAGTTCAATATAGGTTTCACCAACCAAAGGATCGTAAGCATCAATCAAACCAAGATCAGCCATTTTTTTTTGCTTATCAACAAAACTATTATAGTTATCTTCTTGTTCTTGAGATGTTGAATCTTTAGAATAATGTTCGGCAAGAAGTGCTTTCCCGGCTGCATTATAATCTTCATTTTCCAAGATGCTTTTTAGAGTTCTAAATATATTTATTTGGATTAAAGTTCGTGCAGAGTCAATATCTGCCGGATCTACATGGCGTTCAACAAGCATATCCTGTGGATCTACAATCTCAAACTTGAAAGCACCGTCAACAATGTTTAGTTTCTTAAAAGATCTTCCATACAAGACACCTTGTTTCTTATCAATCCTATCTCTGATGACAAGTTTATTTTTGATAGTAACATCATTCCAAGCCTCGTTGTAGTATATTTCTCTCTGCATATCGTTATCCAAGTTTTCAAAAAAGATCATTGGCGGTTCATCAATATCTTTGAGTACCGATTGCAAAGCATATTTCATTAGTGGAATGTTTACGGATTGTCTTTGGGTTAAACGGTTGGTAAGAATCTTATCCCGGTCAAGTGTGTAGTTAGTGTTCCAATCATCGTGTCTGCGTTCCCGGTAGTTCATGCTACTATCTTTTTCTTTGGTGATCTTGTTGGTTTCTACATCATTAGTTATAGGCATACATTAAAACCCTTCTGTATCAAAACTATTTACATAAGCAAACTCCCCACGATTTTCAGTAGCAAACTTATTGTAAGCACTTGCAGCTTCTTTGGGGGAATCAAAGCGACCTAAAAACACTCTATCTCCGTCAACACTCACTTGAGCCATGTATTTATCGCCCTGCAAACTTACACCCCTGAATCCCGTAACATTGTCTTTATGTACTTTACTATTCCATGTGTTTTGCAGCCGGGTACAAACTCGTAGATTTGCCTTTCTATTGTCCAACTTGTCGTGATTGATATGATCTATTTCCATATCCTTTGCCGGGTTCATTATTAGTCTGTACATATAAACGGTCTTGCCATTATTGAATGTTGCTGCACGACCTCTTACGAGATACCAACTATACTTGTTGATATATTCAAAATCTTCGTCATCAACAAGAGCAAAAAGTCCCTCTGTTACCAAACTAATCTTTTTCACAATATAAGTATTCTCTAAAAAAATACCTTTTGCAACATAAAACAACACGATTTATGCAGTTTTTTGCGTATATTTTGCAATTAAAAGGGTATGCCTCCCCATTCTGTTAATCCACCTGCTCCGATTATCTTAGAGGCATTTGGAGCATGGTATTCACCGGTAGATTTCACAAGATCAAAATACATTCGCATCATAAGCATATCTCCGTAGTCCGGGCTTCTACCAATTGCGTCTTTGATTTCCTCTTTAGGAATAACTTGAAGTGGAGCATCGGCTGCCGTATCCATTCTTTTAATCTGCTGTAAATCTGTAATGATCAACTCCCTTTGGGTTTCGGTAAGTTGTGCCGATATTTGTATCTCATGGCGATTGATTCTATCAGCAAGTAAGAAGTAACATTGAGTTCGCAGGTTCTTGTAGTTTCGTTTCTCCGTAAACTTTGGATCAATTAGTGCCGATCTTCCACCCATAAATCCTTTGATGCCATACAGATGATCCACAATACCACCACCCAAACCATCTTCATCAACAATGCCGTAGTTGTAGGGAATAAACTTCTTGGCAAGTAAATCCCGGATGTCCTCCTCTGTTTGAGTTGTTGCTTGTTTAGCTTTTTCACCAAGTTCAACAAGATTCATTCCCTGCCATATACCATAAACAATCTTATCTGATCCAAACCGGGCAACATCTGCCGTTAGATATTTCTTTTGATCATAAGGCACGGTATTAACAAACATCTGCATAATCGCATCAAAGTTCATAAGGTTCATGGAATCTGCACTATATTCCCAAAGACCATCACGGAGTCTTGCACGAAGTACCGGATCTGAAATCTGATCCAATTGATGTGCATATTCCGATTCTTGAAACGGATTATCTTTAACAAGTGCTTGAATAAACTGCATATTTTCTGAAAGTCTTTTATCACTAAATGGTTTGTAAAAGATTCTGTATAGAAAGTTTTGCGTAGGGTTGCAGGTAAGAAGCATCTTTGCCGGGAACAGACCAAACTCATCATTTCTATGCCTTCCTATCCTTGTTTTTAGAACATCAAAACACATAAACTCTACTTCCCCTGCCTCCTCAATCCACCCTCCGGTGTACTCCAACGATCCAAAGCGTTCATACAAAGGATCTGCCGGTTGATGTGCAAGATCCAACAGATCAATCTTTGATCCGTTTTGAAGTTCAATAACATTGTATTTGCCATCTAACTTGTATGCTGTTATCGGTACTTTATATGCTTGGCAAACCTTAATAAAGGTTATGTAAGTGGAAGCCATTAGGCGTTTGAGTTCTTTACGACCTATAAACCATTTTGATCCGGGATACTCATAGCACATTAGGAGTAACCATACGCAGCCAAGCCAAGACTTTGCTCCACCTGCACCACCACCAAAGAGTAAAAACTGTGTTATGTGATCGGTTAGGAAATCCCAAGCGATAGCCTGTTTAATTGTTAGGTGTACTTCCGGGTATATCTTTTTTGGCATCTTCTTTAGTTTCCGGTGGCTTAACTAAAATAAATCCACCAATAACATTTGCTCCATCGGGAGTAAGCATGGGCATTTGATCCCTCATATCTGTAATGTTTTTAGCTGTAAAGATTGAAAATGTGGGATTGTACAGTCCGGATAGTGCGTTATCTATTAAAAACTCCTTCTGTAATTGTTTAGCAGCCTTGTATGATCCGATGAATCCGGGATACTTGTCCTTGTTTTCTTCCTTCGCCCAATCTTCCATAGCATCCTGCGATATATGATTAAGCATTGCAAAGCGGAATAGAGTGGGCAATCGGTTAGGTTTATCCTCGTAACTTGACCAAGTTTCACCCTTCTTGTTGGTATGCATAACTTCCCGTTCATAAGATGGTTCAAGACTAAAGTATTCAATGATCTTATCGTTTAGTTTCGGTGTCCATTTGGTCTTTCTACCGGCTTTTTTAATATCTTTAGGATCTTTCTTTTTGGTCATAGATTTTTCTTTTGCTCTTGCCGATTTTACCCTTCACAATCGGTCTTTTACTACCTTTCCACTTAGGATTTATTTTATATTTTTCAATAATGCTCTTATCACCATTGTGATCTTCAATATGTTTAATCTTATTCTTGGCTGTCCTTTGCCATTGACGATCATACTTAGCCTGATGTCTACCACCGGTATTTCTTTTAGTTTTAGTTTCCATAATTAGAAAATACTCCTCAACTTTACATAAGTCGCCTGTCCTCTCATGCAAGATTTGCGAAGATAACCTTTCCTGCATAATGCTTCAATTGCTGCCCGGATTGTTCTTGTCTGCACTTCCGGATTATTCTTAATAATGTAGGTTAGTGGAGTGGGAGTTTTATTTCCCACTATCCAAGAATTAACCTCCGACATTATTATAACTTGCAATTGAATCATAATTAAGACATCGGACAATTACACCCACTCCATTAAGTAGCGTCTGCTCCTGCCCAATCGCAGATACCACCGCCCTGCTCCGAAAGAGTCAAGTTACAGAATGGGCGTAGTTATCCGATCCTTAATTACTTTCCCATACTTTCACCGGCTCTCACCCTTCCGGTTTTAATGGAATGGAGGTATATATCCATACCCTCCTCATAAACCTTTTGCCATTCAGCCGTTGCGTTTTCAAAAGCTCTTATCAACTTTTCCGGATCTGCCTCGTTATATGATTTGCCTCCCCGCAGTTTTGCATACTTTTTTATCTTATTTATTAGCCTTTTTTCCACGCTTTTTTATGCCCTTTCTAAATAACTTTAAGTGTTTCTTGGCTATACCACGCCTTTTTAGTCTTTTAGCATAGTTCCTTTTAAGGATTTTTGATGTCATTTTTATCATTTTTTATACCTAAATTCCCCACTAAAACTTGGTCTACCTCATTCATTATTTCTTCACAACCTGTTTTATCCGTATCTAAAAGAATGTAACAACGAGTCCCGGATTCATCTTCATTGACACTTGCAACACCGGATGTAGCAATAACTTTGGAGGCATCCATTGCTATTTTTAAGGCGTTAAGTTTATTTTTATTTCCAAGATAAAATAGGGAATCCTGATCTTTAATGGGTACTAAAAAGTATTCTTGAGCTTCCTCAATATGTATACTTTCGTAGGTTACGGGCATAGTATTATTATAATCTTTCATTATATTTTTACAAGGTAGTTGGTATCGTCTTACCCGTAAAAGATTTAATGTCGGGCATTGTAGAGAGCCGATTTTCCTCCGGATGCCTGATTTTGCCCGGTTTGATGCGTTTTTGATACATTCTGCCAACCGCAACTAAGACATCCGGGATAGATTCATCCGGGAATTTATCAAGACCAAAGTAATCAAATTCTGCAAGATCAGAAGTAGAGATAGTTATTTCAACCGTGATCTTTACCTCCCCGGTTATATGGTTTGCCAACTTCTCAAGTTTAGTTATTTTCATCTTTCTTTGATAATGGGTAATTTATTATCGGGATCTTTCCGACTACTTTCAAGAACCCCACCTGAACAATAATATCCGTAGCCAACTCTTTAAGTTCATTGGTTGAGATCTCAACTTCCCGGACATTCTTAAACATATCCCGTTTAATCTTCATAACTTACCTCTGCATATCTTTTTGTAAGCCGGGCATTTCTTATTCTCGCACCATTCTCGGATTCCCCAACCACCTTTGTAGGATTCTTGATCCTCTGCAAACTTATCTCCACATACTTCGCAATAAGATCCCCACCAAGAACCGATCCATTTTCTAAACCAAAGTGGTAGTTTCATTTTAACTCCGTTAATCGCATAGCCAAACTTGTAAGTCTTGAAGTAGGTTGCCCTTCTTTTTGAGCTATCAACATTTCTTCCGCTATTTGGATTTCTAATTTCGCTACTGCATCGTTGTATCCCATTTGATAACTTCGTCTAAAAGTTTCACCTTTTTTGATTTCCCTCGTATCTTCAATAAGAATCTTTGCAAAGGCATAAAGTACAAGAGCCTGTCCTCTCTCCGAACACTTCCCTTTAGGAAATAACTCATCTAACTTATCTTCCAAGATTATCTTTTCTTTTGAGTCTTTCATAAAAACCTTTCAAGGAAAAAGTCAAGCGTCATGGTAACAAGCCATTTCTTCCTATCCTTTTTCTTAAATAAAAACTCTGAACCATCTTCCATTGCTTTGTAATCAAACTCCGGGATATACTCACCAACCTTAACCTGTCCGTGCCAACATCCGGCAACTTCAATATCACCTTTATCAATGCCACCGGTTTCCATCATGGCAATTCTTTTTGCCGGAACTCCGTTATCTTTTAATAGATTAACGATGGCTCTTTCACCATCGCCACCCTTACGCCTCTGACTTTTGCCCATTTGATCTATCCTCTAAGATCATCTTACAAATATCCAAAAAAATACTTTTGGTAAAAAAGATCTGTATTCTATCGTAGTTTTCATTTACCCGGTCTTTTTTTACGACACTTCCCGCTTGATTATAAACCTGTATTATAACCTCATCACCATATTTATACTGACCTTCCGCCATGGTTACGGATTGGATACCTTTTAGAATTAGTTTACCGCCTTGAAGCGATGCCTCACTATCTCTTTGATGCCCGTCTTTCACTTCGTACATAGTAAAAGTAATTCCATTATGACTATCTGTCCTTTTAGATATTGTTTCCGTCAACATGAATTAGATCCTTCGTCTTACCCGGAGTGGCTTCCGGGCAAACCGCAGAAGCTAATCTTCTTTCTCTACATAGGCATAAACTTCCGCAAACCTTCGCAGGTAATCTTGTGTGCTTCCCTGTCTGTAGATAGTCAACCCGGATTTCTTAAACTTCTTTAATAACCTATTATGGTTCGTTTTGGGATCTTTGTGTAGTGCAATAACTGCTTGTATAAAATCCCTTGACCTCCAAAGACCTCTATCGGCAAATTCCCTCACATCCAACAATTTTTCGGCTATTACTTTTGCTTCTGTTAAGGAAGAAACAACAAAATCCCCATTCTTAAAGGATGCTCTCGCCTCTGATCTATCCGTTATTCCCGATAAGAGTTGGATACAAAGTGTAATTGGTATTGCGTATTCTTCATGGAACTTTTTAAGAGTGTAGTAGGAAGATACTTTTTGAGCCAAGTAACTTTCCAAGTAATCCTCCATTCCCCATTTTGTTACATTGATATTAAGAAGTCTTACATCCTCAAGGTTTGCCACCTTAGCCACCATATAATGAATTGGCACATTGAGTTGCTTTGCAGCAGACAACCTTGCCTGACCGTCTATAACTTCCATCTTGGTGTTGACTATGATAGGATTAACTTCTAATAGATTTTTGTCCTGAATTGAAGTCATCAAGCGTTCAACTTGACCTTCCAAAGTTTTACGGTTTCCTTCAATACTCTTGAAGATACCGTAATCTTTTGTTTCGTAGACTTTTCCATATTCTATATCTGTCATTATTTATCACCACCTTTCAAAAAATCTGTCCAAAAGAAATCATACAAAGTATAGTTGTGGCTTCTACCAAACTTGTCGGTAAATGTTGAATCTCTTGGTTTCTTTTCTGATAACTTCTCAAAAGGTACAATGATGGTTGCACCCTTACAGGTTATCTCTAAGTCCTCTTTTTTATCCATTGCCATTCTCACATACGGGGATGCAACACTAACAAGACCTGCTCCCCATATTGTTTTAACATTTACTTTCATTTTCTTATTCCTCTAACCCAAATGAGTAATATAAAAAATAGGAGTGTGTACTGTAAATCAACTCCCAAAAAATTCTTCATCAACATATAAAATATAGTCAAGACGGAAGCGACAATCGGATCAAATAAAAGATTCATCATAATAGTTTGTCCTTTACTGCTTCAATAAACTTTTCCATGCGGTCTTTGTAAAAAGATTCATAGTCCTTGTCCTTTTTTCCTTGTTCCCAAAGCACATACAAAACTGCCCTTAGTCTTTGTCCGGGAGTTTTGGAATCAATCTCTTTATCAACTCTGATCTGTGGAGCATTTTTTTCATCCAAAGGTACAACAAGCATCTTGAGATTTATACCTTGCAACTCCATAAATGCTACCTTCTCCTCCGGACTAAGTTCGGGAGTAGTTGCGTTAAAACCCAACGATCCATCCACCTTTGCCCGGATTCCCGTTATTATAATATCTGATTCAATGGATCTCATCTCTTGCTCCACTTTCTACAATATTTCATGTGTCCTTTTCTTGCGGATACTGCATCGGTGTAACCATCGGAATCAACACACTTGTCTACCATAATTGTCCAACCGCAGCAAAGGTTCTTACTGTCTTTTCTGCACTTGAAAACCATTGTTTCATATATGCGATTATAACCAAGTTCTTGAAACCCGGCTTTCTTCATAAAGTCTACAAGTCTTGCATCGCCTTTCCCTTCAAGTTTTATTCCCATAACTTGACAATGTATTTCCCTAACAGTTTCATCCGGGACAAGTTCCCCAACTGTTGAAACAATATACTTACCAATCTTTGTGGCAAGGGTAAACCTACACCAATCAGACATAATAAAGTGTGCCGGATGTGGCATCCAAACCCACTTATCTTTAGTTACTATTTTCATATTAGTTTCCCGGATAAAATTCATTACCGCCTCTACCTGCAAGAACAACAAGTGCAATTGCTATCAAAACTCCGATAGCAACCACGCCTTCCCAATCTATGTTCTTTATTTTATTCTCTAACTTCTTGAGCATTTCTTTCTCCCTTTAACTTTAGTTGGCAACTCATACATAAAATCCTATGGTATGTTTTAACGGAATATTCCTCAACTCGTTTTGAAACCGTTTTGCCACAAGGTTTGTCCTTATCAATTCCGGGACAATAGGTTCTTCCGGATGTATCTCTTGCCGGATCTTTACCAATTGGAAGTTGTCCCTTTGTTTCCGTTGTTGCCGGGATTGTGGAGTTTACAACCGGGTTTACAACTTTTTCCACCGGCTTTACAACCGTCTGTTTACTGACGGAAGTAGTCTTGATTGGTTCGGTTGTTGGTTTTGGAGTGTTATCTTTTGAATCCGGATCTTGGGTATCATCAATTAGGAATAAGCCGTTGAGTGCATATTTTCTTGCGTAGCTTGAAGTAGCTCCGGTGATCTGTGCAGAATCCATGCCGGTTTTAACTTCCGCTTCTCTTGCGTATGCGGAAACTTCCAAGAAATGATTTGTGTCCATTGATATACAGGCGGTAGATTTAACATAGTATCTATCACCTACCTGTACTATTTCATCTCTTAGTGTAAGGATTAGATCCCCAAGTAGGGGTTTTAAGGCTTCTAAAATATCTTCGCAGTTTCTATAGTTGAAATGAGCAAATTCGTTAATCTGGTTCTTTGGAGCTTTAAGTTCCTTTTGAATCTCGGCTAACCTCTCATTGAGAGTTTTAACTTTTTCTACTGACTTAACTTTTGCGGTTTCTTGTGGCATTGTATTGCTCACTTTCTTCCGGGTTATTCCACCGGCAATTTATTACTTGATTGGGCTAAAGTAACCATTTTTTCCTTTTCAATCCTTAACTCTTTGTTCCTATTACGCCATGATCTATAGGAAAGTTCTCCACCGTCTATTCTATATTGTCTGAATGGTGTCGTTCCTTTTTCCTTTTTTGGCTGATCAAAATACGGACTTTTGCAATGGGGACAAAGACCGATAACTTCAAGTCGTGGTGTCCATGTATAGCCACATTGATTACAATGAGCTTTTGGTAACTTGAATATTTTACTCATGGACAGAGTATACTCTAATTAAATCCTGATGTCAAACCTTAAACAACGGTAATTTACCATCAAAAATCGCCAAAATATCTACACTTTTATCGGGAACAGGAAAATCCGGAGTTTCGGATCTGATAATCCTACCAAGTGCCAAAAAATAATCCTTTGATTGAATCTTTCCGGCTTTATATAAGATTTTAAGTTCTTGTTTAGTCAGAGTTTTAACTTAGGTTAGTGGTATTAACTTAATACAGGGATAACAGAAACCGCAAACAGGAATTTCTTTCTGTTTATCTTGTATTGTTGATCCGCTTTAATTGTCGGCAATACTTACCATATCACTACAAGAAACTACTCTAATGGCTCTATGCCCTTAGTTAGAAGAAGCGTAGTCGTGATGGTACAACTATTGTTCGCTAATCCTTTTTGATGAAGTATGCAGGGACAACTTCACCGGATCTGTTTCCTCCTATCGTCTTTTATAGTCTTTCCGTTATGACTTAGTTTAGAGGTGGTAGATCAACCATCAGGTAACTATCCGGTTTATTTCAGCCGGAATCTTCTATCAAACTTTGTTGATGTTCATGGTAATAATCTTGCGATTTTTGATATGCTTCTTTACTCCAAATGGCAACTACCCAATGGTCAGTTTGCCATTGTCTAACCAAAATCCATTTACCGACTTCTTTGGCTTCATATCCTGTTGCGTTAGGGAAAAAGTATTCGTTTAGAAAGTCGGCTTTTATTCTTCTATTGTCTTTCTTTAGTTTGTTACTCATAGGTACAAAAAAACACACCAACTAAGGTGTGCTATTTTCTCTTTTTTGTTGTAGACTGTGATTGGTTCTCACGAACTAATCCTTGCATAGAAATATGCCGGGAGCAACCAACAGCCATTGGAGTAATCCGGTGGCTGTGTTGTTTCCAAAAGAAAATCCCCGCCTTCTTTCTCAATTTTAGAAAACGGGGATCACTCTCATTCTTCCTGTCCATTATTTTCGCATCCCATTAGTTCACACAATCTTTCTTCTAATTCCCGGATGAGTTTACTAACATTCTTTCCTTCATCTTGGAGGCGATACAATCGTACCAATTCTTCAACTATTTCTTGTTTAGTCATTTCAATCTCCTTTTACTGCATATTATAGAAGGTTAGTTTTCACAAAAAAAGAAAAGCACCCTTGCGGATGCTTCTCAATACCGCACCTTTCGGATTGGTTTTTTATTTATATCAAAATTATTTTAGATCTGCAATCTCTTTTCGTGTATCGTTAATCTTATCCGAGATGTTCCCAGCTACATATATTCCGCCAACCCACTCAACAAACTTGAAAAAAATGTCGGATGTAGTCTTATCTAATAAGACCAATACAAAACCCATTACCAAAGCAACAAGAGCAAAGATAAATTTTTTGCTTAATAGGATCTCTGCAATATCCATAAATATCACCTACCTTAATACTTGTCCGGATACTTTCCAAAATAAGCTCTAAACAGTTCACTTTTTGAGTAACCTTTAAGTTTCTTTAGGAGTTTTGCATTTAATCTGTCCAATTCCTTTTGTAAAATAGCTTCTTCCTCCATTAGCTTTTTGTTGGCATCTTTTAGAGGCTGTACGGCATCTACAGCAATCTTTCTCTCTTTTGTGGCATCTTCTACCTGTTTGGACATGATACTTAGTTGCGATGTTAGATCTGCATTGGTTTTCTGCATAGATTCAATCTGCGTGTTCTTTTGGGAAATCTCCAAAACTGTACGGTCTTGATAGTTCTTATAGTCCGTAGTTATCCGGGATAAGGTTTGGGTTGCCTCAATTAACTGATCGGTTGATTCCTGTAACTTCCTTTCAAGTCCGGCAATTATTTCTTCACTTGATGGCGGTGTTATCGGTGGTGTTTCCGGGATGGTAACTAAGTTGTACCCATACTTCTTATATGCTGTCCTGTCGCCATAAAACACATTACCGTCTACGGCTGCTGATATTCCGGTGATAACTTCCCGGTTGCTGTATTGCCTAAAAGCCATAAGTCCCCACTTAGTTTGAGGCATAGGAGAATTGGTATTATAGTCATAAACCGCTAACCAAAGACCATATCCGGCACTTATCACTCCCGACCAATCATTGCCATTTAATAGACTCTGATTTAGATAAACCAAACCCTTGTAACCACCTAACTTTTTGGAAAGATAATCAAGCCATGCTTTGCACCATGCTACCGGCTTTGCATAGGAAACTTCATAGTCTAAAAATATGACCTCACCGGCTTTAAGATCGCCAATTGTTCTAAGTAGGAAATCAACCTCCGATTCAACCGTGTTTCCAAGATCCGGTCTTGTATAACAGTAGTAACCAAGAAGCATCCCGGAAGATCTTGTCCCGGATTGATTGGCTGAAAACTTAGGATCAATAAAGGTTGATCCCTCCGTTGCCTTTATGACAACAAAATCACACACGGTTTTAACTTTGGAAAAATCTACTGCACCCTGCCATTGAGATATATCAATGCCTTTGATCATAACTTAATTATCCTTTCATTTAACCTACTAAGCAAATCACTCACCCATATGTTTTTTCAAATCTGTGTTCATTTCATCTAGCTTTTTTTCTAAAGAAGTCATCTTTTCATCTTGAGTCTTAAACTTTAATTCAAAGTATTGTTCGGAAGGATATTTATTTAACTGTTCCTGCATCCTATTAACTGTTATTACTGTAGCGTCTACCTGAAACTTGAGAAGTGCGAAACCAAGCACGACCATTACAAATGTAATTATTAAGTTCCAAGAATTGTTATAAAGCCAATCTTTAATGGTATTATTGTCTTTTATCATTTGCCCTCCTGTAACCTATCGTACTTATCAAGTACATCATTACTTATTATTTTTTCGTCTAACATCTCACCGGTAAAATCATCCGCTTCTTTCTTGTCCATTCCGGAAAGAATGGTTACAAGAAGTTCTGCTTTGGCATCGTTGGTTACAGCAGATATTAAGGCGTTGACCTGCGGATCTGCTTTTCCTCTTATTACTGCAATGTTTAATTTCTTTTGTGCAACTTTTACTTTGGCTCTTACATCCGGTAGAGGTAGATCCGGGTTTTGATCGTAAATATAATCTATAAGTTTATCTTCTATCTTGTTGTATGCAGCATCGGATTTATCACTTTTCTTGTACTCATCAAGTGCCTGTTGAATCCTCTTGTCCTCCTCAATTGATACCTTAGCCTTTTCCCTTGCTACTTTGGCAGTTATTTCCCTTAGTTGTTCGGTCTTACCGTAGTCTGAAACCTTGATCCACCTGCCGATGATATTGGAAAGTACCGGGATATTTAAGGCTTTTTGTAGTGTCGTCATCTCTGCATCACTTGGAGTGTAACTTGGAAGGATGATGCCACCACCCTGATTTTGTATAAGCCAATTAGCAAACTCCGGTAAACTATATTTCCACCCGGCTGCAAATGCTTTATCGGATATTATGTTTCTACCTCTAAAAGAATCGTAAGGATTCTTCCCGGATAGAAACTGTGTTATTGCACCCATTGCTGTAAAAGCCGGAGTTTCGCTTGGTACATTACCTGCTAAAAATGCAAACACATCGGCAAGATCATCAAGTCTTAGATCTTTTCTATTCCCGGCATTAAGAAATTTCCAAATAAGACCGGATACAAGTCTACCGGACTCATCGTGTGGGATTCTGATATAAACACCCTTCCCGTTCTTATCAAGTCCGAGAGGAACAATCGTGTAGTTGGTCTTGTCGTATTCACTTGCATTATCCATCATTTCTTTGACTTTCTTTCCAAAAACACCATAGGCTGCCATAATCATCAGAAGTTTTGGCATCACATCAACCAAGAATGTCTTAAACCAATAACCGGATTTAGTCTTTGGAGCTGTTGCAGCACCGTAGTCTGTTTTTATTCCCTCTTTAATAGCATTTGAAAATAGAAACATACTATTGGTTACGGGAGTTGCAGCACCGGTTTCTCTAAAGTTTGGTGATCCAAGTCTTGTTCGTACAAAGTGGACAAGTTCCCTTTCCGGCATTGCACCTTTTAACTGTTGGTATCCTGCTACTTTTGGTAGAGTTTCTATAAAGTTTCCAAAGATTTCTAAAGTATCCCAAAGTTTTATAAATGGTTTCTTCCAAGCCGGACTTGTATCTTTTGGCTTTCCAAGACCAATTTTTTGCAATGTTCTTTCAATCTGTGCATCTTCCGGATCAAAGTTTTTAGCGATGTTATTGTAGGTAAGACCTAAAACCTTCATGTCCTCCATTTCTTTAATAAGATCGTTTCTCTGATTCATTGCACGATCCCAAGATGGTTTAACCGCTTTCTTATAAAATCCTAAAGTCTTTGGGAATGACTTTATTGCCTGACCTAATGTTTCATCCGGTAAGTTTTTCCAATATCTCAAAAAGTCTTTGGTGATGTTATAGGTTTGGAAACCCAAGTTGACGGATGTGAAAAGTGGTCTGTAAAAGGATGCTCCGGATATAACTCTCATAATCCCGGACATTGCTCTTATTGCCGGATCGGACATATTATTAAGACCTCTTGCGATGTAGGGATCAATATAATATCCCTTGAGTTTTCCTTGATCTCGTACCATTACAAGATCCATTCCCGGCATTTTTCTTTCGGTAACAACTTGAGTTCTGCCGTTCCAATGTGTAGGAGCTTCAATTATTTCATCCGAATGATTCTCTTTTATGTAATCTATCGTTGTTAACTTGGCGTTGTTTCTTTCAATAGCTCTCAAAAGGCTAATGGCTTTGATAACAGAAGATGTTGCCGGATTTGCAATATCCTTGAGAGTTCCAAGTTGTCTGTGTACCGATGGGGACACATAAGTATCAAGATAATCTATAACTTGGAATGTTGCATAAGCCGGGTTAGCTTTCATTTCTTGGATCATCTCCGGTCTGTAAAACCCTGCTTTTTCGGCTTCGGTTACAAGTGATTGCGTTGCTTTTCTAAAATCGTCTTTGGCACTTTGGAGTTTATCCCAATCCTTAGCCGGTATGGTTCTTTGCATATAATCTAACTGTTCCTGTGCCGTCTTTGGATCATAACCTCCGGGATTTGCCATCTCCCCTCTTTCATTTATGGCTCTTTCAAGTTGTAAAATCTTTCCAAGTTTATTCCAACCATCCTCAACTTCCGATGTTTTATCCTTAACCGGTTGGTATAAATCCTCAATCTTATTTTTTATATAAGAATCAATGTATTGCAGATCTTCAAGCAAGATCTCCGGGTTCTTTTGATCAGATACTATTGCTCCCTGCTTAATGGATTCCCTTACCTGACTTATGATCTTAGCGTTTTTACTGTCAAATAAGGTTCTTATATCCATCCATACACTTGTTTTTCTTTGTTGATGTTCAAGTTCTTTGGCTACAAACTTAGCCTCCGCATCCTTATAGGCTTTATCTAAAAACTCATCTCTGCGTTTATATAGGGTATCGCCTTTGGCATTTATTAAGGTTTGGAGATCTGAAAATGCTTTTTCAACCTGTGGTTTTCTATCTAAAAATTTGAAATAAGCATCCCAAAACTTCGGAGCTTTTATCTTCAATGTTTCCGGATCATTAAATAGTCCGGAGATCGCATCAGCATAAAGTTCAACTGATGAGTACCTATATTGTTGGTAATGATCTGAAACCTTGCTTTCATCAAATGGTTTCCAATACTGTGTCCAATCTTTGAGTTCCTTTCGGATCTCTTTGTCTTTAATAGAGTTTTCCTGCAACTTATCAACTTCTTTGTTAAGCTCTTTTATTCTTGCTAACAAACTCTTATCTGCACCGGTATCAGAAATGATATATTTAGGCTTTTGGTTTTCTATAACTTGTTTGCCTTGTTCATCTAATACCGGTTCTTTTAATGTTCTGCGTTTCTCCTGCAAGTCTTTAAGTTCTTTTGTTAGATCATCTATCTTCTTTTCTGTTTCCGGATCGCTAAAACTTCCTCTTAAAAAGTCCCTTAGTGTTCCGATTCTGCCAAGTTCGTTTCCTCTTGCCAATGTGTAGTCCGGAAGCCAATCGGTTGCGTGTCCAATTTCATGTGCCAAAACCCTACGAGCCAAGAATGGATCTTTGAATATGCTTGGTCTTAAAACAATATCTCCTACCTTGAAATATCCAAGTGCATTCATTCTAAAGTTTTTAACTGTTGGAGTTTTCCCTAAGAGTTCCCTTGCAAGTTGTGTAATCTCCGGCATCTCAATAGGTCTGATCTTGTCATAACTTTCACCAAACATTTCCTTTAGTTCAATGTCCCTGTTAGCATAACCTCCTACATCCCCTGTGCCGGATGGTGTTTTCTGTCCAAACTGCGATCCTTTTGCCATATTTGCCTTATCCCATGCTTGTTTCCATTCCATTAACAATGGGATTGATTCTCCTACCTGCAACCCTACCTGTAGTTTTTGTAGTTCCGGATCTTGTGCCGGAGCTTTGATACCTTTTTCAAATGCTAACGCACCAAGTTCTTTTGCTTTATCTATCTTGGATCTAACTTCCGGTGTAACCGTAACCTTCTGCATCCTATTACCAACACGGTATTTATAAATAGTTCCGGTATCTACCGTTGGAATCTTTTTAGATCCTATGGTTACTGTTTGTCTTACCTCTGTAGGAGCTTCCGGGCTGTATCCGGGAATGTTTATTTCCTCTACTGAAACACCGTTGGCTTTATCAACAAACTTCTGTAGGTGTGGAGGCAACTTCTTTTTTTCTCCTATCGTTACCTTCTCTTTAGTTACAACTTCTCCGGTCTTTTCTATCGTCTTACTAACAAAGTATTCGTTAGGCATCTTAAAAGTAGATTCATCTGTGTTATTAAACATTATCTGTATAGGGTTTTTATCCGTTGATGTGTTTATATAATCTGTCCAAGCTCTCGTACCCATATCAAGATCATTAGCACTAACACCGTATTTCTTCAAAAAGTAGGGATCATCAATCTTTGCATCTTCAAAATCCGGATCTGCGTTCTTTAATAAAAAATCAACCGGTACTTCAAACTTGTATGTAGCTCCCCTACCTTCATAAGCCGGAGATCCTATCGTAAAATATAACTGTTTGGATGCTGCTCTACCCAACCAATTAGACTGAAGTTGTTGCTTGGTTAAATCTAAATCTGCACCATTATGATATATGGGTACTAAATCCCCATATTTGCTCGTTAAATACTTCTTAACATCATCGCCTTCGGAGTTATAGATCTTTGGTTTCTTTGCACCTATTGTTACTTTCTTTGTTGGTATGGGTTCTTGCACCGGTACTTTAACTGC
>Ga0315295_10000866_pt1 | contig 25757 bp, 19 predicted proteins | sample YL17G14_0_MG_FD_204453 | JGI IMG/M metagenome (GOLD analysis project Ga0315295, IMG submission 204453) | Sediment microbial communities from Yellowstone Lake, YNP, Wyoming, USA - YL17G14_0 | ecosystem: Environmental > Aquatic > Freshwater > Lake > Sediment | place: USA: Wyoming | collected... | reverse complement strand
ATGCAATAAAAAACAGTGTCTTTTTCATAAGTGCAGATTAAGGAATATTTTTAAACAGATCATTGTGTATCAAATGTAAGAAGAAAAACAACAACAATCAAAAGCATGTAAAACCTTATAAGATCCGAATCATAAAAACAACACGACAGCACCACCACAAGACTTCACCACAATAATTAATATTTGGGGCAATGGATTCATAATTTAAAACTTGTTATATTTATCAATATATAAACTGTTAACTGAGATTATAATTTAAAAAGGCATGAAACTCATTTCAAGATTAAGTTTGGTATTACCAGATGTAATTACTATTGTTTTGATTACAACTTCATGTACACAGAAGCAAAACTGGACTCAGTTCAAAGGACCTGACGGCAATATGGTGGTTGAATCTGCAAATCTTCCTGAAAAATGGAACAATGACACAAGTATAAAATGGACAGCTGGTCTTGACGGAGCAGGTTATTCATCGCCAGTGGTGTGGGGGGGAAAAGTGTTTATTACTTCAACATTTCCTGAAAAAGTGAACCCTATACCTGAAAGAGGACCGATGCAGGGTACTCCTCCGGAAGGAGGACAGGGACCGCAACAGGGCCGGGGACCACAGCCGGGTCAGGGTATGCCACAACCAGGTCAGGGACCACAACCGGGACAAGGAATGCCTCAGCAAGACCAGGGACCTCAGCCGGGCCAGGCAGCTCCGCCTCAGGATATTCCAGATACAAGCTTTAAGAAGGAGATATACAGGTGGGAGGTAAGATGTTTTGATCTGAATACTGGAAAAGAATTATGGAAACAGGTTCCGTACAGTGGAACACCGAAGGTAGGCAAGAATCCAATGAGTACATATGCATGTGAAACTCCCGTGACTGACGGGAAACGAATCCTTGCATATCTCGGCATGCACGGGCTCTATTGTTATGATATGGAAGGTAAGCTGTTGTGGCAAAAAGATCTGGGAGCATTTTATACTCAGAAAGGATGGGGAACGGGATCTTCTCCTATACTCTATAATGATGCTCTTTTTATACAGTTTGATAATGAAGAGAACTCATCTGTTATGGCAATAGATGCAGCGTCAGGCAATGAAAAATGGAGAGTTCAGCGCGATGAAAAAACTACATACAGTACCCCTTATATCTGGAGGAATAAAATAAGAACAGAGCTTGTAACATGCGGTAGGACTGCTCGCTCATATAATCCTGAAACAGGAAAGCTCTTGTGGGAACTGAAAACGGGAGGAGATATGGTAATACCTTCCCCTGTTGGAAATGAAGAGCTTCTTTACCTTGGTAATCCGGGTGGCAGGGATAATAAAGCGAAGTTGTTTGCAATTAAAGCCGGAGGTGATGGCGATATCACGGGAAAAGATGTTGCGTGGATGTCTGAGGAGTCCGGTCTGGGAAATCCATCACCATTGCTTTACAAAGACCGCCTTTATGTTATCGGAGGCAGGGGCGAAATCGCTGTTCTTGATGCTGCTACCGGAGCTTTGAAATATCAGAAAAGAATTAATGGCATCGGATCAGTCTGGGCATCGCCATGGGCTAATAACGACAAAATATATTTTCTTGACGAAAAGGGAGTTACACGTGTATTCAAAGCCGGTAATGCTTTTGAACAGGTTGCTGAAAACTGTCTGGAAGGTAGTAAATTCTGGGCTTCGGTTGCAGTGGCAGGAAACAAATATATATTCAAGGGGGCTGAAAAGCTGTATTGTGTAGGGAAATAAGGCTGCAGGAATGTATTATTTATGATGTATCATAGACGATGTATTATATGGTATATTGCTAAGGACTTATCTATAGAGATCCCCTCATTGGGGGACTTGGAGTGAGTTTTTATACAAGGAACAGGGAACAGATGGCAAACCTTCATAACTATACAACATATTATCAATTCAATATCTAAATGATATCATATCGATATTATAACAATATCAAAACAAGATGAAAAAACGAACCTTCATTAAATCAGGATTATTAGCTATGAGTGCATTAATGATTCCTAAAAAGAGTATTCCTCTGGAATATTACCCGATGCCTTCTGATAAAAAATGGGCTGTACTATATGGTACCTGGTGCGGTTCAGCACGGGATGCAGGAGTATGGATCTCTGAAGGTATGGATGGAATAGCCAACATTTTTGATGTCCGGGAAAATCCTGACCTTTCAAAATATGATAATGTAATTATTGGCGGCGCTATCCGGGGAGGAAAAACTTCACCGGAACTTCAGGAGTATCTGGTGAAGAACAAGGAGATCCTGAAGAGCAGGATCAGGGGATACTTTGCAGTTTGCGGGAATATGATGAAGCCGGTCGGACCTGAGCAGACAAAAGCCTTAATTGATGATCACCTGGCAGCTATCTGTGGTGTTTCCAGTGTCCCATCAAAAGTTTTCCTGGGCAGGATAACCTATGGCCTTATGGAGCCTGGTATACGCAAACAGATGCTGGGATATAAGATGCCGGAATATGACAACCTGAAGAGATCAGAGTGCATGGCATTCGGGAAGGAGATTCTCAGAGCCCTGAATTAATAACCAAGTTTTTTAGCTTTTACACGGAATTTAAAAAACCTGAGTTGTATGATTTTAATCCCTCAGGCTGACATTACCGTTTGCGAGCTCCATAATGATTTCATATATTAATCTGCATGATCTCTGAAAGAATTCATAGTCAATCTTCTCAGCATCGTCTGCAGGAGTATGTATATCAGAATTATCTCCGCTGGAGAAAAAAACAGATGGAATCTTTTTCAAATGAAACGGATAATGATCACTTGAGTTTATAAACGGGCATGTATCGACATAGAGCCAATCAACAGGAACATCCTGTTTCTCATTACTCACTTTTGTAATTAACTCTTTAGCTTTGGTGAGATCCTTTCTGCTCCTATTGGGGCAAGCCCTTTAACGCCGGTATTTGAACATCCAATCATATCAAGATTAATATTTGCAATAATATCTTTCAAAGGAACAGGAGGATTTTCGGTAAAATAATATGACCCGAGCAATCCAAGTTCTTCTCCGGCGCAAAGTATGCAGATTACTGACCTTTCAGGTTTTGACTTTGCCAGCGCTTCAGCTATTTCTAAAACGCCCGCACTCCCGCTGGCATCATCATCAGCTCCATTCATAACTTCACCATGCTGAATACCCATATGATCAAGGTGACCGCATATTGTTATATATTCATTTTTAAGAACCGGATCTGAACCAACTATTAAGCCTATAGCATTTGCTGTATGAATAGTTGTGGAATTATATTCCTTCCGGAGAATAAATATACTTCTTTAGAATTTCTGCAGGAAGTTTCTCTTTTACGATATCGGGTACATTTTCCAATATTACAGCCCATTTACCCTTAATATCAATGTTTCTATAATCATCAATACCATATTCAGGTTCTTTAATCCCTGCCCCGGCAAATACCAGTCCTGCGCCTAATTCTTTGGTTTCAAAGGGGCCGCCATAATAAATGATAAAATCATCCTCAAAGTTACACCAGGTACAGGCTGAAGTCAATTTTATTTTAGCATAATAAGCGCCATATGTGGGATCTGTAATCTGGATTTATTCCTTTATGATTTTGTACGAATACCTTTTCTCTTTCCCGATTCTCAGGATATACATTCCGGAAGCCAAGCTCGAAACAATGATTGTCTCATTTTCTGAAGTCAATCTGCCTTTCATAATGATTTTACCTGACAGGTTGATCAGGATATAATCTATTGGCAGCAATGCAGAATAACTTTTTACTTTAATGAAATCATGTGCAGGTACAGGCAAAATTATGAAATTGTTCTCGGCATCAGGAAAAGGGATTGGAAGATTCAGGTAATTTCCCAAAAATGAGGTCAGATCAAAAATGTGAAGTCTTTGCGGGACATTAATAACTGAATAAAGTGAAAAAGATTCGTTGGATATGTAGTATTTTATTCCATCGGCAGTTGAAATTCCTTCTGTCTGGTGATACGGAAGCAGCAGGCCTATTTTTCTTTTGTTACCACCGAAAAAAGCAGAGCCTTTGAAGTCATAAAGCAGATAAACAAAAGGTTCAAGCAGGTCACTGTATCCCAACAGTGCAATTATTCTTTCTGATTCAAGATAAACAGCTCCTGTTATAAGTCCTTCAACATCATAAGAGGACTTCAGTTTTGCAATATAGTATCCCGGATTTTTCGGAAGAGAGTACACGCTGGTTTTATTGCTGACCCATTGTTTGGTAAACAGGTAAATGCTGTCTTCTGAAACAATGAAAGCTTCACAGTCGAAATCAGTATTATTTGATCCGGTGCTAAAATCAACCTGGTCAGAATACGTGAATTTAACAGAGTCAATTACAGGCAAGTTACCGGTCAAAGAATTTTTACTGATCTTAAATATTCTTAAGTCTGTTCTGTTTCCGCCATTATTGCCAAAATCTCCGACATAAATGTAATTATCATCCTGCGAAATCTCCTCCCAGTCTTTGTTTGCAATTCTGCTTAAAGGATATATCTTGATAATATTGCCATTTAATGTATCGAGCGAATAAATGTTCGTATCGGTATTATCATTATGTGTCCAGAGTTGATTATTCCAGAAAATCAATCCTGATGTTTCGGAAAGAGAGCCTGCCAGGCTGAAACTTATTGAAGGTTCCAAATTTGCCGGATTATATGTACAACTCCCGTCATTAATGGTTGCGGACTGATCGTAATTAACCGCCAGACGATCGGTACAGCCATATTTCTGGGCTTCAGACTGGCCAGCAATCAACATAAAAAAGATTATTAATATGAAATACCTGAAAATCATTAGCATTAATCTCTTTGTGTGCGACCCAAATAATCAGGTTTCAGCTTAAAGATAAGAATTAAAAATATACTTTTTTGTTACACAGAGTTCCACAGAGGAGACGCAGAATTCTGCGGAGAAACCGGATCGCAGTTGTCAGCTATCAGCTTTCCGCCTTTTTGACAATCCATATCCATTATCAAGCATTTTATAAACCACGGAGTACAATCTGTAAAATATACAGCATTCATTTTCAAGGATCTTAATAAATTGCTGTTATTAATGGCGGAACATGAAAAAGTTCCTTTCAAATAATAGCTGGTGGTTTTATTTTGTACTGACCTATATGATCAGCCGGCCAATCTGGGCTCTATGGCATTCACCTATTTACCTGCTGGAAGGCTGGGGTGGCAATGATCAGCCATTTATCCTGCTGTTTGTTTATTGTATACCATTATCTATGATATTGACATGGCTCTATTACAAATCAAGGAAAAACATCATCCCTGTTGAGCCATCCGAAACCTGGCTGAACAATCAGTACCAGACCGAAAAGCTAATGAATGCTACGGGCCTGAAAGGGATAACATTTATTTTCTAAAAGTAAAAAGGTGAATATATGAGAAGCTTTCATGTAATTTTCATTTTTTTGTTCATTTTGAATTCCTGTCACAAACCTGACCAGGAAAACCATTTCCCGCTGGCTGAAATTCATAATATTGATGGTGCCCTTTTAACCGTTGCTTTCGATGAAATGAAAAAGGTGGATGGTTACCTTAGCCTTATTGTCTGTCGTGATGGCGAAATAGTAGCAGAAGAGTATTCCTACTTCAATAACTACGGACCCGACAGCATAAAAAACATAATGTCTGTAACGAAAACATTTACCGGTGTTTTGGTCGGGATAGCTCTGGAAAAGGGATTTATAGAAAGTGTGAACGATCCCATAAGTAAATACCTCACCGGCATAGTGACATTTCCTGATGATATAAAAGCGGGTATAACCATTGATCAGCTCCTTAAAATGACATTCGGGCATTCCTGGAATGGCACCTCAACCTCCAGCCTGTTTGAAGAATGTTTCTTCGACTCGGAGGATAATCTGCAGTATATCATTGATCTTCCGCTTGTAAGCACTCCCGGAACAGTATTTAATTATAGCGATGGCGCTTCGCATCTGCTTTCTGTTATCATTTCGGAAGCAACTGGCATAAATACATCCGATTTTGCAAAAATAAACCTCTTTGATCCCCTGGGAATAACTAAGTTCACATGGGAAGTAGATGACAGAGGTTATCCATTAGGTGCGGCTTATTTACGGATCACACCTTCCGACATGGTAAAATTCGGGAACCTAATACTTAACAAGGGTAAATACAACGGCACACAGATTGTCTCAGAAAACTGGATCACAACAATGACATCTACTAAAATATCAACAAATGATGATGTGCTTTATGGGCCCGAATATGGTTACCAGATATGGCTGGGCAGCTCGGGAGGGAAAAAGTATTTTATGGCCATGGGCTGGGGTGGCCAGTTTATTTTCATATTACCAGATCATAATACTGTCATTACAGCAACCTGCTGGACTTCGGATCTTAGTTATGAGGAAGCCGGAGAGCATTGGACCCAGATAATCAGGATCATAGTGGAAAAGATATTTCCGGCAATAAGCTGACCCGGCTTCCGGAAAGATCGTATTTGTACATCATTTTTGATCTATTTCTGATTTTGATGACGGATGCCTTTTAAAAATTGACCAAACTAGCATTTCTTTTGATGAATCCTATTGACTTTGGAATAATGAAAGCTGAACTTTGAATTTTGAATGAAGAAGGAATTAAAAAGCCAGGGTTGACAACACAAAATGATTGATAGCCTGAATAGCGATAGTGTTAAAATAAGGAAAATTATTAATAGGGATTTTCTGTTTTGGATTTATCCGTTAATTATTTTGGGGCTTATAATTTTTTTAGTTTCGCGGGATAAACATCATAGTACATCTGCTTCATTTAACAACACTGTTAATGCAGATTCTTCTATTACTATGGTTACACAACCACAGATGGTTGATGGTCTCGATATGCATTAATGGATGATGTTCTCCTTGCCTGTGTAAATATAAAGCAGAAACCTACTTAATTAAGAAAGCAAAAACAGAAGAGATATCTGTGAAAGGTTTTTTTTAATATCTCAGAGAAAAAGTCCCTGGGATTACATTATTATCTGATGGGATTACAAGTGATATATGTGGATTAATATTAATATCCCTTAACCTGACAGAAATTAATAAGATCAAAAAGATTCCGGGAAACCAGGAGATTAAGCTTGATTTAATAAATTATCCGGCAAATAATATACTTAACTATTCAAATATCACTCTAAAACCTTTTATTGCTATTGCCCTTCATTTTTAGTAATAATGCCTTATCAGGAAGAATCTTATTCTCTGAAGATCTAGAGATACACACAAATAAAATTATACTGCCATGATCCTCTCTTCTGAAATAAAGGTGACAACTGAAATCCTTTGGCGAGGTGCCGTTATCTTCGCTTTTATTGATGTTATATTGGTTACTGTTATGACCAGGCTAATCAGACCTTCAGATCTTAAAAAAATGAAATGGAGATTAGTAACTATGATGGCAGTTTTCTTTTGTGTGTTGTTTGGAGCAGTAGCAAGTTATATCTTCTGGGATTCAGTATATAGTTATGTCTTTCCTGCCTGGGCAAGATGGATTATTCCTCCTTCATATGGCATTCTTTTTGCCGTCATTGGCCTTTTATTTTGGTGGCTTGCATTTCGTATACCCGGGAATGCTGTAATGAATTTTTGCATCCTTGGAGGTTTGTGGGGAATTGTGTCTCATATATGGGCTATCCACAGGGGAATTTTAGAAAAACCTCCTATGTTGCAAGGTGCAAGTCCGATAGCAGCTGTTACTATCGCCGCATTCGAATTTATCATTTATTGGTGTATCTGTCTGGGGTTAACGGCACTTATAGGATATACTAGTACACGATTATTTATAATTAAGAATAAAAATCTGCACGAATAAAAAAATCCTATTTAAGACTTGAATATTTCATAAACAAGAAACTAACAATTTTTGCTTAATTGATTAAAATTTGCGAAATTTGATACATGCGACATCTCCTACTTGTCAAACCTTACTTCTGATAGAGTAGGTTTAAATGCAGCGAGACGTTTATTCCACAAATAAATCAGGAGATGTCGCTTTCTTATTTTCCGGGATAAAATCGCATAAACATTTGGATCTTAAACATTGAATTCAATAAATTTGATGGAAATTATTCAAACAGCAGGTAAAAATTACTAATCATGAAAATATCAATCCGTACAAAATTTACATTTGCAATGATTCTTTTGTTTCTAATCATTTTGGTATTATTTATCTTTTCAGGCTATTATCTGAACAGGATGTCAAATAAAACTAGTGCAATCCTAAAAGAAAACTATTTGTCAGTTGTTTATGCGCGAGAAATGACAGAAGGCATACTGATCATAAACCAGGAAATTACGGGTTGTTTCTTATCGGTCAGGAATCCAGATAGCTTAAAAATCACAAAAGAATTAAGCGTTGTTGACAATGCACTTAAATTAGAGAAAAATAATATAACGGACCCTGGTGAAGACAAACTTGTTTCAGGAATTGAAACTGATTACAGTGAATACCGTAATACAATTATAAATTCCATGAATTTACCTTTATCTGCTGACAATGTTCTTTACCTGCAAAATAAGTCCGGCGACCTTAACCGACAGTTAGTGGTTTTATCCCAGATGAATGGGAAATCAATTGAAGTCAAAACTGATGATGCAAAAGTCTTTGCAAAAAAAGCACTATTACAAATGTCAATTATCGGATCCTTGTGCTTTTTGATTGCTCTGAGCTTTACAGTCAGCTTCGCCTCATACTTCAATGGACGTTTTTTCCAATTACATAATGGAATAAAAGAGTTGGTTTCAAGCAACTATGGTCAAAGGTTATACTTTGACGGAGAAGATGAATTTTCAGAAATTGCGCTGGTTTTTAACGAAATGGCTGAAAAGCTTAGTGAAAAGATGCAAAATATACCATTAACAGTAAAAAAGGATAGTGAAAAAGAAGTTATTTCACCTGACTTACAAGAATTGAAAGAAATTCTAGGGCGAATAAAAATTGTTGAGGGACAAATAAGTGGATTAGTATCAAAATTTAAAACAGAATAGGCTTTATTTCAGCCTCTTTTGCTGTTAATTCTCAGTCGGAAAGCATAGAACTATATGGCTGGATTTTTTGGGGGGAAGAAATTCTGCATTTACTATTCGTATTGATAATAAGATCTCGCTGCAAAATTAATCTTACAATACTAAAAAAGTATTAATTATTGATTGAGTGCTGTTGATTAGTGTTAACTTTATGATCTAACCTTAACCTTCCTGATTATGCGAAATTGTAACTTTAAAAAATCTGGCTTTTTATTGTTGATCTTCAGCCAGGCAATAATATGGCATTCTTGTATTAAAGATCAGAAAGTATATATAAATGAAAATGATTTTCGCGACAAGGTATATGCCTGCTGGCTTGGGAAAAATATAGGTGGTACGCTGGGAATGCCCTTTGAAGGTGATACCAATATCCATGATATAACCTTCTATACAAAGCTGAAAGAAGGAGAACCCGCTGCCAATGACGATCTCGATCTTCAGATTCTATGGCTGAAAGCTATGCAGGAAAATGATGCACATGTGGATGCTTTCACACTTGGTGAATACTGGTTGAAATATGTTCCGGTAAACTGGAATGAATATGGAATTGGAAAGGCAAACATGCGGTTAGGTCTTAAGCCTCCTGTATCGGGTGAATTCAATAATGCCAGGTGGAAAAATAGTAACGGAGCCTGGATCCGTTCAGAAATATGGGCATGCCTATTCCCGGGCAATCCAATGATGGCGGTTAAAATGGCCAGAGAGGATGCTTGCGTGGATCATGGTATGGCTGAAGGAACTTATGCAGAAATATTTACTGCCTCGATTGAATCAGCTGCTTTTCTTGAATCCGATCGTGATAGTCTGATCAGTTTTGGCCTGTCGATGATCCCTCCAGATTGCCGTGTAGCCAAAGCTGTCAGGACTGCAATCCGGGCTAAAATAGAAGGAAAGGACTGGAGAGAAGCACGTCAGGCAGTAATCAAGGACACAGAGGATATGGGCTGGTTCCAGGCACCCCGTAATGTTGCTTTTACAATGATCGGATGGTTGTATGGTGAGAGTGATTTTGGAAAATCTATCTGCATCGCTGTGAATTGTGGAGATGATACAGATTGTACTGGAGCTACCCTGGCTTCAATCTTTGGCATTATAGGCGGTACAAAAGCCATCCCTGATAAATGGCGTAATCCAATCGGGAATAATATCTCGACAGTCGCAATTGCCGGATTTGAGGCACCGGCAACTCTGGATTTGCTAACCGATAGTACAGTTAAAATGACAAAAAAAGTATTATCCAAATATAACCTGCCAGTTATGATCGGCCCTGATAAATCAAATCTGGCTGATCAGAAACAATTGCTGAGTCCGGATAAAAACGACCTGGAAAAACTTTGGAATCTCTCACCCTGGCGCGTAGTAAGGCACAATACGGATTGGGTAATTATTTTTGATTATATGCAGGAACCATTTATACAGGAAACAATGGCACGTAAACTGGCCGTATCAGTTTCAAATGTCACCGGGAACAAGGAATTTTATAAATTAAAAATTTCCGGCTTGCCTGAAAAGTGGGAGATTTCCGGATTACCGGCTGATACATTCGGAGTAGAAAAAGACGTTAAGAAGACCCTTGATCTGTCAATTCTTGCAAATTCAATATCATCTGACACAACACGATTAAGCCTGTTACTTACAAAAGGTGCTGATACAGATAGTATTCCATTTACTTTATTTAAAAGGAAACTCTGAATACCATCTTACGAATAGTCTGGCTATTTAAGCTTCCTGCGACTCCCTGCATTATTCATTTATATGAAAATCAATGATAGCTTGACTTTGGTATCAGGATAGCATAACTTTACATTTATATGCTGGTAATCTATTGTTAAGCTAATGGCAATCTGGTCTGTCGAAATAAAAGAGCTAGAGAAGCTTTATGAATCCCTTAAAGGTAAGTTCCCTGTTCTTGAGAAAGAATTAGGACAACTTATAAATACCACAGATGAAAATGTTATCATGCTCTATTCAAGAAGATGTCTGGAGGTAATAATAACTGATCTGTGTGAATGTGAATTGAAAAGACCACGAAAGACTGAACCTCTGAAAGGAATCATAGATAAGCTGAACAAAGAAGAAAAAGTTCCTTCACACATCATTACTTCAATGCATGGTCTGAATGAACTGTCAACTTATGGTACACATCCCAAAGACTTTGATCCTGAACAGGTAAAACCAGTTCTTATTAATCTCGATATAATCATCAAGTGGTACCTGAAATATAAGGAGACCGGAACAGATATTAAAGTAAAGCCAGCTGGAGAGATCAGGCAGGAAATAAAAAGCACTGAGGGAGCAAAAAAGAGTACCCAGATTCCAAAGAAAAGGTTGATAGGTTTAGTCGCAGGCTTGATATTGCTTATTATAATTGCGGTTGCAGTTTTGTTCTTTACTAATATTATCAGCAGAAGCAAACAAACAAAAGAACTTGAAAAATCCATCGCAGTTTTACCCTTTGTAAATGACAGTCCGGTTGATAGTAATAAATACTTCATCAATGGTCTTATGGAAGAAGTTCTGAATAATCTGATGAAAATAAAAGAATTCAGAGTTCTTTCACGCACATCTACCGACCAATACCAAGGTACCGACAGACCAACTATTCCTGAAATAGCAAAAAAACTGGGTGTGAATTACATTATTGAAGGAAGCGGACAAAAATATGGTAATAAATTTCGTTTGAGGGTACAATTAATCAAGGCAAAAGGCAAAGAGAATCACCTCTGGGCGAAATCCTATGAACAGGAATTAAGAGAAGCAACAAGTCTTTTCAGTATTCAAAGTCAGATTGCACAAGCAATAGCAACAGAATTGAAAGCGATAATAACTCCTGAAGAAAAACAAATAATTGAAAAAGTACCTACTTCTAATATGACTGCATACAATTACTACCTGAAAGCAAACGATTTCCTGAAGGAATATGAGAAAACCCATGAATTAAGTTCTTATCATACATCTGTTAATTTGTTTAAGACTGCACTTGAGGAGGATTCTGCTTTTGCAAAAGCTATTACTGGTCTGGCAAATGCATATTATGTCAGGTACTACTGGGAAACCTATTTTAAAGAAAACTATCTGGATTCTATGCTGGTTCTGATAGAAAACGCTCTTTCCATTGACGATCAGCTGGATGAAGCATATTATTTAAAAGGCAGATATTATCAGGAAAATGGACAATTCCAAAAAGCACTGGATAATTATGATATTGCATTAAAAATAAATCCGAATTACTATGCTGCATACGAAAGAAAAGGATGGGTGCTGACATCGATAAAAAATGATTACATTAATGGAATAGATAACTATAATAATGCATTGAAACGCATTCGTGGAAAAGAGCTTTCGTCTTTGTTACGTAATTTAGGTTTTGCATATAAGGACATTGGATTCTTTGAAAAAGCAAAATATTATTATAATGAAGCCTTTACCCTTGATAGTAACAAAGCGGCCAATTTCGATTGCTTATTCATATTAGCTGCTGTGCAGGAAAAATTTGACGTAGCATTGGAAATCGAAAGAAAGCACCAGGAGATGGATTCGACATATATCCCTGGCATAATGGATTTTGTTGATAAAGATTCAGCATATACCATTGCACGAAAAATTATTGATTATTATAAAAAATCAGGCGAACCAAATTTACAGGGGTCTGGTCGAGTCGGGTTTGCTTTATGGCGGGTGGGTAAATATGAAGAGGCAAGAGACTACCTGACCCGGCAAATCAAGTATAGTGAAAAAAGTATTAAACTTAATAGAAATGTAGCACACATTAAAGCCGCTTATTATGATCTGGCTATTGTCTATGCATTTCTAGACAACAAGGAAAAAGCATACCAATATCTGGATAAACTTAATGAAGTAAATACCTGTCAGATAAGATGGATTTTTTATTTGAAACATGATCCGCCTCTCGCCAGTATCCGTGGCGAAGAGCGTTTTCAAAAGATACTGCAAAACTATGAAGCCAAATACCAGGCTGAGCATGCAAGGGTCAGGAAATGGCTTGAGGAGCAGGGGATGCTATAAAACTGAATAACCTTCTATACTTTCAATATACAGGGTAATTTAATCTAGGAGCAGCAAAAGATACTGTAGCCAATCAAACTGATATTTAATTAAATTTTAAATAACGGTTCAAAAAATCATCACACCTATGAAACTAACAATTTTACTTTTGTTTTTATTCGTGGTCAGCACTTCAGTTGCTATCAGTGCACCCCAGGAACAAATGGTGACGGGAACTGTAACCGATGCTGACACAGATGAACCTTTATCAGGTGTTAATGTATTGGTTGAGGGTACTCAGACAGGTGTTTCAACAGATCTGAACGGGAAATTCAGTCTTCAAAAACCTGCAAATGGTGCAATAATAGTATTCTCATTTGTAGGCTTTACGACTGAAAGAATTACTTATACCGGGCAGCCTGTGGTAGATATGAAATTGTCACAGGCAGTAATGGAACTGGATCAGGTAGTGGTGATCGGTTATGGGACAATTAAGAAATCAGACCTTACGGGTTCGGTTGCCTCGGTGACCTCAAAGGAAATTGAAAAGTCAACATCATCAAATATTGAATCTGCCTTACAGGGCCGGGTTCCAGGACTGATGGTAATCTCTAATTCAGGAGCACCTGGAAGTGAACCTGCTGTCCGTATAAGGGGCATCGGCACAGTGAACAACAATAATCCTATTTATATTGTGGATGGCATGGTGATTGATCCGGGTCAGGCGGACGATGCCACAAACATCAGGTTTCTTAATCCCTGGGATATTGCGAGCGTTGAGGTGCTGAAGGATGCATCGGCACAGGCAATTTATGGCTCCAGGGGAGCAAATGGTGTTATCCTCATCACTACCCGGAAGGGAAGCGAAGGTTTGCCAAAGATTACTTTCAGTTCCACAATAAGCTTTCTTAATGCAATTAAGGTTCCTAAGGTTTTGAACAGGGAAGAATTCCATGATTTCATATTGTCTTGCTATACCAATGGTTATATACGGACACATCCGGGGACTGGTCTGGATATACCTGTTGATACATTGATGAATAGATATCCCACAGTCAGTAATATGATTGCCGAATATAACGAAGGTACATACACCGACTGGCTGAGTGAAATAGTCCGAAAAAATGTAGTAAATCAAAACTACAATTTTTCGTTAAGCGGAGGCACAAAATATGCCCGTTATTCAGCAAGCGCTGGTTATCTAAATTCTGATGGTCTCTTGAAAAACTTTAACTATAAAAGATATTCATTCCGTCTGAACACCGATTTTAATGTAGGCAGGTATGTTACTATAGGCGAAAACCTTGGTATAACCTTGGACAAAAAAAAGGGACATGAGTATTATTATGGTAATTTTTTCATTAGAAAAGATGGGCCATTCAGTAGAGCTATGGAGGCTGATCCCCTCACTCCTGTGTTGAAATCTGAAGGCGAGTTTGATGCAAATAATCCTGATTATGAGTACAATAAATACGCAGCATCACCGATAACCGGAGGTAATCCCCTGCTTGATCTTAACCTGATAAGCATGAATAAATCCGGGCTCACACTCGTTGGTAATATGTTTGCGGAGGCTTCCATTCTGAAGGACCTTAAAATACGATCAAGCTGGGGATTCAACCTCGCAAATGATGATTGGTCAGATTATGCTCCTGAATATTCCCTTTCATCCATGTATGAAAATAAGATAAGTACCGTCTATGCTTCCAGTTGGCGCACTAACGGCTGGATTTGGGAAAATACTCTGACTTATAGCAAAAAATTGAAAAATCATTCCATAACCGCTTTATTTGGTTATACTTCCGAGTATTCAAAGGTTGCTTATCAGACTGCAATAAAACAGGGAACCCCGAACAATGACCCTGAAATGCAAACATTCGATGCGGCAACAACTCAACCCAATGTGACAGGCGGTTATAAAGTTAATACCATGATTTCGTACCTTGGACGCATTAATTATTCATTCCTTGATAAATACCTGTTAACTGCCAGCCTTCGGCATGACGGATCATCCAAATTCGGTTCAGGTCATAGATGGGGTACTTTCCCTTCTTTCTCTTTAGGATGGAAAATAAGTAATGAAAAGTTCTTTAAAAACCTTGAAGGTGAATTCATAAGCAATCTTAAGCTGAGAGCAGGCTGGGGCCAGATCGGTAATTCAAGTTTGCCTGTTTACTATGCATATGTTTCCCAGGTATCGTCAAATTCAGCAGATGAGTGGATCGATAACCGTTATATTTTTGATGAAAAAGTATCTCAGGGATATTTTCTTAATACAATCGGCACACCCGGTCTTTCGTGGGAAACGACCGAACAGACCAATATTGGTTTTGATATGGCGATATTGAAGAATTCATTATCTGTTACAGTTGATTATTATATTAAGAACACAAAAGATATGCTTCTTCAGGTGCAGAATCCACGCTATGCCGGCTATCCCTGGACAGCCGCACCTTATACAAATGCAGGATCTGTACAGAACAAAGGATTTGAAATTATAGCGGACTACAGAGGTAAAGCGGGTGAGCTAAGTTATGATATTGCTGTAAACGGATCGATGTTTAAGAATAAAGTAACAAGCCTGGGCCGGGGTAATAATCCAATTATTTCGGAGCCAAATCGCACTGAAGTTGGAAAGCCAATAGGCTCTTTTTATGGCTATGTAACCAATGGTATATTCCAGACAGAAGAAGAGGTACAGAATTATAAAGGTCCCGGTGGTACGATGTTGCAACCCGATGCCCATGCCGGTGATTTCCGGTTCAAGAACCTGAACTTTGACAATACAATTGATGCAAACGATGAAACATGGATAGGTAATCCATGGCCAAAGCTGACCTACGGGATTAATTTAAGTCTTGGATACAAAGCTTTTGACTTTATTCTGTTCTTCCAGGGATCTTATGGAAATGACATTTTCAATATCGGAACGAGGAGGCATTTAAGCTTGCAGGGTTCCATGAACGAATTTGAGTATATCTACAAAAATGCATGGAGGGGACCGGGGACATCTGACTCTCAACCTTTGCTTACCACAGTAGATAACAACAATAATTACCGGAATTCTGATTATTTTATAGAAAAGGGTTCTTACCTGAGGTTAAAAAATTTCCAGTTCGGGTACAACCTTCCAACAGAAGTTTGTGACAGAGTAAAGATTACAAATGGCCGCATCTGGGTGGGAGGAACAAACCTTCTTACATTCACAAAATACCGTGGCATTGATCCTGAAGTTGATTATTATGGAATTCCGACGGATGCAGGTTGTGATTGGAATGATGCGTTTCCAAAATCACGTGAAATATCTCTTGGTGCGACCATTTCATTCTGATTTGTAAAACTGTTTAAAACGATTGCTATGAAAAAACTAAATAATAAAATAGTTCTGATCCTTATAATATCAGGATTAATTGCTATTTCCTGCAGTGAGGATTTTTTGGACCAGAAACCCACAAGTACTCTGACCGAATTAAGTTACTATCGGAATGTCCAGGAATTGGAAACCGGCCTGGTTGCCTGTTATGGTGCCGTAGGTTCCTTTATTGGTTTTGAGGTTGCACACTGGGGTACGGGAGATATTGGTTCCGATGATGCTGATAAAGGTAGTCTTGATAACGTTGTATCGGAGCTACTTGATATTTCCTATTCCCGGCAGAAAGCAACAAATGGTTGGTGCGAAATTATCTGGGAAAGATGTTATGAGATAATTTCTAGATGCAATGAAGTAATTGACAAGTCTTCCGGAACTCACGGTGATACTATTGCCATTAAGAATATAGTAAATCAGGCCAAATTCCTTCGTGCACTGAGCTTTTATCACCTTGTGACTTGTTTTGGAGATATACCTCTTGTAAACAGATTCTTAAATCCTGACGAGATTAATCTGAAAAGAGCTCCTGTATCAGATATATGGGCACAGATTGAATCGGATCTGAGGGCTGCAACAGATCTGCCAGCCATCGGTGAGTCAGGCAGAGTTAATTCAGGAACAGCTTATTCATTATTAGGTAAAGTATACCTTACGCAGAAGAAATACGAACTGGCAAATGCCGCTTTTTATAAGGTTCTACAGTCCAATGTTTATCAGCTTGTTCCTGATTTCGGATTTATCTTCAGGCATGAAGGTGAAAACTGTAAGGAATCGGTTTTTGAAATTCAGCATAAAAATCATATTGAAGGAGTAAATCTGGGCACATGGAGTGGCATGTTCCGTATTCCAATGGATATTGCAGCAGGTGGCTACGGTTTCGATTGTCCTACAGTCGACCTGCTGAAGGAATTTGAAACGGGTGATCCCAGGATAATTTATACTTTCATGTTCCCCGGAGATGTATTTCCTGGAAATGGAAGCAGCACCTATACCGTTGAAAACAGCTACTCACCTACCGGGTACAATAGCCGCAAAGCATGGATTCCATGGTCTGAGAGACTGGATGTTAATCCGACAGATTGGGATATTAACTACCGCTATATGAGATATGCTGAAGTCCTGTTACTGTATGCGGAATCATTGAATGAGGTAAACAAACCAGATTCAGCACGAATGCTTGTTAACATGGTAAGGGAAAGGGCCAGGAACACCCCCATGACTGATCCGCAACGCATATCCTGTGTATGGGATCTGTCACATACCGGTGAATTATTGCCCAATGTAACAACTAATAGTCAGTCCGAATTGCGACAGGCAATATGGCATGAACAGCGTGTAGAGCTGGCTATTGAAGGTCATCGGCGAAACATGTTGTTGCGTACAGACAGGTTTAAATCACGCATGGAGACAGCAAAAGCATACGCTGGTGTCATAGTTGAAACTCACGAATTACTTCTTCCTATATTTCAGGATGAAATTGCGCGGTCAGACAATGTTCTGACACAAAATCCGGGGTATTAGAGTTTGCTGATCTCGGATAATAGAACAAGAGGGGGAGAAGGGGAGATTGCTGTTTTTGTGTTAAATCAGAACTTAGTCTGCCTATTGAATTTGGCATCAGGATAGCTTAATTTTACATATACATCAATACAGGACTTCATGATGACCTAGAAACTCAACAGGTTTGAAAGGTTCTGGACAGAACTTAAGCGGCGCAAGGTAGTCCATGTGATAACTGTATACGCTGCCGTTGCTTTTGTAATTCTGCAGCTTGTTGATATGATTTCACAGCCCTTGCATTTTCCGGAATGGACACAGGGTTTTATAATTGTCCTGCTCTGTATTGGGTTTGTAATTGCTGTGCTCCTGTCATGGATCTATGACATAACATCAACCGGCGTTGAGAAAACAAAACCGGTCGGCTCAGTAAAGCAAAACGATTCAGCTGTTCAGTTGACATCAGGAGGATGGAAGATTGCAACATACGTAAGCGGCATAATAATTATCGCACTGGTTGCATTTAACTTTATCAGCAGAAAGAACCTTAATGCAGACATCTCAAAACTTGAAAAGTCAATAGCTGTTTTGCCATTTATTAACGACAGCCCAAGTGACAGTAACCAGTACTTTATCAATGGCATAATGGAAGAAGTTCTGAACAATCTGATGAAAATCAAAGATCTCAGGGTTCTGTCACGGACATCTACCGCTCAATACCAGGGAGCTGACAGGCCAACCATTCCGGAAATAGCTAAAAAACTGAATGTAAACTACGTTATCGAAGGAAGCGGACAGAAATATGGTAATACCTTCATCCTGAGCATTCAATTAATTGCTGCCAATAAAGAAAAACATCTCTGGGGGGAGTCCTATGAAGAGGAAATAAAAGAAGTAAGGGATTATGTACGGATACGAAACAGGATTGCCCGGGCAATAGCTTCAGAGTTAAAAGCTATTATCACACCTGAGGAAAAGAAGCTGATTGATAAAGTCCCGACAAATAATCTTGAAGCTTATAACCTCTATCTGAAGGGCACTTATTTTTATCAGAAAATGACACAGGACGGATTGGAAGAAGCTTCCAAGTATTTTAAGGAGGCACTCAGGAAAGATCCGAACTTTGCACTTGCCTATATAGGACTGTCTCAATTCAACGGGAGCAGTACCTTTTGGGGAAATGTTCCGCCCGATGAAGCAATTCCAAAAGCAAGAGAATATGTTGAAAAGTCTCTGAAGATAGACAGTACCCTGGCTGAAGCCTACTGGCAGCTTGGTAATTTTAATACATTTTATTACTGGAACTGGAAGGAGGCAGAACGCAATTACAGGCATGCAATAAAATTAAATCCAAATTCATCACTGATACACACAGATTATTCAAATTTGCTAACAATCATGGGGCGTCACGATGAAGCTATCACCGAAGCTAAGCTTTGCTCAGAAGCTTGATCCGCTTTCCACCTTCATTATAGCGCGGACAGGTGCTGCGTACGCTTATAATGGGCAGTTCGATAAAGCCATAGAAGAATACCGGATAAGTCTTGCGATGGATCCCAATTACTTCTATGCTAACTTTGAGCTGGCAAATGCTTATCTGTCAAAAGAGATGTCAATAGAGGCAATTGCCGAATACGAGAAGTCCGTTGATCTTTCAGACGGAAATCCGTTTATTACAGCGACTCTGATCTGTAGTTATTACGGAAACGGGAAAATTGAACAGGCAGAGGCATTATTTGAAAGTTTGAAGAAAAGGTCAATTACTGAATATATACCTCCAACGTCCTTTTTCCTCATATTTAGATTCCGCGGCGAAGAGGGTCCTGCAACAGAGTGGCTGAAGAAAGCTTTGACCGGCCATGATACTTTTCTGCCAATGCTTAAAAGCAGTTCTGCAATTTTTCCGGCAGGATCCGGATATGTGACGCTGTTAAAGGAAGCCGGACTGGATCACTAATATTTAATCCACCCTTCAACTGTATATTGTTTGATACCAGTTATAAGATTAAAAGTTCCACTTACCTCAACTTCACCGGTGCACCCTTCAAATCTTCCTGTACCCCCAGTTGTAGTAGCTACAGCAGACAAAGTGCCAGTGCCATCAAATGGAATATTAAAAACTAATGTCACACATGCTGATTCGGAATAGATCTCATCGCCATTGGCAGCTATTTTTATTTTAGAATTCGTTATATCTGTCCAGATCACTGGCGGCCCCTGTATTACAGTCTTGTTCTGCATATTAGCAATAGATGTTCCTGTAACTCTTCCCATGTGAGTTACATTAGCTGTAAATACTGATTTAACCGCAGCAGGATTCGATTTATCAACAGTTTGCTCGTAAAATGTACCTTTCATAGGTCTAACTACCTGGTTACCCTTACCCTGGGAATTTGCAGTTGCAGCAATCCCAAGCATAATGCACAACACAAAAAGAACTTTTAATGTTTTCATGACTGATGGTTTTAGTTAAACAATAATTCAACAGAATTTTTTAATAAGTTCGGACAAAACAAGGAGCAGTACATATCAATTACTGATTCAAATCATTCAATTATTTTATCATTAGTTCAATTATCAAACGATTTCTTCCAAATTCCCTGTTCTGTGAGTCAGTAATTTATTTGCACCGATGCATATAATTTCGGAAATTTGATAACAGGAGTTTTTGTTGTGGATACATCTATTAATAAATATCTCCGTGAGCGAGCATCCTGTTAAGGATCAGATTTTTATCAGTAAACTGACTGATATAGTCCTGGCAAACCTGGGGAATGAGAACTTTGGCGTTAATGAGCTGGTACAACAGGCAGCCATAAGCCATTACAGCCTTACCAGGCGGTTGCAGGCAATTTTAAATAAGACAATCAAACAGTTTATCCGAGAAGTGCGCCTTCAAAGAGCCCTTGAAATGCTTCAGAAGGAAGAAGTAACTATTTCTGAAGTTGCTTATAAAGTCGGGTTCGGAAGTCCGGCTTATTTCAATACATGTTTTCATGAGTTTTTCGGCTATCCCCCTGGTGCAGTCAGAAAGGGCGATTACGTTAAAAGAAGTGAACCAGACTCCACGACTAATGTCAGGAAAAAACAAAAGAGGAAACCCCTGCGCGTTTTTATTTTTGTCTCATCGGGCATACTGATCCTTGTAATATCAGCATATCTGATCCATAATGTTTTTCTTACTAAATCATCACCCGGCTCAGACATCTCTACAAAATATCAGAAATCTATTGCTGTTCTCCCTTTTAAAAACCTCAGTGATACTATTGCCAACCAGTATTTCATCGACGGATTAATGGAAGAAATTCTTGCCAGCCTGAGCAGAATACATGAACTGAGGGTAATCTCACGAACATCTGTTGAACCTTATCGCGGTACCGATAAGTCATCACCCGAAATAGGTAAAAAGCTTCATGCAGACTATATTGTTGAAGGCAGCGGGCAAAAATTTGGCAATACCTTTCGCCTAAGGGTACAATTAATTGATGCTTCAAAAGACAAGCATATCTGGACTGAATTGTATGAACAGGAAATAAAGCAGGTAAAAGACATTTTCGGGATACAGAGCCAGATTGCCCAGTCAATAGCAGCAGAACTACAAGCAATAATTACCCCTGAGGAAAAACAACTTATTGAAAAAACACCGACAACAAATCTTACAGCATATGATTTTTACAGGAAAGGAAGAGAAGAATACATAAAATACCGGACAGGCGGCAGGAAGGAAGAAGCGCTGCAAAAAGCCGGGGATCTGTATCGTCAGGCCCTGCAATATGATTCAACCTATGCTCTGGCATATACAGGACTGGCATGGGTTTACTGGGACAAACATTATTACTGGGATTATCTGTCGGTGAATTTTATGGATTCTGTTCCGATATTATGTAATGCTGCCATGTCCTTTGATAATCAATTGTCGGAAGCGCACACCCTCAAGGGAGTATATTATAGCCAGACTGGTAAGTGGGAACTTGCTGATGAAGAATTTGACAGGGCTATTAAATTCAATCCAAATGACTGGATGGCTTACCTGGGAAAAGGAGAATTCTACTATGAATCAGATTGGGTAAGATCTATTACATACTATCAGGAAGCATTATCAATACACCGCGGACCTGAAATAACTGATTTGCTATCGAAGCTTGGCTATGCTATTGCCAGTGCAGGATTTATTGAAAAAGCCAGGCAATATATCCAGGACAAACTAAGACTGGATAATGATTCAGCAGATTATTACACTGAATCAGCAAGGTTTGAATTCTGGCTTGGTAATTACAATAAGTCGCTGGAATTCAGTATAAAGGGTTTTGAAAAAGATTCAACCAACCTTGTCGTCCTGACATCTTTAGCAGACAGCTACGGTTGGCTTGGGCAGTTTGAAAAATCATTAAGATACTGGGAGAAATATATTGAAATACTGAAAAGACAGGGAGATGTTGAGGCTATGCACCATATGAACCGTATCGGATATGCTTTCTGGCAAAATGGTTATCAGGAAAAAGCTAAAAAATACTTCAATGAACAAATAAAATATTGTGAAAGCAGTATTGAATTCGGCCGGCAATATGAAAAAATGCTATATACATATTATGACCTTGCCGGAGTAAACTCTTTCAGAGGAGAAAGGGGAAAGGCATATAAGAACTTACGGAGATTTAATCAAAAACCTATGATGTCCTTCTGGATGGTTTCATTAATTAAATCAGATCCGTTATTCAACAATATCAGGAATGAACCTGAATTTCAGCAGATTGTTAAGGATGTAGAAGCCAAATACCAGGCAGAGCATGAAAGGGTAAAGAAATGGTTTGAAAAACAGGGAATATTAAAAGAATAGAATTCTTTATCCCGCAAAATGTCAGGTGATAGTATTTATTCCGGGTTAAGTACTAAAGTATAACGCGCTGAAGCTTTAACTGCATTTTCTGAAAAAGCATCTTTATAAAATCCGCCTTCCAGATATGTTTTTGTCTGTGAAAGATAAAATTCGCTTGCAGGTATTCCCGATTCACCGGTTGGTATCACTGTTAATGATTCATCCCAGTTGGCCGTGTTGAATATGTGCCTTTCTGATGCCCCATGAAATATTTTAAATCCCGGTTTGTACTCATAGGGTGAAACTGTATGATTACTCCCGCCTATACTATACGTTTTCGAATTAAGATGGAAAATCCGGTCAATAAGTTTTACGGAACCCATAGGATGCTCAATTATGATTTTATGAATATTACCCCATCCCCATTTGGACATATCTGATCCATATTGAGTGGTTAAATCAGCAACACAATCTTTGAAGGTCTTAAGAATTATATCATTCAGTGTCTCTTTCTGCGGAGTAGTCGTATCATCAACCCACTCATCGGGTCCGGTTTTAAGGATGCGGTATATATAATAATCTTTTTCGGTACCTGTGAGCTGATCATACATATCTCCAAAGTCATCTCTAAGGAGATCTTTAATAAAGTCCATCCTGAAGAATTCGAAAATAGAAGGAGCAACAAGATCCTTGCTCATATTGTAATCCCAGTCTGATAATGTATTCAATGCAGCTGTTTCTGACCTGGAAAGTTCATTGATTCTGTTTTTTAATTTGAGAATATAAGGTGTCAGCAGGGCAGCATAATTTGAATGCTGATCATTTATCATCCTGCGAAAATCTTCAATTCCGAAAACTTCCTTTTCGTTAAGCATCTGCCTTATTCTGTTGATCCTGTAGGGAAGTGCAAAATCGGAGCTTATATAATAAGGGTATTTTTCATCGACAGTTTTGTTATTTGCCGATGATACATATCCTTCCTGTGGATTATAACTATATGGAAGCTGGTCAAATGGGACATATGATTTCCAGTCATATTCATCAGTCTGACCATTTCTTATAATATTACCGCCTCCTTTTCTTATGGCAACGCCGCCGCCTGTATTCAGTCCGATATTCCCGTCAATATCAGCATAGACAAAATTCTGGCTTATAGCTCTGAAATTACTGATTGCCTCTCTGAAATCTTCCCAGTTTGCGGCACGATTAAGTTTATATACCGCCTTCAATTCATCACTGGGATCATAGCCTGCCCAGTGCATGCTGATCACAGCATCATGGATATTCTGCAGTCCCGAGATTACCGGTCCCCTGTGAGTAAATCTTAATTTTAACGTCTGCTGACCGCCACCCTTTATTTTAATAATCTCATCCCTGACAATCATATTTTTCCACTCACTGTTGAAAAAATACTGGTTTGAATCAGCAGGATTAATTTTCTCTGCAAAGAGATCAATATCATCAACCATAAGATTGGTCATACCCCAGGCAATTCTTTCATTGTGCCCTGCAACCACCAACGGCTGCCCCGGAACGACAACCCCTGTAACATTCAGCTTCCCTGGAACAACCTGATGCATCTGAATCCAGATCCCGGGCGATCCGAAGGCAAGATGCATATCGTTTGAAAGAACAGGTTTCCCTGTTTCAGTTCTTCTGCCTGTCACGGCCCAGTTATTACTTCCCGAAAATGCCGTAATACCAAGTGCCTTAACCTTATCCAACGTGGAAATGAATTCTTCAACCTTTTTCAGAGTTGTATCGTTAAGGCTGAAAGATGGAAATACACATGACGAGTCACATTTCCAGTCAGGGATCAGATGATTTATTTTATCAGCGCTGAATTTTTTTGATAATCTGTAGCATGAAATATCCGTTGACATATTATCAGAAGCAAGATCCCACCCCATATAACCCACAATGTTGCCAATATCTTCGAGCTTCCATTGGTCAGGTTTATATCTGAGTATTTTGAATTCAGGAGGAAGCTTTTTCCCGGCCATTTCAATATATGCATTAACCCCATCAGCAAAAGCCTGCAAACAGTTCAGGGCCACAGGATCTTCTTTGCTCAGGATTGTTTTTGATTTTGCAGTCATGTCCAGACTGCGCAGAAACAGGTCCGTTTTAACGTATGATTCACCAAATATTTCTGAAAGCCTGCCAGTCGTGGCGCGACGGATTAAGTCCATCTGCCATAGCCTTTCCTGAGCCATAACATAACCGACAGCCAGATAGAGATCATGTTCATTATCTGCATAGATATGAGGCATCCCCCTCTCATCCCTGTAAACAGTTACCTGTTTTGTAAGCCCTGCAATGATTTGTTCCCCATTGTATTCAGGAATTGCTCCATGTTTAATGTTGGTTATCAGGATCAATCCTGCAATTACAGCCAAGACGATTAACCCTATCAGAGATAGTAAGATGATCTTAAATGTTTTCATATTTTAGGGTATTGAAATCTATGCAAATTACAGCTTTTATTGGAATATTGGTAATGCCCCAGCAAAAGCCCGATTAATATGAGCAACAGGGTCTGGCACGTTTCTATGTTAGAACTTTGTATTTTATTTCTAACTTTAATGGGTAAGTTGATAAAAAAGTGTACTAAAGATTCTGTCAGACCAATCGAAAAAATAGATAGGCAAGTTTGCAATCAACTTATGTCCGGGGTTCGATCACTTTTTGATTAATTAAAAAGGAGGTAACAATGGCTTTTAAAGCAGTATTCATTGCACATGCACCTGATGCAGATTTTGAAAGACATCATAATCTGACAGAAACGGGCAAATACAAACTCTTTACTTATATTGTTAAAGCACAGAGTGAAGCCATAAAAGTCTGCAAAGATCTTTATGAAAAGGAGAAAATTGATTCGGTATTGCTTTGTCCCGGATTCACTCATAAAGATGTAGCCGAAATCTTTGAGGCGCTTGAAAATAAGGTTGCTGTATGTGTTTCACGAGGCGATGGTCCCAGCAGTAAAATTACCACCCCTGTTTTGCA
>Ga0315295_10000864_pt1 | contig 25784 bp, 23 predicted proteins | sample YL17G14_0_MG_FD_204453 | JGI IMG/M metagenome (GOLD analysis project Ga0315295, IMG submission 204453) | Sediment microbial communities from Yellowstone Lake, YNP, Wyoming, USA - YL17G14_0 | ecosystem: Environmental > Aquatic > Freshwater > Lake > Sediment | place: USA: Wyoming | collected... | reverse complement strand
CCACCACGGTGGAGGAGGACGTGGCCTTCGGCCCTCTGAATCTGAACCTCTCTAAAGAGGAAGTGGAACGCAGGGTGGACGAAGCTCTCTTCCTGGTCGACCTGGAGGATGTGCGGGAGAGACCTACACAGCAACTGTCCTTCGGACAAAGGAAACGCATCGCCCTCGCCGGCGCCTTGGCCATGAAGCCTAAGGTGCTGATGATGGACGAGCCGACGGCCGGCCTCGATTCGCGCATGGTGCACGAACTGCTGGAGCTGGCGGACGAGCTGAACCAGAAAGGGCTCACCGTGATCATGTCCACGCACGATGTCGAAACCGCTTACGAATGGGCGGACGAGGTCCAGATACTGCACCAGGGCCGGCTGGAGTTCTCCGGTCTGCCAGAGGATTTCTTTCTGGACGAGAGGAAGGTGCATTCCCTCGGCCTGGTCCGGCCGACGCTCTACGACATGAATCTCCGCCTGAAAGGCAGGACCCCGGTCGCGGGAGGGGCAACGCCGCGCGACCTGGAGGAGATGCTTCAGAAGCTCGCACCCTCTAAGGTGGTCGTCGGAGGGATCACCTTAGTGGAGGTGGACGGCAGCGAGCCGAAGGCGAGGGCGGCGGCAGAGGCGCTGCGCAACTGGCGCTCCGGCCGTTCGGGAGTGTATGGGACTAGAGCTCGAAGATTGGCGCACGATTCCTCTCTGCCCGTCGACTACCACTTCAACGCCTTGGAGAACTGCGTGCGCGCGGCGAGCGAGGGCGTGGACTCCCTTCTGCTGGTGGACGTGGATTTGAAGCAGCTGGTGAGAAGAAGGCTCCAACACTTGGACGAGGGCTTCGGACTGCGCATACCCTTGCACGAGTAGAGCTGCCCCTCCCACCTCACCAACACTGGTGACTGCAGACTTCTAATGGGGTCGTTCGCATCGTCAACGAGTCCCGCTCTTCAACTCGCAAACGAATGCCTTTGTCTCATCCGGTGTCGCTCCCTCGAGCAGCTTCGCCAGGAGGGCGCTGCCCACGATCACTCCGTCCGCTCCGCATTCGATGACCTGATGTACCTGCTCCGCGCGGGAAATGCCGAAACCTACAGCGACGGGGAGGCGGTCCGCCGCCCGCTTGGCCGTCCTCACCAGGTCGTGCAGGCCGACCGGCAGGGAGTCCCTCGCGCCGGTGGTGCCGAGCGAGCTGACCAAGTAGAGGAAGCCGGACGATCGGTCGGCGATGGAGCGCATCCTCACTTCGCCGGTGGTCGGCCCGGCGATCTGCACCAGGTCCAATCCCTCTTCCCGACAGGCATGGCCCAAGCTCTCGCTCTCCTGCATCGGCAGGTCGGCCACTATCAGGCCGTCCGCCTCCGCGCTCTTCGCCTGGGAAACGAAGTCCTTCTCGCCCATGACGAAGATGGGATTGTAGTATCCCATGAGCACGATCGGGACATCCAGATCTCCCATCTGGCGCACGAGCTCGAAAACCTTAGCCGGCCGAACGCCGGAGGCAAGGGCTCGAGCCGACGCCATCTGGATGACCGCCCCGTCGGCCACCGGGTCGGAGAAGGGAACGCCCACCTCAAGCACGTCCGCGCCCCCCTCCACCGCGGCCCGGCAGTGCTCCAGGAACCCCTCCTCGTCCGGGAGGCCGGCAGTGAGGTAGCAGATCAAAGCGCCTTCCCCCCTCGCCTTCGCTCGGTCGAAGGACGCCTTCAGCCGGCTCAGGAGGATCCCCCCTCGCCGAACAAAACCGTTCCCAGGTCCTTGTCGCCCCTGCCAGAGACCGTGATCACGACCATCTCGTCCTCGCTCATCGAGGCGGCCCTTCGCGCGCCTGCATGGATGGCGTGCGCGCTCTCCAGCGCCGGGATGATGCCTTCGGTGCGGGAGAGCATGCGGAAGGCGTCAAGGGCTTCCTCATCCGTCACGCCCACGTACTTCGCCCGACCCGTGTCCATCAGCCAGGAATGCTCCGGTCCGACGCCGGGGTAGTCGAGTCCGGCGGCGATGCTGTGCGTCTCGTTGATCATGCCGTCCTGGTCCTGCAGCAGATAGGTCTTGGCCCCATGGAGCACGCCCACCGTCCCTGCGCTCAAGCTGGCCGAATGCCTGCCACTGCTCAGGCCGCAGCCCGCCGCCTCCGCACCGAGGAAGCGCACGCCCTGGTCCGAGATGAAGGGATAGAAGGTGCCGATGGCGTTGCTGCCTCCACCCACGCAAGCGACCAGCAGGTCCGGGAGCTTGCCCTCTTGTTCTAGAGCCTGCGTCCTCACCTCCGCCCCGATCACGCTCTGGAAATCGCGCACCATGGTCGGATAGGGATGCGGTCCAGCGGCCGTCCCGAACAGGTAGTAGGTGTCGACAACCGACGCCGCCCAATCCCTCATCGCCTCATTGATGGCGTCCTTCAGGGTCCTGGAGCCACTCCTCACCTGCTTCACCTCCGCCCCCAGGAGCTTCATCCGCTCCACGTTCATCCTCTGTCGCCTGGCGTCCTCCTCGCCCATGTAGATCACCGCCTCCAGCCCGAGCACGGCGGCGATCATGGCGGTCGCCACCCCGTGCTGCCCCGCCCCCGTCTCGGCGATCACCCGCTTCTTGCCCATGCGATTGCACAGCAGCCCCTGGCCGATGACGTTGTTGAACTTGTGGGCGCCACCATGGCATAGGTCCTCCCGTTTCAGGTACACCCTCGCCCCTCCCAGCTTCCTGGTCAGGTTGTGGGCGAAGTAGAGGGGCGTCGGCCGCCCGCCGTAGTGGCGGTTGTACCAGGCAAGCTCGCTCGCGAACCCGGGGTCGTTCCGGCATTCAATGTAGCTCCGCTCCAGCTCCTCCAGGGCGGTCATGAGCACCTCCGGAACGTATTGGCCGCCGAACTCGCCGAACCGGGCATTCTGGTTCATGGCGCCGCCCCCTGCACCTTGGAGATGAAATCGCGGATACGCTTGGGATCCTTCCTGCCTCCGCTCTCGACCCCGCTGGATACATCTACGACGAACGGTCGCACCCTTGAGATGCCCTCCTCCACGTTAGAGGGCGAAAGGCCGCCGGCCAGCACCACGGGACAAGGGTGGCAGGCGTCCCTCACCGTACGGCTGAGGTTCCAATCGTGAGGCACTCCGTTCCCGCCCGGCAATCCCGCAGCGGTGTCCAGGACCAGGGCGGAAGCGGCAGGGAGCAGGGAGCGCGCCCGGGCCATCTCCGATCCTGTGCCCATGGGCACGAGGGCCCACACATCCACCGGCACGGCCTCGGCCAGAGCGCTCAGTTCCGAAGGGGAGAAGGGATAGTGCGCCTGGACCACGTTCGGCCTCAGATACAAGGCGAGTCTGGCCAGAAGGGTGAGGTCGCTGGTCGAGGAGACGAGCACCGTGCTGCCGCGGGCGGACGACATAAGCTCCCTCGCCCTCTCCGTCATGAGGCTCCTGCGCGAGCCGGAGGCGACCACGAAGCCCTGGAAGTCCGCCCGCTGGCTCGCGTCAACGTCCTCCTCGCGCATCAGACCGCATATCTTGATCAGGGTCATCGCGGCACCTCCAACGCCCGAAGCGCCAGCTCAGGGTCGCTCGAGGAAGCGAGATGCGTGCCGACCAGAGCCCCGTCCGCTCCGAGGTCCCGCAGACGGACGAGCTGATATTTCGAAGTGATCCCGCTCATAACGATCATGGGCTTGGCGCAGCTCGGTCTGAAGCGTCTCAGCAGGTCTGACGCCAGCTCGCCATCGAGCCGCATCGTGCGCAGGTCCCTCTGATTGATGCCGATGACGTCCGCGTCGCGCTCCATGGCCACGAGCAGCTCCGCCTCCGTAGAGGCCTCGAGCACCACCTCCATCCCCTCGCGATGCGCCAGGTCGATGAGGACGTCCGCCCGGGCGCGCGCCAGGGGATGCGACAGCGCACTCTCGATGAGCAGCACCGCCGATGCCCCTCGACTAGCTCCGGCCATCACTTGCTCTTGAGAAACCACGACATCCTTCATCAGGACCGGTGTGCGGCCGTCCGCGGCGGCCCTGAGCGCGTTAAGACCGCCTCCGAAGAAGATAGGTTCCGTTAGCACCGAGAGCGCTGCCGCGCTTCCCCGGTGGTAGCAGGCGATGAGGTCCAGTGGCTTGTGCTCGGAGACGCGCCCTCTGATCGGGGCCGAGGTCTTCACCTCGGCGATGATCGGGAAGGCGACGCTCCGGGAGAGCGCCCCCACCAGGGAAGGCATCCCTTTGCCTGGCCTGCTTGGAAAGGCAGAGTAGTAGCAGCAGTCTACCAGGTCGAGGGCGTTCTCCAACAGCTGGGTCAAGGTGTCGGTCATGCTCCGTCCTCCCTGCTCCGTGTCACGAAAGCATCCAGCTTGCGCAGCGCCTGACGTGAATCGAGCGCGTGCTCGGCCACACGGAAAGCGTGAGCGAATTCGTTGCAGCGGCCGAACGCCACCAGACCGAAGGCGGCGTTGAGCAGCACCGCGTCCCTCGGCGCGCCGTTCTCCTCGCCTTCGAGGACGCGACGGATGAGGAGCGCCGACTCCTTCGCCGGCCGGTCGGCGATGTCCTGGGGCGAGGCAGTTCTCAACCCCAGCGTGCCGGGATCGAAGTCGAAGCGTTCCAGCGATCCATTCTGGACCAGCGCCACCCGCGTCGGGCCGAGCACTGAGACCTCGTCCATGCCCGGATCGCCGTGGACCAGCAAGCATCGCTCGATATCCAGGGGTGCCAGGACCGGAGGGAGGAGGTCCAGCAATTCCGGGTCGTAGACACCGATCAGCTGCCGCTTCCGCCCCTGGACGGGATTGAGCAAGGGCCCGAGGACGTTGAAGATGGTCTTGCCCCGCATCGCCTTCCGAGCGGAGGCCGCGTTCCGCATTGCTGGGTTGAAAGCCCGGGCGAAGAAGAAGGAGACGCCGAGATCGTCGAGGATCGCCCCGGCAGTGCGGGAGGTGAGGGGCAGGACCGCGCCCAAAGCCTCCATGACGTCCGCGCTGCCCGAGCGGCCGGCGTTGGAGCGGTTGCCGTGCTTCGCCACTGGCACGTCCGCGCCCGCGACAACGAACGAAGCGGCGGTGGAGATGTTGAACGTCCTCGCGCCCCCTCCTCCGGTGCCGCAGAGGTCGGCAACGGCGGGGTGACGTACGTACACTGGGACGGTGGCTTCGCGGAATACCATCGCCAGGTCCAGCACGTCTCTCGCTCCGTATCCAGACCGGTCCAGGGAGCGGAGTACCTCGACCACCTGATCGTGCGATGCGCTCCCCTTCACGACCTCCTGGGCGAAGCGTCTCATGCTTCGGCGTTCTGTCGTGCCCGAAGGTGAGTGGATGGCCGAAGCGCTCATCTTCTCGCCTCCGCGAGGAAGTTGCTGAGCAGCACGCCTCCCTTGGGCGTGAGGATCGATTCCGGATGAAACTGCACGCCCTCGATAGGATAGCGCGAATGGCGGATGCCCATGATCTCGCCTTCGTCGCTCTTCGCCGAGACCGTGATCTCCGGCGGGACTTCGGTGACTATCAGCGAGTGGTACCGCCCTGCCACGAAGGGGTTCTCGATCCCCTGGTAGATGCCGAGCGAGTCGTGGTGGATGAGCGAGGTCTTGCCGTGCACGATGCGTCTGGCGTGTGCGACCTTTCCGCCGTAGGCGAGGGCGAAGCCCTGGTGGCCCAGGCAGACGGCTAGCGTCGGGGTGTGCTGGGATAGCGTGGTGAGGACCTCCCGGCAGACGCCGAAATCGCCGGGAATGGCGGGATGGCCCGGTCCGGGCGATATGACGATGGCGTCCAGCCGCTGGCGCTCCAGGTCCTCCACCGATATGGCGTCGTTGCGGGCCACCGTCACCTCGGTCCCCAGCTCGCCCAGCGCTTGGTACAGGTTGTACGCGAAGGAGTCGTAGTTGTCGATGAGAACGACCTTCATGCCGCCACCTCCTCCTTCTGCGTCGAGGCGCGCAGTCGTTGAAGAGCCGCCTGGAGCGCGCCGAGCTTGTGCTCCGTCTCCACGAACTCCCTCGCCGGGTCGGAGTCCGAGACGATGCCCGCGCCGGCCTGGAACGTGATGATGTCACGGTCTGCGAACGCGGAGCGGATGGTGATCGCGGAATCCAGGTCGCCGGTGAATGAGAGGTAGCCCACGCCGCCGGCATAGGCGCCGCGCGGCCGGCCTTCAAGCTCAGAGATGATCCGCATCGCCCTCGGCTTCGGAGCGCCCGAGACCGTCCCGGCGGGGAAGACCGCTGCCAGGGCGGCGATTGAATCCATCTTCGGGGCGAGGGTCGAGCTCACCTTCGACACAAGGTGCTGCACGTGGCTGTAGCTCGCCACGGACATGTACTCTGGCACGTGGACGGAGCCGAACTCGGACACCTTGCCCAGATCGTTGCGTGCGAGATCGACCAGCATGCAGTGTTCCGCACGCTCCTTCTCGTCCGTGAGCATCTCTTCTCGCAGTCTCCGGTGCTCCTTCGGTCCGTTTCCGACGGAACGCGTCCCGGCGATGGGGAAGGTGGTCGCCTCCCTTCCCCTGACGGTGAGAAGCGTCTCGGGGCTAGAGCCGAGTACCTTGCGCTCGCCGAAGTCCAAGTAGAACATGTAGGGGGAGGGGTTCGAGGTCCTCAGCTGCTCGTAGAGACGTAGCGGGTCCCCGTCGAAACGTGCGCTGAGGGACCGTGAGAGTACGACCTGGAACACCTCGCCGTCGCGGATGCGCAGCTTGGCGTCCCGGACCGAAGCCTCGAACCCTTCCTGTTCAGTGGAGGGTCGCATCGGGCCCACGTGAAGGTCCCTTTCCAAATGGGAGGGAGGGTTGAGGAGCATTTCGAACAACTCGCCCTTCTCTTCCATGTGGAAATAGTAGCAGCGGAAGCTAGAGTGGTCGTAGATCACGCCCTCCTTGTAGAGCCCCAGCTCGAAGTCGGGGAACGAGGAATGAGCGTACGAAGGGAAGGAGGGCTCGGCCTGGGAAGCGAACTCGTATGAGAAGTATCCGACCAGCCCTCCAGCGAAGGGGAAGGGCGAGGAGGCGACCGAATTCCTCCTGATGGTCTCCCGGAGGAACTCCAACGGAATGGCACGGAGATGGTCGTCCGACTCGCCTCCCTGCACCTCACCATCGCGACACGCCAGTACACTCTCCGGGCCGAAGCCGAGGAAGGAGTAGGCGACCGTGCGCTGGTCGCCGACCGCGCTCTCCAGCATGAAGGAGCTATCGAACTCCGGTGCCAGTCGGCGATAGAGGTGGAGCGGGGGGAGGGCAGCGTTGATCTCTTCGAAATTGACCGTTCGTTGATCGAGTGACATGTACTTTTCCGTTATATGATGAACATATTTAATCATTATTGAACAACATTGTGCAATGAAAGCGATGATTGAGCTAAGCGGCTCCACGTCCTTTATTAGAGTTTGGAGAGAATCCCATCCCCCAAGGAGACCACTGGATGAAGGTCATCGCGTTCAACGGCAGCCCGCGGGCGAACGGCAACACGCACCGCGCGCTGGAGATCGTGCTGGAGGAGATCGAGAAGAAGGGCATCGAGGTCGAACTGGTGCAGATGGGCGGCGAAGATATCTCACCCTGCAAAGCCTGCGGAACGTGCGGCAAGAAGAAGAACGAAAGGTGCATCATCAAGGATGACCCGGTGAACGAATACATCCAGATGATCAAAGGGGCCGACGCCGTCATCATTGGCTCGCCCACCTACTTCGGAGGGCTGAGCGCCCAGACCAAGGCCTTCATCGATCGCGTGGGGTATGTGGCCCGAGCGAACGATGGCCTTTTCAGGCATAAAGTGGGAGCGGCGGTGGCCGTGCATCGAAGGGCTGGCTCGTTGAACACCTTCGACGAGATCAATCACTTCTTCCTCATCGGGGAGTGGATAATCCCCGGTGCAAGCTACTGGAACGTGGTCACGGCTCACAAGCGCGGCGACATCGAGCAGGATGCCGAGGGAGTGAAGACCATGCGCAACCTCGGGCAGAACATCGCCTGGCTGGTGAAGAAGCTCAAGTAGCTCTTTGCACGTCCGCCGCCATCTGGATGACGGGACAGAGGTTCTCCAGGAGCTTGCTCTCCGCCTTGCGCAAGTGCTCGGCGTAGGTGGAACGGGAGATCCCCGCCCTCCTGGCCAGATCGTCCAGGTCTACCTTGGCCGGCTGGTCGAAATAGCCCGAGACGCAGGCCATGGCCAGGACTTTTACTTGTCGATCAGTGAGACCAGCGAACAAGGTGGAGGTGGTGAAGAGCATGTCCTCCGCCGCTCCCCTTAGACGCAATGGTTTCAGAGATTGCAGCTGCACCGTCCCTCCTTCCTTCTCGATGCGCTTCACCAGTCGTCCGAACGCTTCTCGCTCATGTCCCACGATGTGGTAGTTCTCCCAGCCTTGTCGATATACCACCGGCTCCTCGTGCCACAGCCCCTCCTCCTCGATGATGTTCGCCACGCCGGGCTTGCAGTCGCAGTCCTTGGTGATCATGCGCAGGAGGCTGCCCTCTCGGACCGTGGCCTGCTTGGTCCCAAGGTTGCCAAGCTCCTTCTCCACCAGTTTCAGCACCTCTTCGGAGGGGGCGCTCAGCTCGAACACGTGCGAGTGCATGTTGCACCACATGGCGATGGTGGCCTCCGGGTACTTCCGGGTCAGGATGCTGTAGGGGCAGTCGTGGACCACTTGGATTCTTGCGTCATACAGAGGCATGCGATTGCAATGGCGCGGAGAGATATTATTAGTTGTCCCGCCCTACGGCGGCTGCATTTCAATGCCAGTTTCCTTGTCATGGTTTGAAAGAAGGTGTTTGTGAACCGCCCTACGGCGGCAGAAACGACACGTCTCACTTCGGCTTTCTAGAAGTCGATGAACATGATATCGCACGCATTGCTGCAGATAAGGATGATGGATGAGGTCTCACGGAACTCGGAGTTCGCTAGGTGGGAGTTGAGGACCAATGATACAAGCGTATCTAGGGAGAAGGATGAGGCTAGAAGGGCCGGATCGTCGCGCGTTCATGAGAGGCGGAGTACATTCATGTTGGTTGGGAGAGCGCATCGCCGTCGGTGCGAAGGGGCCGAGCAATGCCCACGGGATGACTGGACCACCGGAGTCTAGGAGTCCCATCCCCTGATTCCTGCATGGGGAGGTTCTTGAGCTCGCCTCTCGAAATATTCCTTCAATTCCGGTGGCAAGGGGTCGTTGGACGCTCGGCATCCTGTACGTGCTGCGCAACAAGGGGCTAGCCGCCCCCAATTTTACCTTTCTATCTTTTGTCGATGAGCGAATGCCCCCATCAGATAGACATGAGGCGCAAGTTAGAATAGCCCGCTGGCCTATGGCGAGCGAAGAGAGGCGTCCAAGTGAACATCTCCATCATCGGCACCGGCTACGTCGGCTTGGTCACGGGCCTCTGCTTTTGCGACCTAGGGCACAAGGTCGTCTGCATCGATGTCGCCCGAGAGAAGGTCAAGGCCATTCAAGCGGGTCGTGCCCCTCTCTATGAAGAGGGTCTGCAGGAGCTACTGGACAAGCATCGGTCCAATGGTAGATTCCATGCCTCCTTGGATTACGACGAGGTGCTGAGGGCTGACATCACCTTCCTCTGCGTTGGCACTCCTTCGAGAGTGGATGGCTCCATGGACCTGAGCTATCTGGAAACCGCTACGCGTTCCTTGGCCGAGGTCCTTGCGCGCAAGAAAGGGTACCATGTGGTCGTGGTGAAGAGCACGGTGATGCCCTCCACCACCGAGAAGTTCGTGGCACCTCTGCTAGCCAGCTGCTCCGGCAAGAAGCTGCCGAAGGAGATCGGGGTGGCCACTAACCCGGAGTTCCTGAGGGAAGGTTCGGCGGTCAGCGATTTCATGCACCCCGATCGCATAGTCATCGGTGCTTCGGACGCCCGGGCGGGGAACGTGGTCAAGATGCTCTACCAGAGCTTCAGATGCCCGATACTGGAGGTCTCGCCTACCACCGCGGAAATGATCAAGATGGCGAGCAACGTGGCCTTGGCGACGCGGATCTCCATGATCAACGAAATCGGGAACGTGTGCAAGGAGCTGAACATCGACGTCCGTCAGGTGGCGGAGGGCATCGGCCTGGACGAGCGCATCGGCAAGGCATTCTTGAACGCAGGAGCGGGATTCGGAGGGTCATGCTTCCCCAAGGATGTGAAAGGGTTGCTGGCCTTGGCGGACCAAATGGGCATTAGACCCCTCCTGATGAAGGCGGTGCTGGACGTGAACGAAATCCAACCTCTGCGCATGATCGACCTGTTGGAGGAGCATCTCGGCCTGGAAGGAAAGACCATCGCCGTGCTCGGTCTGGCGTTCAAGCCGGACACGGACGACGTCCGCGAATCTCGTTCCATTGCTGTTGTGAGGTCACTTCTGAACAAAGGGGCGAAGGTGAGGGCGCACGACCCCCAGGGAATGGAGAACTTCTCCAAGCTTTTCCCCAATATCGAATACGCCAAGAGCGCCAAGGAGTGCGTGAAGAATGCGCGCGCGGTGCTCATCATGACCGCCTGGCCCGAGTACTCGGAGGAGAAGCTCTACGGGGCTAAGCTGGTCATCGATGGAAGGGGCGTAGTCAAGACCAAGAACTACGAGGGCATCTGCTGGTGAGGATATGAAAGCGGTCATACCTGCTGCTGGCCACGGGACCAGGTTCCTGCCATTGACCAAAGGACAACCGAAGGAGATGCTGCCGGTGGTCGACAAACCGACCATTCAATATGTGGTGGAAGAGGCCATCGCCGCTGGCGTCGACGACATCATCATCATCACCGGACGGGACAAGCGGGCGATAGAGGACCATTTCGACAGATCATCCGAGCTGGAGCATTTCCTTAAGGAGCATGGCAAGGAGAGAGAGCTGAAGCAGGTGCAGGAGATTTCCAGCCTGGCGGAGATCCATTACGTCCGGCAGAAGACCCCCCGAGGTTTGGGCGATGCCATCTACTGTGCGCGAAAGCATGTGGGCGATGAGCCTTTCGCCGTCATGCTCGGCGATACCATCCACGTGAGCGAGGTGCCGGTGGTCAAGCAGCTCATGGACGTGCAGCATCAGGTGGGCGGGTCGGTCATCGCCGTGGAGCAGGTGCCCCGGGAGAAGATCAAGGACTATGGCATCATCGCCGGCAACCGCGTCCGGGACCGCCTGTACAAGGTCATGGACCTGGTGGAGAAGCCTCAGCCTGACGCCGCACCATCGAACATTGCCATCGCTGGAACCTACGTTCTATCACCGGGTATCTTCGAGTGTATTGAACGCACCAAGCCAGGGTATAACAACGAGATACAGTTGACCGATGCTCTCCGCCTTCTAATGCAGAAGGAGGACATCCATGCCTGGCAGTTCCACGGCAAGCGATACGATGTTGGGGACATGCTCGGCTGGATGAGGACGAACTTCGAGCTCACACTGAAGAGCGATGCCTATGGAAAACAGCTGAAGGAGTTCTTGACACCGTTGCTGAACGATTCCGGAGGGACCTGTTCATTCGAGCTTCCCTCGGAGAAGCCAGCGATAGAGAAGTAGTCTGCCAGAATCGAAATATTGAGCTCGTTCTCAGTCCAATCGACGATATTTTGCTGTCAATATCTGATTTGGGAATAGGTTGGAATACCAGTGCGTGCCTAATATCAGGTGAGGACGAGAGAATGGTGGAGCGCAAGAAGGACGAGAAGACGGTGGAGTGCTCCCTCTGCGCTCCTTTCGAGCAGACGGGCACCTGGCGCTGCGCAGACTGCGGGGCGATGAACATCAATAAGTGGAAGGAATGCTGGAAGTGCAAGTCGCCCCGAATCCTCGAAGACCTGAACGAGAGCGCTGCCTCCTCTTCCTCCGATAAAGGAGTAGAATAGGCAGGAGTTCTTGTCCCCTGGGCAATCGACAGCATGAGGTGGTCGGAATCGATCTTAGTCCACGGACGACCTTCCGTCGAAGGAAATCGATAACATGAAAGGATGGGAGGCGACGCGCTGAGGACATTCGCCTAGTCTGCCCTTTCTGCGACCTGCGCTAATGCTGTTCTCAGGCCATGTAGTCCCTGAGGGACTTGAGGTCCACCGAGAGGGTGATCATGTCCCCCACGGCCGCCACCGCCTCTTTTCTTAGAGCTAGCGTCCGAGGCTTCATGAACGGCTTCTTGATGCCGAGGGTCTCCCCCACCTCCTTGCCCAACGACACCTTGATCTTGGTGACCGACCAACCAGCAGTATCCACGCTCACTCCTACGATGGTGCCTAGTCGCTTTCCGTCCTTGGTGATGATGGCCTTGCCGTTGCTGCAGTCGAAGTCCAAGCTCATGTGCATCCCTAGGAGGGAATGGCAGTGGTCTGATATCAATCGTTCGCACTCTCTCTGATATCAAGGCGGGCGTCCGCCCACCAGCTAGCATTCATCGCTTCAGCGGGATCGAGAACACGGCCGCGACCGGGAACGCCAGAACGAGATAGGGAGAAGATCTAGTGGGATCGTCACCGAGGTTGTTCGGTCATGCCAGGGTCAGTTCGACCACGAATTTCGCTCCTTGGCCGTGGTCTCCCTTGATACGGTCGTCCGCCCAGACCTTCCCATGATAACGCTCTACAAGTGCCCTGACAATGGAAAGCCCGAGTCCAGTGGATTTGCCTGCCTTGCCTGTGCTCTCGGAATAGTGGTGCTCGAAGACTCTCCATTTCTTGTCGTCCGGTATGCCCGGCCCCTCGTCCTCCACCTCCACTTGAGCGAGGTGATGCTTCTGGTCCACGGAGACCCGCACCCTCACGGGCTTGGGGGAGGAGAACTTCACCGCGTTGCAGATGAGATTGACGAATATCTCCGGCAAAGCCTCATCGGCCAGGACGTGGAGTGGTCCTTTGGCGTCCACCTCGTTCTCCTGGAACGTGATTTTCGCGTCGTTGTAACGAGTCTGAGCGGTCGTGATCGCGCTCCGAACGGAGACCGAAAGGGATGTGGCGATCAGGGCTCTCTCGACTCCCCCTGCCGCTCTGGCCAGTACTCCGACGTCATGAACGAAATCCTCGAGCCGGGCTTCGGCCTCGTTCATCTTCATCAGATAGGCGGACCGCCTCTCTTCAGGCAGGTTCTTGCGGGAGAGGAACTCCAGGTAAGAGCGCATCGGCGTCATGTAGTTGAGAATGTCGTGTCGAAGGATGTCATTGTAAAGCTCCTGCAGATCCTTCGAACGTCGGACGGTCTCGCTGAGCAACGCGTTTTCGAAGGCGAAACCGAAGAGTGAACCGGCGTAGACGAGCGCGCCGGTCTCATCCTGATCTATGAAAGGTTGGTCCGAGCATAGGCACATGACGCCTACCACCTGCGACCGCCCCTTCAGGGGTATGATCACTCCGTGCTTCTTGGGATCCAGAACGTCCTTATACTCCGTCCCTTCGACGTCTTCCGGCAGGAATAGAGGCTCCTGCGCTGCTATGGCTACTTGGGCCAGTCTCTTGTTGATCAGACCCTCGCTCTCTTGAAAGGGCTCACCGATGCTCGCCACCAGCTTGGTCTCTCCTTTGGGTAGCACTTGCAAGGCCACGCCTCGCTTGAAGGCGAAGTGTGAGGAAAGAAGGGCCAGTCCCTTCTCCATGAGAAGTTTCGGCTCCGGACTGGAGGAGGTTAGGTAACCGATATCGGTTTGCACCGCCAGAAGGCGATTTCGGGCCAAGAGCAGCTCTGCCAATGCCTCTTTGGCCGTAACGTCGTGCCCGATGCCGATCGCGCCGGTCATTCGGCCACTGCTGTCCAGAACCGGGCCGAGGGACCAGCTGATCTTCAGCTTCTTGCCCGTCTTGGTCAAAGCAGTCGAATCGGAACCGCGGATCAAGGGGGCCATTTTCTCGAAGTCCACGTTCGCCATGCGTTCCGAGTTCATGGCGTCGACCATATGCATCTCCAGCATGCTTCGACCTAGTACCTCCTCCTTGGAGTAGCCAAGGGCGCTCTGAGCACCGCTGTTGAAGGTGGTGATCCGGAAGTGGTTGTCGACACCGATGATGATGCTCGGGGACCTCTCGATGAAATCGCTGAATCGTTCCATCTCCGCCCTCACCTTCTCCTGCAGCTCTTCTTCCTCGGTCACATCGCGGATGATGGCTTGCACGCACTGGAACTGTCCGTTTTCGAGCAGGACAGATATTCTAGCATCGAGCCTTCTCTTCTCGCCGTTCTTGGTGATGGCGGTGAGGCGGTATTGCGGGGGCGGGTCCTTTCCCTCCATTCTATCCTTCAGATACCCAAGGACCTTCTTGAGAGATTCCGGGGCTACCAGGTCAGAGAGGCTCATCCCGACGATCTCTGAGGGTTCATAGCCGAGGATGGACTTGCAGGCCGGGTTCGAGTACTGCACCTTGGCCGATGAGTCGACCTGGACGATGAGCTCCTGTGCGTTCTCCACCATGCTCTGGAAATCGAGTTTCTGCACCAATACCAACTCCTAGGCGGCGTTCTGACTAAGCAAGAAAGCTGAAAGACAGTCTCATCGACCCGCGACCTAGGGCTCATGCCCCGATGGCATTGGTGGGGACGGAATCCATCACGAGATTCGATTCCACGTCGTAGTTGTAGTCTTCCACCGTGCCGTCGATCATCTGCAGCCTGGCCTTGACCTTGTTCTTCTCGAAGACGATCTGTGCGTTGAGAACTCTGGAGCGGTAAACGGACATGCGCTTGCCTGCTTGGGTCAGCTTGCGCTCGTCGCAGATCAGCAGCCCGGCATCTTCCAGAACGCGGATCTTGCGGTAACAGGCGGCGATAGGGATGTTGAGCTTCTCACTGAGGTCGAAAGCGCTCTTGGGTTTGCCCATGGTCGCCAGGAGTATCTTGGCGGTGTACTCTTCCGTCAACAGCCTTGAGGTTTCGAGGGCGTGCATCTGTTCCACCTTGTGAAGGCATCTACCCCGGTGGTATCTATTTAAATAATCAGAGGTGAGAATCACTTCTGATTCGAGTGAAATAGGTCAAGCCAGACGTCACGGGAATAGAAGAGGTTCGAGGTGGCTAGAACAGCCCGGGTATCAAAAGGGAGAACCAGGTTTTTGAACGACGCGGCTGCCGTACCGGAGGCAAGAAGCGGTTCAAACGATCCGTGTTTGAAGTGATTCTGACCGGCCACGCTCACAATGTTGAAATACCCAGCGCATCAATCAATGTTGGTTGGGAGTGAATTCTCCCAGAGGAGGGATTCAATGTCCTGTGGCAAGTGCGGAAAGGGAGCAGCGAAGGTGAAGAAGAAGGAAGTAAAGAAGAAGAAGTGAGCCCGGTCTCATCTTCTTGACCACGGCTCAAATGATCTCATAGGCGAGCGCAGGTCTCGCCGAATCTGTTTCATTGCGTTACTTCGAGATATATTCTTGAGCAAGCCCAGCAACACCCGGCATCCGGCTTTCTAGGTTCAAGGCCACGGCCGGTTCGATCTCATCAATGACACCAATGAGTTCAGGGTCAGTCCAGCTATCATCAGAATGATGCCGATGATGACCAACAAGGCGGCCGACATGGACTGAAAGAGCCACCCCCATATGAACACCTGTTCTACCGCCAGAAGGCCTATGATCATGCCAGCAACGAACATGGCGAACCCCGGCAAGCCGAAGAACAGCAGCGGGCGGCGATAGCCGACGAACCCTATCACCCCGTTCAAGACACCTACTCCGTGGCTCACTGGATGTTGCTTATGTCCGTTCAGCACCTGGTAGTTCGCGGATATTGGCACCTCCCGTATCCTCATCCCCCGCTCAGCCAGATGGTTGATCATGTCCGATTCGAGCTTGTAGCCGTCGGAGTCGAAGTCCATCAGTTGCACCGCTTTGCGGTTGAGGGCGCGGAACCCTGACTGAGAATCGGTCACAGGCGCCTTCGAACCGAACTCCGTCGCCTTGTTGAGAACGGTCTGCCCCGCTCTGCGATGTCTCGGCGTCTTACCACCGCTCTCCAGGAAGCGGGAGCCTATGACCAGGTCCGCGCTCCCGTCGAGCACCGGGCCGATCGGCAGGGGAATGTCACCCGGATCGTTCTGTCCATCACCGTCCAGCATCACCACCGCATCGTAATCGGCGCTCTATATTTGCGAGAACGCGGTCAGCACCGCCTTCGCTTTTCCAAGGTTGCTGGTCAAGTGGAACACCTTGGCCCCGGCCTGTTCTGCCACTCGAGCCGTGCCGTCAGAGGAGCCGTCATCCACCGCGTACACTTCGTTCACATGGCCTTTGGACTTGAGAACGATCGTGCCGATGGCTAGTTCCTCGTTCTAGGCGGGGATGATGGCGGCGATGCTTCGGTCCTTCATTTCACTCTTCCGCCTTCCAATATATTGCTTCATTTTTCAACTTATCGGCGAAGATATCACATCTTTGCAGGCGCAGGCGGCTATTCTTCCACCGCGGACCTCGCTCATTCCCTCTTCCTCTCACCGATGGTGACCAAGTAGATGGCCGCGAATACCAGCGCTGCACCGAGGACGATGAAAACATCCAGGGGCTCGTGCAAGATGAGGATGCTGAGCAATACGGCGAAGGCGCTCTCGGAGAGGATGATCGTGCTCGAGGTGACGATGCTGATGGATCTCAGGGCACCGACCCACAACAGGGTGGGCACCGAAGTGCACAGCACGCCTACATAAACGAGGATGAGGGCGTCACCCCCGCTGATAGGCGAGGAATGCCCGAAGAGAAGGTACAGGGCGAAGAGCGGCAAAGGGGTGAAGAGGTGGAGGGTGAGCACGAACTGGTCGAATTTCATGCGCTTGAGCGCGTACTTGGAAAGGACGTAGGTGAGGGCGATGCAGATGGTGGTGCCCAGGAGCATCAGGTCGCCGATGAGCTGGCCGCCTATCATCCCCTCCATGTTCAGCTTGGTGGTGAGGACGAACAGCCCTCCCAGACCGATGGCAAGACCTAGAAGCCTCACCTTGCCCAGGCGCTCCCGGAAGAGCAGGGCGGAGAGCGGCGCGACCAGGATCACGTTCGCTCCGATGATCAGGGCACCGGTCGAGGCGTTGGTCATGCTCAGCCCCTGGTATTGCAGCGCCAGGAGCACGACGGTGATCAGCGGCGCCGTCCAGGCCTCCCACATGCCGAAGATGCGCCAGGTGAACGTCCCTCGGGCCAAGGTGAATATCAGTGCGACAAGAGCGCCGATGGTGAATACGAAGGCGGAGAAGAGGAAAGGGTCCAGATCCCCCAGGCCCGATTTGATGGCCACGTACGAGGACCCGAGGAGGAGCGAGGAGATGAGCGTCAGTCCCACCGCCGCCCGCTTGCTAATCTCCTTCTCTGGCATTTCTAGCATCTCGTCCTCGCAGGAATTGCGGGAACGCCTACCCTAGCTAAAGCCATTGGCATTGGTATCAACTAGACCGCTCCGCCGCCCTAGGCCTTGGATTCGTGTCCCCGGTTCAAAAGTCTATTCCCGAGGCCTCTGAAATAGGTCCGCATCGGTCCAACATCCAGTTTGGAGGCGTAGTAGCCGATGATGATGCCCCCCGCTGCTCCGGCGATGACATCCAGAGGATAGTGCACTCCGGTATAGACGCGGGAGAAGGCCACCGCCGCCGCCATGAGGACGAGGGGAAGGAGATAACGTCTCTCTTTCATGCCGAGCACCACGCTTATGGCGAACGCCCCGGCCGCATGAGCGGACGGGAACGACTGCCCGAACTGGGAGTCGAGATAATGAACGCCAGACAGAACCTCGTAGGGGCGGGGACGGTCCACGAGCGTCTTGGTGACCATGGCGTAGAGGAGCTCGATGGTCACCGCCACCACGACGTAGCTGGCCAGGTCCCTCCTCTTGGCTAGGAAGAGCACCACCACCCAGATCGCTCCCATTTCCAACGAGCCCAGGTAGGTCAGGGCGCCCACGATCTCCACCAGGTCCTTCTGGTAATAATGGTTGACGAAGAGGAAGGCGTCCTGGTCTGCTCGGACGACCTGCGGAACCAGGAGCAGGGAGGCCATGGCCACTGTGACCAGGAGCAGGACGATGCTCATCCGGCCGAGGGTCGAGGAGACCTTTCTCATCCCTCCCGAATCATAGGTCGAGGTAAGAATGCTTTTGGTGCGTGCATCGTGCTAGCTTGTATTCCAGTTCCCCGACAGTTTTTTATGTTGCGCACTTCCTGGTTATCCCAGGGGGTCTTGGATGTCGTTCAAGAACGAGCTCACTTACATGCGTCTGGTCGAGGCCAAAGAGGAAGAGAAGTACCACGAGACCTACGAGAGCGCGGTCAGACTGGTGAAGGAGGACTTCGCCAAGGAGCAGGTGCTGCCGAACATCATCAACGGCAAGGATGTCAGCACCGGCAGCAAGTTCGAGAAGCGCAGCCCCGCGGACGTCAGCTTCCTCATGGCTCGGCTGTGCAAGGGAAGTAAGGAGGACGTGAGCAAGGCGGTGAAGGCGGCCAATGAGGCGTTCAAGAGCTGGTCCCGGACGGACTTCCTTCAACGGGTGGAGATCTTCGAGAAGGCGGCTCGGATGGCCAGCGATCACAAGTACGAGCTGGCGGCCATGCTCACCTTCGACAACGGCAAGAACCGGCACGAGGCTCTGGCGGATATTGACGAGGCAATAGATTTCATGAACTTCTACGCCTCGGAGATGCGCCGGAACGATGGATATGCAACTCCCTTGCCCCCGGCCTTCAAGAACGAGAAGGCCATGTCCTTCCTTCGTCCCTTCGGGGTGTGGGCGGTCATTTGCCCGTTCAACTTTCCAGTGGCGATATCCATCGGCATGGCCACGGCCGCCATGATCACCGGCAACACCGTGGTGGTCAAGCCCTCCACCCTGGCGCCTTACACTTTGCACAAGATGTTCCGCATCCTGCAGGAGGCGGGACTTCCGCCAGGCGTGGCGAACTTCGTGGCCGGCAGCGGGAAGGAGGTGGGCGAGCCTCTCGTCTCTCATCCTGACGTCGAGGGGATCGTGTTCACGGGCTCCAAGGCGGTGGGGTTCGACATCATCCGCAACTCCGTCCGGGAGCACCCCGTTCCGGTCATAGCGGAGATGGGCTCGAAGAATCCGGTCATCGTCACTCTGGACGCGGACCTGGAGAAGGCTGCAAACGGGGTAATAGCATCCGCCTTCGGCTTCGGAGGGCAGAAATGCTCCGCCGCTTCGAGGGTGTACGTGCATTCCCGCATCAAGGACGATTTCGAGAAGGAGCTGGTAAAAAGGACGAAGAAGCTCAATGTGGCTCATCCGGCCCTGAGGGAAAGCTCCTTCGGACCGATCATCGAGGAGGCGAAGGTCGAGGACTATCTGAAGTACGTGGCCATGGGCAAGGAGGCCGGGAAGGTGCTCTGCGGCGGAAGGCGGCTGACGCAAGGCTACCTGAGGAACGGCTTCTACGTGGCACCGACCATCATCTCCGGCCTGCCGCGCGATCACTGGCTGATGAAGAACGAGCTCTTCATGCCCATCCTCTGCACCCAAGGCTACGATAGGCTGGAGGAGGCGGTGGAGATGGCCAACTCCTCCGTCTACGGGCTGACGGCAGGCATCTTCAGCCAGGACGACGAGGAGGTGGACTACTTCTTCAACCACATCCAGTCCGGGGTGGTGTACGCCAACCGGGGGAGGGGAGCGTGCACCGGCGCCATCGTCGGAGCTCAGTCCTTCGTCGGCTGGAAGGCCTCCGGTTCGACCGGCAAGGGTACTGGTGGGGTCTGGTACCTGCAGCAGTTCCTCCGGGAGCAGACCAGGACCGTCGTGCTCTGATGCGCGAGCACGGCCAAAGAAGGCATGCTCTTTCTGCGGCGACAGAGGAATTGTCCTCCGCCCACCACGGTCTAGACCGCAAAGTGCAAAATCCTAGTATCACCATAGAGAACACGTAACATGCTCGACAAGGTCCTCTTGCCGGTGGATTTCACGCCCAAGTCGATGATGATGTTCGACTGCGCTACGGAGCTGAAGGAACTGGGCACCAAGCACTTCACCCTGCTGCACGTCCAGCAGAAAGGAAAAGCGCTGACCGACGAGGAGCAGCGCCTCTTCGATGAGATGGAGAAGAAGCTGGTTGAGGCAGGAATCGATTCCCAGCCCTTGATAAGGCAGGGGGATGCGGTCGAGGTCATCGTCGACGAAGCGAACAAGGAGAACGTGGACATGATCGCCATGGCCTCCGGGGGAAAAGGGAGGGCGGAGGAGTTCTTCGTCGGCTCGGTGTCCTTCGGGGTAACCAGACGGACCTCGAAGCCCGTTCTTCTGGACAAGCTGCCCATGATGCACGACGAGGGCGTGCGCAAGGAATGCCGCACCGGTGTGCATCTGTTCCGCCATGCATTGGTGGCTGTGGAGCTGCCCATGTGCTCGAACGTCGTGGAGGAACTGCTGATCACCCTCTGTCAGAGGGGGCTGAAGGAGGCGACCCTGGCGCACGTCATCGACTCCGGCCGCTATAAGATGAGCGACGACCAGCGCTTCAAGGACGTGAAGAAGGAGCTGGAGGGGATGCGCGACCGATGCCCTCCCAACAGCTGCCAGGTGAGGACGCACATACACTACGGAACGGCGGCCTACAACATCCTGGAAGTGGCCAGGGAGGTGGACGCCTCGGTCATCATGGTGGGCACGAAGCAGAGATCGTATCTCAAGGGGCTGACCATCGGCTCGGTCTCGGAGGAAGTGGTCCGCCGAGCGAAGGTGCCGGTGCTAGTCGTGCCTTGCTAGTGCGCTCGTTTAGAGTAAGCGTTTAATCCGCGATATCTTATGGTGGGGGATATGGGTTCGAGTGAATTCCGCATCCTGGGCGATCTTGATATCGTTCCTAGAGGAGCGCGACGCGCGCTGCTCATCCGCCACGCCGACCGGGACGGTCCGCTGACGAAGCTCATCGACGATTCGGTGAGCATCAACGCCCGAGGGGAGGAGCGAGCGAAAAGCTTCGGGAAGCAGATCCAGAGCCAAGAAGGCCTGCGCTTCCATTCCTCTCCAGTGGGGAGGTGTGTGCGAACCTGCGAATGCATTTCCCGAGGATATGGAAGCAAGGTCGAGATCCAGCCCTCCGCCGTCATCGGCATGAAAGGTCCTTTCATCCTCAGGCCGAAGGAGGCCACGCAGCTGATGACCGAGCTGGGCCTGGTGCCTTTCGTGGATGCATACGTCAAAGGCGAGCTCGACCCGACCGTGGTCATGCCCTGTGCGGAAGGCGCTCAACGGCTGATATCGTGGACGGCCTGCAAGATGCGCTCCGGTGCGCCAGGTACGAGGATCGCGGTCACGCACGACCTCATCCTCACGCCCGTGCTCAGGCACCTCTTCGATTACGACGTTCATGGCCTGGGCCTGATAGACTTCCTGGACGGGTTCGTTCTGTATGAGCAGGGGACCAGGATGCTTGCCCTCTACGACGGAAAAGGGGTGGATGTGACCTCCATGTCCTTTCCCCTTTATCGATGAGGGGAAGAGCGATAGGTTAAGAAAGTGGTAGCGAATGCCGCCAGCGATATCTTGATCGGCCGTCGCTCAGTCGTCTTCCTCGCCTTCAGGCTCGTATCCTCTCTGATGGGCTTCGTAGGCCTGTTCTTCATGACCCGGTATCTCGGGTCCGACGTCTATGGGACGATAGCGCTGACGATGTCGCTTCTGGCGACGTTCAACTTGTTCTCGGACCTGGGCTTCGGCAGCGCGCACGTGAAACGAGTCTCAGAGGGGCAGGATATCAACGACTGCGTTTCCACCTACGCCGTGGTCAAGATTATCCTCACCGTGATAACGGTGGTCGTGACGGTGGTCGCGTTGCTCATCTGGTCCACGTACTTGGGCGGTTCGATTACCGGTGAGACCGGCTCCCTGATCCTGCTCTTCCTGCTCTTCAACGTGCTCTACAACCTCTCCTCCATCGCCACCACCACCTACAACGCCACCATGGAGGTCTTCAAGTCGCAGCTGAACGGACTGGTGGAGGTTTGCATACGCATCCCCCTGGTGATCTTCGTGTCGTACAACCGGATGGGGGCCATCCCCCTCGCCTACGCCTACGTCATCGGCGCATTGGCGGTGGTATCGACCGGGCTGTTCTTCCTCTACCGGGACAAGATCAAGTTCCGTCGGCCCACTCTCTTCGGTTCGTACCTCAAGTTCGCTCTGCCCTTGGCGCTCATCTCCGTCGTCGGCGCGGTGGCGGGCAACATGGACAAGCTGTTCATCGGATACTTCGACAGTCCTACCGCAGTGGGATTTTACTCGTCCAGCCAGGTGTTCCTGGGCATCTTCGGTCTGGTCGGGGCGGCCGTGGCCACCATGACCTTCCCCGAGTTCTCGAAGCTGCACACCTACGGCAACATGGACGAGATACGCAAGCTGACCAAGCAGGCGGAGCGCTACATATCGATGATTGGGATGCCCGTCACGTTGATAATCATCTTGTTTCCGACCGAGACGGCCAAGGTCATGCTCGGTTCGAATTTCGCCGCTGCCGGTGAACCTATCCGGTACTTGGCCATAGCGACCATGCTGGGGCTCCTAAATCAGGTGCATTCGTCACAGATCCTGGCCGTAAACCGGCCAGACCTATCCGCCAAGCTCACTCTCCTGAGCTTCATGATCGCCGCCCCCCTGCTACTGGTCTTCATCCCCGCCAGCCTCTTTGGGGTGCAGCTGTTCGGGATGTCCTACACCGGCGCGGCCGTCGCCTCGATGCTTGTCGCAGCCATCATGTTCGTGGTCACGAGGTACATAGTGCTCCGTCTCACCGGCACAGGCTCCAATCCGAGGATCCTGCTCCATGTGCTCGCCGCTATCGTGGCAGGCCTAGTGATCTACTCCTTCTCTGGCCTCTTCCCACTGGACGGCTGGCTGCACATGATCATCTACGGCCTGGTCTCCATGGAGGCTTTCCTTCTCGCACTTTGGCTGATGCGCGAGTTCGATCGAGATGACATGTTGTACTTCCTCGACCTCCTCAACGTGAGGAAGCTCTGGCACTATGTGAAGGGAGAGATCAAGGGCAACGGGGAATAGGAAGATATTTCGAGAGTTGGCGGCTCTCAGTGCATCTTCCTGGCAGAAAAACGATATTTCGCATGGTCTTGGATGTGCGTCGAACATGCGAGCAGGGTCCGAATGGCCTGGCTCAAATGGTCTTCTCTCGCAAGATTAAGCTTCATTCTAATCAGTTCCTTTCGGTGAAGAACGTTAGCCCCTTCGGGCCTAGGCCATCTCTTTCCGGGATCGTCTTCGGCTTCCGATAGTATTAGTAACTCCTTGAGGCTATTACTTTGGCAAGGCTAGGGGATTGGGGGATAGAACGGTCCACGGGGGCTCTCATTCCCGGTCTGATTTGGTTCTTCGTTCATGTTCTGGCGGTCATCAAATGAGAGCATGCTCGGTATTCCGTAAAGGACCTCTGTGATCGTCAAAATGATCCTCAGAGTATCTTCCCTGCGCTGAGAACGGCCATCGGCACCAGGAGTGCGAGGAATAGAGCCGAAAGCAGAGCGAGCTTCCTCATCCGCCGATTCTGAGGGTTCATCGAGAGGCCGCACATGGAAAGAGTGAATAGACCGAGGATCGCGACGTGCAACCCTCCGATGAGGACAGTGCTTTCGAGCATGCCCCCGATTCCTGTGACGTCGATAGGTGTTGCCAGGGCGGCCAGAATGATGCCCTCAATGGCGATCATTACGGCGCACAGGTAGCGCATTAGATTGCCCAACCTCGTCAACCTGCCTGATATGTCAATCACGAACGAGAGCACGACGAATGCCAGTCCGAGAAGGAAGAGCTGAAGACCTAGATACTGGATGGTCCGACCCAACACCTCCCCAATGCCCCGGACAAACGTGGGTGCCGCGATGCCCACGACGACCAACCCTTCTGCCGCTGCGGCCACACCTCCGCCATAGGTGAGAATCGAGGTGATACTCGCCTTTTTCATGATCATGAGCGACGACACGAAGATGGCCATGCCGATGAAGAAGAGAGCGGCGCAGAAAATGGCCAAGATGTATATCGGTTGGCCGGAGATCCCCGTTATGCTCGCCATATCCGAGGAGAAAGCGAAGATAGCTCCCTCGAGAGCGATGACCAGGCCGCAAACGGCGACGATGCCCACGCGAGCGAGTCTGAGGTTTCGCCATTTCACGAGCCTCTTGGAAGCGAGCGTTGCGAACAACGTGACGGCGGTGGCGATTGTGCCGATGATAGCGATCTGAGCCCCTACTAGCGCCGCCTGGCCGTTCTTCTGCGTCGCCACTAGAAAGTCGCCCACCAGAATGGCGACGACACACGCCAAGAGGCAGATGACGAACCATTCCTTGAGCCTGCTCAACTGCACGGGCCGCCATAGTCGGCTGTGCAAATATATGGTTTTCTGTCTGGACATCCTCCGTCGACCCTGGCGGCGGAAGCAGAAATCACGCTCCGTCATAACTAATGGAAGTGAACCGGGGATGGGGGTGCTTTGTCAGGTTCACCCATCAATCATAATCTCACATTGTGCTGATGCATTGTCTATTCGCTGGCAACGAGGGCAATCCTTATGACGGGGCGAATCCAATCAGTGGCAAATGGTCCTCTGCGGTAAGGGCGTGATCGCCTCAGTCCTCGCCTTGGCGATCTTGTCGTCGACGGTCACCATGATCATCGTGGCGCCTCAGGTGGAAGCTTCGCCCGCTTTTCTACCGCCTCTGCAGTTCGCATTCCCTAACGATCAGATCACGCCCCGCATGACCGCCACCTCTGACCTGAACATAACTCTGGTCTGGGCCACGCAGGCTCCTGGGCACTCCAATATCTACGCCCTCAGTTCCTTCGACGGAGGAGGGTCCTGGACCGCCCCCAAGCGCGTGGATTCCTATCCTAGTACGTTCATCCACTGCCAGGACCCGGCCATCGCCTCCAATTCCTCTGGAGCGATATTCGTGGTCTGGAGCGACGACCGCAGTGGCTCATTCCGCACTTACTTCTCTCGATCGCTGGACCAAGGCGTCAACTTCGCCACGGATATGCTCGTGACCATGACGACGACGGGCAACCAGACCGTCCCGGACATCGCCGTCAAGGACGACATCATCTACGTCGTCTGGGCGGAGTACGTGCCGGGCAAGGACCCGGACATTTACCTGGCCCGGTCCAATGATTCAGGGATGAGCTTCCAGTCCCCGGTGAGAGTGGATCACACCGGAACGTCGCAGGCCTACCAAAGCCACCCCACCGTCTGCGCGAACGGCAGTAAGGTCTTCGTGGCCTGGCATGGTTTCACGCTCGACACCAATTATAACATCTATGGATCAATCAGCCTGGACGCCGGGGTCAGCTTCGCAGCCGACGTCAGGGTCTCCGACGGCACATTGGACTACGAGCATGCTCGCCCAGATGCCAGCTTCACTCCGGACGGCAGGATAGTGGTCGTCTGGCAGGACAAGCGGTCCGGCAATTTCGATATTCGTTCCTCTTATTCGAGCGACAACGCGACCACGTTCGCGAAGTCGATCAAGGCCAGCGACGATTTGCTCCATTACGACCAGACGAACCCACGCATCGCCATCGACTACCGGGGCATAACCCATCTGGTATACCAGGATGAGAGAGGGGCGGTACAGGACAAGGTGATGTACGCCTCATCCTCGCGCCTGGCATCATTCTCTTCCTCCATACCCATACACTCAGCGGCCACGGACGTGCTGCAGGAGCATCCTTTCGCCCTTACCACACCCAACGGGACGGTGGCGGTGGCCTACGACTCCAACGAGCCAGGTACTAAGGACGTCTACTTCACGCACATGTTCATCCCCAACGTCCCGCCGACGGTCGAGATACTCTCCCCGGCGAACGGAAGCATCGTCACGGGCGAGTTCACCATCACTGGCAATGCCACCGACCCGGACGCCATCGATCCGC